>Ga0224722_1000048_pt1 | contig 63074 bp, 51 predicted proteins | sample Balambano_FR1_Me_FD_161646 | JGI IMG/M metagenome (GOLD analysis project Ga0224722, IMG submission 161646) | Freshwater sediment microbial communities from Lake Towuti, South Sulawesi, Indonesia - Balambano_FR1_MetaG | ecosystem: Environmental > Aquatic > Freshwater > Lake > Sediment | place...
GGTGAGGGGGAGGAATCCGGGAGTTGGGATAAATCAACCAGGTGTTGATTCAGCCATTCGCGGTAGGGTTGGGCCGTGGCAATCGAGTTTTTGATTTCCTCATCCGCCACAATCCGCCCTTCTTCCATGTTGACCAGGAACATCCGCCCCGGTTGCAGACGACCTTTATAAGCCACCCGTTCGGGTTCAATGGGCAACACTCCAGCCTCCGAAGCCATGATCACCAGATCATCTTTCGTCACGTAGTAGCGGGAAGGACGCAAGCCGTTGCGATCGAGGACTGCCCCCATCATCGTGCCATCGGTAAAGGCGATCGAGGCAGGGCCATCCCACGGTTCCATCAAGCAGGAGTGATATTCGTAGAACGCTTTTTTCTCGTCACTCATGGACTCGTGCGCCGTCCACGGTTCCGGAATCATCATCATCACGGCATGGGGCAGACTCCGACCCGCCAGCGTCAGTAACTCCAACGCATTGTCAAAAATGAGGGAATCACTGCCGTCAATATTGATGACGGGTTGAATCTTTTTGATGTCGTCACCAAATAGCTCTGATTCAAACAAGGATTGGCGAGCATGCATCCAGTTGATGTTGCCGCGTAGGGTATTGATTTCGCCGTTGTGGGCAATGTAGCGGTAGGGGTGCGATCGCTCCCAACTGGGAAACGTATTCGTACTGAAGCGGGAATGCACCAGCGCCAGCGCCGACTCCATATCGGGATCATGCAACTCCGGAAAATATTGCCCCACTTGCACGGGCATCAGCATGCCTTTGTAGACAATTGTGCGGCAGGAAATGCTGGTTGGATACCAGTAGGGATCAATTTGGGTTGTGCGGATGGCATTGTGCGATCGCTTACGGATAACATATAGCTTGCGCTCAAACGCCAGATCATCCACCAGATCTGGACTGCGTTGGATGAACACCTGCTGCATAAAGGGTTCGCTCGACTTTGCCGTATTGCCCAGGGAAGCATTATCCGTGGGCACGTCCCGCCAGCCCAGCAGTTTCAAGCCTTCCTCTGCCACGATCTGCTCAAACGCTTGCCGTCCTGCCGCTCGTTGGGCGCGATCGGGTGAAGAGTAGACCATGCCCACCCCATACTGACTAGGATCTGGCAAGGAGATGTCTTCTGCGGTGGCGGCTTTTTGCAAAAATCGATGAGGAATTTGCATCAAAATCCCCGCTCCATCACCCGTGTTGATTTCAGCCCCCACCGCTCCTCGGTGGTCAATATTCAACAAAATAGTGAGTCCTTGCTCCACAATGTCATGCGACTTTTGGCCTTTCATGTGGACGATGAAGCCAACACCACAAGCATCGTGTTCGAATTGTGGATCGTATAAACCCTGTTTGGAAGGCAATTGATGATTGTTCATTGTGGAGCCTAAAGATACCAATGAGAGGATGGTTTAGAGGAGAGTTTGGGCTAAACAACTCCTCTGAGCATCAAATTTTCCAATTCAGTTTGATGCTTCAGTAATTTTGTACAGAATTAATCACACCGCGACTAGTTTGAATTCTCTATCAAAGAATGCTGGAAGGTCGATGTCTTAAGAAAATCGTCAGATCTGATGCAGTTGGGTTTTAACCTAAATCGACAAGCGTAAAAACGGAGGTTTTCTCTTCAATAATTCTGGTTTAACAGATAAACATTTCATGACAATTTGAGTCAAGGATTGTAAAGATATAACGTTTGCCAAACCTTTAAGCTGCCACGCTTCCAAACCAAAAAAACTCGTGCAGCAAGGCACAAGCCAAAAGGTAGAAGGTAAAAGCTCCTGCTAATTCCATATCGAGCTTTAGTAAACTGAAGGCCTGCTTCCGACAAAATGTACTGGAACTGTGCTTAGGATCATTAGGATCATGAGTTAAATAAAGTGGGATAACCATCCCAGCTGTTCGAGACAGACAAGATGCCTATCCCACAGAATTTGCCACTTTATTTGATTCGCATTCCTTAGAGCTTACATTTTAGCGATCGTGTTTGGAGACCAACTCTCTCCCAACCTGGTGGTTTGTAAATTCTTGTGTCGTTCAAATTCACTAAACCAACCTGGTGCGAAAGCCGATGTCGCGGCGAAAGTACATGTCGTCGAATTCAATTAAGCTGAGTGCAGCGTAAACGTTGGCGATCGCGCCCTCCAAATCGTCTCCTACTGCCACCACGTTCAAAACTCGTCCGCCATCGGTGACGATCGACTGACCCCGTTTTTGGGTTCCGGCATGGAAGACGATCGCGTTTTGCTCCTCTGCCTGTTCGATCCCAGTAATTGGTTTACCTTTCTCGTAAGCTTCGGGATAACCGCCTGCTGCCAATACCACAGCCGCCGCCGCACCTATTTTCCATTCTAAAGGTGGAAAACTCTCCAGGCGTTGTTCGACACAGGCCAGCAACAACTCGATCAATGGCGTTTCCAGCAACGGCAGCACCACCTGAGTTTCGGGATCACCAAAGCGGCAATTAAATTCAATCACCTTAGGATTGCCGTTGGGGGTAATCATCAGCCCAGCGTATAGCACCCCTCGATAATCAATCTGGCGTTTGCGGAGAGTGGCGATCGCTGGTTCTAAAATCTCCTGCTGAACTTGCTGCATCAACCGTGGGGTAGCGATCGGCGCGGGGGCGTAGGCTCCCATCCCACCCGTGTTGGCACCTGTGTCGCCTTCCCCAATCCGTTTATGGTCTTGCGCTGGCAGGAGTGGCAGAATGGTTAAGCCGTCCGTCACGGCCAATACCGAAACTTCTTGCCCTGCGAGACATGCTTCAATTAATACGCGCTGTCCGGCTTCTCCAAATTTGCCCCCAAAGGCATCCGCAATCGCGGCTTCGGCTTCTGCCACCGTTGTCGCCACTGTCACCCCTTTACCGGCTGCCAACCCATCGGCTTTGATGACGATCGGTGCCCCTTGCTTTTGCACATAGGCGATCGCGGCACTCTCCTGGGTAAACACAACCGCTTCGGCAGTGGGAATGTTAGCCTCGCGCATCAGGTCTTTGGCCCACGCTTTGCTGGCTTCGATCTGCGCTCCCATGCGAGTCGGCCCAAATACAATCAAACCTTGCTTTTGCAGATAATCCGTGACTCCGGCAGCTAGCGGTGCTTCGGGACCCACCACTACCAAAGACACGCCATTAACCAACGCAAAGCGAGCAATCCCTTCAAAATCCAGCACGTTCATCGCCAAGTTCAAGCAACGTGGGGTTGAAGCTGTACCGCCATTACCGGGTACGCAAATCACCTGCTGCACTTTAGCCGATTGCAACAAGCTCCACGCGATCGCGTGTTCCCGACCGCCATTTCCAATCACTAGAACCTTCACGTTGCTCTATCCTTCGCTAAACTTCCGCGCCATTGCCGTTAGTCAAATGCATCCAAAATTATGTCACGCGCGTGTTCAAATTTTGAACAGCGGGCAAAGAAATCGGTATAAGGATAGAGGAACAGTTTTGTAGAGAAGCCGTCTGGTGGCAGAACTACAGGCTGGAATCGGGTATGTTCAAGTTTGATCTAGTAGGAGCAGCGGGATGAATCAGGTTGGGGGAGTTAAACAGGTGGCGATCGCGCTTACCATCTTTGGGGCATTGAATCTGGGTGCGACGACGATCGCACAAGCGGCTCCTGCTTCTAGCCCTCAGGTTACACCTGGCTCTACTTCCCCCACGAAGGAAGAATCACCCTCCTCGCGATCAGAACGCCAACGGCCACAACTGCCTGCTGACAAGTTTCCACCCGACCCGTTGGAAATTTCGGAACCGCTCGATCCGCTAATTCCTTACGACTACAAGGATCGCCCCTTAACAACCAGCGAGCGAGAAGAGTTGGTTAAAGCCGCCGATCGGTTGGCCGTCATCGGCGCTCAACGGTTACAAGCTCAGGATACTGCGGGGGCGTACGAAGCCTGGAATCAGGAACTGCGGTATCGGCGAGTCGTAGCTTCACTTGTGGATGAGGTGCGGGCGCTGGGACGGGTGGGAGATGTAGCCTGGGTTCAAAACAATACCCAACAGTTGCGCTACGTCACCAAACGCCTGGATGAAATTCGGTTGCAGACGGAAAAATCGATCGCTCAACTGGAGACAGACACCCGAACTCCCCCGGAACTTCTGGCCGCATCTCGCCGAATGGAACTGATCGAAGCACTGGGGTTGGCGTATCAACAGGTACGATTGCCCAAAATTGCGGCCAGTCTGTACGAGCAGGTACTCGCCAATGCGCGGCAGCGAGGGGATGACTTAAAGCTGGAGGCCACGTTGATTAATTTGGGCCAATTGCATCTGGGTTGGTTTGATTATCCCAATGCGGCTCGGGTGTATCGGGAATTGTGGCAGCGATCGCAGGCCCGCCAGGATGTATTCAACGAGCCGCTTTACCTGGGGCAACTTATCTTTGTGCATGAGCAAGCGAAGCAACCCAAGGAAACTATTTTTTATCAGCAGCAATTAGTTGAGTTTTACCGTAAAGTCAATGACCCCAAACCTGTGCCCGCGCTGATTACCCGCATTGCCAACAATCAGCGCACGCTGGGGCAACTCGATCGAGCCGAAGCTAACTATCAACTGGCCTACCAATCCGCGCAACCCCAGTCCCAGTGGGCAGATGCAGGCGATGCCCTCAAAAATTTGGGAGAAATGTACCGCTCCAACGATCGCTTAAGTGCAGCGCAACGCATCTATACCTTCCTCGTAGACGTAGAACGACAGGCATACAATGCCTATGGCATGATGAATGCCTACGACCAACTGGGACAAATCCATCTTCAGCAACAGCAATTTTCTGAGGCGATCGTGGCTTTTGAACGGGGGCGCGAGGTGGCCCGCCAACTCAAATTTCGAGAAGATTATTTCACTACCCAAATCCAAAAAGCTGCTGCCGCCGCCGGACAGTAACGCATGTTCAAAACTTGGTAGATTTGGTTTACCGCATCATCCCACATCCCATGACTCAATCCAACGATTTGCCGCAACGGGTCACTCGGCTGGAACATGAACAGATCGATCTAAAACTAGCCGTCAGTTCTTTGCTGGCAGTGGTCGAACGCCATCAGGAGTATCACGAAACTAGCCAGCGCAACTTTGAGCGAATCATGGCTGAAATTCAGACGATGCGCCGGGACATGCAAGAAATGCGAGTCGATATGCGAGAAATGCGAACCGATATGCAAGAAATGCAATCTGAAGTCCGCGGGCTGCAAGTTGAAAATCGCCGCATATTAGATGTTTTGCAAAATCGAGATGATGAAACCGATGGTTAATGACAGTCTCCGATCGCTTTAGGGCCACAGCATGACAATGAGCGATCGCACCCCCCAACTCCAACACCTGATGCAACGGGTCAATTGCCCAAGCTTTAAAGCCTTAAGTGAGGCCAGCGGCGTATCCGCAAAACAAATTCGCACCCTGCGACGAGGCAATATCAATGCGCTGCGCCTGGAAACGGTATACAAGTTGAGCCAGGTGTTGCAACTGTCGATCGCAGATTTTTTAGCCACATTTGCAGACTATGACGATGGGCAAACAACTCCTGCACCGCCGACACAGAAGTCGCTTGAACCGCCTTCCCAGGTCGCTGCGGAATTACGCCAGGAGTACGATCGCCTGCAGGCCAAACTAGACCAGCAACAACACGAACTGCGGCAAGCCTTTCAACAGGAAAGTATCCAAATTTTGGAATCTCTACTGTTGCAACTGCCGACTGCATCGCACGCGGCCCAGCAAAATCCGCAGGTGCCAGCGGTCAAATTGTTGCCCTTACTCCGACCGATCGCGGATTTGTTAAATCATTGGGGGATTGCACCCATCGCCACGGTGGGTGCAGAAATTGAATATGACCCCCAGCAACACCAACTGTTGAATGGTCATGCCAGTTCCGGCGAGCGAGTGCGGGTGCGGTACGTGGGCTATCGGCAGGGCGATCGCCTCCTTTACCGAGCCAAAGTCAGCCCCATCGCGTGATTCCTTCACGCACCCCTTTACTTCCCCATTCCCCTCATCCTGTACTCTATAAAGGCTGTCTGTTGTGCGTCGGCTGTGATGACACTGCAAAAATACACTCCCTTGAGACCAGGCAAACGCAAAAAGAACCTGTGGTTTGAGCGCACGATGGCGATCGTGGCAGCCGTTAACCTGGGATTGGTTGTTTTTGACTTGACCTACGTTTCTTGGCGCAACTTCTGGTTGCAATCCAACATTCCAATTCCCTTCACCGATCGCAAAATTCATCTGCCGTTTCCGCAAATGGAGTGTCGCGATCGCTCAGTGCGGCGTGGCCAGGAACCAGAAACCCTGCAAAAATCCGTTGTGACGTGCTTGTATGACCCTGTTAAAGGGATTGAACCCCATCGAGAAACACGCGACTACTTACGAACCGTTGATCAACTGCAACAGCAAATGTCTCAAAAAGGGGTAGGTACGGGATTGCAATCTCCCGAAGTGCAAGAAACTTTGGCTGAACTTAGACAAGAGAGTGAAGCCATGCTGGCCCAAAATCCCTTTGAGGCTGCTGGCAAAAGTGGCACCTTGGAGCGCATCCGGCGAGAAATGCGCGAACACGTGGGCGAACGAACTGGGGCAGAACTATCCACAACTGAATCGTTCCTGGTTTTTTGGAGTACCGATCATCCCACCTATCCCAATTTTCTTAATGCTAATAACGTTGTTCAGGAGTTGAACTGGTTTAATACCAACATCCGCCCCTTAATTGAGACGAACTTTTTCCGCTCGATCGATGTCAACGGTTCACCCACTAATCACTTTTGGATTTTGGATGCACCGTTTGTCATTCTCTTTTTGTTGGAATTTCTGGCGCGGACTTTTTACATCAGTCGTCGCTACACCTCACTGAACTGGTTAGATGCCATGATTTGGCGCTGGTACGATGTGCCGCTATTTATCCCGTTCAGTTTATTTATGCCCGTTCTAGCACTTACACGCGCCATCCCCACAATCTTTCGCTTGCATCAGTCGAAAATCATTGATCTCCATGACGTAAATGTCCGTGTTCGAGAAGGTTTCGTTGGCTCGATCGCGGAAGAAATTACGGAAGTGGTTATCGTGCAAGTGGTGAATCAAATTCAGCGATCGATTGAACGCGGAACGTTAACCGGAATATTGTCACGCATGACTACAAACCGTTATGTGGACATTAATAATATCAATGAAATTGAAGAGATTTCTAAGCACCTGATAGAACTCGTTGTATATCAGGTTTTTCCTAAGGTTCAGCCTGATTTGGAAAATTTAATTCAGCACAGTGTCACCAACGTTTTGAATCAATCTCCTGTTTATCAAGGCATTACTTCCTTACCAGGAATTGGTAATGTTCCAGGACAAATTACAGAACGGCTGGTTACTGACATCACTCAAACGACCTACGACACTCTGAAAGTGATACTTGAAGATCCCAAAACAACAGACTTAGTCATTCAACTGGTACGAAATTTCTCTACTACCATGTTAACTGAAGTCCAGGAACAACAAAGGCTAGCAGAAATTCAAAGACTCCTATCTGACTTTTTGGAAGAGATCAAGATTAGTTATGTGCAAGGACTGACCGAAGAAGATTTGACCTTCATTTTGGATGAAACTCGTCAACTCAAACAGCAATCTATCAACTAGCCGCACATCGGAATCCAGCAAAAATCTCGCGCACATGGGGGTAATACCAGTTGCGGAAAGTGGGACGCAGCCCCCAGGGCTGGGTGACCCAACTCCCGCCCCGCAGTACTCGATGCTGCCCATCAAAATAAGCTTGAGAATAACCGCGATAAGGATACGCCTCAAATTCGGGATACCCAGCGAACCAAGTGGATGTCCATTCCCAAACTCGATCGCCCGGAGCCGAGTGTAAATGCGGGAACGATCGCATCGCCTTTTCCCACTCTGCTTCAGTGGGCAACCGCTTCCCTACAAATTGAGCATATGCTTCTGCCTCATACCAGTTGACACCACACACCGGACGATCGTCCCAAGCTGCATCATCGTTCCAGTACAACGGTTGAGTAATTGAGTTGGCCTGTAGCCATGCCCAGCCCTGCTTAGACCACCAACGAGCATTTTCATACCCACCCGCTACCATAAACTGGCGATACTCTCCACAGGCAATGGGCGCACGATCGATCCAAAAGTCCTCCAGATAAATCCGCTGCACTGGACGCTCATTATCCAATGCCCACAAACTTTCACTCCCCAGCTCAAACTCACCCGCCGGAACGCGGATCATGTCCCCCTGCTGCCTGCTGCCTGCTGCCCGCTGCCTTTCCCCTTCCGGCCACCTTCTGCCCTGCAATGCCAACACGATCGCGATCGTCTCCCCATGCTGACTTTCGTGCTGCAAAAGCCATAGCCAAAGTCGTTGTTGTTCTGCTAGGGGAGCCGCTTCCAGGTAAATCAAGACCTTTTCCCGAATTACCGCCAGATAAGTCTGAACTTCAGACAACGGCGGCAAATTGACCCGATCGCGCTTAGGCAAAACATCAGCCGCAAACAGGCGACGGTACTCCGGCAACTGAGGGGCTGCCCCAGCCAGATGTTCCAGCAGCCAAAGACCTTCCGTGTAAGCAATATGCCCCAAATGCCAACCAATCGGGCTGAAATCGGGATGCGCCTGCCGACAAAAGGTATCGTGATCAATGTTTGTAAAGAGCGAAAGCGTATGCTGCCGACATTGTTCCATCCAGTGCTGCATTTGGGCACGATCGCCGACGCTCAACGCCCAATGTTCAACTGCGAATTGCTGATTCATCTACAACGAAATCACTTGAGTACTGAGATCAGAGTGTACGGTGAGCAGACTGCGATCGCCAAAAGAATTCCACTTGCCTGCAAACAACGGTTCGGATGCAACCAACACCGCATCAGGAAAGCGATCGCTATCCTTTAGCCAGTACAGCGTTGGCACCGGATCGCGGTTCGCAAAGCGGGAAGCCACCAGTTGTTTACCGTCACTCACAATAATATTGGCCGAAAATTCTGTTTGATATTTTTCAGCCAGTCTAGTCAATATCGCGATCGTTTGTTGCATCGCTGCTGCAAGCGAACCCGTGGCATCCAACTCATCCATCAACAGCGCAAAAATATGTTCAGAATCCGTTGTACCTTGAATCGATTGGTAAGCTTGATCGCTTAATTGTTCCCGCAACGGACGATATAGCGTTTCTCGGAAGTTGGCAATAAACCCGTTATGCACGTAAGTAACATCATGGCGTTGAAATGGTTGGCAGTTGACCAAATCAACCGACTGGCCTGAAGTCGCACTCCGAACATTAGCCAACACGCACCCCGACTCAATGTATCGCCTGAGACTCAATAAGTTCACATCATTCCAAATCGGCAAAATCGTTTTGTAGCTGAACGGTGCCGCCTCACGAGCCGCATGATACCAGCCCAGCCCAAAGCCATCTGCGTTCACCACGCCCGATGTCATCTCCCGCGGCTGGTAACTTTGCACAATCAAGGAGTGTTCCGGTTCACAAAGCAACCGCTCCACCAGAACAGGAGCACCCAAATAACCCAGTAATCGACACATGAACTTCTCAACCTAAAGCGAGCTTCCGCGATTCTGACACATTTTCCTGCTGCCCCTCTGCTACCCTTCCCAACTTCTCTTGGTACACTAAGAGAATTGATATTTATTGGACAGTTCAACACTCATGCTCAAACGCTCTGCTATTGACAGTACGCAAGTGATGCGCCGCGCGGATGATTTAATTGCAGCCGCATCAAATCGCTATCGAATTACTGTTCAAGTTGCGAACCGGGCCAAGCGTCGTCGGTTTGAAGATTTTGACAACAACGAAGATTCCTCGATGAAACCAGTATTGCGGGCAATTATTGAAATGTCCGATGAATTGACCCAGCCTGAAATTATTGGTGAATAAAGGAAACGGCTTGTGCGAACTGCTTGTGCGACAGCCATTTTATCTCTAGCGATCGCGCCGCTCCTAACCTTGACATCTTTTGGTGTGGAACAGGTGGCGATCGCTCAAATCATTCGGACTGAAGGCGTTGGGCGCAGAGTATACGATCAATTGCCCGATCTGCCCCGCGAGAATCAGTACGTGAATCGGGAAACTGGCAAGATTTCGGAAGAAGAAACTCTAGTCAATCGGCTGATTCGCTATCACGTTTACGTCAAAGGTCGCCCACCGTTCTATCGGCTTGATTGGAAACTCACCCTGGCCGAATTGCTGGACTCAACCAGACAGTTAGACCAGTCAGAATATCCCAGCGCGACAAAACTCAACAAAAACCCCATGCCCGGTGACCTGGAAGTGATTCGCAAACTTAACCTGACCCAGCGTAACGCCCTCGTGCAAGCGATCGTCGATGCCTTCTCCTCCCAAGGTAGCCGGACGCCTCAAGCCGTTCCCAAACCCGTCATCGAGTTGCCATCGGGTGGAAAGTAAATGGGTAGCGGATTTCAGGCAATGCCTTGCCGCAGCTAGCAAGAATTGGTTATGAGTCGAGTCATTAAATCGGGGCCAGGTTGGCGCGTAGGCTGGGATGCGGCTGCGCCTGTATACAAAGCTCTCCTCGGCAGCGAGGATTGGTCATTGGAATTGACTGAAGCCGAGTGGCACGATTTTACGCACCTGCTCAGCCAACTCATCAATGCAATTCAGCAAATTAAATCAGAACTTATGGAGGAGGAAGCGATCGCCTGCGAAGTGGAAAGCGATTTGCTCTGGCTAGAAGCAGCAGGCTACCCTGATGCCTATTCCCTCCATCTGATTCTCCTGACTGGCCGCCGCGCCGAAGGCACCTGGCAAGCCGCCACCGTCCCCGAACTCCTCAAAGCCATCCAACTGATCCAGGTGTTTTAGTCTTTTGACCTGATCGCTCCCCTTCCACGCTGCAACCTTGCCATTTCAAACAACAAAATTCTTGTTTTAGATGCGATCGTTCCCCTTCCAACCTGCAATCTTGCTCTTTTAAACAACAACTTTCTTGTTTTAAGCGCGATTGTTCCAGTTCAACCCAACAATTTTTCAGTTCAAAACAAGAACTTTCGAGATCAGAACTGCAATCTTGGAGTTCAAAGCGGCAATTTTCGAGTTCAAAGTGAGAGCGATCGGGTTCTGAATTGCAACAGTCCTGCTCAAAGCTGCGATCGTCACGATCAAACCCGCACTATTGCCCTTCCAAACTCAAATTGCCATGACTAAGATTCGAGCATTGCCATCCCTAACGAAAAACCTCAAAACTCAATCCTGAAATTTGCTGATTTAGGTTGAATAAAAGATATTAGATAAATACCATCCCTGTCCCGGCAGAGAAAGACGCTCCCATGGCAAATCAAAACTATGTCGAGATTTTAACCCAGGGGGTGAAAATCTGGAATAAGTGGAGAAGTGACAATAGGAAAGTAACACTCAATCTCCGAGGTGTTGATTTGAGTGGTTATCTTCTTGATGGGGCTGATTTTAGAGAAGCTGATCTTTCTGATGCAGTACTTTGCGGTGCAGATTTGAACGGAGCCAATCTCAGTGACGCTAAAATTTCTAAAGCGGATTTGAGTGGTACAAAGCTCATTTTGGCTAACCTAAGTGGAGCTGATCTTACCAACAGTAATTTGACTGGAGCTGATCTTTTCAGAGCGGATTTGAGCTGGGCTGACTTAAGCAAGGCTAATCTATTTGGGGCTAATCTTAGTAAAACTGATTTGTTTGGAGCAGAGCTTGTAACTGCCAATCTCCGAGGTGCACGTTTACGAAAAGCCGATTTAAGTGAAGCAATACTGGTAAGAGCAACCTTTGAAGATGCTGACTTAAGCATGGCACAAGCTCTTAAATCAAATTTTTCATTAGTGAGCTTAACTGGCGCTTGCTTAGAAGATTGGAATATCAACAGTCAGACAAAATTGGATGATGTTGAGTGTGATTATATCTATCTGAAATATCCCAATCAGGAACGTCGTCCCAGCGACTCGAATCGAAACTTTGAACCAGGCGAGTTCACCAAGCTGTTTCAAAAAGCCCTCAGCACGGTTGATCTGATTTTTCGCAATGGGGTGGACTGGCAGGCTTTATTGATTTCGTTGGAAAAGTTGCGAGTGGAGGCGGCAGGGGCAGAGTTATCGATTCAGGCAATTGAAAACAAGGATGATGGGGCGTTTGTGGTGCGGGTGAACGCGCCACCGGAAGCCGACAAAGCGGAAGTAGAGAAATTTCTCAAGCGAGAGTACGAGGTGGCGTTGAGGGTGCTGGATGAGAAATATCGCTATGAGCTAAAGGCAAAAGATGTCGAAATTGCAAGCTACCGCCGCGAAAATACAAATTTGATGCGAATCGTTGAGTGGAATAGCAACCGACCGATTAATGTGGAAGCAAGAGCAACAGCGGAGAGTCAGGCAATGGCAGAGCGGAACATCAACACGGGTGGCGGCAGTTACTACGAAACCATCAACACGGGTGGCGGCAATTACATCCAGGGCAACTACATCAACATGAGCCAGGATTTAACCCAGGCAGCAGCGCAGATTCAGGAGTTGTTGAATCAGTTGCAGAAAACTGGCGTAACCGTTGAGGTGGCTCAAGAGCAAGTGGCAACAGACCTAGCAAATCAGGCAAAAAGTAACCCGACAGTGATGGGAAAATTGGTCGGTTGGGGACAAACAATGGCGAACAAAGCAGGCGAGACAACGATTAGTGAAGCGGCCAAGGCGATCGTGCCTTTGGCACTGAAACTGGTTGGAATTCCGCTCCCCTAATTCAGCAAATGTGGATTGCAAAAAAATCTTCGATACAAATGAATGAAGCTAACGGTAATCTTGAGCAACCTGATGATGAAATGCTGCCAGAATACGATTTTACGGGAGGCGTGAGAGGCAAGCATTACCAGGCTTATCGTCAAGGGCATACCGTCACCATCCATCATGCTGACGGTACAACCACTGTGGAGCAGTTCGGCATGAACAAGGACAAGAACTACAACTGGTACGGCGATCGTATCCAGGGCGATAAAGTCATGGGCGACAAAATTGGTGGTGATAAAGTGATGCGCGATAAAGTTACCCACTATCACTCCCAAAACTTAGCCCAAGCTGCAAAAGACATCAAAGCGTTGTTGGCTCAACTCTCAAACGATTATCCCGATGATTCTGAGGCAATCATTGCCGCTAGAGCAGTCGATCGGGTCAAGGAAAATCCCACTCTCAAACAGCGAGTGATGAATGCCCTCAAAGAAGCAGGCACAACCGCATTGGAGGAAGCCATTGATCATCCAGCCGTAAAGATTTTTGTGGCAGGTGCAAAAGGCTTACTCGATGCAAGTGCTTAATTCTGTTGCTTCAACGTCCAAAGCGCATTTCGGAGAGGCGCTTTTGGGCAGCGGGATCGAGGGAATGGGAGAGAAAGCGGCCCGTTGGTTTCTTTGTTGGTTTGCGTTTTTGCCGCACTTGCAAGGCCACCTGATCCACATCGGCAGCAAGTTGCTCAGCAGACATACACTCCGCACCGTACCCGACCACCATGAGTTCTTGAGCGCGATCATTTGTGGCAACAATTAGGCGGGAATGAAACTTGCGAAGGTCATTCCGAAAAGCTGAGCAAGTTTTTTCGATGTAGGTGTCTGCGGTTTGGCCAAAATCGGTGTAGCAAACCGACAAATAGCTGGTAATCACTTCCCGGTTGCTGGGGCAATCACGATATTGAGCATCAAACACAATGCGTGTGTCGTAGCCCTGGTAAGCGCTGTAATTCATCAAAGCCTCGGTTAGCAGCCGACGCGCCTCTTCCAAACCCTCGGTGTCGCGTACTCTCTTCAAGTCGTGCCAACTCCCGACGATGTTGTAACCGTCTACAAGCAAAACTGCTGCGGGAGAGGAGCGAGCCATGACGTAGAAACGTGAAGATTTGTGGATAAACCAAATTATAAGCTCAGTTTATCCTACGAACCGCACTTCTCGTCATCGTTTTTAATCTGTTGTGAGTGGAACTTGCATCAACCGTTGACGCAAGCGAACCGGATCACCTCGATCGACAACTTGCCCCTGCTCCAGCAGAAATGCGCCGTCACAGTAGTTCAACTCGTCTAAGCGGTGAGTGACCCACAGCGCCGTCAGTCCTCGCTCTTTAACAAGCCGCTGCACCTGGGCAACGAGTTCTAGTTGGCTGTCGGGGTCAAGCAGAGCCGTCGGTTCATCCAGTAGTAGAACTTCACACTGGCGGGCTAAGGCTCCGGCGATCGCCACCCGTTGCTTTTGCCCGCCACTCAAGGCATAAATGGGCCGACGAATCAAGGCTAAGAGGTTAACCGCATCCAGGGCTTCCTCTACCCGTTGCCGCGTTTGAGTTACGGTTAATCCTTCCCCTGCCAGCCCAAACGCAACATCGGCACCTACAGTTGGCATCACCAGTTGATGATCGGGGTTTTGGAAAACAAATCCCAACCGAGACAACGGTTTGATAAAACCTGTTTGAGGTTGGAGCAAGCCCGCCAGAAGCTTGAGCAGGGTTGATTTACCGCTGCCATTGGTGCCCAGTAGCATCCAAAGCTCGCCTGTGGGCACTTCCAGGCTACAGGATTTCAACACAGTGTGGCCTTTATACCATTGAAAGCCCAAATCTCTCACTTGAATGGCGATCGCGTCTGCCACAGGCTGGGTCATTCCGCCAAAGCAAAGAAACCAGGAGGTCTGCCAGAAGAGGTTGCCGTGGATGATTTCTCGTACATTTGCACCGCAGCGACTTCACTACTTAACACACTAATTCTTTTCCCTGGCTGATGTTCACAGGTCAATTCAATCAGGCGTTGCTCTCCCGAACGAACCGCATCAATCACTTGGTGGTAGGCTGCTTCTGCATCTTCGGCAGCTTTGCGTTGAACGGAAAGAGTCACAGGGGCGCTTTTTAGACTTACGTCAATGATGAACATGAGATAACGGAGCGATTTGAAGTTGATAACACCCTCATAGTATGGCAAATCGTAATCCGTTGTGGGCGGAAATTTGGAGGAATACCGCTCTCGTCCGGCTCAACTCTCCCCTCTCCCCGCACGATCGATTGTTGATTATCTCCGTAATTATCCACATTTCCTTTTTACAGACGTAAAGAGATGACGAAGGACGAGTGTCAAAGTGTTTAGACTAGAAGAGGAGTGTTAAGCTCTGTGAAGATATTTTGTTCATAAGCCGTCATCCTACGCCATATCAGCCGTATGCTAGAGCGATCAACTGACCCAATTGCCGCCGTGTCCAATTCCCCTGATGTTGCCTCGAACTCGCTTCAAACCAATAGTTCAGCTACTGCTAATCCGGTTTTGAATGTTCACGCCGGTTCTGGGGCTACGCCGTTGACCTACACCGATTCGTTTTGCGATCGCCACATTGGTCCCAGTGCTGCGGATGTGGCACAGATGTTAGAAGTACTGGGATTCAGCAGTTTGATGGAATTGATCGAGGCCACGGTGCCACAAGCGATTCGGATGCAAATGCCGCTGAAACTGGAATCGGGAAAGGCAGAATACGAACTACTACAAGAACTACGGGAGATCGCTCAAGAAAATCAGGTATTTCGATCCTTCATCGGCATGGGCTACGCCAACTGCATCACCCCTTTGGTGATTCAACGGAATATTTTGGAAAATCCTGCCTGGTATACCCAGTACACACCTTACCAACCGGAAATTGCTCAGGGACGGCTGGAAGCGTTACTGAACTTCCAAACCATGGTGACGGATTTGACTGGGCTGGAAATTGCGAATGCGTCGTTGTTGGATGAGGGAACAGCGGCAGCCGAGGCTATGTCCATGAGCTACGGACTGTGCAAAAGCGAGGCCAAAGCATTTTGGGTGTCGGCAGACTGCCATCCGCAGACGATCGCCGTTGTGCAAACACGAGCCAAGGCGTTAGGAATTGAGGTGGTGCTCGGTGACCATCAAATCGTCACGTTCGATCAACCCATCTTCGGCGCATTGCTGCAATATCCGGCAACCGATGGCGCAATCTATGATTACCAGGAATTCTGCGATCGTGCCCATGCCGCAGGAGCTTTGGTGACGATCGCCGCAGATTTGCTGAGTCTGACGCTGCTGAAGCCACCAGGTGAATTTGGGGCAGATATTGCTGTGGGCAATACGCAGCGATTTGGTGTACCCCTGGGGTATGGTGGCCCACACGCTGCGTATTTTGCGACTAAAGAAGCCTTTAAGCGGCAAATTCCCGGACGGCTGGTGGGGGTATCCAAGGATGTGCATGGGCAACCCGCTCTCCGCTTGGCCCTCCAAACGCGCGAACAGCATATCCGGCGCGACAAGGCCACCAGCAACATTTGTACGGCCCAGGTCTTGCTGGCTGTGATTGCTGGTATGTATGCGGTGTATCACGGGGCAGAAGGGTTGCGGCGAATTGCCACGCGGGTGCATCAAATGACGGAAATTTTGGCGGAAGGTTTGCACCGGTTAGGCTACTCCCTTAAACACGCCGCCTTTTTCGATACGTTGCGCGTCGAAGTAGGGGCTGGCAAAGCGGCTGAAATCATTGCCAGAGCGCATTCCCATCGGGTGAACCTGCGGCAGCTTGGCGATGGCGCGATCGGGATTTCCTTAGACGAAACCGTTTCTTCGGAGATTTTGATTGCCCTGTTCCAGATCTTTGCTGGTTCCCAGGCGGCGCACTTCACCCCAGAAGATTTGCTGGCCGTTGCGAGTAAGACTGCAATTCCGGCTGCGCTCCAACGCACTTCGCCCTACCTGACCCATCCCGTTTTTAATTCCTATCACTCTGAGACCGAGTTGCTGCGATATATGTATCGTTTGCAATTGAAGGATCTGTCGCTCACGACCGCCATGATTCCCCTCGGTTCCTGCACGATGAAATTGAACGCAACGGCGGAAATGGTGCCAGTCACTTGGGCCGAATTTGGACAAATTCATCCCTTTGCTCCAGTAGAACAAACCAGGGGTTATCAAATCTTATTTGAGCAACTGGAACATTGGTTGGCAGAGATTACCGGATTTGCGGGCATCTCCTTGCAACCCAACGCTGGATCACAAGGGGAATACGCCGGGCTGCTGGTGATTCGTCAATACCATGAGTCTCGCCACGAGCATCACCGCAATGTTTGCCTGATTCCCACTTCGGCTCATGGCACCAACCCCGCCAGTGCCGTCATGGCTGGCATGAAAGTTGTTCCGGTTAACTGCGACGATGACGGCAACATCGACATCGCCGACCTGAAGGCCAAGGCTGAAAAGTATCAGGACACGCTGGCCGCCCTGATGGTGACTTATCCTTCCACGCATGGAGTATTTGAGGAAGGAATTCGGGAAATTTGTGATATCGTTCACGCCAACGATGGGCAGGTTTACATGGATGGGGCAAATTTGAATGCGCAAGTAGGCCTTTGCCGACCCGGTGATTTTGGGGCGGATGTGTGCCATCTCAACCTGCACAAAACGTTCTGCATTCCCCACGGCGGTGGTGGACCGGGGATGGGGCCGATCGGGGTGGCCAACCATCTTGTTCCCTTTCTCCCGTCTCATCCTGTGATTTCTGTGGGTGGAAAGCACGGAATTGGTGCAGTGTCTGCGGCACCCTGGGGTAGTCCCAGTATTTTGCCGATTTCCTGGGTGTACATTGCGCTCATGGGCAGTGAAGGACTCACCAAAGCCACGCAGATTGCCATTCTCAACGCCAACTACATTGCGAAACGATTAGAACGGCATTACCCCATTTTGTATAAGGGCAAAAGCGGCTTGGTGGCGCACGAATGCATTGTTGATTTGCGTCAATTTAAGAAAACCGCCGACATCGAAGTAGACGACATCGCCAAGCGGTTAATCGACTACGGCTTCCATCCACCGACGGTGTCCTGGCCGGTAGCCGGAACAATCATGGTGGAACCGACGGAAAGCGAATCTCTGGCAGAATTAGACCGTTTCTGTGATGCCATGATCGCGATTCGGGCGGAAATTCAAGCGATCGCCGATGGTAAAGCCGATCGCCACGACAACTTGTTGAAAAACGCTCCCCACATCGCCCTCGCCCTCACTGAAGAATGGAATCATCCCTACTCGCGTCAGGCCGCCGTTTATCCTACCCGCTGGACACGCGACAACAAATTCTGGGCGGCTGTGGGCCGCATTGACCAAGCATACGGCGATCGCAATCTGGTGTGTACTTGCTTGCCAATGGAGGCTTACGAGGAATAAGGGGGAAAGGCAAAAGGTCGGCGGCGGAGGGCCAAAAGCGAAACACAATGCGCCTAGATCAACGCTTCTAGAATGCCACTCCCCAGGTAGACATAAGCTCCAACAACTGCTGCGCCACTCACAATGAGGGCAACAAAAAATTTCCAGAATCTAACTCTTGTGAGTCCGACAGCGTAGCTGATCAGATCTTGAGAAATGGGCATGACTAGCATCATAAAGAGAATACCGTGGTGACTGTTGAGTCGATGGGTGAAGCGATCAAGATCATCAAGACTACTTTTGCCGATAAACCGAGCTGCCACTTTGCGACCAAGTTTGCGAGAAATCCAGAAATTGATGCAGCAGCCAATCACCGTCGCCAGAAAGCTCAATAGAAATCCAATATGTTGACCGAACAACACTCCACCAGTTACAAATACCGAACTGGCGCTAAGCGGCGCGATGATCATACTGAAGGTGCAAAGAAGCAAAAATGCGATCGGTGCCCAAACCCCCAGTTGCTTGATTGTGTGATGCAATGTATCAAGCCCGATCGCCCGCAGCACCAAAATTGCTAGAGCATAGAGCGCGACGACAATAAGCAACGCCACTAATATTTTCTTGATGCGGGAATTTAGCCGGAAACGGTTTGGCATCGGAGGAAAACGGGTACAAGTCGGTAGCAGAAACAAGGGATCTTTAAGCAAATCAAGGCTTCAATAATCTTAACGAGATTGCAACCCGACTGGGCTAAGGGAAATTGCGGGAAGTTCGTCAGCATCATGCGTTAGAGTGGATTTATCGTGCGATTAACTTCATGAACGCTCCTTTTACTGCTGAACGTTTGTTGTTCACTCCTGCCATGCCAGCGAGTGACGCCATTCCAGCTATTTTTGCCTTCCCAAATGAATACAGCGTGGGCATTACCAGTCTCGGTTATCAGGTGGTTTGGGCCACCCTGGCAGGGCGGAACGATGTGCAGGTGAGTCGCTTGTTTACCGATGTCCATGAGCCGTTACCCGCGGCCCCAGAACTGTTGGGCTTTTCCATGTCCTGGGAATTGGATTACGTTAACATTTTGAGTCTGATGGAGTCGCTGGATGTGCCATTGCGATCGCAATCTCGCTCCGAAGTTCATCCGCTGGTGTTTGGAGGTGGCCCGGTTTTGACTGCCAACCCAGAACCCTTTGCCGATTTTTTTGATGTGATTTTGCTGGGCGATGGGGAACTGCTACTGGGTGAGTTTGTAGAAGCGTATAAAGCCGTGCGGCAAGCCGATCGCAAAACGCAACTGCTGCATCTAGCAACGATTCCGGGCCTTTATGTCCCCAGCCTCTACACGGTGAGCTATGACAGGCAGGAGGGGGCCGTGCTGGCAGTTGCACCGATCGCGGCTGATATTCCCGCCCAAATCCACAAACAAACCTACCGCGGCAATGCCCTGTCTGCCTCCACCGTTGTCACCGCAAAAGCCGCCTGGGAAAACATCTACATGGTGGAAGTCGTGCGGAGTTGCCCGGAGATGTGCCGCTTTTGTCTGGCCAGCTATCTCACGTTACCTTTTCGCATTGCTGATGTGGAAGCATCTCTGATTCCAGCCATCAACCGGGGATTGCAAGTGACCGATCGCCTGGGGTTGTTGGGCGCATCCGTGACGCAACATCCTGAGTTCGAAAGTTTGCTGGATTACTTGAATCGTCCCGAATTTGACCATGTCCGGGTGAGCCTCTCATCGGTGCGAACCAACACAGTCACTCCAAAACTGGCTGAAACCCTGGTGAAGCATGATTCTCGCTCCATCACGATCGCGGTGGAAAGTGGCTCTGATCGAGTCCGCCAGATCATCAACAAAAAACTAACTAACGACGAAATTGTGCAAGCAGCGCTCAACGCCAGAGCAGGTGGCCTCAGCAGCTTGAAACTGTATGGCATGGTGGGGATTCCGGGCGAGGAAATGGATGACCTGGAACAAACCGTGAATATGATGAAGACGCTCAAAAAAGCGGCTCCAGGGCTACGGTTGACCCTGGGATGCAGTACTTTTGTGCCCAAAGCTCACACGCCGTTTCAATGGATGGGCGTAAATCGGTACGCCGAAAAACGGTTACAGTTTTTGCAGAAACACTTGCGCTCGCAGGGCATCGATTTTCGGCCTGAAAGCTACAATTGGTCTATCATTCAAGCCCTGTTGTCTCGCGGCGATCGCCGCTTGTCGCACCTGCTAGAACTGACTCGTTACTACGGAGACACGTTGGGAAGTTATCGACGGGCATTCAAAGAACTGCGCGGCAAACTTCCTGGGTTGGAGTACTATGTACACGAGACTTGGCCACTCGAACAAACCTTACCTTGGAGCCATTTACGAAGTGCTTTGCCGCAGTCAACATTGATTAAGCATTTATCTTCTGCAACGGCTGAGATGACTTCTGCACCTGCTGAGATGAATAATCTTGGTTGATGGTGTGGAAGTGGAACGGTATCGTTTTATTACAAAAGGCTTTAAAGAGTAACGGTGTCACACTACACATCTTCCTCAGAGAAGTCTACGTTATCCTATATACATAGATTTTCTCCAATCCAGCTTCGCAATTCTTTTAGAAATTTCTGTTGACTTGCCTACGCTTTACTCTTTCGTACGTGCGCATTATGACCACTCCCAATTCGTCCTCACCCTTTGATCCTCTGACTGCCATGAGAAACAGTTCTCAAGAATTCCTTAATCTGCCTGCTGATTCAGAAATTTGGGATAGCTTGAAGCAGGCGATCGCGGCTAGTTCTGGCTTTCAACGCTGGCAACTTGAGCAGAACGATAATCTTGACCAATCGGATTCTGAGCTAGATATTTTGATTCGCCGCTATCTGCGCGAAACTTTGGAAACTCTAGCTTACTAATACGAGTGCAAAAAGACAGAATACGAATGCCAGAAAGGGGATCAATGTCAGATTGATTCCCTTTTCGATTTGCATATTGATTGGTGATGGGTACATTACAGCATTGGGTGTGAGACATTAGCGGTGACATCCCACAGACCGATGAGAATTATCTCAAGAACTCGGGAAGATTAATCCCACGCTCTTTCAAGACTTCACGTAACGGGCCAATTCGTTCGATCGCGTTTTGGGCCGGTTTCTGAAACTGAGCCAAGCGGTTATACGTTCTGATAGCCCGTTTCACGTCCAGGTGGATTTCCTCAGCCGGATAGTTTTGCAGGACTTCCAGGATGGTAAGTTTATTGTCAGTAGAAGCGGAGGCAATCAATGCGTCTCTCAAAGCTTCTCGATTTCCTTCATCATTTGGAGTTTGGATCATCTTACCCAACTCATCCAACAACATGTTTCCTAAAACATTGTTTAAACCTCGGTCGAGGGTGCCACTGCTGACATCAACCGATTGGGTGAGGATGCGCCGTACTTCTTCTGGATCACTGTTGGTTCGACGCAAATACCGAGATAGCACTGGAGATTGTTCACCAGTTTCGGCAAATTTTGCTAGCTCTACTACGGATAGGCGCTGGCGCAGAATGCCATAACGAAACACAATTTCTTCAGCAGCATGGGCCTGAGGCGCGATCGCTAACAAACTTGCTAACACGATCGCTCCAATTCCAATTCTTTTAATCACAAATGACGAATATTTCATCACCACTCTTAGTTAAAAATTTCTCATCGATATACGGTAGCATACCTGCTTTGAGAGTTGCTCACTGGTCAAGAATTCCTGGCCAGGAGGAAGTGAATTCTCTTTAACAAATCGCTGAAGCGAAATGGTTTAGTAACATAGTCATCAGCTCCATGGGTGAGCGCAATTTGACCTTCGTTGTCATCTTTACGGGCAGTGATGATAATGACGGGGCGAGTTTCTCCCTGATTGCGAATTTCCTTCAAAACCGTTAACCCATCAATTATTGGTAATCCTAAATCCAACAACATCAGCTCGAATCGTTCATCCGTTACAAAAGATAATGCTTGCTGACCATTTTCGGCGATCGCGGTTGTAAACCCATTTTTTCTTAACCCTTTTTCGATGAATGCTGCCAGGCGAGCTTCATCTTCTACAATTAAAATCTGGCACATATTCGGAACTTGGTGTAGCAATTAATTCATCCAAAGTAGAGGCAACATCGAGTGATTTGCTTACACCTTTGCAAATGAATTTTCTTAAAATCAAGATGTTGCTGTAGATTGCAATAACCCAATACCTTAAACTGACTGGAGTATATAAGGTGAGGGTGAAATAATCATGAGAAATTTCTCATGACTCTGCCATGCAAGCGATTTGAAGCGGTTAGCTTACGAAAGCGCGGAATTCAGTCGGTAACCAATACCACGCACTGTTTCAATTAAATGACTACCGAGTTTCTTTCGGAGATAGCCGACATAAACATCCACCACGTTAGAACCAGGGTCATAGTCGTAGCCCCACACACGATCGAGTAATTGTTCTCGACTTAAAACTTGACCAGGGTGCCGGAAAAACATTTCAGCCATAGCAAATTCGCGGGCAGGCAAATCCACCAGTCGCTCGCCTACACGCACCCGTCGAGTGCGCAAGTCTAAGACAACGTCTCCCGCCCGCAGTATGGCCTCGGTTTGAGCGGCTGAAGTGGTGGATGTTCTTAAGCGCACTCGCACTCGTGCTAACAACTCCTCGAAGCGGAATGGTTTGGTCACATAGTCATCGGCTCCTCCTTCTAATCCAGCGACTTTATCGTGGATGTCGTCCCGGGCGGTGAGGATAATGATGGGGAGCTTCTCACCCTGACCGCGCAATTCTTCCAACACGCGCAAGCCGTCCTTTCCAGGCAATCCTAAATCTAGGATAAGTAGATCAAAACCACCTGCGTGAACGAGGTTTGGCACTTGCAGCCCATTGTTGATGATCGAGGTAGTGTAACCGTGCGATCGCAGTCCTTTTTCGACAAATGAAGCAATGCGAGATTCATCTTCGGCGATGAGTATGTGCGACATGAGCGTTGACTTCTTTAGGTGGGTCTAGGGGCAAAACCAGGGTGAATGTAGAACCAGTTCCAAATTGGCTGCGGAGTTGAACTTGCCCGCCATGCGCTTCGGCGATCGCGCGGACGATAGCAAGACCTAATCCGGCTCCTTCGGAACGGCGACGACTGCTAGAAACACGAGCAAATCGCTCAAAGATTCGTTGCTGTTCAGAGTCAAGAATGCCCTCACCTGAATCACGGATCCAGAATCGGACTTTGCCTTTGGCAATGCCAGAGCCGATGGTAATCGTATCGACCTCCTGAGTGTGTTGGGTGGCGTTTTGTGCCAAATTCATAACTGCCTCTGTAATCCGTTGACGATCAACCACAATGCGGCCTTTTGCAACGTTTTCCAGTTGCCAGTTTCGTTTGGCCAGGGCAGTTGCTTTGACGTATAGTTCGTTCGTTAGTTCCCCTGCGTCAACGGCTTCCAGTTGCAAAAAGTCAGGGCGTTCTGCTTTTGCCAGTAAAATCAGGTCATCTACCATGCGGCTCATACGATCGAGTTCGCTCATGACCAGTTGCAGGGTTTCTTCCTGCTCCTGCGGGTCGTCCCCCATCAGTTCCAAGTGGCCACGAATGATCGTGATGGGTGTACGGAGTTCATGTCCGGCATCATTGACAAATTCCCGCTGGGTGGCGAAGGCGGTTTCCAACCGATCCATCATGTCGTTAAAGGTGAGCGCAAGTTCTGCCAGTTCACCTTTGCCATTCACAGGTAGGCGCTGCGTCAAATCTGTTTCGCTAATTGTGTGAGCTGTCGCTGTCAGGTCGCGCAGTGGGGATAGAACCCGTCCTGCTGCTAACCAGGCGATCGCGATTGAAAAGAGAAACACAGGCACAAAAATTTGACTGATGGTAGTAATTGCTTCAAATGCCTCTGCTCGCTCCCCTGCTGTTGCATGAGTAACCACAAATGTGCCCCGCACTTTTCCACCCAGTTTAATGGGTTCAATCAAATAAAGAATTTTGCCGATCTCTGCTTCGGACGTTTCCTGAAATCCTTCCAAAGGCTGTGCTTGGACAGCAAACTGTTGCATCAATTTGTCTCGTTTATCTAGTATTTTGGGGCGCGCCCTAGGGCTGGATTTGTAGAACTCGCCATCGATAAAAGTAATAAAGTACGACTCATCTTCAGGCGATCGGCGCAACATATACACCCGAAACAGATTCTTTATGTCGTTCATTGTTTGGGGCGGCGCAGAAAATGCTAAGTTGCCCAAATCAAGATCTTCATCCGGCTCTGGTTCGTCAATCACCTCGTCTTCGTCCACCTTGCTGGCTGGCTGTTCATCTCGTGAGAGGGCGGCGGGAGCAATTTCTCCGGCTGCAAATGCCTGGAACAACGCCATATCTTCAATCATGTCCTGCCGCACGCGCTCATCAATGCGGAGTTGCAGAAAGTAGCGGAAGGCTGGAATTGCAGTCAAAAAAGCAATCCCTAAAATCAGGACGTACCACAAAAAAATGCGGCTCCGAGCTTCCCCCAACAAACGGAATAGCCCCCGCGGGGACATGTTGAAAGTTGTGCGAGGTAAACGGTTTGGAGCAGATGCCATGAGACTTGGGGGCTAATGGACGTTTTGATTAAGATTTTTATTAGATTTTAATGAAATTTGCATGAGAGGATTCTCATGGAGCTTAGCAATAAGCATGAATTGAGCGATCGCTGGAAAATGCTACTCAATGGGCAAGTTCTGTAAATCGCGGTCAACGTTTTTCCCTAGACTCTTGCACTCACTATTCTCTGAGTCACATTTCCTAGCTGTACAAAAAATCAAATTGATGAAAAGGCTCTCATAAAATGTTCATTTATATTTCACATTGGCTTGACATTGTATAGGGGCTGAAATCGCTAGGCATGGTTCAGGCTCTCGTTCAATGCCTTTTCAGGGAGGTCGCCCTTATGCGTGTTTGTGTAATTGGAACAGGTTATGTGGGTTTGGTGACAGGCGCGTGTTTGGCCGCGATCGGGCATCACGTCCTGTGTATTGACAACAATGCTGAAAAAGTAGCACGGATGGAGGTAGGTCAATCCCCGATTTATGAACCGGGGTTGGAACTTGTCATGCAGCAAGCCATGCAGGCTGGAAACTTGGTATTTAGTACTGATTTGGCAATGGGTGTGGCCCACGGTGAAATTTTGTTTATTGCAGTGGGAACTCCAGCCCTGCCAACGGGTGAAAGTGACACTCGGTTTGTGGAAGCGGTGGCTCGCGGGATTGGGGAGCATCTGAATGGTGGCTACAAAGTGATTGTGAATAAGTCTACCGTACCGATCGGCTCTGGCGATTGGGTGCGGCGGATTGTGTTGGATGGTGTGGCTGATCGCCAATCAGATATTGCTGGATTCGATGTGGTGAGCAATCCGGAGTTCTTGCGGGAAGGTTCGGCGGTATATGACACGATGAACCCCGATCGCATTGTGTTGGGTAGCGATAGTCCACGCGCCATCCAGATGATGCAGGCGTTGTATGCCCCGATCGTGGCCCGGACGTTTGCTGAGAATAAAGCTCTCCCGCCGGTGCCTGTGGTGGTGACGGATTTAGCCTCTGCCGAGATGATCAAGTATGCTGCCAATGCCTTTTTAGCCACGAAGATCAGTTTCATTAATGAAGTGGCCAATATCTGCGATCGTGTTGGGGCCGATATTACCCAGGTAGCGCATGGTATTGGGTTAGATAGTCGCATCGGGCATAAGTTTTTGCAGGCCGGCATTGGCTGGGGTGGCTCCTGTTTTCCCAAGGACGTGTCTGCCTTAGTTCACACGGCTCTCGATTACGGATACGAAGCGCAACTGCTCCAGGCAACGATTCGAACTAATCAGCAACAACGTCTGTTAGTCGTTGAAAAACTGCAACAAGCACTCAAGATTCTCAAAGGAAAAACTATTGGTTTGTTAGGTTTAACCTTCAAACCAAATACAGATGATTTACGAGATGCCCCCGCGCTGGATGTGATTGAACATTTAGTGCGATTAGGCGCGTGTGTGAGAGCTTTTGATCCGATTATTGCTCATTCAAGTCATCCGGGATTGGCGAAAGTCACACTCACCACAACTGCTGAAGATTTGGCTAAAGGGTGCGATGCGTTGGTGCTGATGACTGACTGGTCGGAGTTTCAACACTTAGACTTCGATCGAGTAGCGCCACAGATGAATCATGCGATCGTGATTGATGGCCGCAACTTCCTTGATCCCCAAATGCTGAAAGCTGCGGGTTTCCATTACATCGGGATTGGTCGCCCCACAACTGGCAATGGCCTGATTACTCGATTAATGCAATTGTCTAAGCCTGTTGCCGTGGTTGAGTCTGCTGCATAAGGTCTGAATTGAGCCGCAATTCTGATCGACTTTCTTCATTAGAACCCATTTCATTTAAGGGACTCTCAAACCATGCGTTTAATGGTTTACTCTCACGATGCCTACGGATTAGGAAATTTGCGGAGAATGCTAGCCATCTGCACCCACTTGCTAGCAGAAATACCCAACCTGTCCATTCTGTTGATTTCGGGTTCGCCGATGTTACACAGCTTTCGGTTACCGAAAGGGCTAGATTACATCAAGTTGCCCTGTCTGAATCGAGGATTATTTGGTAATTTATCGGCTAAATACTTAGGCACCGATACGGAAGAAACGATCCATTTACGATCGCAACTAATCTTGTCTGCGGCCAGCAACTTCAAACCTGATTTGATGTTGGTAGACAAAAAGCCCTATGGCATCAATCATGAACTTGCCGAAACACTCAACTTTTTGCAAGAAAAGTTGCCCCATGTCAAGCGAGTTTTGCTGCTCCGAGACATTCTCGATCGCAGCGATCGGACGATCGCCGAATGGCAAAAGCATGACTACTATCAGGCAATTCAATCCCTCTATCATCAGGTGCTAGTGGTTGGTTCGCCAGACGTGTTCAACCTGACGCAAGAATATCGGTTCCCGATGGCGGCGGCTCAAAAAGTGCGATTTTGTGGGTACATTCGTAAACCTCTAGGCGATCGCAGCCGCGCTGAAATTCGACGCGAGTTGCGCATTCAAGAACACGATCGTCTCGTTGTGGTGACTCCGGGTGGCGGCGAAGACGGTTATAGTCTGATCGATGCTTACCTGGCTGGCTTAAAACTGCGCTCGCCGCAAATTGGCAAAAGCCTGATCATCTTTGGGCCAGAAATGCCGCTGCCTCAGCAGGAAGAACTCCGTTACCGCGCATCTTACTTGCCGGATGTGCAATGGCTGGAGTTTACGGATGATTTGATGAGCTACTTAGATGCCGCAGACGTCGTAGTGTCGATGGCTGGCTACAACACAACGTGCGAAATTTTGTCGCTCAGTAAGCCCGCGGTTGTGGTACCCCGTCATAAACCGTCAGAAGAGCAATTGATCCGGGCCGAACGGTTGGCAAGTCGCGGATTGCTGGCGATGGTGCATCCCGATCGGCTTTCTCCCAGTTCATTGATGGATGCTGTCTGGCAACAATTGGATTCGCCTCAAAACATCATTGCAGCCGATCGCGTGGATTTGAATGGACTATCCCGAATTAGCCATCACATTCAAATTCTACTGGCCGATCGTTGTTCTGCCCCGGTTGCAAGCCTATCTCATGCGTCTGCCGTGGTTGTTTAGCATTCAAGATTAATCGGAGGTTGATTCATGAAGCGATTACTGTTCTATTGCCAGCACATCCTTGGCATGGGGCATCTAGTTCGGAGCATGGAAATTGTGCGCGGCTTGGTGAATGACTTTGAAGTTTGTTTTATCAATGGGGGTGAGATTATTGATCAGTTTCAAATTCCACCTGAAGTTAAAGTCATAAACTTACCTGCGATCAAAACCGATGCTGAGTTCAAAACGCTGCGGGTTGTGGATGAAGCATATACTCTAGCCGAAGTGCAAGAAATTCGCAAACGAATGTTGTTAGATGTGTGCGATCGGATTCAACCTGATGTCGTCATGGTGGAACTCTTTCCCTTTGGTCGGGGTAAGTTTTCCTTTGAGCTAATTCCCTTCTTGGAAAAGGCAAAGTCGTTAGAAACGCCAGCCAAAGTGGTTTGTAGCTTACGTGACATCGTTGTAACGAAGCGCGATCAGGCCAAGTATGAGGACAAAGTGTGTCGTCTGATGAACCAGTACTTCGATTTACTACTGGTGCATGGCGACCCGCAATTTCAGCCCCTCGAAGAAAGTTTTGCCAAGACGTCAGCGCTGACTTGCCCCATGTATTACACGGGGTATGTCGTTCAGCCGCAACCGGATGTAGCTTTGACTGCTGCGGAATTGGGCTTAAATCCAGGTCAGCCCCTGATTGTGGTTAGTGTGGGCGGCGGGCGGTTTGGGCACGAACTGCTGGATTGTGTCATGAAGGCATCGCCTCTATTGAAACATTTGTTGCTGCACCAAATTCAGATGTTTACAGGGCCGTTCATGCCCGATAACAAATTTGCTGACCTGCAACAGCAAGCCATGAATTGCAGTAATGTTCGGTGCCGCCGTTATACGCCCCATCTGTTGAGTTACTTACGCCACGCTGATTTGTCTATTAGCATGTCTGGCTACAACACAACGATGAACATTTTAACGACCGGGACGCGGGCGATGTTGCTGCCCTTTACAGGTAATGACGATCGGGAACAAACCATTCGCGCCCATAAACTGGCTGAATTGGGCGTAGTTGAGGCGATCGAGCTAGCAGATTTAGAGCCAGAGCGGTTTGTGCAACGGGTCATGGCTTGCCTCCAGAAGCAACCAATAACCATGCAATTCGACGTGAACGGAGTCCAGACAACGGCGCAGTTGTTGAGTCAGTTAGTGTCTACGCAAGCGGCAGCCTAAAAATATTGAATATTATTTGGAGACAATCATGCCTCAAAAGATTTGCATTACAACACTTGAATATCCACCGGATGTGGGTGGGGTAGGGGAATCGGTTCAGCGTATTTCTAAAATGCTGATTCAAGCGGGATACGAAGTCCATGTTGCGGTGTTTCGCTCCAAGCAACGACTGGTTTCTGACCATACGCGAAGACGAGTCAGTTGCGCCACAACGCTTCAGGATGGAGTTTATGTGCATCGGATTAAGTCTGCGGTTCGGAATAACTCAACTGAGATTCAAGACTTCTACAGTGATGTCTACTTCTATCTCAAGTGTTTGCATCAGCAATATGGATTTGACTTGTTCCATGCCTTCTTCATGAACGAGACCGGCTATGTCACAACGTTGCTGGCGCGGGAAGAAAGTATTCCAGTGATCAATAGTGTGCGGGGTAGTGACTTGCACAAGCATATTTTCAACCCGAAGAATCATGCGCCGATGACGTGGGTTTTGGATAACTCGGATTGGGTGACGTTTGTGAGTCGCGACTTGCAACGCCGCGCTGAGGTCTTGGTGCCAAATGTCACCTACAAAGCAACGGCGTTCTGGAACTCGATCGCGCCGATCGACTTTGGCCAAATTTCCGTTGCTACGCCTGCTCAACCACTTTCAGGGTTGGTCATTGGTTCTTCTGGGCGATTGCGCGACAAAAAGGGTATTGAGTTTTTACTGGATGCTTGCGCTCAGGTGCAGTCTAAGCTCGATTTAACGGTGTTGCTAATTGGTGATTTTGTCGAGAAGGAGCGGGACTATTGGCAGCAGGAAATTGAGCAGTGTGGCCTGGGCGATCGCCTGCAACTCACGGGCATTGTCAGTCGGCAGACAGCCTTGGGATATTTGCCCCTACTGGATATTTTTGTGATTCCTTCGATTAATGATGGTTGTCCCAATGCTTTGTTAGAAGCTATGCTGGCAGGACGGGCGATTATTGGTAGTCAGGTGGATGCGATCGGTGAAATCTTGCAACACGGTCAAAACGGGTGGTTAGTGAATCCTGGTTCTGTGGCTGAACTGGCCGCTGCGATTCAACATTTAGCTTTGCGGCCTGAACTGCGTGCAACGTTGGGTCAAGCGGCAGCACAGACTGCACAAATCCAACTTGCACCCGAAGTTGAATTTCAAAATTGGTTGACGGTGTATCAGCGGGTTTTTGACACCACGAATAGGTTTGCTCATCCTGAAATGAGCTTGGCTTAGGAATGAGCATTCCCAATTTGGCTTTACTGGAACGGTTCATCCAAAATCCTAGTGAGGGAAACACAAACCCATTGAGTTTTAATTTGGAGGTATTATGACTTTTCCATCGGTAACGATCGTAGTTTCGCCGCGTGAACGATTTAGCTACACCCGTGAGTCTTTGGAAAGTATTTTTCAATACACCACTGTACCCTTCTCACTCATCTATGTGGATGGCAATTCGCCGCGTCTGATCGCTCAGTATCTAGAACAGCAATCGCAACAAAGAAACTTTCAACTCATTCGCACTGATTACTATCTTGCACCTAACCAGGCTCGTAATCTGGCAATTCCACAGGTCAAAACCGAGTATGTTCTGTTTGTCGATAATGATGTTGTGGTTAGTCCAAACTGGTTGGAGACGTTGCTGAGTTGCGCGGAAGAGACGAAGGCGACGATCGTGTGTCCACTCACTTGCATTGGTAAAAAGCTACATCAAACGATTCACCTAGCGGGCGGTGAAGCTCACATTTATGAAGAACCACAGGAAGACGGTAGCTTGAAGCGAAAGGTGCATGAAAAGCACTATTTCGTCAATCGCTCGGTTGCTGATGTGCAGGCTCAATTGCATCGCCAGCAATGCGAATTTGCTGAGTTCCATTGCATGTTGGTGCGCTGCTCGGTATTTGACACGATCGGGTTGCTGGATGAAAAATTGCTCAGCACACGCGAACACATCGACTTTTGCATGTCGGTGACAAATGCGGGTGGTACCGTGTATTGTGAGCCAGCGTCAGTTGTCACTTATGTGCCTGAATCGCATTTACACTGGAGTGATTTGCCGTTCTTTATGGTGCGCTGGAGTGATGCCTGGGAAATTGCCAGTCTAGAATATTTTGCGACCAAGTGGAATTTACCCACCAACGACAAATACTTTAAGAAGCGCTACAAACGGATGGGGTATCGGCGGTATCAGGGGTACCTCAAACTCCTGATCAATCGCCTGTCGTTTGGGCAGCCGAATCAATGGCTGGAGCAAAAACTCGTGGCCTGGGATCATGCCTTGAATCGCTGGATGACCGATCGGTATTCGCGCCAAGTCGAAAACCTGAGTGTTGTTGAATAATTCACTGGTTCTGATGATGACTCGTCCTAACTCGAAAAGTATTCGTGCTGCGATTCCTGGAATTGGTCGAATTTTGTGGCGATTTGCCCCGCAGTTGCATAAGCAGCGATCATTGCTGACTGTATCCTTTTTGGGACTGCTGGCAGAGATTCTTCTACATTTGCTAGAACCTTTTCCGCTCAAGTTCATTTTTGATTACATCATCTTTCCTGATGTGAGTTCTCAACCGTTACCAATTCCATTTCTAGCGGCCTTAAATCCGTTCATGTTACTGACGGTGTTAACGGCTGGTTTAATTGGCATCGCCGCCTTACGGGCAGGCGCAGCTTACTTGAGCGTGGTGGGGATGGCGACTGCTGCAACTAACATCCTGGCGGAAGTGCGATCGAATCTTTATAGCCACATTCAGCGATTGTCGTTGACCTATCACAATCAAGCGAAGACAGGCGATTTGATTACGCGCGTCACTTCCGATATTGAACGCTTGCGAGAAGTTACAGTGATGGCGGTGTTGCCGCTCCTGGCGCACTTGCTGACCTTGGTGGGCATGGTCGTTGTCATGGTCTGGATGAATTGGGAACTGGCACTAATTGCGGTGGCTGTAGTGCCGTTGTTCTTGCTGCTGACCGTGCGGATGACTCACAAAATTCGATTGGTCGTGCGATCGCAACGGCAGCGGGAAGGGGCTATGGCAGCCACGGCAGCCGAGTCGATCGGGGCGATTAAAGTGGTGCAGGCATTGTCACTGCAATCCATGTTGGAAAGTGATTTTTCGGCTCATAATCGGCGTAGTCTGCAGGACGGCGTGCAGGCCCAAAAACTATCCGCAGGGTTGGAACGATCGGTGGAGTTGCTGGTGGGTATGGCGACGGCGATCGTGCTGTGGCGTGGGGTTTTGCTGGTGCAATCCCAAGCGTTGACTCCAGGTGATTTGCTGGTATTTGTCAACTACTTGCGGATTGCCTTCAAACCCATGCGGCAACTCGCCAAATACACGGGTCAAATTGCCAAAGCAACCGCATCTGGCGAGCGGATTCTGGATGTTTTAGACACGATGCCGGATGTGCAAGATACCCGTGGCGCGATAGAAGCACCAGCATTTCAAGGGGCCGTGGAATTTGCGAATGTTTCCTTTGCCTACGATCGCGATCGAGGGATTCTGCGCCATATGAGCTTTACCGTGCAACCGGGGGAATGTGTGGCGCTGGTTGGTCCTTCTGGCGGCGGCAAGTCAACCTTGGTGAGTCTACTCTTGCGCCTATACGATCCGACGGAGGGTGGCATTCGAGTCGATGGACACGATTTACGCCAGTACAAGCTTGATTCGTTGCGGTCTCAAATCAGTATTGTGTTGCAAGAAAGTGTCTTATTCGCCGCCAGTGTCCGCGATAACATTGCCTATGGATGTCTGGGTGCATCTGACGACGAAATTATCCAGGCGGCTAAGTTAGCCAATGCTCATGACTTCATCATGAATTTGTCAGATGGCTATAACACCATCTTAGGTGAACGAGGTGCGACTTTATCGGGTGGACAGCGGCAGCGAATTGCAATCGCACGTGCTGCCATTCGTCAAGCCTCGATCGTGATTCTGGATGAACCAACCACAGGACTCGATCAAGAAAATGAACGGGTAGTTACCGAAGCCCTGGAGCGATTGGCAACAGGCCGCACCACCTTCTGGATTTCCCATAACTTACAGGCGATTCAACATGTTGATCGCATTTTCTATGTGGAAACGGGCAAACTTCTGGAGCAAGGTACACACAAAGACTTGCTGCAACTGGGAGGACGCTATGCCGCTATGTTTGCGTTGCAATCTGCGGTTGGTAATCGATCGGAGGACTCCTATGCGCTTAACCACTAAATCGATGATGTCACCTGCCCCCACGCGAATTATTCTGGTTCGCCACGGTCAAAGTACCTTTAATGCTCAAAAACGATTTCAGGGCAGTTGTGATGACTCGACATTAACTGCCAAAGGCCATCAAGACGCTTACGAGGTCGGGCGGGCCTTGCGGGGTGTTACTCTGAAGGCAGCGTATGTTAGTCCTTTGCAACGGGCCAAAGTAACGGCAAACTTAATGCTGATGGGGATGGCCGTGACTCCAGATAATTGTCCCTCAATCGAATGTCGCGCCGAGTTACGAGAAATCGATTTACCAAACTGGCAGGGCTTGTCCTATCAATGTGTGCGTGAGCAGTGTGCCGAAGAGTATCGCTGTTGGAAAGAGCAACCTGATCAGTTTCAAATGATTACCGATCGAACTCCCGTCCAGTCTACCGCTGGGACTGCCCTCGTCACGATTGCCGCTACAACCTACCCGTTGCTGGAACTGCGCGATCGCGTACGGCATTTCTGGCAAGTTGTGTTACCCCGGCATCGAGGTGACACGATCGCGATCGTCAGTCATAGCGGCACGATTCGAGCCTTAATCAATGAAGCGTTAGGCATTCCGGCTAAACAATTTCATGCCATCCAACAGTCGAATTGCGGCATTAGTCAACTGTCGCTCGCCGCTGATGGTGCAGCGACGTTGGAATGGATGAATACCACAGTCCATTTGGGAGAAACGTTACCCAAATTGAAGGACGGGAAGCAAGGGTTACGCTTAATCCTGGTTTCATCTGCGCCAGGTGAGCCGCTTCCAACCCTAGCCGAGCGCCTGGCTCCAGTGGAAATTGATTTTTGTGTTGGCGAAATAGCGGCTCAAACAGTTGTGAATAACTTGCTGCAACACCACCCTGACACAGTGCAACTGCAAGTTGCTGAGCATGATTTCGCCGCAACCTGGCAGCGTCAGATTTTGGCCAATCAATCGGCACGATCGCTGCTCCAACGCCCGACAACTGGCTTAGTGGTGGCCAACCCGAACTTAATTCGCCAGATGATCGGGTTAGTTATCGGCTTACCTGAGTCGCAACGGGGGTGTTTGGCGATCGCTCCAGATAAATTCAGCGTGATTCACTATCCTCTCGCCAGCCAAACTGCGGTTTTACAGACATTAAATTTTGGCTAGGTAACTTTGGAACGCGCCAATAACTTCAAACCTAATTCTAGGCATAACGAGGTCATCACAATGAATATATTAATTACTGGTGTAGCGGGATTTATCGGATTCCACTTAGCACAGCGTTTACTTCAAGCTGGGATACATGTGTATGGTGTCGATAACTTGAATGATTACTATGATGTCACGCTAAAGCAAGCACGATTAGCACAACTTCAAAACTGTGAAAACTTCATCTTTCAAAAATTAGATTTGAGTGATCGTGAATATACACTTGATCTCTTTCAAAATCACAAGTTCGATTATGTTGTGCATCTGGCGGCGCAGGCAGGTGTACGCTACTCACTCCAAAATCCCTGGGCGTATGTTGATAGCAACATTACCGGATTTGTCAATGTCCTGGAGGGGTGCAGCCGAAACCGGGTCAAACATTTGGTGTTTGCTTCGTCAAGTTCGGTCTATGGAGCCAATACGCAGGTGCCGTTTGCGGTGAGTGATCCGGTTGATCATCCTATTTCGCTGTATGCCGCAACGAAAAAATCGAATGAGTTAATTGCTCACAGCTACAGCCACCTGTATGGGCTCCCAGTCACGGGATTACGCTTCTTCACCGTGTATGGCCCGTGGGGACGGCCCGATATGGCTTATTTCAAGTTTGTAAAAGCGATCGCCACTGGCCAACCGATCGACGTGTACAACTACGGTCAAATGCAGCGAGACTTTACCTACATTGATGATGTCGTGGAAGGTGTGGTGCGCGTGCTGCATCAACCGCCGCAACAAACGCTGGCAGAACAACAGTCTCCAGCGATCGTCAATAGTCGGGCACGCTACAAACTCTACAACATCGGCAATCATAGTCCAGTTGAATTGATGGATTTTATTCGCGCGATCGAGCGGGCACTGGGTAAACCAGCTTACTTATCCTTCCTGCCGATGCAACCGGGCGATGTGCTGACAACGTATGCGGACGTGGATGATCTCATTCAAGATGTTGGCTTTAAGCCTGAAACTTCGATTGAAACTGGAATTCAGCGCTTTGTGGAATGGTACAACGAATACTACTCCATGCCGCAGCGATCGCGATCGGCGCAGATTTTCTCTTGTTGTTAGGGCTATAAACCATTCGCCTCAACCCTGCACGTGACCTGGTGATCGCAGGCACCTATCTGCGTGGTATCACCACCTTTCCCGTCAGCACTCAACCCTTTGGTCATTTCATCGGCATTGGTCAGATTCACGCTTACGACAGCAACCAGGATTAATTCAACCGGCTTCAGCTTCAACTTTTTGCAGAATGACATTAGAATCTCTAATGAAAGGTCTGGAACTAAGCTGATGGCAGTGTTTGACGGCATTGATGGTTTTTATGGATTTGTGGTTGGAGCTAGTCAAGGAATTGGCTTGGAGTTTGTGCGCCAATTATTGAAGCATTCTGCAACCGAAAAACTATTTGCCACTTATCGCCATACGCCTGGGGTTGAACTTTCCAGCTTGAAAGAGCAATTTCCCGATCGCTTGATCTTATTAGCAGTGGATGTGACGGATGAAACTCAAATTGCCGCCGCGGTTACCCAAATTAAACTACACGCGAAGCAATTGCATTTTGTGATGTACTGCGTGGGCGTTTTGCATGATGGAGAGTTTCAGCCCGAAAAGAGTTTGCAGCAGATTCAACCCGATAACCTGTTGCGCTATTTTCAAGTCAATAGTATCGGAGCGGTTCTGTTTGCTAAACATTTGGTGCCTTTATTGAAGCACGGCGATCGCAGCGTTTTTGCCAGCATTTCGGCCAAAGTGGGCAGCATCGGCGACAACGAAATTGGCGGTTGGTATGGCTATCGCGCCTCCAAAGCAGCGTTGAATATGTTCATGCGCACCACCGCGATCGAATACCGCCGCAAAAGTCCGAATACACTCATCATCCTGTTGCATCCTGGCACCACCGATACACGCCTCTCCAAACCCTTCCAGCGGGGTGTACCACCCGAAAAACTGTTTCCAGTCGAACGAACGGTGACGCAATTGCTACATGTCATCTATAATCTGCAACCGGAGGATAGCGGCCAATTTTTTTCCTGGAACGGCGATCGGCTCCCTTGGTGACAAGCGGAGCCTGGAACTGCCTTAACCTGGATACGTCTATCAACAAGAGATGTATGGCAAGAATCCTCTAATCGGGGGTAGATTTCAAAAACCCGTCGGTGCTATGAATAAGACTTAATTGTTTTGTCTTCCACAGCCAGAATTTATACCGAACTTTTCTGAGGTAGTCTTATCTCATACATCTCATATTGTTAACTTCGCTATTCAGGGAGTCTTTACCGTTGCCGCTTCCATTGCCGCGCTATTCAACCATTGATCGACTGTTATGTCTCAGCAATGGTCATGGAGAAGATGTCATTGCTGTGAGAATTTTGCAAGCTCTGCAAACGCAGCCTAACTGCCCCAAATTGTTTGCCTTGCCTCTTGTGGGAGAAGGCAGAGCTTATCACAGCCTGGGAGTTCCCTTGATTGGCACCGTTAAATCAATGCCGTCAGGTGGTTTCGTTTACATGGATGGGCGGCAATTAGTCAGAGATGTACAGGGAGGGTTGTTGCAACTTACGCTGGAACAGTTCAAGGCGATCCGGCGGTGGGCTAAGCAGGGTGGCAGTATTTTAGCTGTAGGTGATATTTTTCCTCTGTTGCTAGCTTATTTTAGTGGCACTCCTTATGCTTTCGTGGGCACTGCAAAATCGGATTATTACTTGCGGGATGATGCTGGCAACTGGCTCCCCCATGTCGGTTTTGATAATTGGTCAGGTTCAGATTATCACCCCTGGGAACGCTGGTTAATGAGCCGATCGCGCTGTCGAGCCGTTTTTCCCAGAGATACTTTAACCACCAAGGTTTTGCAAAAATGGGCCATCCCAGCGTTTGATTTAGGCAATCCGATGATGGATGGACTGGAACCCCAAATGGTGCAATCGCGCCTCCAAAACTCTGTTTCAACTGGACGCACTTACACAAGGGCTGAAACTTACTCGCTTGGGCGACCGCGATCGCTCACCGAACCTGCTCCCTTTGAAGCTCATGATGATTTGCGCGTGGTGGTAATGCCCGGTTCTCGCATTCCTGAAGCATACGAAAATTGGCTGTTGATCCTACAGGCGATCGATGGCTTGCGGCAAAGGTTTGCCGCAAGACCGATTACCATACTGGGTGCGATCGCCCCGCATCTAAGTCTGGAACCGTTGAGTTACGCCTTAATCGAGCGGGGGTGGCAGGCTTATCCGCAATCCTTGAGCAAAGCTCGGCTACCTTACCAACTTCCCGCTTCAGAGGCAACATGGTTTTGCCAGGGAAATGCAACGGTTGTCCTCACCCAACATGCGTTTGCAGACTGTTTGCACTTGGCTGATTGGGCAATCTCGATGACCGGCACGGGCACGGAACAGTTTGTGGGCCTGGGGAAACCGGCGATTACGCTACCGGGTAAAGGGCCGCAATTCACCTTCAAATTTGCTGAAGCCCAAACTCGGTTGTTGGGTCAATCGATAAAGCTAGTTGAACGACCGGAACAGGTGGCGATCGCTATTCAAACCTTGATGCAGTCCCCAGAGGCGCTCCAACGCATTGCCGAAAATGGTCAGCGTCGCATGGGCGAACCCGGTGCTGCCCAACGCATTGCTGAACGACTAATGCAAACCTTATCTGATTGAGCTGTTTCGATGAAAGTCGGCATCCTGGGTGCCCAGAAGTTGATCCCAAAAGGTGAAATATAGCCCGTAGTGAACGGTGTATTTCAAGTGATGAACCGAGTGGTGGCCCGGCCCAATCAACAAGCGACTCAAACAATGGTGGGGAAAGGCAAGCGGCAAGCGATCGCACCCTAAATGATTAATAACGGCCCAAACCGTCATCGTCGTTAGCACTGCAATTAACGTCACAAAATGAAGCGGGATTATCAGCACAATTACAACCAGAAAAAGTGATTGCACAATCCCTTCCAAGGGGTCGAAGGCAAATGAAGTCCAAGGGGTGGGGCGGCGCGATCGATGATGCCCCTGATGAAACCACCGAAACAGGCGCGGATGGTGAAATAGGCGATGGGTAAAGTAAAAATAAGTATCTTGCAAAATCAGCACGATGACGTAACTTACTCCCAGATACCAGAAACTGTACTGTTCGGCTTGACTGTATAAGCGAGTTATGCCCCAGTCGTAGCCGGTCACAATCAATGCTGCCGCCAACGCAAATACTCCGGCAGACAGGATGGAAAGTTTGATGTCATGGTAGATCGATCGCCGATCAACTGGCCGGAGTTGATGATCGCGAGGGGGAGATGCTTGCCGCAAGGGCGAGTACAAAGCCAGGTAAGCTCCCCCAGCCACTAAAAAATACCGCAATAAAATAATTCCGAAGAAAGCAATGCCGTAATATCCAAATGAGTGATCTGTCAATTGAAACTCCTGCTCATTCTCCTGCTCCCAGTCATTGCATAACCGTTGACGGGATCACACCCATTAAACTTGTCCTCATCTCCGAGGACAAGCTTCGGCAATAGTAACAGGAAACCTCAAGTTCTGGAGTTCTTGTTTCTCCATTCATTTGAGGGATGGGCGATCGCCATAACCGTTCGGTGGAAGTTTAGAATTGCTGACCCCATTTAGATTATGCTGAAGGCTACCTGCATCAGGCGGTAGGAATAAGTGACATCCATCCAATGAGCTTGATTTCCTTTTTACTGCGATCGTCGTGGCAGATGGTCACGATCGCAATCATCACGGGCTTTATCAGCGGTGGCAGTAGTGCCGCTTTAATCGCGTTGATCAGTCGCGCCATCAGTCAAGGGATTGGTGCTTCATTGGATACGCTCGCGATCGCCTTTGGCAGTCTGGCCTTAATTGCGCTAACGTCTAGCATCACGTCACAGGTCATGCTGATCCGACTGGCGCAGCAATCTATCTTTCAGTTACGCCTTGGCCTCAGTCGGCAAATTTTGGCAACAGAACTCGTTCATCTAGAAAAATTGGGTGCTTCACGCCTGCTGGCCACCCTCACCGATGATGTCCAGGCCGTATCCGATGCTGTGCGACTGGTGCCATTTTTATGTATCGACCTGGCGATCGTGGTGGGCTGTTTGAGCTACATCATTTGGCTCTCGTGGCAGGTGTTTTTCCTGGTGGTACTGCTGACGATCGTGGCGTTGGGCAGTTGCCGCTGGTTACTCAAAACTGGGCAAAAGTGGTTAGCCAAAGCTCGCGAGGAACAGGACACTTTATTCAAATATTTCCGCACTGTTACCGACGGCACCAAAGAACTAAAACTTCACTACGGCAGACGCGAGGCATTTTTGCAAGAAGATTTGCAACAATCTGCCGCGGCCTACCGCCGTTACAATACCCATGGCCTGACCCTGTTTGCCATGACCTCCAGTTGGGGCAAGTTAATTTTCTTCTTTGCGATCGGATTTGTGCTGTTTGCCCTCCCCAAACTGATGCGGCTCAATCTACAAACCCTGTCGGGCTATGTATTGACTTTTACTTACCTGATGCTGCCGATGGATAACCTGGTCAATTCGTTACCAATTCTGGGGCGGGCCAGTGTAGCGTTGAAGAAAATAGATTCCTTGGGCATCTCCTTGGCCGAACGGGCAGAAACCACGGCCATTCCTAGTGTGGTGCGGCAGGATTGGAAGGAATTGCAGCTACACCGCGTCACTCATACCTACCAGACCGAACAGGACGATCGCGGGTTTGAAGTTGGCCCGATCAATCTCACCCTGCATCCAGGAGAACTGGTGTTTATCGTAGGCGGCAATGGTAGCGGCAAATCGACCCTGGCAAAACTCATCCTGGGACTGTATCTTCCTGAATCGGGAGAAATTACCTTCGATGGCATCCCAATCCAGCATCAGAACCGGGAATGGTATCGGCAACATTTCTCTGTCGTCTTTGCCGACTTCTTCTTGTTCGATCGGCTCCTTGGCCTCGATCGAGTTGATCTGGATCAGGAAGCCGCCGCCTACCTTAAACGCCTGCGCCTGGAGCACAAAGTCACCATTGACCACGGCAAACTTTCCACCACATCCCTTTCCCAGGGGCAACGCAAACGCCTCACCTTACTCACAGCATATCTGGAACAACGCCCCATTTTTTTGTTTGACGAATGGGCCGCCGATCAAGATCCGATTTTCAAAGATGTGTTTTACACCGAACTCTTGCCGCAACTTCGCCATCAGGGCAAAACTATTCTCTGTATTAGCCATGATGATCACTACTTTCACCTGGCCGATCGCATCATCAAGTTAGACTACGGCCAAATTGAATACGATAAAGCTAAAACCTAAGCAACAAGGGAGAAAACATGAATCCCCTTATCGAAATCAGTAACAATTATTACATTGGGCGAGCAGCCATAGAGATGGCCCAGGCTTGCCAGATGTAGCAACCCATAGAGATGCCATGTAGGTGAACCCTTGATGATTGCAGTGCAAGTTGTCTTAGTTCTATTGATCGTAGGCGGCATCGTCTTTTACTTAGCCTGTGCTTGCTTCACCCATCAATTTTTTGCTTTGCGCCCCCCCTCTCCCTCGCTCCCTTCTCCCCTCGACTCTACTGCTCCTGTCGTCTCGATCCTGGTGCCTGTTTGCGGTTTGGATGCAGGTGCCTGGGAGAATTGGACATCACTTTGTACACAAAACTATCCCCAGTATGATGTGTTGTTTGGGGTCGTTGATCCGAATGACCCAGCCGTGCCAGTATTGAAAGAATTAACTACTTGCTACCCAGATAAGGTGCGGGTGTTTAGTGGCTTAGCACCTCGCGGCATTAACCATAAAGATAGTAGTCTTAGTTATTTGCTGGAAGAAACCCAGAACGAGTATTTCATCTTTGTTGATAGTGATATTCGAGTGCATGCAGATTACATTCGCACTGTGATTCAACCGTTGTGCGATGATGCCAAAGTGGGCATGGTAACGTGCGCCTACATTGGGTTCGACCCTCAATCTTTAGGAGCCGCGATCGCTTCTTTTGGGCGCTGCTTCGATTTTATTCCCAGCTTACTGCTTGCGCGGGCACTGGATGGCGGCTTGAAGTGTGCGATCGGCACCACGATCGCGACCCGCAGAGATGCTTTCAACAATTACGGTGGCCTGCACTTAAATCGCATTGGTTCCGACTACAACATCGGCAAACGAGCAGCTCAAGCGGGTTACATCGTTGAACTTTCCCCTTACATTCTGGAATCGGATACCGGCACCGAAAGCATTGGCGAAGTGTATCAGCGAGAATTGCGCTGGGCACGGACAATTCGATTCAATCGAGGCGCGCAATACTATTCCATGATTTTTTGCTACGGGATTGTATTTTGTCTACCGCTGCTCCTGCTGACAGGGTTTGCGCCCTGGGCGATCGCGCTTACTGTGGCAACGGTTTGTGTTCGGTATGGTCAAGTTTGGGTTTCACTCCACACGATGAATGCTCCAAGGTTAAAACGATGGTTGTGGGCATTACCCTTACGCGATGGGCTAAGTTTTTGCATTTGGTTAGCGGGTTCCTACGGTCAGAAGGTATTTTGGCGAGGACGACTGTTATGCATTTATGAAGATGGGCTGATTCGTCAGTGGGAATAAGTATGCAAACCTGGGCATCATAGAGGGAGTTTGGTTGCTTCTGTTTTTCCCTTTGGTGTGTCACGACCTATCATGCTTAACTTTTCCAAGGAGTGGGAAATTTCATCAAATACCAGCGATCACACACTTTTGCAGTTGTCTTGGGATTTAACTGGCATTTTCGCCCCTGATGGTTCCATTCACTATACCAATTCAACTTGGAGTCAAGCTTTAGGCTGGAATCACACAGATCCAACAATTGCGTCCTGGTTTGATCGAGTTCACCCAGATGATCTCAAGCGAACGATCGCCACCGTTAATCAAACTCAACACCAGGCCGCACCAGTGACGTTCGAGAATCGGGTACAGCATCAGCAAGGACACTATTGCTGGTTTGCCTGGAGAGTGGTATTTGCCCCTGATGGCTTGCTATACGCTAGTGCCAAAGATATTACGGCTCAAATGCAGGTTGAATCAGAATTGGCCATTAGCGAAAGTCGCTTGAAAACGTTGGCAGATAATTTACCCGGTGCCATCTTTCAGTTTTGCTTTGATCAAGGCAAATGGCGCATGACGTTTGTCAGTGATGGGATCTGGGCCATCATGGGGATCAAAGCTGGTGATGTGATGAAGGATTTGTCTGCGTTTACGGCTCGCATTCATCCGCTGGATCAAAGACGCTACATCGCCTCTGTTGCTGATGCGATCGCAAATTTAAGCCCGTGGCATTTTGAAGGGCGGCTCGTGAGACCGAGCGGACAGGAGCGCTGGTGGCAGGGAGATGCCAAACCTACTCAACTACCCAATGGCGAAATTGCTTTTTGTGGTGTACTGCTGGATATTACCGATCGCAAATTAGCTGAAGCAAAATTGCACCAAGCTAAACAGGATTTAGAACTCATTGTTACAACCCGAACTCAAGAACTTCAGCATGTGATTTATCAGTTGGAACAAGATAAACTAGAACGCGATCGTGCATCCTATTATCAAGCTCAAGTTGAAGCTCAGTTACAACAGTCTTTACAAGAGTTGGCTGCCATTAAACTGGCGCTTGACCAATCTGCAATTGTGGATATTTTTGATACGAATGGAGCCATTTTATCGATTAACGAGAACTTCTGTCGAGTTTCTGGCTACACTCAAACAGAACTGATTGGAAAAACTCATAAAGTCGTTGGTTCTGGACATCATTCCCCAGCTTTTTTTGAACAACTATGGACTACTATTTCCAGTGGTCAAGTTTGGAAAGGTGAAGTTGAGAATCGAGCCAAGGATGGCACTTTTTATTGGGTTGAAACCACGATCGTACCAATGCTGGATGCAGATAATACGCCCTATCAATATATCTCCATTCGCAACAACATCACAGAACGCAAACAAGCTGAACAACAACTGCGCGATCGAGAACAGTTTCTGCTGAGCATTTATGAAGGAGTAAACCACGAAATTTTTGTGATTGATGTTGAAGATGAGTGTGAGTTTCGCCATGCAGGTCTCAATCCTTTTGCTGAGAGTGTGACGGGTCACCGCAGTAGTGAAGTTGTCGGTAAAACAATGCAAGAACTTTTTGGGTCGGAAGCTACTGCGATCGAGCAACACTTTCATGAATGCGTGCGGACAAAATCAACGTTGATTTACGAGGAGTGTTTAACTCTGCAAAACAAACCAACCTGGTGGCTGACGACACTCAACCCGCTGAGAGATGAGGCCGGACGAGTTCATCGACTGGTTGGGACAGCGTTTGACATCAGCGATCGCATTCAAGTTGAGCAAGAACTGCGATCGTCCAAACAACTGCTGCAAATTGTGTTCGACACCTTGCCCCAACGAGTTTTTTGGAAAGATCGAGAACTGCGCTATCTCGGGTGCAACAAGCAATTTGCCCAGGATGCGGGCCTAAATTCTCCTGAAGACCTGATCGGTAAAGATGACTTTGACCTGTGGCAGGAGATGGCCGAAATTTATCGGCGAGAGGATGCTGCCTTGATGGCAAGTGGAAATTCGAAGGTCAATATCGAGGAATGTAAAGTGCTTGATGATGGCTTTCAGGCATGGATTCGCAACAGCATGATTCCGCTTAAAAACGCGGCAGGGGAAGTTATCGGAATTTTTGGTTGCTATGAAGATATTACGGATGAGAAACAAGCAGCAGAAGCCCTGCGGCGATCGGAGGCCGAGCTACGCCAGCAAAAGCAAGAGTTGGAGCAAACGTTGCAGGAACTGCGCCAGACTCAGACACAACTGATTCAAAGTGAAAAAATGTCTAGCCTGGGTCAATTGGTTGCAGGGGTCGCGCACGAAATCAACAATCCAGTGAACTTTATTTTTGGGAACTTGCTACATGCTGAACATTACATCCAGGATCTGCTGAACCTATTAAAGACCTACCGACAGCACTACTCAATGCCGCCTTTCCATATTGTTGAACAGGAAGAAGACATTGATCTGCCATTTTTGATAGAAGACTTGCCCAAATTGCTTGATTCGATGAAAGTGGGAGCTGATCGCATCCGGGAGATTGTCAAATCTTTGCGTACCTTTTCTCGCTTAGATGAGGCCGAGTTCAAAACAGTTAACCTGCACGATGGTATTGAAAGCACGTTATTGATTTTGCAAAATCGCCTGAAACCTAAATCTAATGCTCCTGGTATCCAGGTAATTAAACAATACGGCGACTTACCTCTAGTTGAATGCTACGCTGGTCAATTGAATCAAGTATTTATGAATATTCTGAGCAATGCGATCGATGCATTGGAAGACGCGATCGCAACAAACACCAACCTAACCTGGCAACCTACAATTACCATCTCAACTGAGTATTTACTGAAAGCTCAATCAGATGCTGACTCTGATTTCACTGCTGTGTGTATCCGAATTGCAGATAACGGCCCTGGGATTCCAGAACAGGTGCAACAACGGTTGTTTGATCCATTTTTTACTACCAAACAGGTAGGGAAAGGCACGGGACTGGGAATGTCAATCAGTTATCAAATTGTCACTGAAAGACATCATGGTTCACTGGTCTGCTTCTCGACGCTGGGGCAGGGTGCGCAGTTTATTATTCAAATTCCAACCCAACAGTCTTTAAAGGTTTGTCATTCCCTATGATTTAAGATGGCTTGCGTTAATAAGGTGCGGTAGTGCGGTTCAATTTGGTGCATGGTTTGAAATTGGTCGTATCGATCGCCCCGGCTCCGCTCTAACAACTCCTGGCGCAACGCCTCTATATCCACCGTGAGTAGTGCCCCATCGGCCACAATCCGGCGACCCTTCACCCAAACCGAATCAATAACCTGAGTTGGTCTCCCCAACACCAGGAGTTGGATTGGGTCAGTGCGGGGCAGCATGGAAAGTTGAGTTAAATCGTACAACACCACATCTGCGGCTTTTCCCACTTCCAGTGAACCGGTTTCATCGGCTAGATTTACGCCTTTTGCGCCGCCCAAAGCGGCCATGCCAATCACCTGCCGGGGTGTAAGCCAGTATTGATAATCGGCATCGGTAATCGTGTGCAAAATGGTGCTGAGTTTGATCACCTCCAACAAATCCTGGGCATCGTTGCTGGCTGCCCCATCACAGCCAAAGGAAATGTTGATGCCCGTTTGCAAACCTTTGAGAATAGGGGCAATGCCACTTCCCAGGCGCAGATTGCTAACAGGATTATGCACCAACGTTGAGTGGGTTGCGGCCAGGATCGCCAAATCACGATCATCTAGCCAAACTCCGTGCGCCAAAGACGTGCGGTAATCTAAAAAACCCAATTGGTGCAAATGAGCTACGGCACTCATGCCATATTTCTCTGCGGCCAGCAGCTTTTGGGCTTTGGTTTCCAGCAAATGGGCATGCCGACACAGGTTGTAGCGATCGCTGAGGGCGACGCATCCGAGTAGCAATTCATCCGAACAGCGATGAAATCCGGTTGGGCCTACGGCCACTTGAATTCCGGCGGCTGGATCATGAAACTGCTCGATGAGTTCGGTCATCAGCTCCAGGATGGCTTGAGTTGAACGGGGATAGGGCGTGTGGGGCAGCGATCGACCACGGGGTAGCCCTGCCAGCATCGGTTGATCCATCATGAGTGGCGCGATAAATGCTCGAATGCCCACTTCCCGGTACGCCTTGACGATGGCAGCCATGCTTGCTACTTCCTGCCCAAAAGCCAGTAGCACATGATCCATGACACAGGTGCCACCAGACATCACTGTGTCGATCGCCGTACTCAGTGCCCCCAGATATAATTCCTCCAGGCTCAGTTTGGGAGCCGCATCAAAGACATCAGCCAGCCACAACTCCAACGGTAAGGGGCGAATTAATCCGCGCTGCCAAATTTGGGAGGAGTGCGTGTGGCCATTCACAAACCCTGGTAAGAGTAGCTTATCGGAACCGTTAACAACGGTTCCGTTCTGCTCAAAGTCATTCAAAGCAAATGATTGGGCGGGGGCGATCGTGTGCAGGCGATCAGTCATTTGAATGTCTACCTGAGCGTAGCGATCGCCGTTTGGAATCAGCACATTTTGCAGCAGAAAAGTCATGATTTTAATAAAGCGGCTAATTTCCGACGCATAACAATACCTGGTTGATCCGATGGCATGTGCTGTTCCACAGTGATATCCAGCGGCGTGTCAGAGTCTGTAGACTCCAACACAACTTGATCTTCCGACACAACTTGCCGATCGAAGGCAATAATGTCAGCGGCGGGGGCATCCATTTCGGTGTCATTGCGGACACAAAACTGCACAATTTGAGAGGTGCGATCGGCGATCGGTGTCGCTGCGGTAAAGATTAAGTGCATCAGCCCGTTCGGATAGGTGATTTTGAGGGTGCGACTAAAAGGCATGTACCAGATGGATTCAACAAAGCGGGTGGTCATCGCCTCGGCAATTCCCAGGTTTTTCTGTTGGGCGGGGGGATTGACGACGGGCACTTCTGCCTGCACGACCAGACCAAACTCCAGCGGTGTAATGGTCGAGGATGCGGGCTTTGGCTGCTGTAAATCCCCGAAGGAGGCCGCATGGACAAAGCTGAAATGGGCGTTATCAAAAGAATTCTCCATCACGCGCAAGCCGCTACACTGCCACACTTCATAAAACTGGTCGATCAGGCGATTGGCGGGATCGTCGGCTTCGGGGATGTTAGGAATGGGCCGCAACGGCTCGTCATCTAAACAGACCCAAACATATCCATAGCGATCGGCACATTTGAACGCATCGACTTTGTAGCTGGCAGGAATTTTTTGTTCCGGTTGCAGTTGGGGCACCTGCACACAAGCTCCTTGCCCAGTGAATGACCATCCATGATAGGGACAACGAATGCAACCATTGACAATCGTTCCTTCCGATAATTGGGCAGTGCGATGACAGCAACGATCGCGGATAGCAACGGGCTGTCCGGTCTCATTCAGCCAGAGAGCTAACTTCTGGCCTAACAACTCAAAGGAGCGCAGCGTATCTGCTGAGAGATGGGCGATCGGCATCACGGGATACCAGAATCGCTTCAATTCAGGGTGTTGTGTGACTAACATCGAAAATTTCTCCGACCGATTTGAACCATAAAAGTTGCACTTAACCAATCAACCGTTCGCTGGTAATCGTTGTTCAACTTCGCCATGCTCCCGTAAAAGGGCGGCCAACCGATGGCGCATGATGATACCAGGTTTGTCGGCGGCCATATGTTGTTCTTCAGCCAGCGACAGTGGTGCATCAAAATCAGTTGTTTCCAACACGTCTCGGTCTTCCTGCGTTACCTGCCGATCGAACGCGATAATGTCAGCGGCTTTGGCAACGGCTTCGGTGTCGTTACGCAAACAAAACTGCACTAATTGCGAGGTTTGATCATCGATCGGGGTGTAGGCGGTAAAAATCAAGTGAATCAAGCCGTTGGGATATTGAATTTTCAGCGTCCGGGCAAAGGGCATGTGCCAAGTGCGTTCGTTGGTTCGAACCGTTTTTTCAGTCGCAATTCCCAAGTTTTTCTTCTGTAAATCCGGATTCAACACTTCTACCCAGTGTTTCATCACAAAGCCCGTATCAGTTTCCTCAATTTCGTCGATCGGAGGCGACACTGGGTTGCTCTGATCCCCCCAGGACGAGGCATGTACAAAATGCCCGTGGGCACTATCAAAGGAATTTTCGATCACCCGCAAAGCTCCCACTTGCCAGGTTTCATAAAACTCAGGAATCATCCGAAAGCTAGGGTCTGCCACTTCAGGAATCTCAGGAATGGGATGCAGCGGGTTTTGATCCAGGCACACCCACACGTAGCCATACTTTTCGACACAGGGGAAAGCCGCAACTTTGTATGTTTTGGGCAATAGTTCGCGATCGAGTTGGGGCACATGCACACACGTCCCCTCTGCGTTAAAGCTCCAGCCATGATAGGGGCAACGTACGCAGCCATCAATCACCACACCTTTGGACAATTGCGCCGATCGATGGCAACAGGAATCAACTACTGCCGCCGGTTGGCCATCGGCTCCTAACCAGAGCGCAATTTTTTGGCCCAGGAGTTGAAAGGATTGGGGTTTGTCTGGCGCAAGTTGGGCGATCGGTAGAACGGGGTACCAGAAGCGTTTGAGGATCGGCTGTTTTGTCACCAACATGAAAATCACCTTGTGAGATTTACAGCATACAGTCTTGTATACAGCAGAGAATACATTAAGATTAGAAAGAGTTCAATTCAATTTAAACCAATGTCAGGATCTGCTGACTAGTCGTGAGGGATGATGGCTATGACAATTTCACACCCAAAGCCCGCCAGGAAAGGTAGCAGCGTTGACCGGATTTACCATCAACTGCGAGAGATGGCGATGAATTACAAATTTCGTCCGGGAGAACCATTGAATGAAACGGAGTTAGCGGTATCGTTAGGCGTGAGTCGCACTCCGCTCCGCGAAGTCTTGAATCGGCTGGTGGCAGAGAGGTTGCTGGAGTTTGTGCCCAGACGTGGGTTTGCGGGTTGTCCGCTTGATCCCAAAACGATTTATGACCTCTATGAAATGCGGTGCGGCTTGGAGGTGATGAGTGCGCGCTTGGCCACCCAACGAGCTAGCGATGCTGAGTTACAGGATTTAGTCGAGTTTTGGCAGACTGCGGTACAGCAATTTCCCAGCGGTTCGCCAATGGCCTGCGTTCAGTTTGATGAAGCTTTTCATGAACGATTGGCGCAGTTATCGCAAAACTTGGAATTGCTCAATCTGCTCAGAATGCTGAATGCCAGAGTGCATTTTTTGCGATTTATTTCAATGGAGCAGGAGCAATTTCGTGTGGATACTTGCACTGAACATCAACACATTTTGATGGCAATTCAGCAGCGACAGCCGGAACTGGTAACCGATCGCATGTATGCCCATGTGATGTTACGAAAGGAACAACTGGTGGATGTGATCAAAGAAGGCATTGCCCGCATTTACTTAGGGCAGAACGTGGGTTAATTCCCCTACCGCTCGCGGCTACCCACGTTGGGTTGAGGTAACAATCCTTACTCCCGGCTACCGACTTCTTGGCGGACTTCGGGCAATGAAAGCATTTCCTCATCCAGATGAATCCTTTGTTTCCTGCCACGTCGCCAGCTAAACAAGTCGTGAAGCAGGATGTAGAAACAAGGAATGATGAACAGGGTCAGCAGGGTTGCTAGGGATAGTCCAGCGAAAACGACAATGCCGAGCGGTTGCAGAAATTCGCCTCCTTCCCCTACACCAAGTGCCAGGGGAAACATGCCCAATACGGTGGTAATTGTGGTCATGAGGATGGGGCGCAGACGTTGAGGTGCAGCAGTGAGGATGGCGGTACGCCGATCGCAGCCTTCTCGCTCCCGAATTTGGTTTGCCAGTTCCACCATGATGATGGCGTTGTTGACCACAATCCCCACCAGCAGCACTGCCCCCACAATGACCGTGGCGCCGATCGCGGTTTGAGTCACGTACAGTCCAAAAATCCCCCCGGCCAGTGCAAGCGGAATTGTGAACATAATCACCAGTGGGTCAACCAGAGAGTTGTACTGCACCGCCATCACCACAAACACGAGGAAGGCCGCGAGTCCCCCTAAAAGGGGTAAGGTTTGTTGCAACTGACGGTTGCTCTCAGCGGAAGCACTGGGTAAAACGCTGACTCCGTCGGGTAAATCAATGTCGCGCAGAACGCTCTGTACCTGGTCGATCGCGGCTCCTAAACTGGCTCCTTCATTCAGGTTGCCTGCAATCAAAAAGACTTGGCGTTGATTAATCCGGCGAATTTCCCCGGGGGCACGGCTCTCCTCGACCTGTGTGACATCACCCAAGCGCACCAGCCGATTATCGGGAGTGAACAGGGGAATTTGAGCGATTTGAGATGGTTGGCGAAGTTGGGCGCGATCGAGCCTGACTCGCACATCCACCAACCGATTACCACGCTGAATTTGAGTGGGAATGGTGCCTTCGATCGCTGTTTGCAGTGAGCGACCAATATCTTGAATATTTAGGTTCAGGTCAGCGAGACGTTCCAGGTCAGGCCGAATCTGGATTTCCGGCTGGCGATCGTCCGCATCCGGGCGAAAACTGGTTAAAGTGGCTCGTTCCTCTAGGGCTTGCAACACTTGCCGTCCGGCCTGGTTCAGCACATCCTCATTCTCGCCCTGCAAAATCACATCCACTTCCGCGCCCCGTACTGGCGAGTTATTGGTAATTAGTCCGCGTACCTGACCCGGACTCAACCGCAGTCGAATGTCAACTAAATTCAATTTACGAAATTCGCCGGTCACGCGAGTCGTAAAGGCTTCGACATCGGTGCCAGGTTTGAGGGTGATGTTGCTGGTACTGCGGAGCGGGTTGGCGTTGGTGTTGGTTCCAAACAACGCGCCCCCGACGGTTGTAAAAACGTATTCGGTTTCTGGTTGGGCTGTCAGAATGCGATCGACCTCATCCATCACTTTCCGACTGCTACTTAGGGGCATTCCGGGGGGAAACTGAGCGTTCAGGTTAGCCTGTCCTGTGTTGATTCGAGGCAGGATCTCCTGAGGAATTTGACCTGCCATATACAAGCTACCGCCGCCAAACAAGAGCAAAATGAGGCCAATCACTAAAAACCGTTTGGCCAACACCCAATTCAAAACTGAGCCATAACTGCGAGTAGAAGCCTCAAAGCGTTCGTTGAACTTGCGCAGAAACCAGAAATTGGCCACTCCACTGGTTTTGCGAATTGCCAACAAACGGGAGGCAAGTACCGGTACCACTGTAACTGCGATCAAAATTGAGGCTGCGACTGAAAAACTAATTGTGAGGATTAGTTCGTTAAACAGAAGCGCAATAAAGCCACCAACTAGCAGGAACGGCAACACGGCCACCAGGTTTGTGCTGGTGGAAGCAAGCAGCGCCGACTCCACTTCTTGACTACTGGCGATCGACTGTCGAATCAGTTGTTTGGGCGTGAGGCGGGAAAGGCTATCTTTACCGGGAGTCATGCCTGCGCCTTCGGCAATATTCTCCAGCATGACGATCGAGTTATCGACCACAATCCCCACGCCCAACGCCAACCCACCCAAACTGAAGATATTCAGTGACAGGTTGAACGCTCCCATCAAAATCACCGCAGCCAGCACGGCCAGGGGAATTGATAACACAATAATCAAGGTTTGCCGAATCGAACCGAGGAAAAGCAACACGGCGATCGCAGCTAGTGCCGCTCCGGTCAAGCCGGAAGAGGTCACATTAGAAATGGCATTTTGAATGAACACCGACTCATCCAGGGTGGGCAAAAGTTGCATATCGGCTGGAATTACCCCAGACTGGCGCAATTCCTCAATGCGTCGCTTCACGCCTTCAACGACTTCGATCGTGTTGGCATCTTGCTGCTTCTGTACACTTACCTTCACGGCGGGTTGGCCATTCAACGCCACAAAAATTCGCTGTTCTTCGGTGCCATCCACCACATCAGCAAAATCGCGCAAGTATACTCGTTGGGTTGATGTCGGAGCGGTTATTTCTGATTCTGTTGGCTGATTCGTGCCTGCCTGCCCTCCCACCTCAAACGCCAAATCTCTTAACTCTTCTGCACTCTGAAATCGACCAACGGCACGAGTCAGCGGCTCGGAGTTATCACCCAGAATGCGGCCACCAGAAATATCCTGGTTGCGATCGCTCAATTCCGTCAACACGGTATTCAGACCAACTCCCACCCCCTGTAGGCGATCGAGATCCATTGTCACCCGGACTTCTTCGGCGACTCCCCCCGAAACATCAACGGCTGCCACCCCAGACACAACATTCAATTCTCGCCCCAGTTCCTCATCGGCAAACACGCGCAGATCGACGGGAGACAAAGATGAAGAGGTTAGGGCCATCTCGTACACTGGCAATTGAGACGGGTCAACCTTGAACAAACGCGGTTCTTCGATCGTGTCGGGTAACTGGCCTCTGGCTCGATTAAAGGTTGCCGTTGCATCATTCAACGCCTGATCGATATTGCCACCCGGTTCAAAGTACAGGTCTAAGTTCACTTGCCCTTCACGAGTTTGAGAGTAAACCTGCACCACTCCCTCCGTTGCCGAAAGCGCTTCTTCTAAAGGGCGGGTAATTTCGTCGATCGCAACTTCTGGTGAGATTCCAGGTGCGTTTAGTCTGACTCCAATGCGAGGATAAGTGATGGAAGGCAGCAAATCTACTTGCAAGGCTGTGAGCGTAAAGACCCCCAACACAATGACTGCCAGGGTCAGCATCAAGGTGCCAATGTGCCGACGGATGGAAAGGGCGCTGAGGCTGAAACCAGTAGAAATTTCTTGCATAGAAGTAAATCAGGGGAGAGGGTGAGGGGTGAGTGGGTGAGCTAAGGGAGTGGGTGGGTAAGCAGGTGAAGGGCGATCCACCCATCTACCTGCTTACTTGCTGCCTTCAGACAATACACTGAGGCGCACAGGGGCACCTTCTTTCAAGGCTTTGCTGCTCCGGGCAACATAGCGATCGCCGGGTTGCAATCCTGATAAAATCTCGACCTGACCATCCTGGCGATCGCCCAACGCGACCTGACGAGCCGTAACAGTAGCTTGCTCACCGGATTGATTGATGACAAAAATTGTGCCGGATTGGCGTTGAGGTTGCGATCGAGCCGATTTGCCTTTCGCGGAATTACTGTCACCATCGGGACGATTTCTCGCTGCCGCATTACCCGGACTATTGCCAGCCTGTTGCCGAGCACGGCGGTCTTGATTCGTTGTCAGAGCAGATTCAGGCACCACGACTCGTTGAAGGGCTTGTTGCGCAAAATTGACCCGTGCCAGTAAGCCACTACCAATCCGCCCATTTGTATTTGGAATCATCACTTCCACCGGAATCAAGCGAGCCGTGGGGTCAGCCGCTGGAGAAATGCGGCTCACTCGCCCAGTAATTGGTTGATTGGGAAAGGCATCTAACCGGACCTGTACGGGCTGGCCGACGCGAATTGTGCCTAATTCACGCTCAGATAGTTGAACATCAATTTTGACCTGACTGAAGTCTCCCAACGTCAGGATCTCACTACCGGGTTGAGCCAGGTTGCCCGGTTCCAGCGTGCGTTCCAGGACATAACCAGTTACGGGGGAGGTGAGTAATGTGTAAGATTGGCGCACTCGTTCCTGGGCAACGATCGCCTGTTGGGCTGTAACTCGCCGCTGCACCGCCCCAACTGCTTGTTCACGAATCCGCACCTGTTCCTGTGCCGATCGCAATGCTTGTCGCGCTGTGCCAACGGTTGTACGGGCGTTCTCTACCTGCTGTTCGGGAATGGCTCCATCCCGGAAGAGTTGTTCCAGTCGTTGCAAATCGGATTGGGCTTGTTGGAGTTGTAAACGAGCTTCTTCGACCTGAGTCTTGGCATCACTAATTGCGGTTCGGGCTTGGGCCACTTCTGATTGCCGAGCCGCGACTTCTGCTTCTGCTTCCACGACCGCTGCGGTCAAAACTCCATCATCCAAACGCCCTAGTGTTTGCCCATCGCTAACCTGGTCGCCCACATTCACATTCAGATTGAGAATTTGCCCTTCCACTTGCGATCGCACCGAGACGCGCCGATAGGGTTGGGTTGTACCAGTGTATGCTTGGTCTTGGTTAACTGCGGCAGTGCGAGCAATTGCCACATCCACTGCGGCGGGGCCATCGTCAGCTTGCCCTAGTCTAGGTTGCTGTGCCCCCGCTTCCGATTTGGGCAACGAGCCACACCCAGCCAACCCAGCTAGCAATCCTGACAGAGTAACCCAACCCGCGATCGTTCTAACCGGAGCACATCTCACAACAAACGGTGGCATAGTTTTTCGCTGAAAGGGTGAAGGAGTAAACGAGCTTCTGATTAGACTTGCAAGCAGCCTCAAAGGTTCAACTGACAATCGAAATCACAAGCAATTTTTACCATGAAATTAATCTGAGACTCCTACGAGCTTGCATTGCCCGCATTTGTTACAGATTTTAACCCCCAAAACCCTAACATTTGCCAAAAATTGTAGTCATCCTTCGCAAGACTTAGGCAGGAGGATGGCTAGGATTTCTGAAATAGCATAACAGCAAACCATTGATTGCGATCGCTCCAGGTTTGCAGCAGTTCTAACCGTTTGAGTGCAAGTTGTTGTTCCAGCTTGGCGAGGTCAAATTTGCGCGAAATTTCGCTCCGAATCGTTTCACCCGCTTGCAACTCAACATCAAAGTTGAGGCTGGCCAATCGTGCCGATTGTTGTTTGCAGCTGCGAAGATGCATTTCAATTTGGCGTTCTGCTTCGTTATAAAACGCCCAATGCTCAAACTGGGCCAGGTCAAAATTGCCATCAAAACGGTGATTGAGATGACGCAAGATGTTGAGATTAAATGCGGCTGTAACGCCTTGGCTGTCGTTATAAGCGGCCTCCAGTTGGGGAGTTGCTTTGTGTAGATCAACCCCTAACAAAAGGAAGTCATGCGGACGTAAGGCTGCCCCAATCTGGTCAAAAAACTGATCACAGGCTACAGGGTTCAAATTTCCCAAGCTACTGCCCAAAAAGCTGATCATTCGTCGGGGCAAATATCCCAGGTTGAGATGTTGCAGTCCTAACTCGTAAGTGCTGACCAGAGCATGAATTTTGAGGCTGGGGTAGTCTGCTAGCAATTGATGGGCGCTACTTTTGAGGATGCCAGCACTGACATCGATCGGGCGATAGCAGAGCGGGTAATTTGCTTGCTCGTAGGCTGACAACAGCGATCGAGTTTTGGTCGAACTTCCACTTCCCAGTTCCACCAGTTCACACACGCCAGTTTGGGCAACAATCTCTCCGGCATACTGCTGTAAAATAGCGGCTTCTGTGCGCGTCAGATAATATTCCGGCAAGGCGCAAATTTGTTCAAAAAGTTGAGAGCCACGATCGTCGTAGAAGTACTTGGGCGGCAAGGTTTTGAGGGTTTGAGTCAGCCCGCTGATGACATCGTCGCCCAAAGCGTCCGGCTTGGCCATTCGCGCCTGGGTCATCAGATTCTCAATCAAGCAGCGGTCTGTCCAGGCTGAAGTGAATTGATCAAGCATTGGACTTTCGGTTGACTCAAAAAGCGACATTCTGCCTCCGTAACAGTTTGAGAATGAAATTGTAAGTAACTAGACGGAAATGACCATAACTCCAGCTATACAGTCATTTCTGAGCAGAAACAAACCCATATGGGTGGTTTACAATCCTGCTATTCTCTCACTTTGAAATGAGAAATAGATTAAGAATGCGTTGGGATGAAGTGATTAGAGTAAGACATTGCCATTGCAACGATCGCTGCAGTGCTACGCTAGAACCGAACGAAAAACGGTCGCAGCCAAGAGGAACCGATTTATGTTTGGATTGGGTTGGCCTGAGGTCATCATTATTACCATCGTTGCAATCCTGATTTTCGGGCCGAAAAAAATCCCCGAATTGGGTGGCAGCATTGGCAAAACCCTACGGGGATTTAAGGAGGAAATAAGCAAGTCAGACGACGATGCCACTGATTTAGATGATTAATTTGGACGATCGCCGCTAGTGGCTAGAGGCCAGCAATCGTTGCGGCAACTTGAAACTGCCCTTAACAATCAGCAGCGTGCCCCCCAAAATCAAGATGCCCATGAGCAAATTGGCCAACCGGATGTTGCGATCGCCCTCACTGGCGAGAAAGCCCTCTAAGGCAAGTGCAGGCAGCACTGTCCCAGCACCAACGACAAGCAGATACAGCCACGGATTATGGCGGATGCGATCAGCAACCAGCGCAATCAAACATGCCAGCGGCACTAACACCAGCAGATACAGCATGATTTGAAAGCGGTTAGGAGTCATGTCAATGACATATGCCCGCTCGACGGTATCGACATAAATGCGAGTTACAAATCCTGAATAAGTCACAACCAGCCGATGAGGGCTGAGATCCTCAAAAATATCGGGAATGCTTTGTCGATTGAATTGATTACTGCGATTAATTCGCCGTAGTGAAAGGATGAGATTTAAATGACTCCCCACTTGCGCCAGCATCACGTTACCCATTCCGTTTGGGGTCGCGATCGAAATAATTTGCTGGAAGTAGGGCACAACAACTGGAATCTCATGCGGCGCAACGAGGGCACTGAGCGTAAGCTGAGACGTTTGCCGAATCCGACGAGTTGCAAATTGCAGGGGGTCCGCCGTTTGCAGCCAATGATCAGCTGCCAGCGATGCTCCCTGGTGAATACTCATCTCAGCGGGGGTGCCTTGCCAAACCAAATCAGGTGATTTTCCTGCCTGATCTTGGCCACCAGTTTCTCCCCGTAAGGAGTAAGCCGCGACGACGGACTCATCCTGGGGTGGAAAGGTTTGAATATGGGCAAAAAATGCTGCCACCTGGTCGCGGGAAAGTGCCCGATCGCGAACCACGACATCGGCCACCGATCCATCCCAGGCACCATTCACTTCCTGTTCCAGGCGCGGGTGATAAAACGTGTAATTGTTGCCGATCGTTAGAGGAAAACCGTCATACCAGCCCTTCAAACTAGAACCTTGCCAGCTAAAAACGAACCAGCTAGCCAACACTAAGTAAATTCCAAGTACGGCCACCAAATACTTTAGGGAGACTTTTGCTAGCAGGCGACGAACTTGTTGCCAAACCAGGTCAGCTTTGCTGTAAATAAAAAGACCCAGACCGTGAAAAATCAGAAACCCAACGGCTCCTCCTGTGGTGTTAGAAATCACATCAAGGGGTGTGGGTTGTCGACCGGGTAAAAAAACCTGGGCAGTCTCGATCGTCAGCGAAAACGCCAGACTCAGGGTAGTAACCATCAACAGTTTGGCCAGAAAGTGGCGGTTCCGCTGCGCGAATGCACTACCCAACCCAAAGCCAAACGGCATAAACAAGATGATGTTGGCCGTCACATCCAACAGCGACGACTGACTGCGAAAGTTTTGAACTATGGCCGTAATTGGAGAGGTGCCAGTTAACGTAAATTTGAAGGGGTAGAGGGTGGAAACAATGATGACGATCGCCGCCAGCAGAATGATTCTGCGAGACCAGGCAAAGGCGACTTCGACGGGGTTTGAGGAACTGGAAATCAGATTGCGGTTCATGTTCTCAAATAGCAATAGCAACTCTGCAGAAACCTCACATGTAAGGTCTTTACAAAGCCTCTACGTTGATTTGTTGCTATCCTAGTTGCTACTACGGGCGATCGCGGGTTATCACGCAACCCTTTATTAAGGATTCACGAATCACATCCGAATATATACGGATCATAAAACTCAGATTTGTGGAGGAAAATTAAGGCGCTTTACACTCCAGGCTTTCGCGGGTTGAAATTCCCGTCACCGGATTGACCCCAGCCGCCCGTTTACAAAGTTGAGCGATCGCATAGCGATCAAGAATGGCGTTGCTAAAATCCGCGCCGGTAATTTCGGCTTCATCCAGAATGCTGTTCGACAAGGTGGCATCTGTCAAAATGGCATTGCTTAGGTCAGCTTTATAGAGCGTGGTGCGATCAAGCAGAGCGCCTTCCAGATTGGCTCCACTCAAATTAGCGCCTAGCAGGTTGCCCTTAGTAAACATGGCATTGGTTAATGTTGCGCCACTGAAGTTGGTGCCCCGCATTTCAGCTGAAACAAATACACCACCAGCCAGATTTTGGTTGGAAAAGTCCTGATCCGTCAGCGTGGCGTTCCCATAGTTCAAAAACTTTTCGGCTTCAGCAAAAGCAGGCGTGGCGCCTAACAGAACCCACAAAACGGCCAGCACGATCGCGCACAAAAGAATGATCAATCGCCGCAGTCCGTATGCTATCACCACTCTATTCCCTACCTTTGATGAATTGATCATGATAATTGCATTGACTGCTACTGCGCCTTGGCCCAGTCGTTGCCCACTCGAATCGTAATGTCTGATTCCAGATCGCCGGTTGAATCTGCTTCAACTGCTCCTAATCCTAATGTTTTTTGAAGGGTGTCGGCTGCATCTAAATCTCCTTTTTGGGCAATGAGGATCGTTCGTGCTTCCTGGCTGTTGAAGTCGTTGATGATGTAAGTGTCGTAAAAGCCCAGATCTGCAAGGTGTTGTCGCATTTGAGCGGCCGCGTTAGGGTTGCTGGAAGCATTTTGAATAGCAATGCGGATAGGGCCAGTAGCAGTGGGTTCGGAATAACTGAGGGGGTCAACGTCAAAGTAATGTTTCATCACTCGATCGCGCCCAACCGGGTCCACAATCCAGTAACTGGCCACGAATTCATCCGGCGTGCTAAATCGTCCGGGCAGCATTACCATCTTGAATTTGCCTTCGCTCAACTTTCGACCTGCACCCACCAGAGCCATCATTTCTTCAAAGCTAAGGTTAGTATCTATATACTCCTGAATGGATTTGATCAATCCTGGCAACCGGGGAATGACAGTCGGGCTAGTAAGTTTCTGCCGAAGTGCCTTTAACAGTGCCTGTTGTCGTTGAACCCGGCCAATATCACCCAAATCATCGCCACGAAAGCGGGCAAATTGTTCGGCTTGGTCTCCATTTAAGGTTTGCCACCCTGGTTGCAGGTCAATCTTCAGCTTTTGAGTTTTGTCTTCGTATAACATCCGCTGAGGAACGTTAACTTCAACTCCACCGAGTAAATCGACCAATTCGCGAAAGGCATCTGTATTGATTCGCACGTAGCGATCAACAGGCGCTCCATTCAAGATCGAACTCACAGTCCGGGCTGCAAGTGTTGCCCCGCCCTGAACATTAGCATCGTTGATCTTGTCAGTTTCGCTGCCCGGAAATTCAACTCGAGTGTCGCGGGGAATGGATAGTAGGCTGACGGTATCAGCAATGGGGTCAACTCGTACAAGCAGCATTGTGTCAGTGCGGCCAGTAAACATTTTGGGGTCACCAGGTTCAACACCGGGCACTCGATCGCTCCCCATCACCAAAATATTAACTGGACGGCCCACACTGTAGCCCAAGCCCACCTGCCACATATCCATTGACTTTGATTCCCGATCTTTGGCAACCAAACCCAGAGGGAGGGGAAGAAATAGCGCCGATGCTAACCCAAGCATGGCAGAGGTACAAGCGGCGATCGTCAGAATAAATGCTTTCTTGAGCCAGCTTCCAGACGTGTGGGATTTCAATTTGATGACATTCCGGTGAGAAACAGCGGGTTGAGTGCCTGGGGAGGTGTTTGAGGAAGTACTTAACTTTGCCTCAAGGTCATTCGTCTCGGTATCAATTTGTTTCACGTTCACGCCTCTTCCCATAACAAATTCTGTGCACCTGGTTCAAACTCAACTTGTTTCTCACACGAACAGCAAATTTTTCATTTTGTAAACTTCAGCGATTATAGCGTGATGTGACTAAAACCCTATCTTCAGAAAGAAGCAAGCTTGTCTACCTCAAATCTAGCTGGGGATACAGCTCAAATGGGACGAATTTCGGATAGATTCTAAAGGATTTTAGGCCATTAGGTTCAATTTTTATTGACGATCGGCCTTTGACAGGGATTCCCTCCCGTAGATTTCCTGATGCAGCCCCAAATACCTGGATAAAGATTCAAGATGCCCCCTCCCAAATCTTGACTTTCAACTTCATCTGCCAGGTTAAGTGAACTGTGAAAAACCAACGATGGCTAAGTGCTGTGGAATACGCGATGCTAGTCGGCTCAGGAGTGGGGACTGTGGCCACCGCCGCCTCGCAACAAGCACTCTACGCTGTAGCGCCGCTTTCAGCTCTGCTCGTACTCAACTTGTTCAATCATCGTCGTCTTGAACAAGCCGCCCAGGAAACAACCGAAACTGCCGTATCCCAGCTTGATCACAAAGTTTCGACAACTCTGACCACGCTTCAGCAGCAAATCCAGGCGTTACCCAGTCCGCTGCATCTGGCCACCCTGCGCAAGGATTTGCAAACCAAAAATCAAGAGGCGTTTAATGACTTATTTCAGCAACTCCAACGATTGCAGCAGGAGTTTGGGCAGTCCGATTGGCGATCAGTATCCCAATCCGTTGTTCAGGTGCAAGAACAGTATGCCGCGCTGACTGATTCTGTAGCTGGTGTGCGCGAATCCCTGAGTCGGTTGGGTAGCTTCAACCAGCTCGAAGGAATGGAATCTGAAGTCAGCCATCTGAAGCAAGAACTTGCCGCTGTCCAGTCGCATTTGCAAGCGATCGGCGGCGACCAAAAGCCAAATAACTATCGACTCTTGCAAGATCAAATCACTCATTTAAATCGGCGACTCAACAAACTTCCCGCTCCATTCGATGCCAGTACGCTGCGGCAGGATGTGGGGGCTTTGGTAAAAGTGGTGGGTGAAATGGCTTCTCGCCGTGACCTGTCGCGCTTAGAGGCCCAGTTAGAAAAACTCGCTCAGCAAAACGAAGAAGTAGAGGGAGCTGTTCTGCCCCTCAAAGTTGTAACGAACATTTTGAAAAAACAGGTCGATACGGTTTCCAGTCGAGTGAAAGGGCTGGAAGATATGGTGGAACCTGGCATGGCTCTAGCACCAAATCGGGAGGCACTGCAGGCGTTGCAGGCAACGGTTACCAATCTGGAACTGCAAGTACAACAGTTGTCTCATCCGACGGCTCTCCCCCAACTGCGATCGGAAGTTCAATCTGTTGTTTCCAATCATTTAGGCCGACTCCAGGAACAATTGGATACGGTGCAACAGCAAACGCAAGATCTTGATCAGCAACATCGTACGTTGCGAGACTGGGTGTATCGGTTGCCGCAACTCCTGGATACATCGGCTCTGCATAGTGAGATTAAGTACCTGGCCAACCGCGTGGAATGGGCAGAAAGCAATCTGAGCGAGTTGCAATCTCAAGTTTCTGAGACACCAACTCATACGCTGGTGATTGATCTGGCGCAGGGAGTGCCGTCCACTGCAGCTCAGCTACCCCTCACAACGACTGGTCACCGCGCCATGTTGGAACAAGCCCTGTATGCAGCGGAGGCGAGAGTCATGGTGGTCTATCCCTTTCCGAGTCCGGATGTGTTGGATGATGTCATGATGCGATCGTTCCGCCAATTTTTAGAGCGCCGGGGCTGTCTAGATCTGGGTTGGGGGCATTTGACGGCAACGGGCGATCGCTATCCTCGCTCAATTGATCGGCGGCGCAGCATTAACCGGACTGACAACGAATTTTTGTTTAATCGGCTGAATCAACTGACGGAGCTAAAGAAGCAATATCCTGACCAGTTGCGGTTTAAGGTGCTGGGCACGGATGAGTACTTTCTCGTGTGCGATCGCACCTATGCCATCCTAGGCACTGAGTCGCTGGCCACTTCCGCGGTCTTGTTTCCAGCAGCATCCGTGGGGTTACGCACAACTGAACCAGCAATCATTCAATCTTTAGTTGAACGATTTGATGATCCTATGCTGGATGACCAGGATGCGATCGCCTTTTTCAACCGGGCGGCGGCTCGCTACGATTTGGGCAATCGCCAGGGCGCGGTCAGCGATTACACCACCGTATTGGCAATTAATCCCAATGATGATGTGGCGTTGAATAATCGGGCGTTGGTTTACTACGACCTGGATGAGAAGTACCAGGCGTTGGCCGATCTAGACGTCGCCATTCAACTCAATCCGCACAGTTACGTTGCTTACACTAACCGGGGCTACATGCGCTCTGAACAGGGGGATAAGTTGGGCGCGATCGACGATTACACCCGAGCATTGCAACTCAATCCAGAATATGCGATCGCCTATTTCTATCGCGGTTTGGCTCGTACCCGCATGCAAAATCGCTTAGGGGCGATTCAGGATTACAACGAAGTGATTCGCCTGAATTCGCAAGATGCCAGTGCCTATTTCTATCGCGGCTTAGCTTATGCCAAAATTGGCCAAAACGTTGAAGCGATGCACGATTTGCGGCAAGCAACGCAGCTTTTCGCCGAGCAGGGCGACACAGCGAATTACCAACAAACCATTAGCGCCTTAAAGAAGTTGCAAAAAATGGTGGCGATCGGCAATTCTGACTATCCTCTAGTTTCAAATGGGACTCCAGGCTTGGGAGCCAGAGGTTAACCTGACTTACCTGGGATTCCAGGGGAGACCAGCCTGCCAGGGCAGCTTTTGCAAGATGAATTTGCAGCGAATCAGGGCGTGGTCGTCGGACGATCGTGCCGGACCAACAATGCGCACCGCCAGATCCAGAAAAAACTCCAGATTTTGCACCGTGGCCACGAACCGAGTGTACTTCTTCTTCTCTGGATCTTTCCCTTTCAACAGCCCCTCAAAGTTCAGCAAGGGTTTGTCTGTGTCCATTTCCAAAGCCACCGGAATTTTGTCATCTTTGGGTTCTTTGCGTTTCAGCACATCTTCAGCCGTGATGGTTTCTTTTAGCGTGGTTTCGGGGGCGATCGCGCTAAAAGCTTGCGATTGGAATAAATCCAAAGTTGTACCTGGCATTAAACGGGTGACCCGACGGGCGCGATTGCCCAAATCAGTCATTGTGCAATAATCCCAATCGACATAAATGGAGTGGGTCGACGATTTATTGGTGATGGTAATCCCAAATTTTCTCAGTTTGTCGTCTTGGCCAAATTCGTAGCGTTTATCGAACCCAAAGCCAATTCCCAGCATGTCTTCCAGTTTTTGATCGGCTAGATTTTGTTTTAGGGCAGCTTCATCCAGGCGCACAGCATATTCATCATTGAAGCTGTTGATAATCCGTGAAATCGCAGCCGTGATGCACACAATGTAGGTAATCAACACCAGCACATCCCAGGCGTTAATCTGGGTAAGTGGATTTGGGGTGGG
>Ga0224722_1000049_pt1 | contig 63032 bp, 47 predicted proteins | sample Balambano_FR1_Me_FD_161646 | JGI IMG/M metagenome (GOLD analysis project Ga0224722, IMG submission 161646) | Freshwater sediment microbial communities from Lake Towuti, South Sulawesi, Indonesia - Balambano_FR1_MetaG | ecosystem: Environmental > Aquatic > Freshwater > Lake > Sediment | place...
CTTTACTGGAACGCCAACCCACTTTGTCGGCTACTTGCAAGGCCAGGAACTCTCCTCTGCCTTTGCTTCTGCCGATGCCTTCATCTTTCCCTCTCGCACTGAAACCCTGGGGCTAGTCCTACTAGAAGCAATGGCTGCCGGATGCCCAGTGGTAGCGGCTCGATCGGGCGGCATTCCTGACATTGTCACTGATGGCGTGAATGGCTACTTGTTTGATCCGACTGACGATCGCGGTGCTGTGACGGCAACCCATCGCTTACTGGCCAACCCAGCAGAACGAGAAACCCTACGTCAAAATGCCCGCCATGAAGCAGAGCGCTGGGGCTGGGCGGCTGCCACCCGCCAACTCCAGAATTACTACGAAAAAGTGGTGAGCGATCGCTGGGCAACTGCTGCCTAGCATCTAACGCCGGGTTTCTTCTGAAATGCCTACTCCTTGAGACAGCCGAGGCGGTTTCCCACACATTGATCAATACTGTAAATCACTTCCCCCTTAGGCTTTTGCTGAACTCAGCATTTTTCTGATTTCATCATTCAGTTCTCTAAATACATATCTTGGGCTTACCTCATCCAGCATTTCAACAATACGCTGCGTTTGAGCCGTTGTGAGTTCCCTATTGCCTGTTAGTTGTTCCAGCTTAACTTTCACAACATGATCTCGAATGGCGTCCTCAGAGGCTCCGCTAGACACCATATCAGCGATAAAGTTACTCGATTTTGCGAACTGGATAAAATCCTTGTTTAAGAGTTCGTAAGACAAATCGCCCTTTTTATTCGTGTAGGCTTTGACGATCGCTTCATACTCAGCACTGTCAACAGTAGCTAACTCTTCCGGTAAATCTCCTTCTGTATCAGGTTCTCCCCAAGATCCGCTAAGCTTAACAGCTCCCCGCCTAGAATAGGGCATTCCTGACGTGAGATCTAAGGCTTCTTTGAAAGCTTCAAGCGAAAATAGGTCAAGGCTTGTATGGGCTGATGGCTCAGGTTCTCCGGTGCGTCGGTTCACTGAAGCCAAACCGGGTTGCGCTGTATCGTAGCGCATAATTACGATCCCTGGTTTTCCATCTTTCAATTTCTGGCGATAGGCGATCGCTTCTATCGTAGACAGCTCAACAACTTTTGTTCTAATCATTTACTTTCTGAGTCACAAGTGCGTTTAACTCATCTATTTTGTTTGCTCAACTTTGTCCTAGTCAAGCCGAAGTTGAGTCTTAGGTTAAGGTTCCTACGCCAATTCATCACTTGACCAAGTCGGGGAATACCTCTTGTACAGCGGGGTGTACCAAACGATAGTTCTGCACATTCACACCTCGTGCTAGGGACGCGTCCAACTTCAGTGCGCCTAACCCATAGTTGGCCAATTTTTGCACGTAGGGAAGGGTGCTGTTATTCAATGCTTGTGTAGCCGTCCAGGGAACAGCTCCGGGCATATTAGGTACGCCATAGTGGACAACGCCTTCTTCAAGATAGGTAGGATGGGTGTGGGAGGTAGGATGCAGCGTTTCAACGCAACCACCTTGGTCAACTGCAACATCCACAATAACCGAGCCGGGATGCATAGCCTGAACCAATCTGCGGTTCACCAAAATTGGCGCTCGTCGTCCTAACACCAGCACTGCTCCAATTAGCAAATTAGCGTGGGGGACAGTTGCCTCGATCGAGCTAGTACTGCTGTAGAGTAGTTCCACCCGTGCCCCAAACAGTGTTTCTAAGTAGGCAAGGCGATCAACATTAACATCCAAAATTTGCACCTGTGCGCCCATGCCTACTGCAATACGAGCCGCTTCAGTGCCTACGATGCCACCTCCCAAAATTACTACCTTGCCAGGAGCCACCCCCGGCACCCCGCCCAGCAAAACGCCGCGTCCACCCTGCTGTCGCTCTAGATAGCGGGCACCAAACTGGACTGACAACCGCCCAGCGATGATGCTCATGGGAGTTAGCAGCGGTAAGCGTTTGTCTGGCAGTTCCACCGTTTCATAGGCGATCGCTGTGACTCCTGTGGCAATTAACTGTTCTGTGAGTGGGCGATCGGCGGCCAAATGCAGATAGGTAAACAGCAACTGATCCTTTTTCACGAAGGCATATTCTGCTAACAAAGGTTCCTTGACTTTGACCACTAGTTCACGATTCCAAGCTTGGTCAGCTGTAGGCACTACTTTGGCCCCTGCCTCTCGGTAATCATCATCAGTGAAGCCTGCTCCCATGCCTGCGCCCGTTTCCACAGCTACCACATGGCCTTGGTCGTTTAGGACGCGCACGCTGGCTGGGCTTAATCCGACACGAAATTCCTGGTCTTTCGTCTCCTTTGGTACACCAATTTCCATGTCAACCTCCCAATGCATCTCTTTTCCAGCATAAGCCGCTGATTAAAGTAAAACCGTCGATCAGTCACAGAATGGTAGGGACGATTGCGCTTCTTTGGAGTTCGCAATCCTTTTCCTAAGATCCTTCTATAGCTATCGTCAAGAAGATTAGGACATTTAGTTAATAGGAGGTGTAGGGTGTTGCCCGCAGCCAAGGCGCTCAAACACGCGCAACTTGGCCGATCGCGATCGCACATTTTGGGCTAACTCTACCTCAGTAGGCAACACTGGCTTTTTGGTAATCACTCGCAGCAGAGAGGATTCCCGGAGTCGATGCTTGACTAAGCGGTCTTCCAAGCTGTGGAAGCTAATTATTGCCAGACGGCCACCGGGTTTGAGCCAGTCGGGCGATCGCTGCAAAAACGCTTCCAGCACCTCTAGTTCTCGGTTAACGGCAATGCGTAATGCCTGAAAGGTACGTGTAGCAGGGTGAATCCGCCCATAGCGATAGGATGGCGGCACACTGTGAAAAATCACGGTTGCCAGTTGAGTAGTAGTCATGAACGGGCGCTGGCTCACAATCTGACGAGCAATACGGCGTGAGAGCCGCTCCTCGCCGTACTGGTAAATGACATTGGCTAAATCGACTTCATCCCACTGGTTAACAATGTCTGCGGCTGTCAGCTCCTGCTGCTGGTTCATCCGCATATCCAACGGGGCTGCATGGCGAAAGCTAAAGCCACGATCGGCTACATCAAACTGGGCAGAACTCACACCTAAATCAGCCAAAATACCATCGAATCGCATGTCGTCGGGGCTATATTCAGCAAAATTGGTCTTATGCAAGGCGACCCGATCGCCAAATTCTGCCAAAGCTGCTTCAGCCGCCGCGATCGCACACTGATCCTGATCAAGTCCTGTTAGCTGCGCTTGGGGAGCCATCTGCAATATCTGCCGACTATGGCCGCCCCCCCCTACTGTTGCATCTAGATAGTGCCCATTAGGAGCTATGACCAAATGCTGAACCACCTCCTGCAACAGCACCGGCACATGGACAAACGCATCTTCCTCAATCACGGCTGATACAACCGATTCCTTGTCCATAATTACTTCCAGGGGCGATCGCCGCAAGATCCCCGAGCTAATGCACCCAATAGATTATGAACAAGCACTGCCTTGTTGCCGCACAGGAGAACCTAACAAACTCGGCACTACTACACAGCGCTGGGCCGGATTACCTGACCCGCGCGCCTTCACTGCCACCACAAATGGCCGCGTATCCGTAACTTGAGTAGCACTTGATGGAACTACCGGCGAAGTAGCTACAGCTCCATTTCCATCCAAAATCAGCGATTTCGCTCCCGTAACGTTGCCCGTCACGGTCATTTCTACGGCTCCTGGCCGCAAGTCCTGCCCCAGCCGCTTCCATGTGCCAGTCGGTACTGTGACCGCAGCTGGATTTGTACCGTTTTGCACGCTGAAAATAGCAAACTGAGGCACACCATTCACCGTGTCAAACACTAATGCTTTGGGGGTGCGCTGAGTACGAGCCTGATTCTGGGCTTCTCGCACAGCCTGCACCACTTGCTCCCGCACGGTACTAACCCGCTCTCGATTCAGAAACACATTCCAACTAGCCGCAATAATGCCAAACAGTACGCCAATGATGAGCAATACGACTAGCATTTCTAGTAAGCTGAAGCCTGCTGTAGGTTGTCGGCGGTTACCCCAGAATCGAACTAGCCAGAGTTGGTTAGTGCGTCGCATAAAGGACTGTCTCCATAATTGTCTGCTCAGAAATAGTGTTCTTTCTATTCCTCTCCACGACCCAAAGCACCCCGCGTCAACACTCGCGTCTGAATAGGCGATAATCGCGTGTCGCCGCCAAAGTTACGGGGAAATCCTGGTCGTCCGGTCACGCTACCTGCCAGCACCACTAATACCTCCTGGTTCGATCTCTGCTCATTCCGCGACGGCAGGTTGGTTCCCGTATTGCTTGGGTTGACATCAATCAAGTTGCCTCGCACACAGCCATAGAAGCCCCGTGGCACATTGCCTGCATCCCCAGAAGAACTCACTCGCATCACTCGCATTTGGTCATTGTAGGTAGCGTAGGTACCAGCTGGATCAGGACAAACATTATTTTGGGCGACGGGCGTGGCATCTACAAAATCCACCAACGTCTGGCTAATCCAGTTGTTCCTAACCCCGGCTGGAGGGGTAGTCACTTCTTCAGCATTTGTAGTTGTGTTCACGCGCTTGATGTAAGGCCACTGCAGAAAGCTTGCCGTTGTACTTTGAATCGGATCCACATAGTTGGCAGCGATCGTAGCAGCAGCCGTTGTATCTGGGAAACCATATTTGTAGCGCACAATTCGACTATTTCCTTGCCAGAGGCCACCCCGGTTCCTATCCACCACATAGACAATCAGACTGTAGGTATAGCTAGAAATGCACGGAACTCCACTAGTCACAAGACTCTGCAACGTGGCAGGTGCAGCGGTACGGCACGCATTGTCCACAGTGGGCGGCAACGGATCGGGTCGCCAAAACGCCAGCATGGGAACTTGGTTGGCATTTAGGGCAGGCATCCAGTCCCGTAATCTAGGGCAAGACTCCGAAAATCCAGTAATTACTGAGGCATTGCCCAATCCATTGGATAGGCAAACGGCATCATAGACAAACACAGCTTCTCGCAAATCCTGAGCAATATAGTCCGAGGCCGCTTGCATGTCCCGTTGGACTTCACTACGTGCCGTGTCAATCAGGTTGGTTTGGGTCAACTGTACCGTTAGTGTCAACAAGCTAACGGTGATGAGTGCGCCGATCAAGATGGAGACAAGCAGTTCCAACAGTGTGAAGCCAGCACGGCGATCGCGGCTTAGATGAAGCTTTGTCCGCAGCAGGGCTTGCAGGGGGTGTCGCCAACGGTGATTGAGAGAAACTCTAGCCATAGGAGTGCCTCAGCGGAAAGGACGATTAGATGCAGGGATCAGCCGGGTTAGCTTGTTTGCGGATTTGGCAAAGAGAGCTACTTGTGTCAGAACGAACTAGACGACGATAGGTCACCGCGATCGGGCGTAACTGGTTATTCACCAAATCTTTGCGACCAGTCGTGAGATTGAGCGAGGAGGGAATAGTGGCCAACCCACCTGGTGGCAGCGTGGGACGCGTCCAGGCATAGACTCGCACACCGATGTCAAAGGCATAGGGTGGGTCAGTGCCAGGGGTGGTGCCGGTAATGTAGCGATCGTTCACACGGTAGACCTGCATCAGGAATTCTGTGCGACAATCGCCATCGACATCCACCCCGACTAGTTGAGTTGCGGTCACCGTTGTTCTGGGGTAGCTACCACAGCTAGTCGATGGGCTAAGGATTGCCGTAGGTGAACCCGAAGCCGCCGGTACCACCTGCGCATTGGCTCCTGCACCCAAAGCAGGCACCTGCGCCAGCGTGTACCCCCCTCGTTCAATCAAAGCAGATAGGCGATCGGCCTCACCTTGAGCAATCTGGCGAGCTTGGTCAGCGCGACGTGACTGGATGCGGCTGGCCGTGGCCACAAAGATAGGCGGAGTCACTGATACCACCGCGATCGCCACTACCAGCATCGCCACCAGACACTCTAACAGGGTAAGACCAGCCTCTGGGGTGCGGGACTGCTGCCAAGAGATCAGCATCAGCCGCCGCAGCCAAGTCAAACTAGGATTCTGGGGAGGGGTACTTGTACGCATCACACTAGTCTCCAAGAGTGGGCAGAGCATCAAACCTACGCTGGACAGTTAACCGAAGCTACCTTAGAACCTGGAGCTGCTTTCGCTGCGTTACACAGATTTTTGATATAAGGGTCATTCACTGCAGGCTCATTATAAAACTCGTTCCGCAGGTTTCCAGGGGTAATCAACCGAGAAACCACAGGGCCAGCCGGAGCCAACTGCAAGGCCACATCGTAACCCCAGAGACGTTCTGGTGGGCCGTAGAAGCCGATCGTCTGAGTACCTGTATCTGGTGCCTGAGTGGGCTCCCATGCTTCCATATCCCAGGGGCCAGTTGCATAGTTGCTAAAGCTGAGCTGGATAAAGGAACCACTAAAGCGGAGGTTAGCCCCGGCACCTTGCCAGATTTCCATAAATCGAGGGAAGTTGTGCAAGCCACCGTAGGACTGCCCTGCGCGGGAAGGCACCAAACCACTAATCAGCACCGTGTTCACCCGAGTACTGGTAGCTGGTTGCACCCCAGCACGACCCCCTGCATTGCGATAGCTACCTGTGGGGAAGGCTTGAGGAACTTCTGTAGGTAAGGGAACTTCGTGGGCTGCGATCGCCCGTTCAGCCGGATAGTTCACTGCACTAGGCACACCAACCGGAGCAATTGCCGTGACTGGGTCGCCATTGCGGGTAATAGCCACATCCGTTGTTGCCGAAGGATAGGCGTTCGGGAAGGTGGCAAAGGCTCCCAGCGTACCAGAGGTACTCAACTCCCAGTTGAAGGGGTTTTGAGGCAAGTAGTGCCCCGTGGGGTTAGCGTTGGGGCGGTTCTGGTTATTAAAGGAGGTGGCTCGGTTATTGGCGCAGCCAGGGCCATATAGTCCCTTACCGTTGTATTCCGTTCCGGCATAGCTGATTGAGTCGCTGTTCTGGAACGTATCTCGGATACTGCCATCGCAGAAGTTATTGGAGATAACACCGGTACTGTCAGCCAGGATTTCAGAAGGCCGCCAGCGATCGTTATTTTCCTTAGCAAAGTTGGGGTCGGGGTTAGTGCGGTTGTAGAATTGCGCTTCTGTGTAGGGTGCAGTCAGGTTTTGCAGCGTGTTGCCCGATCCCTGAAACTCTTCTAGGAAGGTAGTGGGGAAAGCACCATCTTCATTGCTGAAGTTGCCATAGGGCTGGTGCAGGTTGAAGTCACCCAGGATATAGATGATGTTGTCTGTGAAGAAGGAAATACCTCGAATGTTTTCCTTCTGGTCAAACTTGCCGGACATCGTGTCTTTGTGACGTTGTACCTGGGTGCCATTGCGGAGGCGGAAGCCGTGGGGTCGTCGATCGGGATCGGGTGTGAAGTCTACAGCTTTCATCGACAGACCAGTTGAAGCCAAAGCGGGATCCTTAGGTGCGTTAGCATCACGCAGATCGGTCTGGGTTACGTTCACCCCATTCTGGTTAAAGACTGCTGTACTGGTACCCGGACGTGCAATCGCATCTTCCCGCACAGCATCTTCTCGGAAGGCATAGACCAGACCACTACCTGGCAGCCAAACATCATCGGGGGCGTACTTGTTGCCTGTGCTGGCATCCTGGCCACCTGGCTTGTTGCGCCGCAGCATGCCAATGTCAATGTCTAGCACCCGCAGAGGCTGCCACTCGCGGCCATCAAACATAACGCGATCGAGGAAGGGAATCGAAATTGAAACCCCGCGCAGCGCATTCAAGTTGGAAGAACCATCAGAAACACCATTGGCAGCCGTAATTCGGTTCGGGGGCGTGTTTTGAGCATCAGGGCTGGCAGGCGTTGTAATTACAGGCAACTTCCAGGTGGCAATGCTGCTGTCCTCTGCAGGGGTAAACGGTGAGGTTGCAATCGCCGAAGGCAGTTTGCGCGGCTTCAGCACAATGGACGAAATAGGCCGATCGGCAATGTAGCTGGTGTACGCCTTAGCGCGATACCGCAACTGCGGGCTGCTACCAGCAAAGTAGTACTCAACCTGGTTAACATCGGGCTCGCTTGCTCCCGTCTCCCAATCATAAATAGGTGTTGTCGTGTTTATTCCAGTGTCTACTGGCTCATAGCTTGCGGAGCTGTTCACCGTCACTTTGGTAATGTAGGGTTCTGGGAAGGGCTTTACCTTAACCACACTGTCCGCAGGCATGGCCGTGCTGCCAGGCTGGCGATGGTCTACGTAAAGCTGCCCACCCAAATAGCTTGCATCAGATTCGGTCGTAATGCCCCCATCATGGTCATGGGTGAATTGGGGGAATAGGTAGTAAAGCGACGGGAACTTGGGCGCTACCATCGCAGGCAGCCAAGGGCCTCCGGTAGGGGTATCGTTATCGTTAGCCTCTACGTTCTGGCCTGCATCTAGTCCAGCCGCACCTGCTGTAAAGGGATTGCCTGTACCCCGCTTGAACAGGAAGGGTCGCTCAGCATCGGTAAAGCCAGCTGCACCAGCAGCAGCTTCCTCACTGGGGTAGTAGCCTAGCCGCAGCTTGGCTTGGTCGCCACCGCTTGGTTCAAATAGGGTTGAGCCCTGCCGCAGAAGAAATTGTTCAAAGGTGGCATCTGCTTTCTTGGCACGAATGGGGAAGTTGATGTCACCCAAACCCGTATAACGAGCACCGGAGGTTTGCCGGGTGCCATCAAACAAGTTGTTATTGGTGGTGGTGTCGCCAAAAGTGGCCGCCGATGGAATGACCGTTCCGCAGAGGCGCGACAACGCCAGCCGGAACACCTTTGCTTCCTGGGTCATTAATTCCGTAGCATCTTTGTCATCCATCAAAGCCGCAGCCTTACCCGTAGTCTTACTGCCCTGACCCGGCAAGCTGTTGATTACAAAGCTGTTGGGGTCGCAGGCCGAAGACCAGTAGGTGGTGTTTCCACCCCAGAGCGGCACAATGTAAGGATTGTAGTTCCAGGTGTTGGCCGCAGGCGAAGGTCGGAAACCGTAGGTGCGATCGCGGCGAACTTGAAAATGTTCGTGAATTAGCACTGCCAAACGGTAGCGTGGGTCGTTGGCTCCTTGACCGTTACGGGTGTAAATCTGCAATAGCTTTGCCAAGAAGGCTTCGGGAGGAACGCGATCGTAGTCCCGTGGATTGTAGCGATTATCCCGATCCAAGCTACCAGCCGCATCGTAGTTGTAAGTAGCAAGGCGCTCTTTGGGCAGCACTTCATCGTTGGTGCGATCGTTACTGATGGTGCCGTCCATCAGCTTCAGCATATCTTCTGCCAACCCTCGAATCGCTGGCTTGTTGTTAATGATTGACAGGGTGTAATCGTTCGCGGGGTTAGCCGGGTCAAATTTGAGCACTTGCTCCACGTTATAGGCCAACATTCCCAACGTGCAGGATGCCGTGTGTAGGGTAGTTTTGTCCGCAGGACTAAGGTTGGCGTAGGGGGTACTACCTAAGCGGGTTAGCGTCCTCCGCAGGTTAGAGAAGTTGCCCCACATGGTTAAGTATGGATCGGGATGTATTTCGCCTGGTCTCTGCTCGGGTGGAAAGGCTCCATCGGGGTCACCTGCAAAGTACGCTAGGTTCTGCAAGCCTTTGCGTAGAGAACTAGTGGAGCTATTGATAGCCGTGGCAAAATTGGCCTCAGCGATAGCGGCGGTATCTGAAGGGTTGACATAGCCGTAGGGTGCAAACTCCCAACCATTGGTACCCCGTCCGCTAAAGAAGTCAGTCAGCAAAATTTCGCTTTCAGAACTCCCCTTACGCTTGAAGACTGTGGGAACAAAGTTGATGGACTGCTGCAAGCTAAAGGGTGAGCCTGGGTGTGCCACGTTGGCAATACACGCTATGGGATAGTCTTTGCTGACGGCAGAATGGTAAACTGCTGCACTTTGAACAGCCGAAGGGTTATCCCGCAGAGAACGACGTTGGCGCTGCTCGTGGGTCATGGAAGCCAAGTATGGCGGATAGAGCGGGTCGCCCTCACCCAAGAGGCCACCTTCAGGGATGCCATCATTGTTAGTGTCGATCGGCGCTTTCCAACCAAAGAAGTCGCCCAATTCCAGACGTTCACCCACAATGATGCGCATACCCTGGTTACGGGCACGGCGCTCCCAGTAGCCGTCCAAACCCACATTGGTATCATCCCCCAGTGATACATCATTACCCACCAACGCTGAATTACTCGATGGGATGATCTCTCCTACACTGGCAGCATTGGGAATGGAGTTTTCGCTGTTATAAACCTGCTTGGGTCCCCAGCGATCGTCGGCTCGGTAGGTGTCATCCACGTAGGGAATCTTCCCTTGTTTTTCCTGCAAGATAATGCGAGGCGTACCACCCTGAGGGAAATCTCCCTTAAAGTTATTGTTGAGGGCACTGGCATTGGAGCGATCGCCTGCATTCCGGGAACTGTAGCCATTTTCAGTTTGGATCGAGGTTGGGTTGGAAGCTAGCGTGTAGATTGAGGATGTACCCGCGACCGCATCATTTCCCGAATTAAATTGCCGGGTTGTGTAGTTGGTGCCAGACTGAATGTGGATTTGTGCCTGGTGGGTACCTTGATACCCACTGCTGCCACTACCGATTAGCCCTGCCGCCGCCAATCCACGGAACAGACCCGTTGGGTTAGACGCTCCTACAGGGGTGCCCTGTACCCGGGTAATTGTGATTTCTGATGCCGAAGGGTAAAACAAACATGAGTTACGAGAACTGATCAAAAAGGCATTGAAGTTGCTGTTACCCAGGATCAGGTTGCCTTCCGTGTGCATCGCTCCGTTCCAGTTGAAGGGAGGGCCGGGGAATACTTCCAAGTCATAGCGGAACCAAGCTCCCCATTTGTTGCCTCGGTCTAGCTGGCGGTCTTGCTGAAACTCTAACGTGGCAAAGTTATTGGTAACTCCGGGCTTACCGGAACTGTTGGGAATGACGATCGCATCCACCTGGAAGCGCTTACGCAGAAACGCTCTAGAAGCAGCATCCTCATACCAGCCGCCTTCTACCGTAGTTCCTGTCGTCGCTGCCGAAGTGCCGCAGGTAACTGCATTGTTGTTACTCAGCGGCCCTGTGCGGGCAAAAGGAACCTGCTTCCCAGTATTCTTAACCTCTCCAGCAGCTTTGACCGTATCACTCATGCCAATCAAGCGTTGCCAGCCTCGTACCGTGCTAGGGCCACTGCCGGTATCTGCTGGAGTGTTGAAGATAACTGAGTAGACGGCTACTCCATCCTTAGCGCCGCCAGTAGCACCGTCCCCGTCCAAGTCCACCTCATACATCCAGGCGTTGTCGGCTCCGCCGCCATTGATGTCAATGCGGGTCTCACCGGGTAGCGTGTAGGGATCGCCCGAAGGTACACTGGCTCCGTTCACCACGTTTGCAGTACCGCCCCCTAGCATAATGGCAGCCAGGGTATCTTCCGAAGGAACGCCACCGGGGTAGCGGTTTTCTTTCTGGGCATCGAATAGGTACTCGATTTTGGCGCGAGCACGATCGATCGCCGGAGATGCCGCATTGTAAACAACCTTGTTTTGCCCCTCACTAATGGAGGCTTTACTGCTGTTAAACGCGCGGTAGGTAATAGCCCCTGCAGTTAGGGATACTACCAGCAGCAGCAACACTGTTGTTGGCAACACAAAGCCAGCTGTAGCTTGGCGACGACGGTTGGCAACAAAGGCTCCGCGCAGCAACCAGGTAATCACTCCTTTGGACAGCTTTCTAGAGGTTTTGCGAAGCTGTTGGAAAAAGAATTGGACTGCTTTGGCGAGTTTGCGGTCTGACATGGCCTGCTTCCTGCGATAGCGACAAAGTAGAACTGAACAGAGATGGAATGGAGCTTTTGTAGACTGAGGTAGAGCTTGAGTCAACTGGTTAGCGCTAGGTGAATTATGAACGAGTCCCACCTAAAAGAACCATAATCCTCAGTATTATTGCCCTCTGTAGTAACAATCCAAATCCCTGAAGCGCATCAGGGATAGTACGATTTGGGGACAACTGGCTAGAAATCGGATAAATCAATGTCAACCTTGAAGGAACAACGGATCTATCCAGCAGACAGCTAGAAAGTCCATCAAAACCAAAACACGAAATAACAGGGAAAAGAATCCAAATGATGAAGATTCGGCAATTTCGCTTACTTGCTAGCTAACTAAGGTCTATAAGTCTGCTAGGGAGGGGCTTGACAGGAACAGCCCGATTGCTATAAGCCTACCCAGCTGAACACACGGATCAATCAACCTACTACGGAATTCTGCCAAATTATTACGGGGATCCGATCTGTGGTATCGGTTTTTGAAACGCTAACTGAGTGGGGTAAAAATTACACTGAATGGCTCAAATCCAGTCTCCTTACAGGCGAATCAGACCTAGCTACTATCTTTTGTGCATGGGTGTAGTGTGAGCCTATTTTGTAGTTTCAAATCCTGCTCTAGAATTGGAGATCTGAATTTAGCTAGGACGATCGCCTGTGGTTCTCATTATTGGAGCCAGTTCGTTGAATGCCCTTGTGGCTCATGCGGCCAGCACCTACCCCTACGAGTGCTGCGGTCTGTTGTTGGGGCATTGCCAGGGCGATCGTCGTATCGTCGCTGCCCCTCGGGCTATGGTCAACGCCTGGGATGATGTCGTTGCTTCTGAAATAGGCGTGGACAGATCCCATGGGCTGGCCGATCGCTACTGGATTGATCCCGCTGCCATGTTGGCCGTCATGCGCGAAGCCCGCAATCAAAGTCAGGAGATTGTGGGCGTTTACCATTCTCATCCTGACCATTGGGCTGTTCCTTCCGAGTACGATCGCCAGTTGGCGTGGTCTTGCTATGCCTATCTCATCATTTCTGTTATGCAAGGCCAAGTACGCAACATCCAAACTTGGAGCCTGAATGAACAGCATCAGTTTCAACCAGAGCCAATGCAGGTGATTGATAGTTCATTACCTGATACCGAGCAAGTTACTTCATTGAATAGGTCACTATGCTGAATCCCAACTTAGACGATATTCAACTGACAAAAGACGATTACGAACGTTACTCCCGCCACCTGATCTTGCCAGAAGTAGGGCTAGACGGTCAGAAGCGCCTGAAAGCTGCTAGTGTGCTATGCATTGGCACTGGCGGTCTAGGCTCTCCCCTATTGCTGTATCTGGCTGCAGCAGGTGTTGGCCGAATTGGCATTGTCGATTTCGATGTGGTCGATCGCTCCAATTTGCAACGCCAGGTTATCCACGGCACCTCCTGGGTTGGTAAACCCAAAATCGAGTCTGCTAAGCACCGCATCCTAGAAATTAACCCCCACTGTCAGGTCGATCTCTACGAAACCCGGCTCAGTGCTGACAATGCCCTGCAAATTCTGGAACCGTACGACATTGTGGTGGATGGCACCGATAACTTTCCTACCCGTTACTTGGTCAACGATGCCTGTGTACTCTCTAACAAACCCAATGTTTACGGGTCTATCTTCCGATTTGAAGGGCAGGCCACCGTCTTTAACTATCAGGATGGTCCCAACTATCGGGATCTTTATCCTGAACCACCACCACCAGGGATGGTGCCCTCCTGTGCAGAAGGCGGCGTGTTAGGCATTTTGCCTGGAATTATTGGTGTAATTCAAGCGACCGAAACCGTCAAGATTATCTTGGGACAGGGCACCACCCTTAGCGGGCGGTTGCTGCTGTTTGACGCACTGACCATGAAATTCCGGGAGCTGAAACTACGACCCAATCCAGAGCGCCCAGTAATTGACAAGTTAATCGACTACGAGATCTTCTGTGGCATTCCCCAAGCAAAAGCAGCCGAAGCGGAGGCAAAACAAGGTATGGAAGAAATTACTGTGCAGCAACTGAAGCAGATTCTTGACAGCAAAACCGATGACTACGTGGTGATTGATGTGCGCAATCCCCATGAGTACGAAATTGCTAAGATCCCTGGTGCAGTGCTGATCCCTTTGCCAGATATTGAAAATGGACGCGGCGTCGAGCAGGTTAAGGAATTGCTCAATGGTCACAAGCTAGTTGCCCACTGCAAATTGGGCGGGCGATCGGCCAAGGCACTTGCCATTTTGAAAGAGCGGGCAGGGATTGAGGGCATCAACGTCAAGGGTGGAATTACGGCCTGGAGTCGTGAAATTGATGAGTCGGTGCCGGAGTATTAAGCTCTAGATAGTTCCTTTGTCAGAAAATAGAGCCTGACTATGAATCACTGCGACTTCTAGTCAGGCTCTATTTGTAAAACATATGAAGTTCAATCGTCTGGACTAGAGCAACTTAGCTCCAAGTCATTAGTTCAAGCCAAGCCAAGCCAAGCCAATAAGCCTTGCCCTGTCGCAAATTCGATCGCCAGAGCTAGCACAAAACCAATCATGGCAGCACGACCGTTCAAGCGCTCAGCGTATTCGTTAAAGCCAAACTTAGGTTGGGTTACCTTAGGCGTAACACTAGGTTGAGGTTGAGTCATAGCATTTAGCCTCTTGTAATTTTGGTGGGTAACGGGTCAAAAACTGCAAACTCACCCTAAGACTATAGAAGCCTAGAATCGTTACACTTCTTAACCTTCCGTCTCTCATTGTAGTCGGTGTGAGGGCTTCGTCAACCTACCAATCCCATAGGTTTTAGGTAGGGATATCCCTTCAGGTCTGGTATAGCCTGCCATACCCGTTCGTCTGGCTAGAGCGATACAGTGAAGTAGAGCAGTTACCGAGCGTCGAAGGCTTGATTGCTATTACCTTAGATGGTGTGAGTGGTTCTTTCTCTCATAGGGAATGTCTATCCCGTGTCAATTTCAACTATGAGAACGGGTTTATCCATTAGGCTCTGCCTTTGACAGCGAATATGTGGCTGTTTGTAAATTACCCAAGCTAGCTGAGCGGTCGATCGGCATCTAGTGCCGATGTTGACTCTAGATCAGGGCAAGCCTCGGTATTCTAGAACATAGGCCATATTCATTCAAAACACTGCTTAAGACAGTCCGATAGGTAGGGTTATGCACAAACGACTAACTTCTTTAACTCAATTTTTGCTGCGATCGCTCCTCCTGGTTACCCTCGTACTAGGTCTGTCCTTTGGACATAGTAGCGATGCCTTAGCAGCTATGAGTGGAGGTGGGCGCATTGGTGGCGGCTCTTTCCGTGCTCCTAGCCCACCAATCACAATGCCACGCTCCTCAGTTCCTCATCCCTCGGCTCCCCGACGAACCTACGCACCCTATCCTGCTGGTGGTGGCTATGCCCCCTATCCTAGTGGCGGGTTTGGCTATCCCTTTATGATGCCAACCTTTTTCATTGGGGGCGGCGGCCTGTTTACATTGATTTTGTTCATCTTCCTGGCAACCTTTTTGTTGAATAGCTTCCGTCGTGCCGAAATGGATACTATCCCTGGCACTGTTACCAGCAGCCCAACGGTGAGCGTTGCTCGCCTACAAGTTGGTCTGCTAGCTGGGGCACGACAGCTTCAGACAGATCTGGATGCGCTAGCTAAACGTGCCGATACGGGTTCCAAGTCTGGTTTGGCACAGGTTTTGCAAGAAACTACGCTAGCTCTGCTACGCCATCCTGAGTACTGGACTCATGCCAATACATTTGTTAAGCAAGCTCGCTTGCAAGCAGCCGAGGTTGAGTTCAATCGTCTCACGCTAACGGAGCGCAGCAAGTTTAGCCGCGAAACTCTTTCCAACGTCAACAACCAAATTCAACAGCTTCCAGCTAAGCCTGCAGTGACCCAAGATGGCTTGGTCGTCGCAGAAAGTGCTGGGGCTTTGAGCACCCAGTCGCCGGGTGAGTACATTGTGGTGACCTTGCTGGTGGCGGCAGAAGGTGATGTAAAGCTGCCTGTGGTGAATAGCACCGAGGAGTTGCGTCAAGCCCTTAACCAGTTAGGCGGGGTAGGCCGCGATCGCCTGATGGCTTTGGAAGTTTTATGGGCTCCACAAGCTTCTGGCGATGTGCTGACTGCAGAAGACTTGATTGTTGAATATCCCAACCTCAAGTTAGTGTAGGTTTCTAGCAACCCTGGAAATGTTTGTGAGTTTAGTCACCAGTAAAGGTCGAAACTAGCAGGTACAATGCTTATAGATTGCTGCGGCGTTGGTGACTGCCAACAATGTTTTATGATCTATGCCTTTTCAATAAGGGAGCTTAATCGTCCGATGGCAGTAGACCGAGCTTGTACTCGGAAACTTTAAATCTGACACTTGGTTCCCACCTGGCTCTGCCAGGTCAAAAGCTGAGGTAAGACGGCGTTGCGGTGATCTATCAAGTTTTGGCTCCCCTGCTTGGAATGGTAGGGGAGCTTTAATTGTTTGGGCATTTTTCAAAAAAGGTGAGGGTGCAGGGAAAGCCTCAACTGCTTTATGTTGATTTTTTTGTCAGCTTGCCCAGCCTACTCAATGCAGAACGCCGACTCACTCCAACCGTCACTAGATACGAAGAACGCAATCACTCATGTCTAGATTGGTCTAATATCCGGCCAGTTTGCCTCGGCGTTTGGCGACTCGTTCTGCCTGCCGAAATAGCAATACCCCTAGCCCGAAGTAGCCTAAACCATTAAGCAGGGCGATCGCCAGCAGTGCCCCATCCAGTGCTTGCCCGCGTGCGATCAAATCACGCAGTAGCCCAGCTCCTGGAGCCATAGGCAGCAGCCAGCCGAGAGGCCGGAACAGCCCTGACCAGCTTTCAGTAGGTACCAGCAGTAAAAAGAAAAGGCCAAAAGGCAGGAATCCCAGCAATTGTTGTACCCGTTTCAGAAGCAGTGCCGTTGCCCCAACAGCCAGGGCTAGCCCGTAAGCACCTAGCAGCACGCTGATGAGGGGCAGGATCAGCAGAGGCGGGAAGGAAAGACGGGCACGGGTCAATGTTGCAATGATCAGGAGAATGATCAGATTTTCTGATAGGTGGATTGTAAGGCGAGCCAGTGCCCGCACCAAAAACACCGTGGAGGCACGAAAGGGTGACAGAAACAACTGCTCTAGAGTACCTGTCAGGGCTTCTTGTTGTAGGCCACCAGCGATGTCACTAATGATGAAAGTGGCTAGCGACCAGAGCACATAGCCCACTACTAGGGTGTCCAGGCGATCGCCAAATTCTAGCCCAGGGCCAGCTACATAGCGCGTGGTTAGAAAGATGCCGTAGAACGCAATGACGATACCGGCGATCGCGGCAATTACCTCAGTCATATAGCGTCGCTGTAGCGTGAGGTCACGCTTTAACTCTGCCCAAAATAACTTAAGCATCTATGCCTTCCCGAATTAGCTTGAGGAATACATCAGTGAGGGTAGCTTGGTCTTTTTCTACCCGTAGCAACGGCAGAGGTTGCAGAATTTCCAGCACACGATAGAGCAAATCTGGAGTGATATCAGAAAGGGTGCGGCCATTCTGCACGGAAATATCCAGAGTTGCCAGCTTTTGCTGACGCAGCGGGTCGATCGCCCCTTCTAGGTCAATGCGGTAGGCACTCCCTGAAAACTGCCGAATCAGTTTGTCTGTGTCGGCGGTGACCATAAGTTCGCCCTGGTTGATGATGGCGATGCGATCGGACAATTCCTCTGCAATGGCGAGTTGGTGAGTCGTTAGTAAAATGGCGCAGCCATCCTGCACAATGGCGCGGATCAAGTGTTTCACCTCTTCAGTGGCTTCCACATCTAATCCCAGGGTAGGCTCATCTAGCAGCAACAACTGGGGCTGATGAATCAGGGCTACGGCGATCGCCAATTTTTGCTGCATTCCTCGCGACAGTGCTTGCACCACAGTATTGCGCTTGTGCCTAAGGTTAAACCGGCCTAACAACTCCTCTCCGCGCTGACGAGCTATCCGCGGTTTGAGACCCCGCAAAGCACCAAAGTATTCTAGATTTTCGATCGGGGTTAATCGCCAGTAGACGTTACGGTTCCCTTCTAGAACAGCTCCAACCTGGCGCAGTGCATCGGCTTGGGTGTGAGGGTCGTGATTAACAATGCGCACCCAACCTGCATCGGGTTGAATTAACCCGGCGATCATCTTAATTGTTGTAGTTTTGCCCGCACCATTTGGTCCCAGAAAGGCCAGCACTTCTCCAGCAGGAATGGATAGAGACACATCCCGCACAGCCTGGAGCGATCGCCCCTTGTCGATGTAAGACTTCTGCAAATTTCGAGCTTCTAGAACCAGCATAGGAATTACCAAAACCTATTACGTCACCAATGTTAAAAAAGTCAGGTATGTATCTTAGGACTTACGGAATCAGAAGTAAGATTACACAGATTAAATCTGGTCACTGGAATATCTGGATCGTTGAAATAGCTGGCTCGCTGGGTCAAACCAGGTAACTTGATTGAGTTAGATCCTAAACGGTTTGAGGCCATTCCTGCGATGATGCAACCAGGCTCAAAAATCAACAATGGTTGGATGTCTCAATCCTTTGTGGGGTTGGGACATTTTGTGGTGTTGGCGATGATGGCCGCTCCGGTTCAGGCACAGGTAAGCTCGGATGGCAGCCTCCCTACACCAACAGTGGTAAATGCTAATGGCAATCAATACACCATTACCGGTGGTACCCAGGCTGGAGCCAACTTATTTCACAGTTTTAGCCGATTTTCTGTTCCTAACAACGGCGCGGCTATCTTTACTAATTCTCCAGCGATCGACACGATTATTGGGCGAGTAACGGGAACTACACCTTCTACCATCAATGGCATTCTCCGAGCCAATGGCAGTACCAACTTAATTTTGATGAATCCCAACGGGGTTGTATTTGGCCGTAATGCTCGTCTAGATTTGGGAGGCTCCCTAATCGTCACCACTGCTAATGACCTGGAATTTGCTGGTATAGGCCGTTTCAGCGCCAGCTTAGGTGCGGATGAATCTGTGGCATTGCTAACCATCCGTCCATCAGCTTTTTTCTTCAACCTGCCCCCTAATCAACAACCTCAAGGCATCACCGTTGAAGCCCATCGTCGCGTAGGGCGTGATCCTATTACCCGGATGCCCCTGTTTGAAGGGTTGCGCGTTGCTGAAGGTAAGAATTTGCTCTTGGTGAGTGGCAATATTCTGCTAGAAAATGGCGTACTAAATGCACCAGGTGGCCATGTGAACCTGGCCAGTTTGAATGAGTCGGGTGCGATCGGCCTGGATACCCGCGGTGCCCTGTGGCAAATGACGCTGCCAGAGGGGGTGCGACGTGGAGAAGTCAAAATTAAACAAGACGGGCAAATTGATGTGCGATCGCGAGGGGGTGGCAGCATCACACTCCAGGTTCGCAAACTGGATTTGAGCACTGAAACCCTTCGCTACAACCCTTACGAAGACGAAGCCCCCACCTTGATGGCAGGCATTGGGGTGGGGCAGGGATCCTCAGGTGCCCAGGCAGGTGATATTCGGATTGAAGCAACAGATGAAGTGCGGTTACGCAAAGCGGCGATCGTTAACGATGTCTTTCCAGCCGCGGTTGGCAACAGTGGTTCCGTTTTTATCCAAGCTCCCCAAGTTAAGCTATATCAGGCTTCGACGATTCGTGCTGTAACCTACGGGCAAGGCAACGCTGGTCAAGTCCAAATTATTGCACCCGAATTAGTGGAACTGGGTGGAGAGCAACCCCGCATTTCCAACAAGATTGTGAACCAAATCTTTCAAGATTCCACTGGAACTACAGGTGGCATTGTGATTGAAACAGGAAGGCTGCGCTTGCGAGAACAGGCCGAGGTGTCTACCCGAACTCAAAGAGGCGATGCCGCCGATATTTTGATCAAAGCAGGTTCATTCTCCTCTACTGATTCTGAAATTGCTAGTACTACTGATAGCCGTCGCGGTGGCAAAGCAGGGGATGTCACAATCCTGGTTCAGGGAGATGTCACCTTACGGGAAGGTGGTTCCGTGCGCCGTCGCATTGCCAGCGAGGTAACGCGAGGTGCGATCGGCAAGGGCGGCAATGTGCTGATTGAGGCAGGAGGAGCGGTGCGGTTGCAGAATGGGGCGATCGTCTCTACCAGTACGTCTGGCCGAGGCGATGCGGGCAATGTCACTATCAAGGCGCGATCGCTCGTTCTAAATGGCGGCTCAGACAACCAAACCACCGGCATCTTTACCAGCACCAACGGCCGTGGTAAGGGCGGCGACTTAGTAGTGGCTGTGCAGGAAGTTGTTCGGCTGACCGGGAGTTCCACAGGCATTGGTAGCGGCATAGATGCTTACGGAGTGGGTGATGGCGGCAATCTTTTCCTGACGGCAGGATCGTTAACCATTAAAGAGGGAGCCAGACTCACTAACGGTGTCTTCGGCAACTACATATCAGGATCGCCGGGTGGACGTGGAAATGGTGGCAATATTGTCGTTGATGTGGCTGGAGACATTTTGTTTGATGGTCGCCTAAATCGTCAGAACAGTGGCGTGGATATTGGCGTGTTTGAGGGTGCCCGCGGACAAGGGGGGCAAATTAGCATCAAAGGGCGATCGCTCACCATGCAAAATGAAGCCCTTGTGCGAGGTGCCACCTATGCGGGTGGCAAGTCTGATGCGGGTGACATTGCCATTGAGGTCGATCGCCTGACCATTACTAGTGACGCCGAAATTATTACTAACGCCTTTGGCAATCAGCGTGGGCGTGGTGATGCCGGTGATATCTCCGTCAAAGCTCAAGAGATTAAAATCATTGGCAATGCTCAGCAGAATCCCCGCCGTGGTACTGGTATTTTGAGCAATGTGGAAGCTAACGCCTACGGACGCGGCGGTACTGTAACCGTACAAACAAATACCCTAACCATTCAAGATGGCGGCCAAATTTCATCTCGCACGGCGGGGGGTGGCAACGCTGGAAAAGTAATGGTGTCGGCTACGGAAAGTATTGATTTACGGAATCGATCGGGCGTTCCCTTTGGGACTGGGTTACTCACCGATACCCAATCCGCAACAGAGAATGCAGGTGGACGCGGCGGCGACATTAGCGTAACTGCGCCTGTGCTACGAATTGCTGATGGTGCAGTGATTAGTTCCAGCACACGCACGGATAATCAGTCAGGTGGGGCAATTCAGTTACAGGTAAGCGAGTTAGATGTGCGATCGGGTGGTCAGGTCTACACAACCACCTTTAGCAGTGGTCAGGCTGGCAAAATTATAGTGGATACTGGCTATGTCACCCTGGCAGGCAAAGGAGCACAGGTCAGGAACGATCGTCAGCCCGGTTTGGGAATGCCGATTAACGAGTTTAGTGGCTTGTTTGCCGACACGGGCAGTAGCGCAGGGGGAACTGGTGGCAGTATTCAGCTCCGGGCGGGGCGTCTGGAGGTGTTGGAGGAAGCCAAAATTTCTGCTCGTAGTGGGGGTTCGGGTCAGGCAGGTAGCTTGGATATTGTGGCCAACCAAGCCTTGCTGCGAAGGGGAGACATTGCCACGGAGGCGATCGCTGATGGCGCAGGAGGCAATCTTCGACTCAGTGCTACCCAATTAACGTTGCTTCAAGGCAGCCGACTCTCTGCCCAAAGCCGCGGTACCGGCAGGGCTGGCAACCTAGATATTGCTGCCCGCCAAGTCATCGTAGATAACAGCAAAATTACGACTGAGACAGCTAGCCAAGATGGCGGAGACATTCGCCTACAGGCTGACATCTTGTTGCTGCGGCGATCGGCTGAAATTTCTACTACGGCAGGTACAGCTCAAGCTGGAGGAAATGGTGGCAATATCAGCATTGACAGTCAGTTTGTTATCGCTGTGCCCAATGAAAATAGTGACATTTCGGCAGATGCATTTAACGGCAATGGTGGCAGTGTACGAATTAATGCTCAGGGCGTGATTGGCACGCAATTTCGATCGCAACGCACCCCCCAAAGTGATATCACAGCAAGTTCCACCTTTGGCCGCAGCGGTACAGTAGCCATTATCACACCCAACATTGACCCCAGTCGTGGTTTGGTGGCGTTGGCGATCAACCTGACAGATCCTGCACAAAAGATTGTACAGCGCTGTCGCAACCTGACAGAATCGGGCAATTCCTTTGTTGCAACTGGGCGGGGTGGGCTACCAAGTAACCCGATCGACCCTCTAGCAGGCGAAACGGCTTTGGCTGATTGGCTTGCCCTTCCAGCAACGATGTCACCCACAAGTTCACCCGCTACACAGAGAGACAATCCGGCAGGAACTGCTGTCCAACCTTCCTTGGTCGAAGCGCAGGAGTGGCAAGTCGATGCCAATGGCGGGCTCAGACTGGTTGCCAGTTTGCCTAAACCTCAACCGCATCAACCCAGTTGGCTACCTACTGGTTGTCCTAGCCCTCGCTTCCCTTAGAACAGCAACTTCTTCAAGAAGTTGTGGATCTAGACAATCCTTTAGGGAAGGAATCATGACAGCGCGTAATATTTGTATAGATTTTTAGTCCTTGACTTTACTGAAATCGACGCCCTGATTTGACCTGTTGAACCTGTCTGGTGCAACTGCTGTCTAACGTAGGGACTTTGATGCCAAATCCGTATGTTCTGTCCCAACGGCAGCAAGCGCAATGAAACTACACAAACCACATCCCATGTCGATCGCTAGAACATCTTCTCTCCAGATCGGTAAGCTGGCTCTGGCGGGATTGTTACTTGCCCTTTGCAGTTGTAATGCTACTCCGGGCGATCGCGCAGGAGCGCAAGGATCTGGCGGCAATCCTAGTCAAACTGTGCCAGCCGTAGAAGCGGCCATTGCCCAGACAGGTACCTTGCAACAGGGGCGGGAATACACAGGCACAACGCAGCCGTTTCGGGAAGTTTCCTTGCGAGCACAGACTGAGGGGCAGCTTTTGAGCTTAATGGCGGATGTGGGCGATCGGGTGCAGCAGGGACAAACCTTAGCGCAGATTGATGACGGTTTGTTGGTGCAAGCCGTAAATGCTGCCCAGGCAGAACTTGCCTCGCGCCAGTCAGAGGTAGCGCAAGCCGAAACCCGGGCCAGTGAACTGCAAACCCAGATTGAACGAGCGCGGTTAGAGTTTCAACAGGCCGAAGCCGATGCTAACCGGCTGGAAGGACTAACTACCCAGGGAGCTATTCCCCGACAGCAGGCTGAACAGGCGCGGACTACAGCCGACGCTAATGCCCAAGTGTTGCGATCAACCCAGGAGCAAGCTCGCAGTCAACAAGCTGCCATTGCTGCTGCTCAGGCACGGGTAGATGCCCAGCAAGCCACGATCGCCCAAGCAGAACAGCGTCTCTCCTATGCCCTAGTCACCTCACCGATCTCAGGCTTTGTATTGCAGCGGGTGACTGAAATTGGCAACCTAGTGCAACCCGGCAATGAAATTCTTCGACTAGGCGACCTTAGCCGCGTCAAGGTAGTGATTCAGGTTTCTGAGCTAGATCTGGGGAGTTTGCGGACTGGGCAACTGGTCAAAGTGCGGCTAGACGCCTTGCCAAATCGAGAATTAACAGGTACCATCAGCCGCATTTCACCAGCAGCCAACTCGGCTTCTCGCCAAGTACCCGTGGAAATTGTGCTGCCTAACCCAGGTGGGCAAATTGGCAGTGGTTTGTTGACACGGGTGAGTTTAACTCCTCGCCAACAAGCTCGCATCATTGTGCCTCAGACGGCGATTCAGCAAGATCGAGGGAATCAAGGGGGTGGAGCCTCTCAAGCTCGATCGCCCCAGCCTAACCAATCACCCAATGCTACTAGGGCAACAACGGGCAATCGACCTCGATCAACCCAGGGTACCTTGTTTATCGTGGCCGAGCAGGACGATAAATCCATTGTAGAAGCGCGATCGGTCACCTTAGGCGAGCAGTTAGATGGTAACGTCGAAATTCTCTCTGGCCTACGTCCGGGTGAGCGTTACGTTGCCCGCAGTGGCAGACCTCTAAAAGATGGAGAATCTGTACGTCTTAGCATCCTGTCTGAGCAGTCTTAAGTGCCTTCGCTGACTAGAGTTCAATTTTGCCCTGTCCTTCTCACCCCTTTTTGGCTATGCAAACTCCTACTCCCACTGGTTTCAGCCTCACACGCCTCTCTATTCGTCGGCATATCGGTGTGTTAATGGGGTTGCTCACGGCCATTGTTTTGGGCATCTTTTTTGTGCGGCAGCTTCCAGTTGATCTGCTGCCCTCCATTACCTATCCCCGGATTGGGATACGCCTGGATGCCCCTGGAATTTCTCCCGAAGTGGCGATCGATGAAATCACTCGCCCGCTGGAGCAAGCCCTGGCCACAACCGAAGGTGCGGTGCAAATCTTTTCACAAACGCGGGAAGGCCAGATCAGCCTGGATTTGTACTTTCAGCCCGGTGGAGACATTGACCAGGCGCTGAATGATACGACGGCTATTTTTAACCGGAACCGCAACCGCTTGCCAGACACGATCGAAGAGCCACGCATTTTCAAAGTGGATCCAACGCAATTGCCTGTGTACGAATTTGCGTTAACCTCTGCAAGTCGCGATCGCTCGGAGTTGCGGGTCTTTGCTGATGAGGAACTATCTCGTGAACTGAGTACCGTGTTTGGAGTAGCCTCGGCCAACGTTTCTGGGGGTGCTCAAGAAGAAGTTCGCATCAAGCTAGATTTGAACCGCATGCAAGCCCTGGGCATTGGTGTAAACACTGTGTTGGAAGAATTGTCGAGCCGCAACCAGGATGTTTCCGGCGGTCGCCTCAAAGGCAGTTCCACAGAACCCTTGATCCGAACTGTTGGACGCTTCAAGGATGTTCGAGAGATCGAAAATCTTTCCTTTGAAGTGCGGGGAACACAGTCAGGCGCATTCTCGGGAACCGCTACTGAAACGCGAGGAACACAAGCAGCAACCTCTGCCCTGACATTAGCAACCACCCCAGTGCAGCGAGTTTACCTGCGAGACTTTGCTGAGGTGATCGATGGTACCGAGGATGAGCGGGTGCTTGTGCAGTTAAATGGCCAGCCTGCGGTCAAAGTCAGTGTGCAAAAGCTCCCTGATGCTAATACGGTCAACGTCATCGAAGGCGTCAAGCAACGAATTGAAGCACTCCGCAAGTCTGGGTTAATTGCCCCGGATATGGAAATTACCCCCACGTTGGATGAATCTATTTTCATTCGCAATTCGCTTTCTAACGTGGCTAGTGCTGGCATTACCGGATCGGTGCTAGCTGCTGCCGTAGTGCTGCTGTTTCTCGGCTCTCTCCGCCAGACATTTATTATCAGCTTGACGATTCCACTATGTATTCTCGTTGCTGGGATATTAATGAAGCTGTTTGGCTTCTCACTTAATATTTTTAGTATGGGTGGGCTGGCGATTAGCGTGGGGCAGGCGGTGGATTCTGGCGTTGTGCTGCTGGAGAATGTCAGCAAGCGGGTAGAAAGTTTACAGCGATCGCAAGCTGGCCTCAGCCCTTACCAGGACAACAGTTACAGTAATGGCAATGGCAACAGTAATGGTTATCACACTAGTAGCCACGCCCTTATTGCTGCCGTTGAACACAGTAGTGAAGAGGTGGAATCGTCTCTCATCGCCTCTAGTGCCACAAACTTGGTTTCTGTGGTGCCCTTTTTGCTGGTGGGCGGGCTGGTAGCCTTGCTATTCAATGAGCTAATTTTGACGATTTGCTTTGCAGTTGTTGCTTCATTGCTTATTGCTTTAACAGTTGTGCCAATGTTGGCATCGCGCTTATTTGCCATCCGGTGGTCCAGTGGGGTCGATCGCTTCTGGCTGCTGCGATCGTTCAGCCAACGGTTGGAAGGGGCAACTCGCTCCTATGCAAAATTATTGAACAGAGCGTTGAACCGTCCGCTAGCACTGATTTTGGTCTCCTTTCTGATATTGGGTGGAGGTAGTCTGGTTATGGCTGCCCAGCTTCCCCAGGAAATTTTGCCGCGGATCAACACAGGACAAGCCAACTTGAATGCCCAATTTCCCCCTGGCACCACACTGGAAACAAACCAGCGAGTAATGGAGCGTGTGAATGAGATTGTGCTGCAACAACCAGAGACTGAGTATGCGTTCACAACGATCGGGGGGTCTCTATTTGCCGCCAACGTGGTCGATAACCCCCTTCGCAGTTCTATCACCATTACCCTCAAACCTGGCAGCAATGTGGTTAACTACACCCAACGCCTAACCCGCGAGTTAGACAAACTCAACTTGGCCGGGGTTCGTCTGCGAGTGTCGCCTGGTACCGTGCGAGGCATTAACCTAAACAACTCTCCTGTCCGTGCCGACGTTGATGTGGTGCTGCAAGGGCAAGATCCTGACATCTTGCAACGGGCTGGACGGCAAGTGCTGGCTGCCTTAGATGAAAACGTCAACTCGGCTAGCTTCCGCCCTGAGGCAGAAGATCGCCAACCCGAAATCCAAATTCGCCCTGATTGGGAGCGTGCTGCCAGTTTGGGTTTGTCAGCCAGCGATATTGGAGAAACTATCCAAACCGCCATTCAAGGTATCATTCCAACCCAATTGCAGCGACAACAACGACTGGTAGACGTTCGGGTAGAACTGGATCAAGCCTTGATTCGGCGTCCGTCTCAGCTCCAGCAGCTACCTTTATTTACCGATAGAGGTGCATTGGTGCAATTGTCCGAGGTGGCTAGCATCGCTGATGCACAAGCTCCTGGTGAAATTCAACGGATTAACCAACGCCCTGTGTTCTTGGCTGCTGGTACTTTGAATAAAGGTGCTAGCCTCAGTGATGCTCTGGCTGAGGTGGATGCCGTGATATCCAAGTTGGAATTACCAGATGGAGTGACGGTGCAACCGAGCTATGCGGCTCAATCTAACCAAGAACTGCAAGGAAATTTGGTGGTGTTGGGGCTGTTGGCTACGTTCCTGGTATTTGCGGTGATGGCAGTGCAGTACAACTCCCTGGTTGATCCATTGGTAATCATGTTTACGGTGCCATTGGCGATCGCAGGGGGGATTGTAGGATTATTTGTCACTCGCACAGCGCTGGGGGTTACTGTGTTGGTGGGTGTTGTGTTGCTAGTTGGGATTGTGGTCAACAATGCCATCATCATGATTGAAACCGCCAACCAAATTCGGGAGGAAGAAGGGATCGATCGCCGCTCAGCCATTCTCAAAGCAGCACCGCAGCGATTGCGCCCCATCCTTATCACTACCATTACTACGGTAGTCGGGTTGTTTCCGCTAGCTCTGGGGCTGGGCGAAGGTTCGGAATTCCTGCAACCGTTAGGGGTGGTTGTTTTCGCTGGTATGTCCCTAGCCACCTTGCTGACCCTGTTTATCATCCCCTGTTTTTACATCCTGCTGCACAACCTGTTCCAGGGCAGCGACAAAGTCTTTGAGCAGGTGTTCAACCGCAAAGTTAAGCTATCGCTTCCAAAGCTAACGTTTCTGAAGCGATAGAGATAGGTAGTCTAGGCGATCGGAACGAGCATTCCTAATTCAAGGTTCACCTGAGATTATTGGTAAGTAGCTGGGCGTGATTAAACTAAAAATATTTTGGGGGATAGAGGGGACAACGCCCCCAAACCCCTTTATAAAAAGAATTACGACTACATATTTAATTAAGCGTTGCTTGTTTTAGCGCCTGGACAAGGGCTTGCAGGTGTGCTGGTGTATGGGTAGCCATCAGAGTGATGCGGAGGCGGCTGGTAGGTACTGTTGGTGGACGAATTCCTGGCACGAATACACCAGCCGTTTGTAGAGATTGATGCAGGCTGAGTACGGTTTCTGGACGATCGACCGGTAGACACACAATCGGCGATTCTGATGGCAACAAGGAATAATGAGCGGTTAGTTGCTGCTTTAACCAGGTCACATTGTGCCAAAGCTGGGTGCGGCGTTCTGGCTCTTGGTGTAAGAGAGCGATCGCGGCCAGAGCAGCGGCTGTATCTGCGGGAGACAGCCCTGTGGTGTAAATCCAACTACTGGCACGGTTCCGCAAAAAATCAATTAACGCGGCTGAACCAGCCACATACCCTCCTAGACTGCCTAGGGCTTTGCTGAGGGTGCCTACCTGAATCAGGGCGCGAGCGGAACAGGCAAAGTGCTCTACTGCACCTGCCCCAGTCGCTCCCAGAACTCCGGTAGCATGGGCTTCGTCTACTAACACCATGCACTGAAACTGCTCAGCGCAGGCAAGAATTTCTGGCAGTGGGCACAGATCACCATCCATGCTAAATATGCCGTCTGTGGCAATCAGGCAGCGACGGTAGCGATCGCGCTGCTGGGCGAGCAACCGGCACAAATGGTCACTATCGCTGTGGCGATATTCCAGTACCGTGGCGCGGCTAAGGCTGGCTCCGGCTTTGAGGCTGGCGTGGTTGTACTGATCTGCCAGAACCAAATCTCGTGACCCCACGAGGGCATTCACAACACCTAGGTTGGCCAAGTAGCCAGAGCTGAATACTAGGGCATCCTCGGTTTGCTTGAGCTGGGCGATCGCCTGTTCTAGCTGGCGGTGCACCTCACGGTGTCCTGTAATTAAGCGTGAACCTGTGCTGCCTGTGCCATAGGTCTTGATGGCGGCGATCGCCGCTTGCATTAGCCGCTCGTCGCCTGCCAATCCCAAGTAATCATTACTGCCAAAGTTAATTAGGCGCTGGCCATCCAGGGTGATGATTGCTCCGGGGCGATCCGCAAGGGTTCGTACCGATCGATGCCAAGCAGCCCGATGAATGGTTGCTAGGGACTCCTCGATCCAGGCGTAGGGATCCACCATTACACCTAGCTCAGGGAGTTGCCGCAGGGTCAGTGGGAGGATGCTCCTCGCTTCTACCGCGAACTGGGGGCAATCTTTCCACTAACCCCATTTCGTAAGCAATATCGGGCAGATCGCCAGCAATGTACGTTCCCGGCGGATACAGTTTCCCTGGGGTTAGGCAGAGTTGCCGCAGTTCTACAACTTCGGCAGGATCAAACATTGTGCGTGAGAGGCGTCGTTCTAGAGGCATAGCAATCTCCAAAACCGTGGGGTGTTTTCAGTCTACTCAAGAACTGCCTGACGCTTCATATAACTCAGGAGCCAGTTTGCCATAGTGGCACGGCGAGTCTTGCGGGGTATTAGTTCATCCACTTTGTATCCCTGAAATCCTAACTGTTCTTTGAGTAGTTGTTTGTGCTCTACTGGAATCGATCGCGTCAGTTTAACAGTGGGTGGGCGATCAGCAATGAAATCGGGAGGCTCTGGGTAAGCGCTTTGCCAATTGGAGTCAACGGCAGTGGCATCCCAGGTTTGAGTTTCGGCATTAAAGCGGTATCCCAAACATTGCCATACAAGCTGGTTTGCTGTGCCATCGTCGAGGGTATCGTCTAGAATTGCCCAAATGGTTGCGATCGAAAGCGGAGGGAGGTCAGCCATAGCTACTAGCAATATAAAGCCGCTATTCAGCATACAGCCTTGCGGAATTTGGTTAAGCTCTGATGAAGTAACTAGCTGTTGGTTTCGTTAGACTGAATACACACAGCATTTTCTAAGGAAAGACATCTATGGTACTCGTTTCTGAGGCTCGTCCTAGTGAGCGTGCCAAGTTTATCCAACGCACCTACACCCACTTGGCCGGTGCCGTTGGGGCGTTTATTTTGGTAGAGTTTCTGCTGTTTCAAACTGGGATTGCTCAGGCTCTGACGAGCTTCTTGGCTGGCAGTCGGTTTATGTGGCTGGCAATTTTGGCTGGGTTTATGCTGCTGGGCTGGATGGCACGGGGCTTTGCAGCCAATGCCGATTCACCCCAAACGCAGTACATGGGCTTAGGAATCTATGTGGTAGCCGAAGCCATTATCTTTGCGCCGCTGCTGTTTATCGCTGCCAACTTTTCCGATCCTAATGTGATTCCAACAGCAGGCATTTTGACATTAGCCTTGTTTGCAGGGCTAACCGCGATCGCCTTTATTACCCGTAAAGATTTCTCCTTCCTGGGGGGAATTTTGACGATCGCAGGCTTCGTCGCTTTAGGTGTCATCCTTTGCAGTGTAATATTTGGATTCTCCCTAGGCTTGTTTTTCTCAATGTTTATGGTGGTGTTCGCAGCAGCAGCCATTCTGTACGACACCTCAAATGTGATGCACCACTACTCCACTGAGCAGCACGTAGCGGCTTCGCTAGAACTGTTTGCCTCGGTAGCGTTGCTATTTTGGTATATCCTGCAAATTGTCATGAGCCTGTCTTCGCGAGATTAACTATTTTTCCGTAGTACCTTTTGGGTATGGCCTACTGTGTACGCACAAATTACTCGTGTGTACACAGTAGTTCCCGCGGGAGCGGAGGGTTGGCGACCAAAGTAATGTGTGAGGATCGAATAGCGCAGAGCCACCTGTTCCTGAGTTAAAGGTGTGGCCGAGAGGCTTTTCCCTGATTCCCGCTTTTCTGGGAGCCTAATGTTTCTAGACCTCCGAACGATCAACGGCGTAGTAGGTGAATGTTCGTATTCTGTAGCGGTTGCTGTGCTGGATCAGGACTCAGACGCATCCGATTTGAGTGAAGCTGATTCACTCAGTACATCTTCCATTTCCATTCGCTGTTCCATCTGGCGCAAAAAGTACCCAGTCATCATTGCCGAAGCTAATAGCCCAGCCAAGTTTTCGCGATCGGTTGTAATCTTGACGTTGAATGCTTCCGAAGGCAACATCCCCACTAGCCCCTGCACGTTGTGTGAAATAATTTGCTTCACTTCCGAAGTGACTGACCTTGCCACTTGAGACAACACCTCTGGTGATTGGTGCTGGAGATACTTCATCAACTGGTTGATTTCCTGTTCGTCTGCATCCGTAGCAAAGAAATCAGGCAGGTTGGGGTTAAATGACATAGATCAGTGGAGAACCTTGTTTTAACTATTCTGACACTTATGAATCAGAGCTTCCACTCTTAGGATTTTGATAACCAACTTTTACAAGTGCCTATGATAGCTCAGACGAAGTAATTATTGTTGTCAATTGCTGCCTACTCTCTAGTAGAACCCAAGCCCACGCACAAACTCAGACAAGATGAATGGCGCGATCGTATTTGTCCAATTTCTTCTGGGTCAAAATCTCTACGTCTTTGACCTAACGGTTAGAAAATTGCTGCAAGGCTTCATCAAGCTTAGCTAGGGCAGGTATGTGTAAGCAAAATTCCTCTTCAAGGACTGCTTGCAATTCCGCAGAGGTGGTCAGTGTTTTTCGTCTTACCTGGCTATCTTGGTGATAGGTAGTCAACTGGTTGTTGAGCAAGGCATAGCGGCAATCTTGGGCAGGTCTAGCTATCAACAGATTGTTAACGAATAGGGATTGGGGATGGGTGGACACATACCAGTTACTTAGCTCGTAGTCTGGCAGTTGTTGCACTTGCAGATCAAATCGGTAGAGCGATCGCCAAGTTTGATTAAGACAGGTTTGCAGAGTGTAAATGTCATCAGTTTTCAACAAGCGGCTGGGCTCATGGGATGTAGCCTGTTCAAGGTCTGGGATCAGTGCAAGCGGATCAGTCAACGTCAAACCGCCAAAACCAACATCAGCAATATAAGGCTGACCATCAATTTCTACGTGCAACAGCATGTGAGTACGAGGTGTAATAGCTGTTTCAGGTAGGTTCCACACAACTCGTGCTGCTAGATTCTTGACGGAAAAGCCTAGCACTAGGAGTACCGATCGGAACAAAAGATTCTGCTCAAAACAATAACCACCACGCTTTTCGTAAATTAGCTTTTGCTGCAAGGACTCCAAGTCTAGTGCAACTGGATGACGAAAAAATGAGTTGAAGTTTTCAAAGGCGATGGATTGTGTGTGGGCTCGGTGAATGGCCTGTAGGGTCTTGAAGGTGGGAGCACGATCGCCCCCATAGCCAATGCGCTGAAAATAGGCTTCTAGGTTTAGGGAATCGGAAAGTGGGGGCTGTATCATGACAAGGATTTAAAGTGTGGCTACAGAGTTAGATAGCCATAGCCGAGCAGGTTTTGACCATAGCTACATAAAGTATTGTTCATTAAAGTGTTTCCCTTTGACGCGCAGAAAAGTTAGTTAGTGGCTGCTTGATAGTAAGTTGTGCCATCGTCGTGGAGTGTTGTTGCAGGATTGGTTGACAGTATGGGATCTCTCCACAGAATTTTGGCAATCGGAACAGTCTGGGTAAGCAGCCTATCGGTTGGCATGGCTGCGCATGCCTATCCAGAAGTTCGCTTTGCGTCGTCGGCAGGCATTGCCCAAGCAGCTCCCGTCACCCCTAAACAAAAAGCCGATCAGCTAGTTCGGCAGGGCATTAAAGAATTTGACCAGGGTCGCTACGACCAAGCCCAAGCAGCCTATGAAGAAGCTCTCAAGATATATCAATCCTTGCAAGATCAAAAAGGCGAAGCCGGGGCACGGCATGAACTGGGGTTGGTCTATTTCTATCGGGGTAAACCAGATGCAGCCTCTGAGCAATACCAACAAGCACTGAAACTAGCTCAAGCTAGCAAGGAACGTCATTTGGAAGGGGTCATCTTCAATAGCCTAGGGATTATGCACAACAGTCGCCGCGAATACGATCAGGCGATCGCCCTGTATGAAAAGCAGGCCATTCCCATTGCCCAAGAGCTAAAGGATCGCACCTTAGAAGGCCGTTTAATGGGTAACCTGGCCAATGCCTACCGGGGTAAGAACGAAAATGCTAAGGCGATCGCCCTGTATGAAAAGCGACTAGCCATTGCTCAACAAGTGAACGATCGCTACGGCCTATCACGGGTGCAAACTAGCTTGGGTACAGCATCCTCAGAGTTGGGCGAGTACGCCAAAGCTATTGACTATTTGCAAAAGAGCCTAGCTATTACCCGCGAGTTAAAGGAGCCTCAACCTGAAGGTGATACTCTCAACGGCTTGGGGCGGGTTTATCACGCTCAAGGGGACTATCCCAAAGCCTTGAATTACTTCCAACAGAGCCTAGAAATTGCCATTCGGATCAACTATCCCTACGGTCAGGCCAGCAACTATGAACAGATTGGGAATACGTACCGGGCTCAGCGGAATGATGAGAAGGCGCTGGAAGCTTACCAAAAAAGCCTAAGCATTTTTCAGCAAATCAAAGACTATCCAGGCATTAAACGACTAGCCGAAGCGGTGGCGCAGGTTTATATCAACCGCTACAACGTAGAGCAAGCCGTCAGCATTCAGCAACAAAGCGTTAACCTGGCTCAGCAAGTGGGCGATCGCCGTGGCGAGGCAATTGCCCTATCCACCCTGGCTACCCTCTATCAATTTGCAAATGAACCCGACAAAGCACGGGCAGCGGTGCAGAAAGCATTACCGCTTGCTCGCGACCTCAACGATCGGAGCATTGAATCTGACCTGCTGGCCAACCTGGGCAGTATTGAGTCTAGTCAAGCCAACTACGACCAGGCTATGGAGTTGCTGCAACAAAGTCTGGCGATCGCCCACGAAAGCAACGATCGCTTTGGTCAGATGCGACCGCTAATCTACATTGCCAATGTCCACCGTAGTTTAGGCGACTACACTCAGGCACTTACCGTATCTCAGCAAGCCCTCGACCTAGCCCAAACACTACAAAGTCGCCAACAAGAAGCTATCCTTCTCAGTTCTATGGGGGTTACCCACACGCTCCTCGGCAGCTATGGTGAAGCCCTTCGGTTAGCCGAGGCGTCCCTCAAACTAGCCCTGGAAACTGGCGATCGGCTGGGAGAGCAAAAAGCCCACGGCAGCTTGGGTTATGTTTACCTGGCTATGAATAACCTCGACAAGGCACTAAAACATCTGGAACGGCAGCGAGTGCTGGCAGAACAAGCGGGCGATCGCGATACACTTTCAGGCGTGCTGGGCAACTTAGGGCTAGTCTACGGCGATCAAGGCGATTACGCTAAATCAGCAGACTATCATAGCCAGCATCTGACCCTGGCACGGCAAGTTGGCGATCGCCGCGGCGAAGCTAATGCGCTCAACAACCTGGGTTTGCTCTATGATCGCATCGGAAAATACGACAAAGCTGTGGAACTGCATCAGCAAGCTTTAAGCATCAATCGCCAAATCAAAGACCGTACGGGTGAAGCCCGCGCCCTAATTAACTTGGGCAAAGCCTACGCGGGATTGCGTCAGTTTTCCAAAGCGATCGCTTACTACCAAGAGGCTCTACCTATCCTGCAAGCTACCAAAAACCGCTTAGACGAGGGCATCTTATACAACAACCTGGGCATTACCTACGAGGATGTTGGGGATTTGGCTGCAGCAGAGCAGGCACTCCGGCAAAGCATAGATTTGTGGGAATCACTCCGCACTGGGCTAGGTAGCGGTAGCCAACAAGCCGATGCCAACAAAGTTTCCATCTTTGAGGAGCAAGCCCGTACCTACCGCAGCCTACAGAAAGTCTTGTTACAGCGCAACCAACCCCAAGCGGCTCTGGAAATTGCCGAACGGGGACGAGCCCGCGCCTTTGCCGAATTGATAGCCAGTCGACTTGGCATCAATCCTAGTGTTAAGCAGGAGTTGCCAAGTAGGGAAATAGCTCCACCAACTATTGCCGAAATTCGTCGCATAGCTAAGGAGCAACAGGCAACCCTAGTGCAATATTCAATCTTGACGGATGAGGTTGAGGTGGAGGGGCAACCTGCCACGGCTCAAGAATCTACGGTGTTGATTTGGGTAGTACAGCCTGATGGCACCATTACAATGCGCCAGAGCGACCTCAAACCCCTGCAACAGCAAAGACTAAAATTGGCAGACTTGGTGACTACTAGCCGCGAAGCGATCGGCGTGCGCAGTCGCGGGTTAAGCACTGTACCAAGTTCTCCGCCTCGCTCTGTGGAGCCACCTTCCCATCTGCGACAGTTGTATCAACTGCTGGTGGAGCCGATCGTCGATTTACTCCCTCAAGATGATAAACAGCCTGTGGTGTTTGTCCCTCAGGGCAGCCTATTTCTGGTTCCCTTTGCGGCGCTGCAAAATACCCGTGGTCAGTATTTAATCGAGCAACACACGATCGCGATCGCTCCCTCGATTCAAGTCTTGGGGTTGACCCGCCAGCAGAAACAAGCCCTTGACAGTCAGCAAAACGAGTCAGCACTGATTGTGGGTAACCCAGTCATGCCAGAGGTCGTTGTGGAGGCTGGCGAACCGCCGGAACAGCTAAGCGACCTGCCGGGCGCCGAAAAAGAAGCCCAGGCGATCGCCCAGCTACTCAACGCAGAACCACTGGTCGGAGCTAAAGCCACCAAAACTACCGTGGTGAAACAGATGCAGTCTGCTAAACTCATTCACCTGGCTACCCACGGCTTGTTGGATGATTTTCGGGGATTGGGCGTTCCTGGGGCGATCGCCCTAGCTCCAGACCAAACCGCCCGCATAGGCGAATCCGGTAGCGATGGTCTGCTCACGGCCAATGAAATTTTAGACTTGAAGCTCAATGCGGATTTGGTGGTGCTTAGTGCTTGCGATACTGGGCGCGGCAAAATCACGGGAGATGGAGTCATTGGGCTGTCACGATCGCTAATTTCCGCGGGTACACCCAGTGTTATTGTGTCCCTCTGGGCTGTTCCCGATGCGCCCACTGCCGCGCTCATGACCCAGTTCTACCAAACTCTGAAGCAAACCCCCAACAAAGCCCAAGCTCTACGCCAAGCCATGCTCATTACCCTAAAGCAGTACCCTAACCCACGAGATTGGGCCGCCTTCACCCTTGTTGGCGAAATGGAGTAATCGTTTGACCCAAATCCTACAGGCCAATTCGAGATATTCTGGATAGGGCAACTGCCCTTACCCTACAGTTCTCAAGGCTCACGGAGCATCCCATGGTTATCTCACGACAAGCACTAGTTACCGCCATCATCGCTGGCTTTATATGGGTGCTAACCGGACTCACTGCACCTGCCCACGCCCTTACCCAAATCCGCCTCTTTGACCTTTCCTACCACGATTGCCCACCCGAACTAGCTCAGGGAGCTGTTACTAGCGGTACTACGATGACAGCTAATTGCTTCATTGTTACCGGCAAAGCCGAAAACCCTACCGGCAAGCCTGTGGTTAACGCGGACATTTTTGGTCGTATTTATGATGCTAACAACGATTCTGTGATGCAGAACCGAACTCGACTAGGCGCGATCGCCGAAGTCCCCCCCGGCATCAGCGACTTTGAATTACGCATCAGCGTTCCGGCTAATCAACCCTTACCCCTCAAACTAGAGCAATTCAAAGCGGCTGGATTTACCGGTACTGTGCGTCGCTATTGATGCTCATGCATCAGAGTAGGTGATGAAATGACAATTAGAAACCGCCGCTAGAAACCGCCGCTGGTCGCGATCGCCAAAGAGCCTAATCCAGTCTGAAGCAACTGCAACAGCAAAATTGCCAAGATTGGTGAAAAATCTAACCCGCCCAGAGGAGGAATAATGTTGCGAAAAATATTGAGATAGGGATCGGTTAATTGGCTCAGGATTGAAAACGGGGGTGAAAACCAATTAACGGTTGGAAACCAACCCAACAAAATACGAATAAACAGCAGTGCCGTGTAGATATTGATGAATGTCAGGAGAGTGTTGACCACTAGAGGGGTAAAAGAACTCATAGCTTTGCAGGTTGGTTCACAGAATGAATATCGTTTGGATTTAGTCTAGCGGAAACTCGTCGGTTTGGGGCAGTTGGCCGCTCAGGACTGCTTGGAACTGGGCTGTTCAGTCCCCGTCTCAGATGCTCCGTTGACCCCGCCTAGTTGTTGGCGCACATCATCGATCGCCTCATTTAGCTGCGCAATTTTGGTTTCCAGGTTACGGCGGGCAATTTCCATATCGGGGCGGCCATTCGAGACTTTGAACAAACGCCAAAGTTGGGTTGTCTTAGCCTGCAAGGGCTTTGCTGCTGAGTCAGGTAACGATGGGTCACCCTCGGCAGTCTCTTGGTTGACTTGGCGTGAGACCAAATAAGCTCCTACAAAGCCACCAACAATTCCTCCTACTAATGTGCCTAGTAGAAATCCACCTGAAAAATTATCTTGTTCGTTCATAAGATTTAATTCCAATAATGGTCTGACTACTGGGTGCTGGCTTGACAACTTCTATCTAAGTGTTATCTCTCTGCTAAAGACGTTGAAAAGTTTGAAACTGTCATGGTTTGGCTTCCAGCTTATCGTGTCTGTGCAGTGGATGCTTCAGGGGTGCGGCAAAATTTGACTAGGTGCCAAAGGTGCGATCGCCTGCATCTCCCAGTCCAGGCACAATGAAGCCATTTTTGTTAACCACCTCATCGATCGCCGCTGCATAGATACTTAAATTGGGATAGGCAGATCCCAGCTTTTGTAGTGCCATTGGGGCAACTACGACAGAAATAATCCTTACCAGCCCTGGGTCGATACCGCGGCTCACCAGTTCTTGCATCACGGATATACTGGTGCCACCCGTAGCCAGCATGGGTTCTGGGATGAGTACACGGGTTTGTGGATCAAAGCGATCAGGCAATTTGTTGAGGTAGCAACTGGCTTCCAGGGTTTCCTCATTGCGAACGTAACCAAGATGGTAGATTGACGCTAACGGTAGCAGTGCCTGTGCCCCTTCTAGCAAAGCTAAGCCTGCCCGCAATACTGGCACAACTGCAATGGGAATTTCTGGGTCAATGAAGGTTGCTGGGCAAGATTCAAGTGGGGTGGAAATTACTGTGTCTTTAGTAGGTAGCCATTCACGAATAGCCTCATAGGTTAACCAGCGCCCCAGTTCCATCATGGCACTACGGAACAAGGCTGGAGGGGTAGAGCTATCGCGTGCCACTCCCAACCAGTGCTTGATTAAAGGATGGGGCGGAACATAGACACGCAGTTGCAAAGTCATAGGTTTGACAAGGAATCCACGGAATTAAATGCAAGTTTGCTTTATCATACTCGGTCTTGGAAAAGGCTTGTCACGGGTATTTGATTAAGGCAGCTAACCGGATCAATCACTTCAATTGAAAATTTTTTGCGTTTTAATTGACAAATGGTTTCAACAAGATTAGAGTGTGAGTCAGTGTTCTCCTCTCTGAAGGATCGGCAGGTGGGATTGGTCGCTTAGGCAGCCAGTCCCCTTTTTCTTTTGGAAGCTTTGGAGTTTGGTATCATCTGTGCTCGACTTGTCGATACACTAGAGAGCTGTGGCACTTGTAGTATCTAGCTTATGGCTGTTTCCCCTAACTCATCGCGATCGCCTGTAGCGCTTTCCTCTCCTGATTCCACCCAATCTGCCGACTCCAACCAATTTGATGTGATCGTAATCGGCTCAGGCATTGGCGGGTTGGTTACTGCTACGCAACTTGCAGCCAAAGGAGCCAGCGTTCTCGCGCTAGAGCGTTATCTTATTCCCGGCGGCAGTGCGGGCTATTTTGAGCGGCAGGGCTATCGGTTTGATGTGGGAGCCTCCATGATTTTTGGCTTCGGCCAGCAGGGCACAACCAACCTGCTGACTCGCGCCCTAGAGGCTGTGGATGTTTCGCTGGAAACCATTCCTGACCCAGTGCAAATTCACTACCACTTGCCCAATCAACTTGACCTCAAAGTCGATCGCAATTATGAGAAGTTTTTGCAACAACTGACCGCCCGATTTCCCCAGGAGGCTACGGGTATTCGTCAGTTTTATGATGCCTGCTGGCAAGTATTTAACTGTTTGAATGCAATGGAACTGTTGTCACTGGAGGAACCGCGCTATTTGATGCGATCGTTCTTTCAGCATCCAGGAGCCTGTCTTGGCTTGGTCAAATATCTGCCCCAAAATGCGGGTGACCTGGCACGTCGGTTCATTTGTGATCCCGAATTATTGCGATTCATCGATATGGAGTGCTATTGCTGGTCAGTGGTTCCAGCCGCCCAAACACCGATGATTAATGCTGGGATGGTGTTTAGCGATCGCCATTACGGCGGCATCAACTATCCCAAAGGCGGCGTTGGCCAAATTGCCCAAAAGCTGGTGAAAGGGCTAGAGCAATACGGTGGCCAAATTCAGTACAAAGCCCGCGTTACACAAGTGCTGATTGAGAATGGACGGGCGATCGGGGTTCAGCTAGCCTCAGGAAAAACCTACTATGCTCGGCGCATTGTCTCTAATGCTACCCGCTGGGATACCTTCGAGCATTTGGTATCACCAGAACAGATGCCCGCCAGCGAACGCAAATGGCAGCAACGCTACCAAAAGTCTCCTAGCTTTTTGAGCTTGCACTTGGGCGTTCAGGCAACGGTTCTGCCACCGGGCACTGAGTGCCACCATATCCTGCTGGAAGACTGGCAGCAAATGGACGCTGAGCAGGGTACAATCTTCGTTTCGATTCCTACCTTGCTGGATCCCGATTTAGCTCCCGCAGGGCATCACATTATCCACACCTTTACGCCCAGTTGGATGGAGCACTGGCAGGGGCTGGCTCCGTCAGCTTACCGACAGCAGAAAGAAACTGCTGCCGATCGCCTGATTCAGCGCCTAGAAGCTATTTTCCCTGGTTTAGCCAGTGCCGTAACCTATCGTGAGGTTGGCACACCCCGCACCCACCGGCGCTTTTTGGGTCGGCAAGATGGCACCTATGGTCCTATTCCTCGCCGCAAATTACCTGGGCTCTTAGGCATGCCGTTCAACCGCACGGCGGTGCCGGGACTCTACTGTGTGGGAGACAGCACCTTTCCTGGGCAGGGATTAAATGCAGTTGCCTTTTCAGGGTTTGCTTGCGCCCATCGTATTGCCGCGGATTTACGCTTGTAAGCACTCAACACGTTGCTTTTTCCAGGCTTTCGTTTCTTTCCTAACGCTGGCCATAGACCCAAACCACAAACGTCGCGGCATGCTAGCCAAAATTCCGATGGGTAAAGGGTTTTGCAGCAGATCCTGTGTAGGTGGCAGCAATATGCCCATCGCCCACCAGTTGGTATTTGTAGGTAATCAACCCTTCTAAGCCCACAGGCCCGCGGGGAGGCAGAGTTTGAGTACTAATGCCAACCTCGGCTCCAAAACCGTAGCGAAACCCATCCGCAAAGCGGGTGGAGCAGTTGTGGAATACGCCTGCCGCATTGACCTGAGCCAGGAAGGTAGCAGCAGTAGTGGCATCTTCTGTGACGATCGCCTCGGTATGACGAGAGCCATAGCGTGCAATATGGGCGATCGCAGTTTCCAAACTGTCTACTACTTTTACAGACAGAATCAAGTCGCTGTACTCTGTTGCCCAATCCTCTTCCGTAGCAGCAGCCATGGGCACAATAGCCGCCGCGGCTGCATCTCCGCGCAGTTCCACATCCTTAGCTTGCAGTGCTGTAGCTAGCACAGGCAGAAACTGGGGTGCGATCGCGGCATGTACCAATAACGTTTCGATCGCATTGCAAGCCGCAGCATACTGAGTTTTAGCATCCACAGCGATCGCCACAGCTTTGGCTAAATTGGCAGCCTCATCCACGTATAAATGGCAGATGCCATCGGCATGACCCAACACAGGAATATGCGTATTTCCCTGCACAAACCGAACAAAACTGTTGGATCCACGCGGGATAATCAAATCCACGTAGGAATCTAATTTGAGAAGCTCTAGTGTTTCCTCGCGGGTTGTCAGCAGTTGCACCACGGCTGGGTCAATGCCAGACTTGGCTAATCCCTCCTGAATTGCCTGTACCAGAGCTTCGCAAGAGCGCACAGCTTCTTTGCCGCCCTTGAGAATTACCCCATTCCCTGATTTGATTGCAAGGCTAGAAATTTGCATCACGGCATCGGGGCGGGCTTCAAAAATAACACCCAGCACTCCCAGCGGACAGGTGATGCGCCGCAAGATCAGACCTGTATCCAGTTCGCGATGAATTTGTACCTTACCCAGTGGATCGGGCAGTTTAGCCACATCTCGCACTCCAGCGATCGCCCCGCGCAGTTTGGAGTCATCTAACTTAAGCCGTGCTAACAACGCCCCAGAAATGCCATCTGCCGCAGCCGCCGTGCGATCGGCCTCATTGGCCGCAAGGATAGCTGGAGTCGCTTTTTCTAGGGCTTGTGCTATCTGTTCCAGCGTTTGGTTGCGAACTTCACCTGATAGGCTGGCTAGATGCTGAGCACTAGCACGAGTTTGTTGAGCCAGCGTGGTGAGAGCGGTTGGTTGTGCGGAGATCACCATTAGGTCAAAGCATAGGTATAACGAGCGAGACTATTATCCTAACCGTGACAGGGTAGGATTTCCTACTACTCTCTAGACTTGCCGCAGAAGCGATCGCACCCCTCAGATCGAGTATCAGATCGAGTAAAAGACACCTAAGGCTACCAGCCAACGGGTGGAGGAAAATCAGCAGTCGGATTCTACTATGCCGCTACAATAAGTCCATTCGCGTTCAAACCTATGGGTATGGCTACAGTAACCCCAACCAAAACTCAGTATGAAGCAGTGATTGGTCTAGAAACCCACTGCCAACTGAATACTCAAACGAAGATTTTTTCCTCCAGTTCTACCCGGTTTGGTGAACCTCCTAATACGCTGATTGATCCGGTGTGTTTGGGGTTGCCGGGAGTGTTGCCTGTGTTAAACCAGCAGGTACTGGAATCGGCGGTGAAAACAGGACTGGCGTTGAATTGTCAAATTGCTCCCTACAGCAAGTTCGATCGCAAGCAATACTTTTATCCCGACTTGCCTAAAAACTACCAGATTTCTCAGTACGATCTGCCGATCGCTGAGCATGGCTGGCTAGAAATTGAACTGTATGACAAAGAAACCGGTACCTCTCAGCACAAGCGGATTGGCATTACTCGGCTGCATATGGAAGAAGACGCAGGCAAGCTGGTGCATGGTGGTAGCGATCGCCTAGCCGGGTCTACTTTTTCTCTAGTCGATTACAACCGGGCTGGTGTAGCGTTGCTGGAAATCGTCTCTGAACCAGACCTCCGCACCGGCCAGGAAGCCGCTGAATACGCTCAAGAATTGCGCCGAATTCTGCGCTACTTGGGCGTTAGCGATGGCAACATGCAGGAAGGCTCACTCCGCTGTGATGTCAACATTTCCGTGCGTCCCATTGGCAGCAGTACCTTCGGCACCAAAGTTGAAATCAAAAATATGAACTCCTTCAACGCTATTCAGCGGGCGATCGAGTACGAAATCGAGCGTCAAATTGCAGCGATTGAAGCGGGCGAAAAAATTATCCAAGAAACCCGTCTATGGGATGAGGGCGGTCAGTGTACCAAAACCATGCGGGTTAAGGAAGGATCCAGTGACTATCGCTACTTTCCAGAACCTGACCTAGGGCCGATCGAGGTTTCTGACGAGCAAAGAGCTGCTTGGTACGCAGAGCTACCGGAACTGCCTGCCCAAAAGCGCCACCGCTACCAGACAGAACTAGAACTGTCGCCCTACGATGCGCGTGTGCTGACGGACGATCGCACCAAAGCTGAATACTTTGAAGCCACCCTGGCTGCCAAAGCCCCTGCTAAGCAAGCAGCTAACTGGATCATGGGCGATATCAGTGCTTACCTCAATGCCAATCCAAACCTATCCATTGCCGATTTGCCATTGAAACCTGCTGACCTTGCCGAGTTAATTTCGCTGATTGAATCCAACACCATAAGCAATGCTGGAGCCAAAACCATTCTGCCTAAACTGCTGACAGAAGGGGGTTCCCCCAAGCAGCGCGTGGAAGCCGAAGGGTTGGGACAAATTTCCGACGTAGCTACCCTGGAAGCTGCGATCGACGCCGCCTTAACAGAAAATCCCAAAGAGCTAGAACACTATCGAGCTGGCAAAACCAAATTGCTGGGCTTCTTTGTAGGGCAGGTGATGAAGAAGACGGGTGGCAGAGCCGATCCCAAGCTGACCAACCAACTGCTTACCAAAAAGCTTAATAGCGCAGAGTGAGGTAAATTGAGCATTCACCAAATGTCCTGCGGCCAGTAGTGAACCTCTTGACCAGGACTCCAAGATCAAAACTCTGAAACTTTTCTGCCTGCAACTGCATCTAAATGAGTCCAGAGTCTTGAATTCTCTCTGGAAAGCAAAATAAAATAGTAAATTTTTGAAAAAGCTGCTTTAGGGGGTGACACCCCACACCCTCTAGATGGCATAATATGTTAAGTAGATGCACCCTGATGATGGGGGGAGACGCCTCGGCGGCTCTCCCTTTTTTTTGCAACCCGATGATGGAGAGAACCCTAGCGAGTCTCTTGAACTTAAACAACCTGATGATGGAGAGAGTGACCAAACGGTCTTTCGCTTTCCATTACCAGAATAGCGAATTGATGTTGCTATAATCCCCTTTCAAAGATAAGAATTGGCGGGAGGATTCAGTCATGGCAGATTGGCAGGAGATTTTGGGTGGGGTGACCGCAGCAAGGGGATATCGAGCCGCTGGCATTGCCGCCAGATTGAAACCCTCTGGTTCCCCAGATTTAACCTTAATTGTGTCGGATGTTGAGGCGATCGCAGCGGGTGTGTTTACCACTAGCCAGGTTCGGGCTGCTTGCGTAGACTACTGCCGCGAACGGCTACAGGCTAAACCCAGTGCTCGCGCTATTCTTTGCAATGCAGGCCAAGCCAATGCAGCAACAGGTGCCCAGGGCATGGCTGACGCAATCGCCTGTGCTGAGGCTCTCAGCCAGCAATTACAAATTCCTCCTGAAGCTATTTTGCTAGCCTCTACTGGCGTGATTGGCCAGCGGATTAAATTGGATCCGCTCAAGGCAGCCCTACCGCAACTGGTCGCGAGTTTGTCAGATCAGGGATCTGATGCAGCGGCTAAAGCGATTACCACAACTGATTTGGTGACCAAATCCATTGCTTTTGAAACCACCTTGCACGATCGCCCGGTGCGCATTGGTGGGATTGCCAAAGGGGCAGGCATGATCCACCCCAACATGGCTACCATGCTCTCTTTTATTACTTGCGATGCAGCAGTCTCGCCCCATCTCTGGCAAGAAATGCTCAGCCGTGCAGTAGACCGCAGTTTTAACCAAATCACTGTGGATGGAGACACCAGCACGAACGATACTGTACTCGCCCTTGCTAATGGTGAGTCGCGCACACCAGCCATTACTGAACCGGGAGCAGAGGCTGATATCCTGGAAGCAATGTTGACTGCTGCCTGCATTGAACTGGCCAAGGCGATCGCCCGCGATGGTGAAGGAGCAACTTGCTTGATTGAAGTGCACGTGAGTGGAGCAGTAGACGATGCGGCAGCTCGCAAAGTAGCCCGCACGATCGCAGGCTCCTCCCTTGTCAAGGCCGCTATTTTTGGTCGCGATCCCAACTGGGGACGCATTGCCGGTGCCGCTGGTCGAGCTGGTGTCGCCTTCAATCAAGAAGATCTGCAAATTAAACTAGGAGACCTTTTGCTGATGGATCACGGGCAACCACAAGCCTTCGATCGCCTGGCAGCCCACACTTATTTGAAGACTGCTGCCACAGGAGCCTATCTCAAAGACGATACTGTTTTGATTTCAGTTGGACTGGGGCATGGCTCAGGCACAGGTGTAGCTTGGGGTTGTGACCTCAGTTACGACTACGTTAAAGTCAATGCCGAATATACCACCTAGGACACGTTATCAATTAACCGTCAAACGTCTGCGGCATAACCCTTACCATACTCGCCTCAAAAACCAAGCTAGGGGGCTGTAACCTCTCCACCGTCAGGATTCTGGTTGAAATTGATCATAGCCCCTATTACTCCTGCCAGAAGATTTGCATCAAGAATGTGAAGAAGGACTGCCTTCTGCGATTCATTGCGGTTGCTTTCTAAATCCGATCGCCCGATAAATCCGGGAAACCCTGGCTCCAGCAGTACAATAAAACGATATGGAACGCGAAGTTATTACCCTCCTATCCAATCGAGAAATCGAAAAAATGCGCCGCGCTGGCCATCTGGCGGCGAGACTGCTACATTATCTGGGCACTTTGGTCAAACCCGGGGTCAGCACCCTAGAGCTTAACGACGCTGCTGAAGAGTGGACTCAACGCCACGGAGCCAAAAGTGCCCCGCTGGATTACAAAGGCTTTCCCAAGTCAATTTGCACCAGCATTAACGAAGTCGTGTGTCACGGTATCCCCAGTTCTAAAGAAATCCTTCGAGAGGGTGACATCATTAACATTGATGTCACTTTAATCGTCGATGGTTATCACGGCGATACTTCCCGCATGTTTTTTGCAGGGGAACCGTTGCCTGTGGCTCGGCGACTGGTGGAGGTTACCTACAAATGCCGCCAGTTGGGTATTGAGGCTGTGAAGCCCGGAGCTAAAATTGGTGACATTGGTGCAGCTATTCAGGAATATGCCGAATCTCAGGGCTTTTCGGTGGTACGAGACTTTGTTGGCCACGGAATTAGCCACATTTTTCATACGGCTCCTCAGATTCCTCACTATGGGGAACGGGGCAAGGGCAAACGACTTCGACCAGGCATGGTGTTCACGATCGAACCTATGATCAATGAAGGAACCTACGAGGTTGAAATTTTGGAAGATAGCTGGCGCGCGGTTACCAAAGACCGCAAACTCTCAGCTCAGTGTGAACATACCATTGCAGTGACAGCAGATGGCGTCGAGATTTTGACTCCCTACCCAGGTGAAGATACTGACGTTAACTGAATCCCTTTTGCCACAAAATATCTCTTGTAAACAAAACCGTTACATTAGCCTGGTTAAAAAGCGATTCTAGGCTAATATATAGTCCGAGATCTAAGTTTCGGTGCTTAGTTGTATTGCTCTCTTGTTTCAGAGTTAGTTGTATTGCTCTCTTGTTTCAAAGATTGACAGACAACTCCCCGATCGATCCTCTTCACTATCCCCATGGAGTAGTTCATGTCAATCTACGTAGGCAACCTGCCTTACCAAGCCACAGAAGAAGCTGTTGGCGAAATTTTTGCTGAATACGGCACTGTTAAACGAGTCCAATTGCCTACCGATCGGGAAACTGGTCGCATGCGCGGATTTGGATTCATTGAAATGTCTTCTGAAGCAGAAGAGCTAGCGGCTATTGATGCCCTAGATGGCGCAGAGTGGATGGGGCGTGACCTCAAGGTCAACAAAGCTAAGCCCCGCGAAGAGCGTCCCGCCAGTGGTGGTTGGGGCGGTGGTGGTGGTGGTAACCGCGGTCGTCGTAACGATCGTCGCTACTAACCCACACGATTCACTTATCCCTGACAATTCAAGAGCTTCTAGCAGACTGGGAAACTGCCTTGCTCTGCTAGAAGCTTTTTAGTTTGAAGCATTAATTTTGCAACCAGGGTTGAAGTGGAGAACGGATGGATCGCATCCGATTGAACCAGGGGGCGATCCATCCGTTACACAATTTTATTAACCCGTTGACTAGAGAGGAAGTAACCAGCATGGCTCAAGTGATTTTAGGCGAAGATGAAGGCATTGAATCTGCGCTTCGTCGGTTTAAGCGGCAAGTGTCAAGAGCCGATATTTTCGCTGATATGAAGAAAAACCGCCATTTTGAAACACCCTTGCAAAAAGCAAAACGGAAAGCATTGGCACGCCGTAAGAAACGCCGGTTTTCATCGAACTAATGCAGTCTGCATTTGGAATTGGCTAGGATTCATTACCTCAAGACGACATTTAGCGTATTTAGGCAATGCCCTCTTCTGAGCAGTTGACACAACAAATTCGATTTGTAGTTGAACTCGATCGGCTGAAGCAAGTCCAGCGGCAAACGTTGCTAACTGATCGCTCTCGACGGGAAAATAGCGCTGAACATTCTTGGCATATTGCCTTAATGGCGATCGTTCTGGCTGATTGTGCAGCGCAACCCGTTGATATTCTGCATGTGATAAAGCTGCTGCTACTACATGATGTTGTGGAAATTGATGCAGGGGATACCTTTTGCTACGACGACCAAGGCAACCAAAGCAAAGCCGATCGCGAACAACAAGCTGCCGATCGCCTCTTTGGATTGTTACCAGCGGCACAAGCCCAAGAACTACGTCTCCTCTGGGAAGAATTTGAAGCAGGCAGCACTCCAGAGGCTCAATTTGCCCATGCCCTGGATCGCCTGCAACCCGTGTTAAGCAACTGGCAGACTCAGGGGGGTACCTGGCAAGTCTATGGCATTACTCGCGATCGGGTAGAGCAACGCCTAGCCCCTATGGCCATTGGTGCACCTGCTCTGTGGACATTTACTCAAGCCTTGCTGGAAGAGTGTGTCGCTGCGGGTTACTTGACGGTTGATTAGCTACTACCACCGACGGCGGAGAAAACGCGTCGTATCGCCATCGTAGATTTGGATACGACCATAGCCCAGAAATTGCCCGTAGGGCTGCTCCCCAATTGGGAAAGCGGTTACTCCGTAGAGATAGACACCACCCGAGTCAGGATTGCGTACTGGGAACAGTTCGATCGTCACGATTCTTCCAGGCTGCACAGGTGGATCAAACACTACAGAAACGGCCTTAGTAGCTGGATCAACATTGACAGATTTGAGTGACAGTTTTGCACCCGGACGCGATCGGGTGCCTTCGTAGGCTTCTGAGTCTCTCAATCCAAAGCGGGCGGATGATACTGAGGGTTCTGGGGTAATCACAACCTTTTGCAAAGGCTCGCCCGCATTGTTTGGCAATTCTAATGTGAAAAAGTAGCGTGAGATCGTGAACCAAGGGGTTGTTTGGCTCGCTGAGGCATCCATCAAACGCGGCGGTTGGGTAAAGTAGGTTTTGCCATCGGCAAGCTGGACAGCCAAACTAGGTGAGACCATTGGCAAACAAGCAGCGATCGCGACCCCAACTCCAATCATTTTGCGAATCATACCTTTCCCCCAAGCGCTTCCCTTTGTTCTATCAAATTTTTCTTGCTATCGTAAGAACCGTTGCTAGCAAGGCGATCGAGCAGTGAACCCTGCATCAACCTACGACAAAATTTATGAGGTAGTGCGGCAAATTCCCTACGGACGGGTCGCAACCTATGGGCAAGTGGCTGAACTGGCCAACCTCTTTGGCAAGGCTAGACTGGTGGGTTATGCGCTGTACCGAGTTGCTCCCGATGCCGACATTCCCTGGCACCGAGTTATCAATGCCAAAGGTGAAGTGTCTGAATCGCCCTGTCGATATGGCAGTGACTACTTGCAGCGATCGCTGCTAGAGCAGGAAGGAATTGTGTTTAATGGCCAGAATAAAGTTGCTCTGAAGGATTATCTTTGGCGGCCTGAGATTTAAGGTTACTTATACCACAGATGACAAAGGTCATTTTGCCTAAATCGACAGATTAGCCCGGGGTTTAAAGGTTTCTAGTTGGCGCAGTTTTTCGTAGAGTTCAAGCTCTTGGTCATTCAAATCGCGTGGGATAACGATTTGCAGTTCTACAATTTGGTCACCGCGATCGCCCTTGTCCGAAGGGTAACCCTTCCTAGCAAGGCGAAACTGCTGTCCTGCACGGACGCCCGCCGGAATTTTCATTGTAACTGGGCCATCCAGAGTAAGGACATCCACCTCCCCTCCCAGAACTGCCTCACTGGGGGTAATAGGAACCTGACAGAAAACATCGTCGCCTTCTACTCGGAAAAAGGCATGGGGAGACACTTCAATTTTGAGGAAGAGATCGCCGCCTGCAACTCCCTGTCCGCGCAACCGAATCCGTTGGCCAGAAACCATGCCTGCAGGCAGCTCCACTTCAAGCGATCGGCCATCTTCCAAGCGCACCCGCTCTCGACCACCCTGATACGCCGTTTTCAAGGGGACGACCAAGCGAGCTTCGACATTGCGAGGAGTTTGTCGAGAATCAGTCGTAGGCGAGGCTTTTGGGGATCTGATGCGTTGTGGATCGCGTGGAACACTGGAAGTAACTGGTTCACGCTTGTTTAGCAAATGATCCACAAAGCTGTTGAAATCCCGAAACTCAGAAAATTCTGCATCACTGGGGTCGCCGTTGCTGCGACCATTCCACCAACTGCGATCGCTACTACGCTGGCCTGGCTGAAAACCTTGCTGTTTCCAGTAACGACCAAACTGGTCATACCGAGCTCGTTTGGTACTGTCTGACAGAACTTCATAGGCTTCGTTAATATCTTTGAAGCGTTCCTCAGCATCTTTGTTGCCGGGATTCAAGTCTGGATGATATCGCCGTGCCAACTGCCGAAATGCTTTCTTTACCTCTTCAGGGCTGGCGCTGCGGTCAATATTCAGAATCTCGTAGTAGTTCCGAAAGTTCTGCATGAGAGTCAGTTACAGCAATAGGGCTAGGTCAAATTCAGTGGCAAAAGCAACGTCCTCGCAGGAATCACAGTTTAGTTACCAGTCATCATCCTCATCCCAGACATCGGGTGGAGCTGATGGGCGCGGGGTACGGGGTGGGGTGCGATCGCTGCGGCGATCGGGTCGGGGCTGGTAGCGGTCTGGTTCTGGCTCTCGGCGACGAGAAGCATCGTAGGGCGATCGTTCCCCATTTTCAGATCGACTAACACGAGGGGTGCGGCTGCTACCTTCCCGAGGGGAGGAGCTGGATAGACGCGGTTCATCACTTTGTCGCGATGTTGGTGAGGTACGTCTAGTATCGGGTCGGGGAGCAGGAGGGTATTCTCGGCTGTCAAGGTCAGAACGAGAGGAGTCAGGACGGGACGGGCGTGCGGGGCGATTTTCGTTATCCCAGCGATCGTACGGGTCAGGGCGGCTCGACCGGTTGCGCGAGTCAGTATCGTCGCGATCGCCATAGCGATTGTCCCAGTTGCGATCTTCGTAGCGGGGAGAAGGCGATCCCTGGCCATCCTGATCACGGCGACTGCGTTGGTCGTAACGGTCAGGGTTGGCAGGGCGATCGTAGCGATCGTTTTGCCAGCGATCGTTGTAGTCGCGGTTACCGTAGGTGTCGTTGCCGTAGCGGTATTCATTACGGTTTAAGCCACCATAGCCAACACCGCCATAGCCATAGTTACCATAACCGCCAAGGCGATTCCCATCCCGCTGATCGTAGTAGTAGTTGTCATCATCATCGGTAAAGAAGCTCTTAATAGCCCCTAAGAGACTTTCTTCTTGTTCCTCTTCTTTATTGCGCTGGTAGACATCGCGGGTCAGATCATAAACGGCGTCTTGCAGATCAGCCTGGAAGCGATCGATACCGCGATCGTCATTTTGCGCTAGGGCTTCGCGTAACTGTTGCACGGCTCGTTCGATGCGGCTGCGATGACTGCTGACAAATTGACTGCCATAGTCCAGCATGGCATCTCGAAGTTGGCGTTCTGCCTGGAAGGTAAGGGCTTCGGCTTTGGTGCGTTTTTCGACCTTGGCTTTGCGCTGGCGATCGACCTCAGCATATTCTTCAGCCTCCCGCACCATCCGCTGCACTTCGTCTTCGCTCAAGGTCGAAGCGCCTTGAATAGTAATGCTCTGCTCCCGCCCAGTGGTGCGATCCATCGCCGTCACTTGCAGAATACCATTAGCATCAACGTCAAATGACACCTGTACCTGGGGAATGCCACGAGGAGCAGGAGGAATACCTGACAGTTTGAACCGCCCGAGGGATTTATTGCCTGCACTCATCTCCCGCTCCCCCTGGAGAACGTGGATTTCTACTAGGGTTTGATTATCTTCGCCGGTGGAAAAAACATCCGATCGCCGAACTGGAATTGTGGTGTTGCGCGGGATCAGCTTTTTCATCACACCACCAATGGTTTCTAGCCCGACAGACAGAGGGGTAACATCCAGCAGCAAAATGTCTTTCACTTCGTTGGTCAAAATCCCTGCTTGAATAGCTGCGCCGATCGCCACTACCTCGTCAGGATTCACATTTTGGTTAGGTTCTCTATCGATAATGCTGTAAACCAAATCTTGTACAGCCGGAATGCGGGTGGAACCACCAACCAACACCACTTCATCAATTTGACTGGGTGAGAGGCCAGCATCTCGCAAGGCTTGTTTCACAGGCACCCGAAGCCGACTAATCAAATCGCCACACAGCGCTTCAAATTGCGATCGGGTCAGGCGGGTTTCCAAGTGTTTGGGGCCATCTTCTGTCGCGGTGATAAAAGGCAGATTAATCTCCGTCGTCGTTACACCAGACAACTCAATCTTGGCTTTTTCAGCCGCTTCTGTGAGGCGTTGTAGCGATTGGCGATCCTTGCGCAGGTCAATTCCTTCTTGTTTCAAGAATTGGTCGGCCAACCAATCCACAACCTTTTTGTCAAAATCGCCACCCCCCAATTGGGTATCGCCGCTAGTAGACTTGACCTCAAAAACGCCATCTCCTACTTCTAGTATCGATACATCAAAGGTGCCGCCTCCAAGGTCAAACACCAAGACTGTCTGATTTTGACGCCGCTCCATACCGTAGGCCAAAGAAGCGGCTGTCGGCTCGTTGAGAATGCGCTTTACCTCCAAGCCTGCAATTCGTCCGGCATCGCGAGTGGCTTGCCGTTGGGAATCGTTGAAATAGGCTGGCACAGTAATCACTGCCCCAGTGACGGGTTCTCCAAGATAGCGGCTGGCCTCTTCAGCCAGCTTCCGCAGGATCATGGCAGACAGTTCTTCTGGTGAAAAATCTTTTTGCAGACGAGGGCACTTGACGCGAACGTTGCCTACCTCATCCCGACGAATGGTGTAGGGAACACGCTTGGAGTCTGCCACTAGCTCCCCATACTTGCGGCCAATAAAGCGCTTGATGGCATAGAAGGTATTCTGAGGGTCAAGCACAGCTTGCCGTCGAGCCATTTGTCCCACCAAACGTTCACCATCTTTGCTAAAGCCGACAACAGATGGGGTGGTGCGCATTCCTTCGGCATTGGCAATTACGACAGGTTTACCGCCTTCCATAACGGCAACGACCGAATTAGTCGTTCCCAAATCAATGCCGACAACTTTACCCATGAACGTTTGATCCCCTCTAGCAGCCTATCCAAATTAATTGCATTTATTCTATCGTGCTGACGCTAACTCCCTCAGTCCGATCGCAGCTACAGTCAACCTTATCTGTGTGGACAACAAAACCGATTTCCTCTTGGTGTAGAGTGAAAAATTTTGGGCATTCTAAGACTGGCTAGGTAACAGTGCTTAGAACTATGCGATTAGTTACGTGAAATCTAGTTAAACAAAAATCTCTGCTGTGAACACGTGATTATGTCCTATTCAAGTGGATGCAGACCATAGTAACGGCTATCAACAATGTAGCGATCGTGGCTTCTCTATTGCAGATTCAAGTAAACGCTCTGACAACTTGGGTAACGATTTCGGCCAGTGTCATCGCCTTATTTGCTCTGGGTAGTGTTGTCTATACAAAACTCAGACATCTGCAGGAAACCCAGCAAGCACAGCAACAAACCCTGCAAGATAGTGAGCAACGCTTTCGGATGCTGGTGCGCGAAATGCCTGTTGGGGTACTTCTGCTTAATAGTAATGCCACAATCTTAGTCTGGAATCGGGCTGCGGTTAATTTGCTAAATCTGACTGCCTATGACCAGATGACAAATCTATCCTTTGGCATTGGTTGGGGGCTGCTCCGGGAAGATGGTATACCTTTTGCCGATACAGATTTGCCAGTGCAGCGCGCGATCGCCGAGAAGACTCCAATCTCTGATGTGGTAATGGAAATCGGCTCTCAGCCTGGGCACTCCAACCGTTGGCTGTTGATTAATGCTAATCCACTCTTAGCTACCGATGGCAGGGTTGAACGGGTAGTTTGCACCTTGAGTGACATTACCCAACAAAGGCAGGCCGAAGCCATTTCTCGTCAAAATCAAGAACGGTTTGCTCTAGCTGCGACTGGCACTAACGATGGCATCTGGGACTGGGACATCCTGACTGGAACTAGCTACTTTTCTCCACGCTGGAAAGCAATGCTGGGCTATACCGATGACGAATTGGTGAATCATCCAGATACTTTCTGGAACCTACTCCATCCTGACGATATTGCTCCAGTGTCCAAGGTTGTAGAAGACTATTTGGAGGGTAGGCTAAGCAATTATGAAATGGAAATCCGGCTGCATCACAAAGCGGGAGATTACCGCTGGATGCTGATTCGTGGTGTGGCGCTGTGGAATGCCGATGGTAAGCCCTATCGAGTTGTGGGAGCCAATACGGATATTACCGATCGCCGCCGTGTGGAAGATACCCTGGCCAGAGAGCGTGCACTCTTACGTAGTCTTATTGATGCCACGCCTGACTTTATCTTTCTCAAAGACACAACAGGTGCCTATCAGCTTTGTAACAAAGCATTCAAAGAATTTGTAGGTCTGTCAGAAGATCAAATCGTCGGCAAAACTGACCAAGCCTTATTCAGCTCCTACGCTGCGGCATTTCTTGGCGAACAAGATCAGAAAGCACTGCGTACACGATCGCTACAGCGCAATGAAGAGTGGGCAACCTATCCCGATGGCACCCGTCGCCTGATGGACACCATCAAAACCTCGGTTTACGACAGCGAGGATCATTTAATTGGACTTATTGGCATTTGCCGTGACATTACCGATCGCCAGCAGGCCCAACGAGCACTGCAACAGGCGGCTGAGCGAGAGGCTATGTTGGCGCGCACAATCCAGCGGATGCACCAAACCCTGGATATGGCTCAAATATTCGAGACAACAACTGAGGACTTGCGGGCTGCGCTCCGTTGCGATCGCATCTTGATCTATCGCTTCAATCCCGATTGGAGTGGAGTTCTCATTGCTGAGTCTGTCAACCCAGATTGGCCCTCTGTATTGGGTCAAACCTTCTCTAGCGATGTTATTAGCCATCCTGACTGCGTGATCAAAAACCTGGGAACAGAGATGCTGGATCAAAGCACCTCCTTGCAGGACAACCAGAGCGCCCCCAATCAAAATCAACCGTTCTATCGAGTAGTCACCGATGTCAACCAGGCTAACTTTACTCCCTTTTATCGCAGCCTATTTTCCCTTTTGCAGGCCAAGTCGTACATTACGGTGCCCATCTTTTGCAATAGCAAATTGTGGGGGATGCTGGGAGCGTATCAGAACGATCGCCCACGCCAGTGGCAAGAGTCAGAAGTCCACATTATGAGCCAAATTGGGGCACAGCTGGGGGTAACTGTACAGCAAGCTCAACTCTTTGCCCAAACCCAGCAGCAGGCAGTAGAACTGCAAGCCGCTAAGGAGGCGGCTGATGCAGCCAACCGAGCAAAAAGTGAATTCTTGGCCAACATGAGCCACGAGTTGCGCACTCCTCTAAATGCCATTCTTGGCTTTACACAACTCATTCATCAAGACCTCAACCTAGATGCCGAGCATCGCCAATACCTGCAAATTGTCAGTAGTAGTGGTGAGCACTTGCTCAGCCTGATCAACGACATTCTAGAGTTGTCAAAAATTGAAGCAGGTCGTCTGGTATTGACTGAGACTAGCTTTAGTTTGCCCCAGCTTCTCGATCAGTTGGAGCAAATGTTTTGCCTCAAGGCAAATTCCAAGAATCTTCACCTTCAAATTGACTGTGATGCCGCTGTGCCAACCTTCGTCAAAGCTGACGAGGGCAAGTTGCGGCAGGTTCTCACCAACTTGCTGAGCAATGCCGTCAAATTTACGACTACAGGTGGAGTGGTTTTGCGAGTAGAGATACCTAACGAGGCTTGCCCTTACCAAATTCACTTTGAAGTGGAAGATACTGGCCAAGGTATGAGCAGCGACGAGCTAGATTTATTGTTCACTGCCTTTACCCAAACTAAGTCTGGGGTGAAATCCTCTGAAGGAACTGGGTTAGGGTTAGCCATTAGTCAACGATATGTTCATCTGATGGGTGGGCAAATCCAGGTAAAGAGCCAGTTTGGTAAGGGTAGTTGCTTCTGGTTTGAAATTCCTACCCAACCTGTGGATGATCAAGAGACGATAATGGCGCGATCGTCGGAATCAAGTATCTTTAGCCTCACCCCTGATCAAACTGGTCACAGAATCTTGATTGTTGAGGATAAACCCAACAATCGCTTCCTGATGGTGAAGCTTCTCGGCAAATTGGGCTTTGAAGTACAGGAAGCTGAGAATGGACGAGACGCGATCGCCCTTTGGGAAACATGGCAACCTCACCTGATTTGGATGGATATGCACATGCCAGTTATGGATGGCTATGAAGCAATCCGCCAAATTCGCCAGCAAGAAGCCGAACTAGAGGTATCGGGCTTCGCTTGTCCACGGTGCAAAATCCTGGCCTTGACTGCCAGTGCTTTTGAAGAGCAGCGAGAGCATATCCTGGCTGTAGGCTGCGATGACTTTGTCCGCAAACCCCTGCGCATAGCAGAAATTCTGCAAAAGATGGTGCAGCATCTCAACCTTGCCCCCAACACAGCCCCAACATCCGTGGAGTGTTTAGCAAAATCAACTCCTTGTGTGGCGATCGCTCCCGAAACAGCGAGCTTTGCAGGGCTAGATAATGCTTGGCGATCGCGCCTCTACGAAGCAGCCGTCCAGGGCAACGACACACTCATTCTGCACCTAATGACCCAAATTCCGCCGGAAAACACAGCCCTCAATACACTGCTTAGCACCCTCGTAAATGAATTTCGCTTTGACAAAATCATGGAGCTTGCCCAGCCACAGTCATAACCTTATGAATCAACCTACTTCCCAATTGGAGTCATCCTCAGAGATATCCCCGTCAAAACCCATTGATGTGTTGATTGTGGATGACACACCTGAAAACCTTCGCCTCCTCTCTACCATGCTGATTCGGCGTGGCTACTCGGTGCGTAAAGCAATTAATGGTTCCATGGCACTCACCGCAGCCCAAGCTCTGCCCCCCGATTTGATCTTGCTAGATATTATGATGCCGCTGATGGACGGATACGAAGTCTGCCAGCAGCTTAAAGCCAATCCTAAAACAGCAGAAATTCCGATAATTTTTCTGAGTGCTCTGGATGACGTATTTGATAAGGTGCAAGCCTTTTCTGTAGGTGGGGCAGACTACATTTCCAAGCCCTTTCACCTGGAAGAGGTGTTAGCTAGAGTACGGCATCAACTGGCATTGCGGGCTGCTCAGCAGGAAATTAAACAGCTTAATGCTCAGCTAGAGGAGCGTATCCGAGAGCGCACTCACCAACTAGAGTTGGCTAATGCGCGCTTGGTTGAGATGGCGATGCATGACAGCTTGACCAAGTTGCCCAATCGAGTTGCTTTATTTGAGCATTTGGAAAATGCTTTACAGCGCGTTCATGCTGATGTCAATGCCCAGTTTGCAGTGCTGCTGCTGGACTGTGATGGGTTTAAGGTCATTAATGATTCTCTTGGGCATCTGGCAGGTGATGAACTGTTAACAGCTATTTCTCGTCGCCTACAGCGAGTGATCAAATCCTCAGACTGCCTAGCGCGCTTGGGCGGTGATGAGTTTGCTGTGTGTTTAACTAGTGCTTCTGATGTGGCGGGTGCCACCCGCGTTGCTGAACGGATTCAGTCGGTACTTGCTGAGCCATTTCAACTGAAAGATCGCCATGTTTTTACTACGGCTAGCATTGGAATTGTGATTGGAACTAACCAATACCAACGGCCAGAGCACCTGCTACGTGACGCTGATACGGCCATGTATCGCGCTAAGGCGATGGGAAAAGCCCGCTGGCAATTGTTCGATCCAGAACTGCATAAGACGGCGCTTGATCGGCTCCATTTGGAAACCAATTTGCGTCAGGCTCTGGCTCAGAATGAGTTTGATGTCCATTACCAGCCGATCGTGTCGTTAGCTACTGGATCCATCTGTGGCTTTGAGGCACTGATTCGCTGGCATCATGCTTCCGAAGGCATGATTTCGCCTGCGGTGTTTATTCCGATCGCGGAAGAAAGCGGTCTCATTGCCGATATTGGTTATTGGGTGTTGCGGCAGGCATGCATCCAGCTACGTGAATGGCAGCAGCACGCCATCATGCCCGACAATTTGACAATTAGTGTTAACTTGTCGGCACGTCAGTTTGGTCAACCAAACTTAATTGGCCAGATCGACAAGATTTTAGCTGAAACGCAATTGGATCCACGTTGCCTCAAGCTAGAAATTACAGAAAGTGCGATCGTCGATAATCCTAATGCTGCCACCAAGATTTTGCAGCAGCTTCGGAAACGACATATCCAGTTGAGTATTGATGATTTTGGTACCGGTTATTCCTCCCTCAGCTATCTGCACTCGTTTCCAGTAGACAATCTCAAGATCGATCGCTCCTTTGTTCAGCGGTTGGATGAAAATTCTGATGGTCGGGGGTTAGTGCCAGCCATCATTAGTATTGCTCAGACAATGGAGATGAGTGTGACGGCAGAAGGCATCGAAACGGCTGTTCAACTTACTCATTTGCGAGAACTTGGCTGCCAATTTGGACAAGGCTTCTTATTCTCCAAGCCGTTGACCGCTGACGAAACTGCTGGTTTATTCAGCACCAAACCCCAGTGGTGAGGCTGTAACTGTTGGAGCGATCGCCTGTGACATTTGCTTGGCTAGAAGTCGAACGTTGCCCAGTCAGGCTGGCGATAGTAATGCACCATGTTGTCAAACTTACGCAATTCAGCACGGTGCACTAAGAAGTGTTGAGGTTCTAGCTCAAGCCATTGCTGATTAAGCTGGTCAATACAGCTAAGCAGGGTTTGCCGTTCATCAGCAAGGGGGACTTTGCCAAAGTACCCTAGTGTAATGTGGGCAGTGAAGTAGTATTGCTGTTCAATGCCCAGCCCAATTAACTCTTGATTTTGATAAATGGCGCGGCGAAACTTGAGCAGTCGATCGTAGGGGCGTTCCTCGATCGGCGCAAGGCAGATGGCGATCGCCCGAGTCATAAGAATCAAACCCACAGCTTGAAACTGCACAGGCTTGTCTTCACTAATGGGTGCACAATCCTGAAAAATCTGGGCAATCTGCTGACGCAAGCGAGGTTCAAAGTCAGGATTCTCGGCAGCATGGGCATAGGCATCATCCCATAGCAGGTCGGCCAGAGTTAGGTGAAAGCTGGAGGGTGGTACAGGTGCAAAAAATGGAACTAATTGTTCCACCAGCTTTTGTTGGAAGGTTTCTAGGGTGGCGTACAAGGACTGATTGGCTGTGTCGTCAGCACCGGCAGGACTGACGATCGTGTAGCCAGGGAAAGGAACAGCCTCAAACCCCTGCCCTGGGCTGAACTGAAACTTGGGCGACTCTTGAATGTGCTGAACTTGAGAGCGATGAGTTTCCGGTAGAATCATTCGCATCGTCCGGTTCAGATAAGTCTGAAAATTCTCGTCCAATCTGAAAGTCCTCAAATCACAAGTGAACTTTGCGTACCTTATCCATCATTCTTGCGTGAAATCGGGGGTATGACACGGTACTGCTAATCTATCCTTATATTGGAATTACCAACTCATCATCTGCTTATCAGGCTACCACTGGTGCTTAATGAAGGCGATCGAACCGCTTGGAACTTTTATGAGTAGTTCTAACCCAAATTCCCATCCAACAAGTCACAATTAGTTGACATGCTAACCCTGTGGAATCAAGCAGGTAACCTCTTTAGTCACCTTGAGGAAGAGAAATTTAAAGCAGAGTGACTAGAGGAGATATGCATTGATGGTAGTTCAGAGAAAAGCTTACTACTTCTATCACCAGTAGTATTTCTACAGAGTTTGGATAGCCGATCGCATGATCATTGACGCAGTTTTGGACACTTGCAAAATCTGGCTCCGGTTCCCGTAAAAACTAGACAGTGAATCATTCGGTTTGAATGGCTAGAGAATCCAATGCTACGGGTTCATCTGGATTATTGCAGCCGATCGCAGCAGGGTAAAACTGCCATTAACATGGCAAGACTTTGTTTAAAATCTATTCCTTACTGTATGTAACAGTTGAAGTGAGCGCTTTGAGAGCTGGCAAACTGGCTCTAGCCAACAACTAAGCCGTCTTTGACATGGATAGTGCGCTGGGTTTGGGCAGCAACATCAGGCTCATGGGTGACGATGACGATCGTGATTCCCTGGTGGTTGAGATCGGTGAGCAAATCCATTACCTCCTGGGAGGTTTGAGTATCTAACGCACCCGTAGGTTCATCGGCTAGAACTAGGGCTGGACGATTAACCAGGGCACGGGCGATCGCCACTCGTTGTTGCTGTCCCCCAGAAAGCTGATTAGGACGATTAGCAAGGCGTTCTCCCAAACCTACACGCACAAGGGCTTCCTCGGCTCGCTGTCGTCGCTGGGACTTGGGTATGCCCGCATAAACCATTGGCAACATCACATTTTCCAGGGCAGTGGAACGATTCAACAGGTTAAATTGCTGAAACACAAAGCCAATGCGACGGTTGCGAATATAGGCCAACTCATCATCGCTGAGGGAGGTAAGGTTGCGGCCTTCCAGCACGTAGTGACCATGGGTAGGGCGATCCAGGCATCCAAGAATATTCATCAAGGTGGATTTGCCTGACCCTGAGACTCCCATAATGGCGACATATTCGCCTTCTTCGATCGCCAAATCAATGCCTTTCAGAACCGGTACCTGCATTTCACCCAGACGATAGGTCTTGGTAATGTTTTCCATCCAAATCATGGTTGCCATTGGGGTTCCCCTGTCAATTAATCGCTACGCAGAGCAGCGATCGGGTCAAGCTTGGCAGCATTGCGTGCCGGAATCACTCCAGCGACTAGTCCTACTACCAGTGCCAGCAGAATGCCTGCAATTACCGACCACCAGGAAATTACAAACGGAAAGCTAAAGACATTAGCTGCGGCAAACGCAAGGGCAATGCCGATCGCAATGCCGATCGCCCCGCCTGCCAGAGACACCAGCACCGCCTCCGTAAGAAATTGGTTCAAGATAGCAGCGTTGGTTGCGCCGATCGCCTTACGGACACCAATTTCACGGGTACGCTCCACCACCGACACCAGCATGATGTTGGCAATGCCGATACCTCCAACCACTAGCGAAATACCAGCGATCGCTCCTACCAGCACAGTGAATAGCCCGACCACATTACTGAAGGTGTTGATAATGTCAATTTGGTTGCTGATGCGAAAGTCATCAGGATTAGGCGGATAGATGTTGTGGCGCACCCGCAGCAGGTTCGTGACCTGAAACTGCACCGCTTCCAACTCAGCCTGGTTGCGCGTCTTTACCCAAAACCCACTAATGGCCAATCCATTCAAGGCATTATTACCGACAATGCGACTGGCCATTGTGGTTAAGGGAATGTAAACGCGATCGTCCTGATCCTGCCCACCCACGGAACCCTTTGATTCCATTATCCCAATTACCTGGTAGCTGCCTCGGTTAATCCGCACTCTGGCACCAATGGCCGTAGTACCAGCAGGAAACAGATCATTTCTAACTTTGCTGCCCAGCACAACCACTGGAGCCGCCTCGTTTAGCTCTTTCTGGCCAAAAAAGGTACCCTCCTGGGGCTTAATTTCCTTAACGTCGGGATAGTTCAAATCTGTACCGAGGACAAAAGTAGAGAGGTTGCGATCGCCATTCACGACCTGCCCCGATCTCTGCAAGTAGGCCGTCACGTTTTCAGCCGCAGGTGCCTGACGGGCGATCGCTTGGGCATCTTCCCAGGTAAGGGTACTGGCTGTGCCTGCGCCCTGACTAATCCCGCCACTACGGGCAGCCCCTGCCAACACCAACATTACATTAGTACCCAGCGATTGAATTTGCTGTTCCGTGGCGCGCTGTACCCCCTGCCCTACCGAAGTTACGGTAATTACTGAGGCAATGCCAATAATCACTCCCAACATTGTTAAAGCAGTGCGCAGGCGATTGTTCCATAGCGCTTCGATCGCCATGGTAAAAATTTCTAGGAGCGCCACCTTAGGAGCGCGAATCTGTGTCAAGGTTGCCATTGGGTTCCTCCCGGTTGACATTGCTTAGGGGCTACCGGGACGACTGCCGCCAGAGCGACCACCGCCGCCACCACCTCCGCCGCCACCAGGGCCACCCATGCCTGGGAAGATAGAGGGTGTGCGAGAAGCAGGACGCTGGCCTTGCGGAAAACTGAGTAAGACGCGATCGCCCTCCTGCAATCCTTCGGTAACTACAGTCCTGTCACCTACCGTAACGCCAGTAGTAATCGGCTGAAATCTGGGCGCACGGCGACCTTCACCACTACCCACAACATACACGCCGGTACCTTGCTCTTGCCGGACGATCGCCACCGTCGGAACCACCAATACCCCCTCCAGCAGCCCCACCTTAAAGTCCACATCGGTGTTCATGCCGCTACGCAGTTGATTTTTGGGGTCTTCCAACGACATTTTCACCTCAAAGTTGGTGACACTCTGCTCCACAGTGGATTGAGTAGCCACCTGGGTCACCTTGCCCTTGAATGCTTGCCCAGGGTAGGCATCTGCTTTGATTTCCACAGTTTGCCCCACCTTAATTTGAGCGATGCTGGCTTCTGGAATTTTGGCCACGACTTCGTTGCGAGAGGCCAGCGCTAGAATCGATGAGGATGTGGCCGAGGCTTCAGAACTGCTGGTGGTAGTGGGTGTGACAAAGGCACCCGGATCGGCAAACACGCGAGTAATCAAGCCATCAAAGGGTGCCCGAATAACCGTATCGTTAAGGCGCGCCTGAATCGTTTGTAAGGCACCTCCTGCCGAGGTGACCTGAGCACGGGCTTGGGCAATATCTTCGGCACGCGAGCCAGCCTGTTGCAAGCTGTAGGCTTCTTGAGCGGAGGCCAGTTGAGCCCGAGCTTGGGCAATCTCTTCTGGGCGGGTTCCAGCCTGTTGTAGGCTGAGGGCTTGCTGGGCGCTGTTAACCTGGGCACGAGCACTGTCTAGGGCTGTGCGGGCATTGTCCAAATCCTGCCGGGAAATCGCACCTTCGTTGTAGAGCTGTTGGTTGCGGCTGTAGGTAAGTTCGGCTTGTCGTAGAGTAGCCTGGACATTTTGCAATTGGGCGTTGGCTTGGGCAATATCCTGGCTGCGATTACCGGCTACGAGACGATCGAGGTTGGCTTGGGCTGATTCCATTTGAGCACGTGCCTGAGCAATGTCTTGCGGGCGGTTACCCGCTACGAGGCGATCGAGGTTGGCTTGGGCATTAGCCAGTTGTGCTTCGGCTTGGGTCAGTTCGCCTTGCAAGTTAGAATCATCCATGTAAGCCAAAATCTGCCCAGACTTGACCCGATCGCCCTCTTTCACCAACAATTGCTTCAATATCCCAGAGGTTTTAGGACTGACGTTAACTGACTGTGTAGGTTGCACTATTCCGTTAGCGGCGATCGTCACGGGTAGATCTGTCCGCTCAACCAGCGTAGGCTGCGACTGGCGACGCAGTTCTTGGCGCTGGGCGATCGCCACTTGTCGATAAACCAGGTAAGCTCCACCTCCCAACAGAGACAGCAGCAACAGCCCAATCAGTCCTTTGCGTAAGCCTTTGGGTAGTGTCAAGCGGCTCTTGTCAGGAGGCGTCAGCGATTCATCAGCCGAGGGAGAATCAAGTTTCATAGAAGGGTGCACTAGGGCAAGAGGTAGAGCAGTGCATCCCTGGAAACCATCAACGCACTACTTCAACTTAGACTCTACCTTCTTCAGCACGGTTCAAGCCGTTTGGTCAAGCACTTACTGCGGCTCCAATCGCCCTACAAGTTGCACAGTTCGATTTGCCCCTGCCCGCAGCACTACGGACTCACCCGATCGCGGCACCACTCCAGTTAGCGCGGTGATGTTGACCTGATGGCTTACCAGCACCAACACACCGGGCTGATTGCGATGTTGCAGAATCAATTGACGCACGGCAGCGGTTTGTTGTGGTTCGGTGCGATCGTCTGCAAAGAAAGAATTTAACGCCGGAAAGGGCTTCACCTTGCCCAGATTCAGTAGCCGAGCCGTTTCCAAACAGCGACACCACTGGCTAGAAAATACGCTGGCCACTGGCACTTGGCGCACCCGGAAAGCATCCCCAATCCGCCGAGCCTGCGCGCGTCCCCCCTCACCCAAATTACGCTGGGTACTGCAATCGCCTAGCCGGAAGCTAGCTGGATCGCCTACACCCGGAGCATCGGCATGACGCATCATCACCACATAGCCTGGTGCATTTTGTTGCAACAGCTTCCAAGCGGCTTCACCCTGTGCTGGAGTAGCCTTGCTAACGGGTGTTGAGGTTGGAGACAGCGTGAAATAGAGCAGGCAAGCAAGCGCGATCGCTCCTCCCATCAACCCCAAAAATCGCCGTGTCGAGTTAGTCATGAGCAACCCGTAAGTCCAACTTTGCCTCTACTATGCTAGCAATCCAGCGATATAGGCTTACAAGCTAGATGCATCAATACTTTCAGCAATCATTGTCAACGCCAGTGTTGGGACTTTCCGTGGGGTTGAACTTGGCGTAGAGTGAGGCAAGCTTCAGGAAGGCATTGGCGGCTTGCTGTGCCTGTGTCTCTGTCCACTCAAGGTTTTGATTATCTAGGACTTTGTTGGCTACACCCATCAAGGTTGCCTGATACACTTGCACTTTTACTGCGAGCCGTGT
>Ga0224722_1000051_pt1 | contig 60944 bp, 55 predicted proteins | sample Balambano_FR1_Me_FD_161646 | JGI IMG/M metagenome (GOLD analysis project Ga0224722, IMG submission 161646) | Freshwater sediment microbial communities from Lake Towuti, South Sulawesi, Indonesia - Balambano_FR1_MetaG | ecosystem: Environmental > Aquatic > Freshwater > Lake > Sediment | place...
CGGGACGGCCTCACATTGCCGCGGCGATGGTGCAGGCAGGTTATGTTGACTATGCTCATGAAGCCTTCGATCGCTTCCTAGCTGAAGACCGTCCTGCCTACGTTCCCTACGAGAAATTTGCCAGCATCGACGGCATTGCAGTGTTGCGGCGATGCCATGCTGTGCCCGTGTGGGCTCATCCGTACCTGTTTATGGGGGGGAATGTTGAAGCCGTCTTGCCTGATTTGGTAGCAGCAGGGCTAATGGGAATTGAAGTCTTCCGGCCAGATCACACGCCAGCGCAGGTGCACCAGTTACAGACCCTTTGCACGCAGTATGGCCTAATTATGACGGGTGGCAGCGATTACCACGGCCCTGGCACTCGCAGCACCACTGAAGATTGGAACTTAAATGGTCAACATCTGCCCTTGTCCCTCCTTGAGATATTAAAGCAAGCTGCCGCTGTGGCTTAGCAATTAAGGCTGCAGTGCCTTAGCGGGTCGCCAAATGGCATCGGCTACCTGGCAGACGTCTCGCATTTCCTGTACATCGTGGATCCGAAGAATGTCGGCTCCACCAGCGATCGCCGCGCAACAAGCCGCCGCAGTACCCCAGACTCGCTGTTTAGGGTCTGGTCGATTCAAAATGTGACCCAAAAAGCTTTTGCGAGAAGCACCAATTAGCACTGGATAGCCCAGGGAGCGAAAGGCGGAAACATGGCGCAAAATTTCTAAGTTCTGGGTGTAGGTTTTAGCAAAGCCAATGCCTGGGTCGATCGCAATCTTGCCAGGGTCAACGCCTGCGGCGATCGCAGCCTCAACTCGCTGCTTGAGCCAAGCTCGCAATTCTCCAATCAAATCACTGTACTGAGTGAGCTGCTGCATGGTGGCAGGAGTGCCACGGATGTGCATCAGTATGATTGGCACGCCCAAATGCGCTACGGTGGGCAACATGTCTGGATCGTAGGTAGCTCCAGAAATATCGTTAATCACATCGGCACCTGCGGCAACAGCAGCAACAGCAATGGCCGATCGCGTTGTATCGACAGAAATGGGAATGGTGCTTGTTTGACGAATAGCTTGCACTACGGGAATAACTCGTTGCCATTCTTCTTCTAAAGCCACTTCCTGGGCTTGGGGTCGAGTAGATTGCCCGCCAATATCCAAAATATCCGCTCCAGCAGCAATGAGTGTTTGGGCACGAGCGATCGCCGCATCCAGCGTGTTGTAATCTCCGCCATCACTGAAGCTATCGGGTGTGATATTCAACACGCCCATTAAATAGGTTTGCTTTCCCCAGAGAAATACGCGATTTTGCAGAGCCCAAGCGGTCAGTGGCAATGATTGAGACGAAAACGTCATAGTGGATAGATGAATCTTTCTAACAGTGTCAGTGAGAGTACGGAGTGATTTTGGGAATTCTAGTTCTACAACCTTAAATAGCGTGGAAGTAGGCGCCTAGTAGCTTACGGTTGTTACCGTCCCTCAATTGAGGAGTCAACCTACAGTTACACCCGGATCATCCCAAGATGGTCTGGTTACAGTACTCAGAGCATACTACCTGTAACAATGTCCCAATCTCTCTCAACAATTTTGATGCCATGCCTATGCTCCTGCATTTTCCATCGCTTAGATACCTCATGGCAGATTGCTTTAGCAATTGAATCGCTGCTTTGCCGGTAGAGTGACATTTAGCTTTGGTGCAACTGCCTTGCTTAAGAATGTGCCGTTTTAACATCAGCCCGTTGACTCAGGATGAGAATGACTAACCTACTACGACGACTGCCAGCTCAGGGCACTCTGGTAGCACTGCTTCTGGTATTTACCATTCCCTTTGGCATTGCTGTAAACCGACTGGTCGCAGAAATTGACGATCGCATCGAATTTGCTGAGAAAGAACGCAAAGGATTAACCTACAACAAAGCCTTGGTGAAGATACTAGACCGCCTCGTGCTGCATCAGCAACTAGCCGACGAATATTTGCAGGGCACTCGCCTCGGTGATGAGCGACTGGCTACCCCTCAAGCTGAGGTGAATGTTGCCATAGCTGAAATGGATGAAGTAGAGCAGCAAATAGGACAGAATCTTAAAACCTCTGAAGCATGGCAGCAGATTAAAGAAGACTGGCAGGCACTGATAGAGCTATTGCCAACAATCTCGATTGAAACCAGTGCCTTACTGCATAACAACTTGACAGATAACATTCTGTCGCTGATTGCCGATGCTGGTGACCAATCTAATCTGATTTTGGATCCAGATCTAGACAGTTGGTACTTGATGGATGCAACCGTTAACCAATTGCCTGCAATGGTTAAGAACACGGCCACAGCCAGAGATTTGGGTAAAGTCCTGTCGCAGCGTCAAAATGCAAGTATTGACGATCGCACTAAATTACTGCTTCTTTCAGAGAAAATTGAAGTGCCGATGCAATCGCTCCAACGTGGTATGCGCGTCGCCTTTGATGCGAACCCCACTATTGCCAATGAGCTACAAGACTCCGTTCGTGCCACAACAGAAAGCAGCCGTGATTTTCTACGAACATTGCGACGACAGACTATTGGAGCAGAAACCACTCCTGTTGGAAAGTTTCTTAGCCTCGGAAATAGCGCTATTACTGATCAGCTAGTGCTTTACGATGCAACCACTCCTATTCTCGATCGCCTACTCCAACGGCGCATCAAAGACCATACGCAGCAAAAATGGCAGGTTAAGCTGCTAGCCGCTCTAGTCATGCTTACGGTAGTGTCCACATTTATTGCCTTGCTGCGTAACCTCAAGCGACGCAAACGCACTGAACAACGCCTCGCCATTCAGTACGCTACCACCAGCACCCTTGCAGAATCATTGACTTTGCAGCAGGCAATGTCTGCTGTGCTACAGCAAGTTGGTTCAGCGCTCCAGTGGGATTGTGGAGAACTGTGGCTAGTAAATGCCCGCACTAAAAGCTTAGAACTGACTCAAGCCTGGGGTAATCCAAAAGTAGATTTAACCGATTTCTTTGCTGCTAGCCGCCAACTCGTCTTTGAGTCAGGAGTTGGGCTCATTGGTCAAGTATGGTTATCCCGCAGACCCATTTGGTTAGCTGATGCGATTCAAGAAAGCAATTTTCAGCGCGTCAATGCAGCAACCAAAGCGGGACTTAAAACGGCGGTGGCCTTTCCAGTTTTGAGTGACGATCGCATTTTGGGTGTGATTGCCTTTTTTAGTTGCCGTAACCAACTTGCTGATCCAGAGCTGTTGGAAACCATGAGCAGTGTAGGTAGCCAAATCGGTCAATTTATCAAGCGCAAACAGGTCGAAGAATCTCTCCAAGACATTGCCCAAAGCGTTACCGCCAGCACAGGAGAGGTCTTTTTTCAGGGGCTAGTGCAGGAATTGGGCAGTACGCTAGAGGTAGACTACGCCTTTGTGGGGCGTTTGATAGGAGCAGAGTGCGATCGCGTTCAAACCGTGGCTCTATTTGGTGAGGTGCCTCTTCTTGCTGACGCTGACTACGATCTGGTAGGCACCCCCTGTGAACAGATCGTGCGCCAGCGTATTCTCTGCTTCTATCCCCAAGCGACTCAGCAGCTATTTCCCAATTCACCTTTACTAAAGGAAATGCAAATCGAAAGCTACATGGGAGTGCCGTTGATCCTGTCCAATGGCGACCCGATCGGTGTGCTGGCTATTATGGGACGCAGTGCAATCACCGATCCAACCCTAGCCGAGTCAATGCTGAAAATTTTTGCTGCACGTGCCGCCGCAGAACTGGAACGTCAGCGCACTGAAGCAGCATTAAAAGAACAAGAAACCCTGCTGCGAATGGCACTGGGTGCTGCACGCATGGGTGCTTGGGATTGGAACATTGTTACCAATGAAGAAAAATGGTCTGAGGAAGTTAAAGAAATCTTTGGAGTAGGTGATATTACCGACCACGTACCAGGCTATGCCGACTTTATTCGGCGGGTGCATCCAGATGATCGTCCGCGCTTGGAGCAAGCTCAGGCGCGTACCCTTAATGAAGGGTTGGAGTACAATGCTGAATTTCGGATCGTTTTGGCTGATGGTGGCATTCGATGGGTGAATAGCCGCGGCAATGTTTTGCGGGATGCAACAGGTAAGCCACTAGTGTTAACCGGCTTGACGATGGATATCACCGATCGCAAGCAAGCTGAAATTGCAATGCGTGAGGCAGAGGAAAAGTATCGTAGCATCTTTGAAAACGCAGCAGATGGCATTTTTCAGTCCACCCTAGATGGACAATACTTGAGTGCCAATCCAGCCCTGGCCAGAATTTATGGCTACGATTCACCAGATCATTTAATTCAGCAACTTTCTCACCGCATTGATAGCCAGCTTTATGTCAATCCCAATCGGCGTAATGAGTTCATGCAACTGGTTGAACAGTATGGCACAGTTACTGACTTTGAGTCCCAGGTCTATCGTGCTGATGGCAGCATTATCTGGATTTCTGAAAATGCACGCGCTGTGCGCGATGAACAGGGAAACCTGCTGTACTACGAAGGCATTGTTAAGGATATCAGCGATCGCAAACAAGCCGCCGAAGAACTCTTCAAAGCCAAAGAAGCCGCCGAAACCGCCAACGTTGCCAAGAGCCAATTCCTTGCCAACATGAGCCATGAACTGCGCACCCCACTCAATGCCATCATTGGCTACAGCGAAATGTTGCAAGAAGACTGTGAAGACATTGGCTATGACGACATGGTGCCCGACCTCAAAAAAATCTACGGCGCTGGCAGGCATCTTCTAGGGCTAATCAACGATATCCTCGACATCTCCAAAATTGAAGCCGGGAAAATGGATCTCTACCTGGAAACCTTCCATATCCCCAGCTTGGTGCAGGATGTTGTGGCTACCGTGCAACCCCTGTTGGAAAAAAATCAGAATCAGTTGGTTATTGATTGCGACGACAGCCTCGACACGATGCACGCAGACTTGACCAAGCTACGACAATCACTCCTGAATCTGCTTAGCAATGCCACAAAGTTTACGCAACAAGGTACCATTACGCTGACTGTGCAGCCTAACTTTACTCAAGTCAAGCAAGTAAATGAGTCATTTGTCTGCTTTAGCGTAGCGGATACAGGCATTGGCATGACTCCGGAGCAACTAGCAAGGCTATTCCAGCCCTTTACTCAGGCCGATGCTTCTACCACACGCAAATATGGGGGTACTGGCTTAGGCTTAGCCATTACTCAGCGATTTTGCCAAATGATGGGCGGAGATGTGACAGTGACCAGTGAACAAGGGCAGGGCTCTATTTTCACCTTGATGATTCCAACCATAGTGCAAACGCAAGGAGTGAATGAGTCGGAGGATGTGCCAGAACTGTTAACCATAGAACCAGCTAGGCTTGTTAATCCTGCGCCGTTGGGGACAGTCTTGGTGATTGACGATGATCCCTCGGTGCGAGATTTGATGGTAAGGCATCTGGTGAAGGAAGGCTTTCACGTCGAGACGGCAGCTAGTGGGGAAGAGGGGCTGCATTTGGTAAAGGCTCTGCGCCCCGATGTGATTACGCTAGATGTGATGATGTCTCGTATGGATGGTTGGTTGGTGCTTTCCAAGCTGAAGGCAGATCCAGAACTGGCCGATGTTCCTGTGGTGATTCTAAGCATTGTGGATGATAAGGAGCATGGCTTTACGCTGGGTGCATCGGACTATCTCACCAAACCGATCGATTACAAACGTTTGACCCGCGTGCTCAGCAAATATCGATCGGGCGCAGCAACAGAAACTCCTGGTAATGTGCTAATCATCGAAGACGACCCTAGTACTCGTGCCATCTTTCATCGGATTTTGCAGAAAGAAGGCTGGAACGTCGCAGAAGCTCAAAATGGTCGAATTGGGCTTGAGCAGGTCTTCAGTCACACGCCAGACTTGATCCTACTAGACCTGATGATGCCCGAAATGGACGGGTTTCAATTTATTGAGGAACTTCGTAACCATACCGACTATCGCACTGTCCCCATTATTGTTATTACAGCGATGGAGCTAGAGCCTGAGCACTTGCACTATCTCAACGGTTCAGTCGAACGAATTCTGCAAAAAGGAGCTTATAGCCGTGATGAGCTGTTGCAGCAAGTGTGCGATCTAGTCTTAACCTGCATGCACCATCAGTCTAGCGAGGGGAAACCGCACCATGGCTAAAATTCTGTTGGTAGAAGACAATGAAATGAATCGAGATATGTTGTCTCGGCGCTTAGAACGGAAGGGACATCAAATCCTAATTGCAGTAGATGGGGCTCAAGGTGTAGAAATGGCTCATGCAGAAGTACCCGACTTAATCCTGATGGATATGAGTTTGCCTGTGCTGGATGGTTGGGAAGCCACCCGCAAACTCAAGGCTGCCCCAGCTACCCAAACCATTCCGATCATTGCGCTAACAGCACATGCTATGGCGGGCGATCGCGAAAAATGTATGGAAGCAGGCTGCGATGACTACGATACTAAGCCCGTAGAATTTCCTCGCTTGCTCAGCAAAATTCAAGCCTTTTTGGGCAATGAGGTAGGTTCATGAGCGCCGAATCGCACCAAGTACTAGTTGTTGATGATGATGACATCAATAGGCTCTATCTCTCGCGCCAGCTTGGTCAATATCAGCTACAGGTTACAACGGCTGAAAATGGTCAACAGGCTCTTGATCAACTTGCCGATCGCGCCTACGACTTGGTGTTGCTGGATATTGTCATGCCCGAAGTTGATGGGTTCGCAGTATTGACAGCGGTTAAAACCAACGAGCAACTACGCCATATCCCCATCATTGTTATCTCTGGTCTGGATGATCTAGATAGCCTAGTACGCTGCATTGAACTAGGAGCCGAGGATTATCTGTTCAAACCCATCAACCCAGTCTTGTTAAAGGCGCGAATTAGCGCTTGCCTGCAACGCAAGCGCTTACATGATCAAGAGCAGATGATTTTGCAGCAGTTCCAGGCAGAAAAAGAAGCTGCTGAATCGCTGAACCGAGCCAAGAGTGCGTTTCTGGCTAATATGAGTCACGAACTGCGTACCCCACTCAATACAATCATTGGCTACACGGAGATTTTGCAAGAAGACCTGCAAACTCTAGCAACTGATTTGATCTTCGATGTTGAGCAGATTCGCCATTCCGGTAAGCATCTACTGAGCATTATTAACAATTTGCTGGAACTATCCAAAATCGAAGCAGGCACGGTGGAATTGGATCTAGAATCCTTTGAAATTGCGGGACTAGTGCAAGAAGTGGTTGCTAGCCTGCAACCTCAACTAGAAGCCCAGAGAACTACGCTTAACATTACCTGCCCACCTGATTTGAGTACTATGCGGGCAGATTTTATCAAGGTTCGACAAGTTCTGGTGCAGGTGTTGGGCAATGCTGTCAAGTTTACCGAAAATGGGGCGATCGACTTTGTAATTGAGCAAGAAGCTCTGTCTGCTGCCGACTCTGATGCCATTAGCGCTTCTGTCATATTTACTATCGCCGATACAGGCATTGGCATTTCACCAGAACAATTGCCTAATCTGTTTCAACCCTTCAGTCAGGGCGATCAATCCTTAACACGTAAATATGGCGGTACAGGCTTAGGTCTGGCGCTTAGCCAGCGGTTATGCCAGCTTATGGGTGGCAGCATTGCCATTGCTAGTGAGTCAGGGAAAGGAGCCACGGCCACTATTCGCCTACCGCTGGATGTTGTGGATCATCACGTATCAACCGCATTACAACCCCATCCTGAGACAGATAGTCCAAAGTTGATGCGTAGTCTGCCTCAGGATGCCGACCTAGTTCTGGTAGTCTGCGACGATCGCGCTGTACGAGATTTGCTCGTGCAAATGTTGAACCAAGAAGGCTTTCGGGTGGTGACAACTTGGTGTGGGGAAGAAGGATTACGGCTAGCCCGAGAACTACACCCCAGCTTTATTGTGCTGGATTTGGTAATGCCCTCCGCTGATGGTTGGTCATTGTTACCAGCGCTCAAGGTAGACTCCAGACTAGCCTCAATTCCTGTCCTCAGCATCGCCGTTAATGCTCAAACCTTTGGCTTTACCTTAGGACTCTCAGAACACTTGGTGCAGCCTACTGACTTTAAACGCTTAGGAATTCTGCTACGGGGATGGCACAGTTCCCAAACACCGCCCTGCCATGCCTTGTTACTAGGTGATAACTCCACCAGTCATCAACTGATGCAGCGGTTGCTGGAAAAAGAGGGCTGGATGGTGACTTTACTGGAGCGTGGTCCCTTTGCGCTAACCTTGCTCGACACCATTCGTCCTGACCTGCTAATTGTCGATATTCTCCCATCTAATCTGGCAGGACTAGAATTTATCGCTAATCTACGCCAGCACCAGGCTTGGGATACTTTGCCAGCCATTCTTCTAACTACCAAAGACTTGCTCAAGGCCGATCGCCTCTGGTTAAACAGCTACTTGGCGACTTTGTTTGAGCAAGGTTACTATAAGGCCGATCGCGCCCTAGAACAACTTCACTGCTTGTTGATGCACTGCCCTACAACCAAAGTGTAAGCGAGCCTTACACGACCCCTTTGAGGATATTACTATAACGTTGCAAAAGTGCACGCTAACTATTGGCCACCCTATTTCCCGTTTCCCATGCGATCTCAACTGGCACTTATCCTCTGTTTCCTATACCCCTTTGTGGCTAGCAACGTAGGCTCAGCACTGAGTCTACTTAGTTGAAAACTTGTTCAACTCTCCTTACAACCTGATAAAACCAGGGTCTATGTGGGCATATCTAAAACTTGAGGCATGTAGATGAGCGAATTGTTAGGAATATAGGTAATGGAAAAATCATTGCTTGATATGCTCTGGGTAACTGTGAGCGCTAGCCTTGTGTTTTTGATGCAAGCGGGTTTTTTGTGCTTGGAGTCGGGTTTAACCCGCAGTAAAAACAATATCAACATTGCTATCAAAAACCTCAGCGACTTGGGTGTATCTGTGTTGCTGTTTTGGGCGTTTGGGTATGCCCTGATGTATGGGGACTCGATCGCCGGATGGATTGGCAGCACCCGCTTTGTACCTGATATGGCTCAGGAGCAGCATGATGGCTGGTTTATTGCATTTTTCCTCTACCAGTTGATGTTTTGCAGTACTGCGGTCACGATTTTGTCTGGAGCAGTAGCTGAACGGATGCGATTTGGTAGCTATCTGGGAGTTGCGGCGATCGTCTCTGGACTCATCTATCCTGTGTTTGGACATTGGATTTGGGGTGGTAACGATGCTGGATTTCCAACCGGGTGGCTAGGCAAACTGGGTTTTGTTGATTTTGCGGGCTCTACCGCAGTACACAGCGTCGGGGGTTGGGTATCGTTAGCAGCATTGCTGGTAATAGGGCCACGCATAGGGCGGTTTCCAAACGATGCTCCTCCGCGATCGATTTCTGGTGCAAACTACCCGCTAGCTATTTTGGGCACCCTATTCCTTTGGTTTGGTTGGTTTGGCTTCAACGGCGGCAGTACCTTCTCCCTGGATAATAATGTACCGGAGGTCATTGCTAACACGCTACTTGCCGGATCTGCTGGGTTAATGATGTCGCTCTGTTGTGGTTGGCTATGGCACAAACGGGCTGCTGTAGATTGGGTGATTTTTGGTTCTCTGGGTGGGCTAGTGGCAATTACAGCCAGTTGTCATGCGGTCACGACTGAGGCGGCGGTGGTGATTGGGGCGATCGGTAGCTTGGTGACTCTCATACTGTGCCATCTGTTGGAGCACTGGCGTATTGATGATGCGGTGGGGGCGGTACCTGTTCATCTAGGTGCTGGGATTTGGGGCACAATCGCAACAGGCTTGTTTAGCGATTTGAATGAACTGGGGACTGGATTAGACCGCCTAAGTCAGTTGGGGGTACAGAGCTTAGGTATCTTAGCCTGTGGGCTGTGGAGTTTTGGATTGACTTACGTGTTGCTGAGGTTGATTAATCAGCAATTTCCCTTGCGGGTGAGTGCAGAGCATGAGGCGATCGGTCTAAACGTATCGGAACATGGTGCTACCACCGACTTGCTGGACTTATTCCAGGTAATGGATCAACAGGCACGCACGGGTGATCTGAGCTTGCGTGTTCCAGTAGAGCCCTTTACTGAGGTGGGGCAAATTGCCAGCCGCTACAACCAAGCGATGGAATCTTTGGAAAAGCTAACTACCAAGACTAATGCGATCGTCTCCACAGTGCGAGATGGCATCATCACCTTTTCCCAATCCGGTGCTATTACCAGTGCCAATCCCAGCATCAAAAGCATCTTTGGTTATCCTGAGCAAGATTTGCAGGGTAAATCTGTGATGGAGTTATTGGCTACTGATGGCGATGCAGATGCAGATGGAATCGATGCGCTCTTTCAACTGATCACACCCAACATTTTTTGTGAAGTTACAGGTCGCCGAGCCAACAATTCTGAGTTCCCGCTAGAAGTCATGGTGACTGAGTCTGCGATCGGACAAGAAACCTTTTACACTGCTACCTTTCGGAACATTACGACTCGCAAGCAGGCCGAACAAGATTTACATCTCGCCAAAGAACGGGCTGAGCAGGCTAATCGCACTAAAAGCCAATTTCTGGCAAATATGAGCCATGAACTGCGCACCCCGCTTAATGCCATCATTGGCTACAGTGAAATGCTGCAAGAAGAGGCCGAAGAAATAGGCCAGGATGATTTGGTACCCGACCTTAAAAAAATTCACGGCGCAGGCAAGCACTTGCTGGGTGTGATTAACGACATTTTGGATCTGTCCAAAATTGAAGCAGGCAAGATGGATCTTTATTTAGAAACATTCAGCCCGGCAGTCATGATTGCCGACGTAGTAAGCACCATTCGCCCGTTAATTGATCAAAACCAAAACCAACTTATTGTGGAATGTGACGAGTCCCTTGGTAGGATGCATTCTGACCTCACCAAACTGCGCCAGAATCTGTTCAATCTTTTGAGCAATGCCACCAAATTTACTAAGCAAGGCACAGTGACACTGACAGTGCGACGATCGCCCGCTTGCCCAATTTCAAACCCCAATCAACTTGTTGACTTTGATGACTGGATTACCTTTAGCGTTTCTGACACTGGCATTGGCATGACTCCAGAGCAGCTAGAAAGGCTGTTTCAACCCTTTACCCAAGCTGATGCATCCACTACCCGCAAATATGGTGGTACAGGGCTGGGGTTAGCAATTACCCAACGCTTTTGTGACATGTTGGGTGGTGGCATCACTGTGCACAGTGAGGTGGGTAAAGGGTCAACGTTTACTATGGTATTACCGACAATCTCTTGTAAAACAGTCATTCAGGAAGCAGTCCTAGAAGCAAATCTATCCCTAACCAAAGGTGCAGAATTGCCTGGAGATACAAAGCGTGTGCTGGTGATTGATGATGATCCCACCGTGCATGACCTTATGCAACGGTTTCTGACCAAAGAAGGCTTTCAGGTAGACAGCGCCTTGTCTGGAAAAGATGGCCTGCAAAAGGCAAAAGCCCATCGTCCTGATGTGATTACTTTAGATGTAATGATGCCTAGCCAGGACGGCTGGAGTGTGCTGGCAGCGCTAAAAGCAGACCCTGACTTAGCCGATATCCCGGTGATTATGCTGACAATGGTGGATGATAAGTCCATGGGCTATGCCCTGGGAGCTTCTGACTATCTTACGAAGCCAATCGATCGACACCGCTTATCCAAGGTCTTGAAAAAATATCACTGTGAGAACCCACCTTGCCCAATTCTGTTAGTTGAAGATGATCCTGCTAGCCGAGATATGATGCGGCAAATTTTGGAAAAGGAGGGCTGGATTGTAACCGAGGCCGAAAATGGATGTCTTGCTCTCGACTGTCTGAAAAAAGAGCGTCCTGAGCTGATTCTACTGGATTTGATGATGCCAGAGATGGATGGTTTTGGGCTGGTGAGGGAACTGCAGCGAAATCCTGCGTGGCGATCGATTCCAGTGATTGTTGTCACTGCTAAGGATATTACCCCAGAAGATCAGCGCATGCTAAGAGGGCATGTTGAGCAAATTTTCCAGAAAGGAGAATTTAGCCGCGAAGAATTACTTGTAGAAATCCGGCAACTAGTCTCTGGCTGTGTTTAACCTTGCTTGAGGGGATAACTCCTTTTTGGCCTTTGCACAGCCGTTAACTCGGCTAGCAAACACAGGTTAAAATCCGAGTATCCTTGAGATTGAGCATACGGGGCTCAGCGCCATCCATCTGACCAAAGCTTTTTTGTTGAGTACAAGGCAGGTTGAGCAACGCTGATCTGGGCGACGTCAAGTAATTCTGAAGCAGTATAGCCTTCAAAAGCACCTTAACAGGATGCTTGGTTGTAGCAACAAGATAGAACCGCTAAGAGGATGGCATGAACGCTGAACAAGCCTCAATGTTAGTAGTTGATGATATCGAGGCGAACCGCGATCTTTTGACCCGTCGCCTACAGCGGCAAGGCTATGCAGTCACCGTAGCGGAAGATGGCCAACAGGCGATCGACCTGTTGCAAGGACAAACCTTCGATGTCATTTTGTGTGACATCATGATGCCGCGCCTGAACGGTTATCAGGTACTAGAGCATCTCAAGGCAGATCCTGTTTTGCGGCATATTCCCGTCATCATGATCTCGGCACTGGATGATATTGACAGTGTGGTGCGCTGCATTGAGCTAGGTGCAGAAGATTATTTGTTTAAGCCGTTTAATCCAGTGCTGCTAAAGGCGCGCATTGGTGCCTGTTTGGAAAAAAAGCGCTTGCGTGATCAGGAGCAAGCGTATCTCAAGCAACTGCAAGCAGAGCAAGAGAAATCTGAACGGTTGTTGTTGAGCATTTTGCCTAAGCCAGTAGCAGAGCAGCTTAAGCAGGACAAGCAAACGATCGCTGAAAGCTTCTCAGAAGCGACGGTGCTGTTTGCTGACATTGTCAACTTCACGGAACTCTCCACTCATCGATCGCCGATTGACATAGTTAATCTGTTGAATCACATCTTTTCAGCCTTTGATGCCTTAGCCGAAGTCCATGACTTGGAGAAAATCAAGACAATCGGGGATGCTTACATGGTGGTGGGTGGCATTCCTACACCACATCCGGATCATGTCTATGCTGTTGCCAAGATGGCATTAGACATGCAAGATGCGATCGCCAAGTTCAACCAGGAAAATGGAGAGAACTTTAGTATTCGCATTGGCATTAGCACTGGACCAGTTGTGGCTGGGGTCATTGGTACCAAAAAGTTCATTTATGACCTGTGGGGTGACACGGTTAATGTCGCTAGTCGAATGGAATCCCACGGGCTACCAGGGTGTATTCAGGTGACAGAATCAGTTCATAACCAACTATGCGATCGCTTCATTCTAGATGAACGCGGCTTGTTGGATGTTAAAGGTAAAGGGGCGATGATGACCTACCTGCTGAAGCAAAGGCGCTAATCTGCTGCCGTGTTAGGGGCATCAGATCGTTAGGATTTGGCCTTATCCCCCTTCTTGATTCAATTTGCTTTATAGTTGGCAATGCGGGCAAAGCCAACAGGCTGAAGGCTAGCTCCACCTACCAGCACGCCGTCAATTTCAGGTTGTGCCATGATATCGTCGATATTATCTGGCTTGACAGAGCCACCGTATTGAATCGGCACATTGGGATCTTTGAGCTGGTTACGGATAACGCTAATAACGCGGTTGGCTTCATCGGCTTCACAGGTTTCGCCAGTGCCGATCGCCCACACAGGCTCGTAGGCAACCACCAAATTATGGGGATCTAAGCCCTCCAGAGCTGCGCGCAGTTGGCCAGTAATAACGGTTTCTGTGGCACCTGTTTCCCGCTGCTGGCCACTTTCACCAACGCAGAGAATGGGGGTTAGTCCAGCCTTTTGAGCTGCTTTCAGCCGCATATTAACAGTGTCGTCGGTTTCGTTGAAGTATTGGCGACGTTCACTATGGCCGACAATGACGTAGCGTACACCCAACTCTAACAGCATGGCGGGTGCAATTTCGCCAGTAAAGGCTCCCACATCTGCCCAATGGACGTTCTGAGCACCAATGCGGATACGGCTTCCATGCAGTACTTTGGACAAGACCGGCAATGCCGTAAAGGGTACGCATAATACGACTTCGCGATCATCTGGGGTATCGTGTAGATGAGCTGTGAACTCCTGTAGAAACTCGGTTGTTTCTGCCTGAGTTTTGTACATTTTCCAGTTGCCTGCAATGACTTTCTTTCGCACGGGATTTGGTAGGGCTGAACACATGAAGAACTGCATCCTACAGTCTAAGGCTTTCTAGGGAGCGATCGCACGAGTTCTTGCCTGAATCCCATTAGGATTCCCAATTTTCTAATTGTGTAAATTTATGATGGTTGCTGTTTTAGCGTTACTCTTGGCAGGCTTATTGTTTTTGGTTTTGGGTGCTGAAGCGTTGGTGCGAGGGGCATCGCGACTGGCTACGAGGTTGGGTATTCCGCCTTTGGTTATTGGGCTAACTATTGTGGCCTACGGTACGAGTTCCCCTGAAATGGCTGTCAGTATCCAATCTAGCCTTGCGAAGCAGGCAGATATTGCGATCGGGAATGTGGTGGGCAGCAATGTGTTTAATGTGCTGTTTATTTTGGGCTTATCGGCTTTGGTTGCTCCGCTACATGTGGCGCAGCAGCTAATTCGCCTGGAGGTGCCAATCATGATTGGGGTATCGCTGCTTGCCTTGCTGTTTAGCCTGGACGGAGTTGTGCAGCCATCAGATGGGGTGGTGTTGCTGGTAGGTGCGATTGTGTATACAGCGTTTCAGGTTTATCAGGCACGGCGGGAAAAGGATCCAGAAGTGCAGGCAGAATATGCCCAATTTGGTGGGACGCGGCAGATGTCGCTGGTGCAATGGATCACTCATTTGGGGCTGATTGCAGTGGGGTTGGTGTTGCTGGTGTTGGGTTCTGGCTGGTTAGTAGAGAGTGCCGTGGCGATCGCCCGTTCTGTAGGGATTAGTGAATTGGTAATTGGACTAACGATCGTGGCAATGGGCACATCACTTCCAGAACTGGCTACTTCGGTTGTGGCGAGTTTGCGTGGTGAGCGGGATATTGCGGTGGGTAATGTGGTGGGTAGCAACATTTTCAATATTTTGGCAGTACTGGGCATCTCCGCAGCCATTTCTCCAACTGGGGTTAGGGTGTCGCAGGCACTGCTGAACTTTGATATTCCCGTCATGATTGCTGTGGCGATCGCCTGCTTGCCTATTTTTGTGACTGGAAACCTCATTTCCCGATGGGAAGGGCTTTTGTTTTTGGTCTATTACGTAGCCTATGCAGCCTACTTGATTTTGGATGCTGTGAATCATGCCAAACTGCCGCTGTTCAGCAATATGTTCCTTCTATTTGTGTTACCTATAACTGTCATTACACTGGCGATCGTACTGCTACGATACTTCCACAAGCAGCGTAATTTACCTGAATAGCTGGTTGCTAGAAACCGTTGGCGGTTGCTCCTAGCCAGCCTTGCAGTAGTTCAATTTGCTCTGGAGATAACTGCTCGATCAGTGCAATTTGGTAGCGAGTAGGCCGGGGTTTTGCCAAAGTAACTGGGCAAATCAGCAGTTCATCGTGATGAAAGACGGCTAGCTGTACAGTGTCACCGGGTTGAAAATCGCGTAGGCGATCGCTGAGATGATCCGCACTAACGCGAATTCCATTCAAGGCAAGTAGTTCATCCCCTCCATTTATGCCCGCCTGACCTGCGGGCGACCCCGTTTCGACAAACTTAATCCAGTCTTGCCCACGTTCAGACTTGGCTACTAGTCCTAAGTAGGGTGTGCCATCTCCTTCAGCTTGCAGGCACAGACCAAATGGATAGAGATAGTCATCAAAAGGCAACTCCTCCACAGTATGCAGATAGCGCTGGAAGAACTCGCTGAGATCTGTTCCGGCAATCTCGCTAATCGTATCTTGCAGTTGCTGGGGCGTAAAGCCAGTTTCGGATTTGCCAAAGTGTTGCCACATCTGGCGCATAACATCATCAAGCGATCGCCGATTTTGGTGCTTAGCTCGGATCAGCAAATCCAGCAATAGCGATACCATTTCTCCTTTTAGGTAGTAGGACACTTGGGAATTGGGGCTGTTAGCATCCTGACGATAAAGTTTGACCCATGCATCAAAGCTGGACTCGCTCAGGGGCTGTACCAGCCGACCAGGTGTTGTCAGATAGCGAGATACTTCCCGGCTCAATTCGCTGAGATAGGTGTGGGCATCATAAAGCCCTGCCCGTAGGGGAATTAGCAAGTCGTAGTAACTGGTAGTACCTTCGCTAAACCAAAGGGAGGGAGTATAGTTTTCCTGGTTGTAGTCAACCTGCTCTAGAGCTTTAGGTCGAATGCGTTTGACATTCCAGAGATGGAAGAACTCATGGGCAACCAGTTGCAAAAACCGCTGGTATTTCTCCCGGTTCTGGAAGCCAAATCGCTGGTAGATCAAAGAGCAGGAGGTTTTATGCTCCAAACCGCCAAAACCCTGACCAGTCAAGTGCAGTAGGAATAGATAGCGATCGTACGGCAACCCCTCAAACAACTCTGCCGCAACCTGGATAATTCGCTGAACATCGGCAATCAGTGAAGCAGGCACTAAATTTCCATTGCCCCAAACGGCAAACTGGTGAGGCTTGTTAGCTACCTCAAAGGTGTAAACAGCATGAGTACCAATTTCAAAGGGGCTATCAACTAGGGTGTCAAAATTGGGAGCCAAAAATGTATTAGTTGTATGGGGTACGGCTGCTAAAGGTGTAGTAACGTGCCAACTGGGATAGGGTGGGGCGATCGTCACGTGGATGGGGCAAGTTTCGTAGCCTGGACTATAGAAAAACAGCGCTGCCCCATTGAAATAGCCATGGCTACTGTCTAGGTGATTGGTTCTGACAGACAATTCATTGGCATAGACTCGGTACTGTAAGGTAATGGCAGGTACGCCCCCCGTTTCTACTTGCCAACTATTTTTGCCCTGCTTTTGCCAGGATAGGGGCACTCCTGTAGGGGCGATCGCCACGAAGTTCTGCACATGGCGAGCATACTCTCGCACCAGATAAGATCCGGGCGTCCAGACAGGCATCTTTAGCAATAGAGATGCAGGTAATGCTGTGGTAGCCGCAATGTGCAGTGTCACTTCAAACAAGTGTGACGCTGGCTCTGGCATTGCGACGGTGTAATGAAAACGAAGAGGGCTTGATAGGCTATGTCTAGCTAGGTCAGGAGCCGTAAAGACCTGATCTAACAATTCATCTTGAAATACCAACTTAGATTCTAAGGACTCTTGGTTCATAGCCACACTGGAACACAGAATGCCTCCCAGTCTAACGGCAGAACGGGGCGATCGCTAGTCCAATATAGTAAACCTAACCCTTTAGGCTTCCACCTTGGCAGCAAACGCGCGTCCAGCTAGATGCATTAACTGTTTCATATTCAACAATTGCATCGTTTGACTATGGCTATCAATCTTGATCCAGCCCTTACTGTCCAATTTCTCTAAAATTTTGGCAGTTTCCTCAACACCCGTGTCGCTTACATCAGCAAGATCTTTAGCAGGAATGTTGTAAATTTCAGTACCGCTAGGGGTTACCTGGCCATACTGCTCACCCAACGTCACCAATGTATGAGCTAATTTCACTGCAGGAGGCTGGTGCCGCAACTGAAAGCGAATATTAGTTTGACGTAATCGCCGCACCATTAGCTGCAACATCCGGTGATGAAGCTGAGGATCTTTGAACAGGGTTTGAATAAAGCGCTGTGCAGAAATACTAACTAGCTTCACCGCAGATAGGGCAATTACATCTGTCGATCGCGGCGACTCATCCAAAATCGCCATCTCACCAAAAAAATCACCTCGTCCCAAAATGGCCAGTGCCACTACATTGTCGCCCGATAACCGACGAACCTTAACCCATCCCGACGCCACAAAATACACCGCATTTCCCCAGGCATCTTCCATCAAAACCGCACGATTTGCAGGATATTCATGTTCAACAGCTACAGACAGCAACCAGTCTAAAGTTTCTGGGTTGGCAGCCGTCAACAGAGGAAATAATTCACTAAAAACTTCGGTCTGCATGCAAAGTAATTAAACGCTAGAAATAGCTGTAAATGTAACTACGAAACACATGTAACTAACCAATCCTACCCTTACACTACTAGGGCTCTTTGATTGAGAATCTCAAACCAGCTAGTATTATAGCCAGCACCTCCACCTCTAGCCATAGGTGGTCACATCTAAAGGTGCAAGTCCTCAGTATATCGATTCCATAAGGCTCAGAATGTTCTGTTTTGTAATGGGGGTAGACCCATGCAATAGCGAGACTGGCACTGTATCACATCCAGCAAAGCAGAAACATCTGGCTTTTGCCAGCGGCATAACTAAAAAACGGGCTAACCATTAAAGAGGCTAGCCCGCAAGTTTGGGAACGCTTGGAAAGGTTACTTTTGCAGAACCAACTTCACGTTCGCATTTTGTAGCCCAGGACGCTTGACTTCAGCCAAGGTCTTGTTAACGGCATACTTTTGATTGATGGAGTTGATCAACTCGGTCTGATTATGACGCTTAGCAACGCCCCACAGATCGGCAATCAGGTCAAAAGAACCATCTACATTGCGAGACCAACCCAAATCGTATTCACCTTCCAAAACAGCTACGATGTCAGAACGAACGCGCTGACCGTTGTAGCCACGAACATCAGCATCAGTCTTAACAGAGATACCGAGGTCACGCAAGGATGCTTTCAGGATTTCAGCATCGCTGATCTTGGTGCGTAGAGTGCTAAAGTGAGACATTTAGAATTCCTCCTGTGGAGAATTGAGAACAACGTAGGTTAGCTAAGAACCAATAGCAAAAGCTATTGCGTTTTGATCAAACCACTAGCACAAGGCTAGTCTTTTCTCCTGTTGGGAGCAGGAGAAAGCTTTTAAAACTCCAGTCGCTGATACTCAGCAACGGAAGCGGCAGCAGGTCTTGCCCGTTGACGAGCCCAATCGCGCAGAGCCGTCACCTGTTCACTCATAGTCTTTGAAAGAGGTTGAGTTGCTTTCACCGCTGCAATAATGTCAAGCTGGGTAAAATCGCGCTCTTGGGCAAAGGCTTCATACATAGCAGCCACTAGCGCTTGCTCAATTTCTGCCCCTGAAAATCCGTCGGTTACATTTGCCAACTGTTCCAAATCAAACCGAGATAGGTCACGGTTGCGCTTAGCAATGTGTATTCTGAAAATATCACTGCGTTCTTCAGCATTGGGCAAATCCACGAAGAACAATTCATCAAAGCGTCCCTTACGCAGGAACTCACCAGGCAAGCGCTCAACTCGGTTAGCCGTTGCCATAACAAAGACTGGTGACTTCTTCTCCTGCATCCAGGTTAGGAAAGAGCCGAAGATGCGGCTGGAGGTACCGCCATCAGAGTCTGCCGAACCACTGCTACCAGCAAAAGCTTTGTCCAACTCATCGATGAATAAGATGCCTGGAGAGATCGACTCAGCGGTTTTGAGAGCATTACGCAAGTTGGCTTCAGAGCGTCCTACCATAGAACCATCGTAGACACGACCCATATCCAAACGCAGTAGGGGAAGGCCCCACAGGCGAGAAGTTGTTTTAGCGATCAGAGACTTGCCACAGCCAGGAACTCCCAAAATCAGCATTCCTTTAGGCTGAGGCAAGCCATACTCTCTGGCACGCTCTGTGAAGGCATCGGAGCGCTGCTTAAGCCAACGCTTGAGTTCTTCTAAACCACCAACAGAGTCGATCGTCTCATCTTCTTCTATATATTCTAGAATTCCGTTGCGACGAATCAGTTGCTTCTTTTCTGAGAGAACAATATCAACTTCTTCTTCAGTAAGGCGGCCAGTTGCTATTGAAGCCTTGCGGTAAACCTTCTCAGCTTCATCACGAGTCAGCCCTAAAGCTGCTTTCAGCAACTTTTCTCGCGTCTCGGTGGTGATGCGACGGTTCCGGGTCTGCTCCAGTTGCTGTGACAAAACCTGATTCAACTCAGCCATGTCTGGCATTGGGAAATCGAGTACAGCAACTTCCTTCTCAAGCTCGATCGGGATTTGCTGGACAGGGGACATCAGAACAATAGTCTTTTGGGTTCCCTTGAAGCTGGCGATCGCATCTCTTAACCAGCGAGTCACAGCAGGCGAGTCTACAAACGGATGAAGATCCTTAAACACGTAAATCCCAGGCTCTCGCTGACGAACCACCCACTCGATTGCAGCTTCTGGGGAGACAGTGTTGTGCTGGGTAACACCACGAGGCTGACCATACTCAACAATCCCATGAGTTACCGTCCAGACAAAAACACGACGTTGGGGACGAACCTGAGAAACTGTTGAAATCGCTTGCTCAGCCCTCTCCTCCTCGGGGGTGACCATGTAGATCAGGGGATACTGCGCCTGAATTAAGATACTAAGCTCTTGCTGCATATCACCAAATTCCCTCAGAGACAGCTACAAACATTCCAACTTCCAGCGGCAAAAAGTTATGGCAAACCTGATCCCTTAAAGTCTGCAGGGAATTTCAGGCGAACTATCAGGATCAATTTGATCTAATCGACTAGCAGGGAACCAATTCCCCTTCGCCTTGAACGCTCGACCCAGACACAACTGGCGAAACTACAGATACGGATTTATCAGACAACACACTAGAATCAGGCTCCATTGTCACTAGGTTCGCATCTCTAATAACGACGGCAGTAGCACACTCTGGACAAGAGTAAACTCTGTGTGCACTACCAAAACCATGCTGATCAACAACGTCTGGGTGAGTGAGATAAAACTCGATCGCCTCTTGGGCAATGTCAGTCATGGTCTTGGACTGAACAGCAGCATAGACCTTCAACTTGCGGTGCAACTCAGGTGAAAGGTACAACGTCGCCTTTTGCTTCTCTTCCTTATACTTAGTCTGCATAGAACTCTCAGAGGCTTACCCGGGTATGCATGAAAGAATAGGGGCTATTCCAAAGGCTGTCAAGACAGCTTAACGGTTTGACGTCAATATTGTTACATTGCTTTACACTGCTTCAAGCAATGTCTGGAGGCAGTGGATCTCTTTGAGGCGGCTGCCAGCCTTGAAGCTGTTGCTGTACCATAGCTTGAACGTCTTCTCTAGCAATTTCTGTTCCTACCGATGTGTTGCCTGCTGTTTCAAAAAAGATGATGCTATCGACCATGTCCAATGCCACCATTTGAAACAGGATATGAGTGGTCGGTACAGGCAGGGCAATAATGTGTGGGTCGCGCATAGGGTAAGGGCCTGTTGATACGTCTTTAAGGCTTGGAAAGGCGTAGATGACCCGTTTCTCCACGCCTGCTTGGGTTTGGTGTGCCAGTGTGGTTACTGTCCAGTTGTGGTCAAGGGTTTGCACAATGTAATAATGCGGGTGGCGCAGTTGGCTAGCAATCTGCTGTAAGACAGGAGCGATCGCTTCTACCAAAATTGGTGTCACTCCATCCTGAGGAGCCTCATCAATCAGTGTTTTTATTTGTTGATCAACATCAATGGGTTCCATGCTCAATTCTTAGCCACAATCTCTATGGTTTCATTCTGAATCGAGTTTTGGAAAATCTGGACGCTCCGGAACAATTGTTGCCAAAATTGATCCAGCTCTACCCACGTTTGTTATCGTTAGTCGTTAAACCTTTGGGGAAGCCTACTGAAGCGTGGAGGCCATCTTAGAACTACTGCTCAAAGAACTTCAGCATTCAACCAACGCCTCGCAGCAAAATTGTTGGAATGTGGCAGATCGGCTTTTCCAGGAAGTGCTCCGAATTTGCCATGAGAGCAAGCGTATCCAGGCTTCAGGAGATGTTGTTTCCTGGGCCACTACTCTTGCCAAGCATCGCTTAGAGCAATGCTTAGACTATTACAAGTTAGGATCGCGCCGAGGCCGAATTGAATTGCACAGTACCCTTAGCGCTGTGGTGTATCGCTACATTAATCCCACGCAGACCCAGGCTGGCTACCAAGCGCGCCTGACGTTAATTGAGGACTTCTTGCAAGGGTTCTACATGGAATCGCTCAATGCCTTTCGTCGTGAAGCCCAATTGCTGCCTACCTACCAGCCGCATACATTGCTAGAGCTGGCAGAGTATATGGCGTTTACGGAACGCTATGGCAAGCGTCGCATTCCTTTACCCGGTCATCGCAACCAACAGCTCATTATTTTACGGGCACAGACCTTTTCTCAGCAGCAACCCGCAGAAATGCCAGTAGACATTGAGCGGGCTGCTGAGGGGATAGGTAGCGAAACAGATACAGTTTGGAGTGCTGCATCGATTCAACAGGTGCGTGAGCAGATGGTGGCTCAGGAGGTGGAACCTTCGGAGGATACTTTGCGGCATGCGGTAATTAATGAACTGTTGGCTTATTTGGAAGAACGCAATCAGAAGGATTGTGCCGATTATTTTGTGCTGCGGTTACAGGATTTGCCTGCCCACGAAATTGAAGTGATTTTGGGTTTGACGCCACGCCAGCGAGACTATTTGCAGCAGCGATTTAAATATCACCTGATTCGGTTCGCATTGTCCCATCGCTGGGAATTGGTGCATCAGTGGCTAGAAGCTGACTTGGAGCATGACTTGGGCTTGACGCCGCAACAATGGCAGAAGTTTGTTGGTCAGTTGGAGCCGCATCAAGTTAAGCTACTGGAATTAAAACAGGACAACGTTATGGATGGGGCGATCGCCCAGTCCCTTAACCTCACACCCACCCAGTTGCAAAAGCAATGGTTTCGATTGCTAGAAAAAGCTTGGGAAATTCGTAATAATTTAGTGTCCGGAGCAGGTGCATTAGCGGATGAATAGGGATTTGTACTATGGATAGTGACTCAAAAGCATTCCAACATCAGTTATTGCGACTGCTACGGACGTTGCTTCCAAGCGTATCTACTGCGGATATTGAGGCGCTGGCTCAAATGTTGCAGGACAAGGTCAATCCGTCCTTGTCTTCCTCGTCGTTTTCAGTGTCCAATCTGCCTTCCTCCTCCAGTCATCGGGGCGCAGACTTTTCCACCCCCTCGGGGGAATCGTTACTCGACTTTGGAGATATACCGGCTGTGCAAGACCGTTTTCAGGCATTGCTAAAGCATCGTTTACAAACAGAGATTCAACAGAATCCACCGTTGTTCCCCTGGGAAACTGAAATTCATGACTATGAGACCGATCGCTCCCCTGGGTTGGTTGGTCTCCCAGTCGGGCTGTGGTGGCGTCAACTGACGGCGCTCAGCATCCCTACTGCCCTGCCTAATGGCGTGTTGGCGCAACTGCTCCAGCAATGCCAGGAAGTGGCTCAAACCTCCTTGCAGGAAGGAGCTCGCTTGGTGCGGGTAGTGGAGGAACTGTTTCCTGATCAGACTCAAGCGCTCAACTATCTAGCTGGGTTGGTGGTGACGTCGCCAGCACGTTCTGGTGGCACAGCCCTCACCCCGGCAGCAACTGAGGATTTTCCTCCTAGTTACGAGGCGGCGGCTCCTGCCCAACAAATGGTGTTGTCTCTGTTGGCAGCCCAGGAAATTTTGGCGTCGCTAACGCTAAAGCTGACTCCAGGCCAGTCTCAAACTTGCCATTGGCAGACTGAAGCAGGCACCTTGACTGTGTGGGCAGCCTATGACCCGGTTACCTGCTTGCGGGTTCAGGTGACTTTGCCTGTAAGTGGTGAACTGAGATTACGGGCTGGGGCGATCGAAGCGAAAGCGAATCGACCGGATTCGGGTTACCTCAGTGCAGAATTGTTTGGTGTTCAGCCTGGGCAAATTTGCACGTTGGAAGTGGCGCCGATGGATCAAACGCTACCTTTGACATTTGCCATTCATTTGACTTAGGCAGTGGCTAAGCTGAAGTAATTTTGCAAGCAACGACGGTCACCAGGTATATGGTTAGGTTAGGGTTGATAAACCTAGCCTACTAACAAACCTGGTGGAGTCGTTGTTTTTGTTTGGGTACTGTGCGATCGACGGCTGGGTATGCTGACAGATAGATAGCTACTCGGAGGATGCAGGTGACCAGTAACGCAGAAAAAACGAGGCGTCGATGGCTAATCGCGGGGAAAGGCTGGCCTCGGCTAAACCAAATGCCACTGCCAGAGGTTGAGCATTCTATTCTGTTGCGGGTGTTGACCCAGGTTTTGGTGTCGATCGGCATTATTGCTAATGATTTGGCGGCAGAAACCCAAGCCAGCCTGTGGGCGATACCTCTGAGTGCGGTAGGGGCTTATTGGAGTTGGCAGAGTCGGCGACGACACAACGTAGCCACCAAATTTTGCATTGCGATCGGCATGTTAGGTGCGCTAGCCGCCTTCTTTGTGGAATTGCGGAGTGACTCAGGGGATACTCGGCTCGTGCTGGCCAGACTACTGGTTTACCTCCAAGTGCTGCATAGCTTTCACATGCCGCGCCGCCAGGATCTAGGCTATTCCATGATGATTGGGCTGATTTTGATCAGCGTAGCCAGTACCTTGAGCCAGACGATGGTGTTTGGGCTGGGGTTGTTGGCCTTTTTGGCGATCGCTCTGCCTGTACTGGTGTTGGATTATCGCTCTCGGTTAGGGTTGTTAGGGCAGCACTATCGATCTCCCCTGCGCCATGCCAGCCTTTCTCCCAAGCAGCTAGGTGGCTTTTTGGCTTTAATTTTGGGGCTGGGGATGGCAATTTTCCTGAGCCTACCCCGCTTACCTGGCTACCAGTTACGAACCTTTCCGGTGAGTGAGCCCACTGTGCAGGAAGAAGTGGATAGCCGCCAAATCATCAACCCTGGTTATGTGCGCGGCGGCAACGGTAGAGATGGTACTGGTGAAGGCGGACAGGGCACAGAACCCGGCCAGGTAGATGAGACGTTTTACTACGGGTTCAACAGCCGCATTAACCAAAATCTGCGGGGACAAATGAAGCCTCAGTTGGTGATGCGGGTGCGGTCTCAGGTAGAAGGGTTTTGGCGGGTGTTGGCCTTCGATCGCTACTTAGGGCAGGGTTGGGAAATTTCTCGTGCGCAAGAGCTTAAGGATATTGAGCGTCCGACATGGTCCTATCAATTTTTCATTCCGCGGCCTGTGGCCGCAGGTTTAACCCGTGAAGCTGTGCAAACTTACACGATCGTGTCTGATTTGCCCAACCTACTCCCGATGCTGTCCTACCCCAGAGAACTGTATTTTCCGGCTCCTAAGGTCACCACAGATGCCGAGGGAAATATTCGATCGCCCGTAGGCTTGTCCGAAGGGCTAACCTACACGGTCATTTCCGATGTGCCCTATCGCAATCGCAGCCGGTTACGGCAGGTTGGCGCCAAGTACCCAGAGTCTATACGCAAACACTATTTAGATGTTCCTACCGCTATTCTGGCTTCAGTACGCAAAGAAACGGAGCGGCTGCTAGCGACCTCACCGCAGCCAATCACGGCTCCCTACGAAAAAGCTCTGTTTCTGGCACAGGCGTTGAAGCAGCGTTACAGCATCCAGTATGAATTGCCACCTTTAAAGGAAAACGAAGACTTGGTCAGTGCCTTTTTGTTTCAACATCAAGGCGGTTATCCAGACCATTTCTCAACAACCCTGACGATTATGCTGCGATCAATTGGCATCCCTGCCCGTTTAGTGGCTGGGTTTGCCCCTGGCCAGTTCAATCCCTTTACAGGGCTGTACGAAGTATGGAATACCGATGCCTACGCAGTGACTGAAGTGTTTTTCCCGCGCTATGGCTGGTACACCTTTGACCCGATTCCTGGCCACGAACTGTTTCCCCCCTCGATCGAAGAAGATCAAACCTTTAGCGTGTTACAGCGCTTTTGGCAGTGGATTGCTGGTTGGATTCCCTCACCAGTCAGTAATCTACTGGGTCGGTTATTGGGAGGTATTTTTGCGGCGGTAGTCGGAGCGATCGCTTGGTTTATGGGGCTATTTTCCCAAGGGTGGCAGGGAGTGTTCATAGCGCTGTTGGTCATGCTGTTGGTGGCATTTTTGGGCTGGTTGCTGTGGCAGGGCTGGCGACGCTGGCAACATGCACGCAGGCTGGCCGCACTGCCTCCAATGGAGCGGCTTTATCAGCAAATGTTGCATCGACTAGCCAGCTTAGGGATGGGCAAACAGCCTGCCCAAACGCCGTTAGAATACGCTCGCCACATGCAAACCAATCGCCCTACAGAGCAAGCTCAAGCTATTGCCACTATCTCCCAAGCCTATGTGCACTGGCGCTATGGCGGGCAAACACCCGATCTAGAAAGACTAAAACAGCAGCTTCGCATATTCCAGCAGACTACTCGGCGAAAACCCTAATTCGCAAAAAATCAACGATCGAGCAGGCTACTAACGCACAGTAGTAAGCAACTCCCACTACCAAAGGCTTCTAGCGATTATTTTTAGATACTGTACACCAATTGCACGCTATTGGCACTTTTTCACACCTAAACGCATCAAACAGCACCCAAGTGATAAAGCTCAATATCAGCCAGTTTGATCAAGAATTTCCCTAAACCGCCGTTCCAATTCTTCAGGCGATCGCTGGTAAGACTCTTTTAACTCTTCCTTGAGAGACTTTTCCTCAACGCCATCTAGAACTGTAGAAGGCAGGCTGAATCGCATCTCAACCAGCTTAGCCAATGCTCCCACAGCCAAAATCCTAGTATGGGGTGGGTTAGCTTTATCCCTAGCGACCTCTCTGCATACTCGCCTGGCTAGCTGATAATCGCTCTCTTCTCTGCTAGGCAGCGGGGTTACCTTTGAGCAATCAGCAACTACCTCAGCAACGACGCTGTAAACTTCGTCTTTAGGCTCTTCCTGGGCTGACTGCTGGACGATCGCACAATCATTATCGGACTGAGACCGCTTAAGCTCACCAATCCAACTATAGATAGTCGTTTTAGGTATCTGAGGGTAGCGATCGCGAACTTCCCTTGCGGTTGCCCCTTTGAGCAGCAAGGCAATAGCTTGGGTCTTGAGCTGTTTGTTTGTGAGATTGCGTTTCCTCGGCATACGGTTAATCTAGCAGTTCAATCCCTGTAGTTGTTTGTGCGATCGCATCATTCAATTCTGCTGGCTTCTTCTTACCGATATAGCGGCTACGAAGCTTCCCGCCTTCACGCCAATAGAAGTACCAATAACCACCATGTAGGGCTCCCTGGTTGCACTTGCACTTAGGCTTGCCACAGCGAATCTTCTCAAGCTGGTAGGTGCCCTTGCCAACCTTACGACGCTCTAGAACCTCACGATCTCTCCTAGCTGCTGGCTCAACCACTTCAGTCTCTAAGGTGGATGCCAGCCAGTCACGAAGTTCGTTCAGTGTAGGAGTGGATGAATTGCAGACCGCGTTTAACCCGGCTAGGAAGGCTCTCTTCTGATCCTCGCTGGCAGCGTTCATCTCAAGGGTGATTGCATCCATGAATTTCTTATGTAACATCTCACTTCTATTCTACCAAGATGTTACATAAGAAATGGCAGCGCGATCGTGCTCAACCCCTGGGAACCAAGCGATCGACCACTGCAACCAGTTGAGCAATGCTCTCAGCCTGCCTCTCTGCTGTAGCGGCTTGCCTTTCTGTGATCGCTTTAAGCTCTGAGAAGCCTTCTCGAACAACCGATCGAAGCTCTCCAAACTCTTCTCTCATGGTCACCCTCATCTCAGTGATGTCCTCAGTCAATCGCCCAATCTGGTCAGTCAGTAGTTCCAGGCTCTCAGATTGCCGTGCAAAACCTCTATCAATGGTTTGACCCAGATGGACGATCGCTTGTTGTAGCTCTGTCATTTCACTCATCTCCCTAATTCCTCGCTGATAGTCGATCGATGGTTGCCTGTTGCTGGATGGCTAATTCAACCAGTCTGTCAGCAGTTGCAATCAGTCGATCAGCAGTTGCAGCTTGCCGATCGGTGGTTTGCTCTAATCGGCTAACTGTCTCATTCAGTTGCCCAACAGCTATGGCTAGGTCATCAATCCGATGGCCTAAGTTATCGATTTTGCTACCCAGATCATCGGTCATGAGTTCTCCAATATCCGACCGTAAACATGTCGAATAGCACCAGGGTCAATCCGATCGCTCCTAAAGGACACTGCGAAACTCTTGCACTGCATTTAGCCTGGATGTTTCAGCCAGCAAGACACATCGTGACAGATGAGCCAAGTCAAGGGAAGTCAGTTCAGGGATCTCGCTGCGATCGATGCGCTCATAACCATTGGAGCGTAGATGGTAGAGGCTAAACACTCCATCTTCCCAAAACCAGACTTCGGGTACGCCTAACGCCTGATACCGCTGCAACTTAGCAGCACTGCCACTGGTAAAGATGACTTCGATCGATAGGTCTGGGGAGCTTTTAGGTTGCCCAATGCAGTACGATTCATCGGCTTGAGCAGAGACAATATTTTCTTGCTCTTGAGTAACAGAGCCAGTTGGCGCAAACTCTATCCCCTTTGCCAAAAAGAATGTTTCAAGCAGCATCCCGATCACAGACTTAAAAAACTCGTGGTCAAGACCCGGCATGAGAATTTCGATTGTCCCTTCGTAATAAGCCAACCGCACACCAGGGGAATCCTGGGATGCCTGCTGAATGAGCTTAAACTTCTCCCACTTCCCTTGTAGGACGATGCGCTGATCGACGGTTTTTGCAACTGTTTTTGTCATGGCGATCGCCCATCCTTGTCATCAAAGACCTTGCTTTCTTCCTTAGCCATTTGCTCTAGGCGCTCTCTAAGCAGTACCCGAATCTTGGCTGACAACGGTAGCTCTGTCCATGCCGCGTCGTTGCGACATTTTTCGATCGCTTCCTTTAAGTCACTCACATCCACAGGGATACGTCCTTTTTGTGCCACTACTTCATTCATTGAGTTAATACCCTCTCATCCTACCTTTGCTGATTCACGGTAACTAAATAGAGTCAGCATGAATCTACTTGACTCTATCAGAGACTAAGTGATACGTTATTGGAACAACCGAGAAACAGCCCCAGAACACGGCTAAACGAACTCATCGTGTTTCTGGCTGTTCCGAATCGTTCCAAACCAGTACCACCAACGTTTACAGGAGGATTAACCCATGCGACTCACTGACTACTTGAAACAAAAGATCGCCCATCACGAACAGCGATTGCAGAAGGCCAAAAAAGAGGCCGATCGCAAGCATATCGAATGGGCGATTAAAGAAGCGGAACTACGGTCTAGGGCTAATTCCAAGCAATAAGGGATTCAACCACAGCGACCAGGCGATTGACGGTTTCAGATTGAACATTAGCCATCCGTTCAAGGTGATGACCAACGCGATCGACCGTAGCATCAAGCCGGGTAACCGTAGCATCAAGCCTCGTAACCGTGGCATCTAATTGACTCACATTTTGCTCAAGCCTTGCCACACTGCCATCAAGCCGGGTAACCGTGGCATCTAGTTGGGTGATTCTGCCATCCAAGCGATCGACCGATTCATTGAGATTGCCTACCCCGATAGCTACCGTGTCAAGCTTCTCTCCTAGATGGTCAAGCTTCTGCTCTAAGCGATCGAAGCCCTGGTCAAGCTTCTGCTCTAAGCGATCGAAGCCTTGGTCAAACTTCTCTCCCAGTTGCCCGATCGCTTCTACCACACGATTCTCTTCATTCATGGTTTGCCTTTCCTATCAGTGGGTGCCTTTTCACTTAGATAGAGCTTCAAGGCTTCGCTGACAAGCTCTGAGAGGGTTAAGCCTTGCCTAAGTGCCTCGATTTTGGCACGAGTCTTTAAGTCCTCATCCACATCCACTTGTAGTCTGCTCATCTCTTCTTCATGTAGTTCTGCCATTAATCCTACTCCTGATATAGATGCTAAGCGAATCACAACTAATGCTAGCGCTATTACTAAAAGTAGTGTTACTCTCATAAGTGGTACTGCCAGAAACACGATCGAAACTACTGAACCACCTACCCATTCACACGAGAAAACAATGAACGTTTCACTCACCAAATTCTGCAAGGATCACAACCTACCTAAAGCCACGGTCTACCGTAAGGCTCAGGAATTAGGCTTTTCAACCAGTGACGGATTATCCCCTGAAGCCGTCGATCGCTTAACCATCGAATTCAACCTGATCACTGAACCACAGCCTCAGCCTCAGCCAGAACCTCAAGGCATCCAGGTAGAAGTGGGCAACCACGCGATGGTTTTGGCAAGCCCAATAGTGCCTACCCAATACTCCTTGGATTCCCTCAGGCAAGACCAAGCCGTCACGATCGCTAACCCTTTGGAAATCGCCCAACAGATGATTGCAGCCTCTAAGTCGCTGGCTGAAGCGATGGCTAATGATTTGGAATGCCGGAAACTTCAGTTAGAGCAAACCCGCAAAGCTAGAGAAGCGATCGCCGCTCAAGCCCAAAAGTTAGAGATAGACGCACGGTTCTATTCAATACAGGCCAACCAGTTAGATAGCAGTGTGACCGCTGAAACGACCAAACTAACTGAGGAGTTAGAAACCCTAAAAAAGCTCTCACAGCCCGCTACAGACGGTTCTGTTTAATTTTCGTCGTGTGTTCCCTAATAGCAGTGGGTGTTAAATGTCAAACACCCATTACTCTCGAAAAGGAGAAACCATCATGCCTCTTGAAGAAATCGCAAAGTATTTTGCTCTGGACAACCACTACTTATTTGACCTAGTAGAGCCTTACGATTTCTGGCTATTAGTGCCAGTGCTTGAACCAGATGGGCTTTTCAGTATGCATTTGCTGAACCCAGACGGAGACTGGCACTTATTTCAGCATGGTCTGAATTGCCGTTCTATTGACGAAGCCAAACGGGCTGGAAAAGTCGAGATCGATATCTGGATGAACGAGCTTTCAAGAGGACTCTAGACATAGCAATGGGTGCGATCGCCTCCAAGCAAAACGCACCCACTACAACCCCGTTCACGAGAGGTATCTCAATCATGCACCAAATCGTTGACCTAAGAGAAGCGATCGCCGCTTCATTGTTTGAGGCTAGGGCAGAAGTATCCTACGCCTTGGGCAAGCCTATTGCCCGATACCAAATCCCTGAAGAGATTCGTTATCGCTTGCTTGATTTAACGCTTGAACTTGAGCGGCTAGAAAAGGAGCTAGAGCGCAATGTCTAGACACTACGCCTACTTGATTGAACTGGCTAAACCTTTGGGTAACGACACCCATTCAGCCCGCTACTACTTGGGCATCACCGACAACCTTGAGGCTAGGTTAAAACTCCATCGCAGTGGACAAGGCTCTAAGTTCCTAGCGGCTGCAACGGCTAAGGGAATTGACTTTGAAATAGTGCGATCGTGGGTCTTTTCAGACAAGGCTACAGCCAAGCTGTTTGAGCAAAAAGCTAAGCGATCGCTGAAGAATCACAGCCGTTTACTGGGAGGACGATATGGCTAGAAAGATGCCTGTGAAGGTTCTGCTATCACCCAAGTTAGTAGCCAGAATCCTACTGCACTTGAATGACGAAATCGAAGATATTTCAGACGCTTGGGATGACTTCTTTGAGAAGGCAATCGAGTTCTACTTGGACAACCGCTAAAAAACAGCCCCCTGGAGCTTTGGGGGCTTTTCCTCTATCTAAGGATCAATTATGAACGCATTCCTCAACCAACTAGTACAAACACCTCATGGCGTTGTGATGGCTAAAGCAACAGCCCTAGCTGCGATCGGTATCGGCGATCGTGAGTGGCAGAAACTTCGCAGTCAGCTAACTGAGGGTGACCATTACCTCTACTCCAAAGAGGGTGGTATCAGGAAGCTCTACTTCACCCAATTGGGGTTGATTGAGTTGGCTGAATTGGTAGGAAGCGATCGGGCGATTGAATTCAGCAAATCACTCACGGCTATTGCTCACCAACCACGGCAATACCCTGCTCAGCAAGTTAGGCCAATGCCAATGGGTGAGCCTGTGGGTATGGACTACTATCAGCCAGCCCAACCCCAACAACCATCACAACTATCTCAAGCCCAGGTGAATGAGATTATCCAACTCAGACGTGATGAGCTGGAACTGAAGCGATCGCAGGAAGAAACTAGGCGATTGGAATTGGTGCAACGCCTGGGCGCTAACCACCCTCAAATGCCGATGCCGCAAGGATCGACCTATAGAAAAGTCGAAAAAACTGAAATCGTCATCGTCAACCAAGTCTCAGACCGTGGAGTTAGGTTTCTTTCTAACGATGCTTTCTTGGGTGCGATCGTCTGCCTGTTCTACCTAATTAGCGGTTTAACGGTTTGCACGATCGTTTCTGCCTTGCTTACCCCAAGACCAGTCGAGGTTCACCGCTATGTCAGATGATGAGACTCCAAAGGTCACGATTACCGCTGACTCCCTCTTTGGTGGTGGTGCAAAGACTGAGCAGGTGACGGTTGATTCCAACCGACTTAACCCAGTCAGTGAAGCAGAGCGGCTATGGCTTGAGCGGTTGGCAATGCCAGCAAGGCCAGTGGATCAATTCTTACAGGCATCGTGTTGGCTCAGCCTGCCAGCGCTGTTGGTATCGGTTGGCAGAGTGATACCCACGATCGAATTGTTCCTGATGCCCATTGCGATCGCACTGTTCATCCCACTGGCAGCGAGTGCCTACGCATGGTTGAGATTCCCCCGGTTGCGATGGTTTCTTGCCTACAGGTTCGTGCTGGTTGTTTTAGGCATCGTTATCGGAGGTTTGTGACCATGAGCGATCGGCTTCACCCATCACTGTTGCAGCACTACCTCGATACCAACAAGAGAGCCAATCAAACCTCTTTTTGGTTAGTCGTGATTGCCTGGGGGTGTATTGCTGCTGCAAGCATGACCAGTAACTTGCCTACTCGAATTGGATGCCTAAGTATCGCGCTAGGGGTATCGATCGCAGCCAAACCAATCAGAAAGAGTGCGATCGCAACTGAGCGAGTGCGAAACGATATCGATGATATTTCCACTCAGTCTTTTCAAAATTGGCTATGGGATGCCATGAAGCCAAGCGAGAAGGCTGTTGAAGTAGCCTTGCCAATCGCTCAATTACCCCAAGAGGTTTACCCCTTTGACAGCCTGCTAGATGAAGCCGTAGGCATCGCTCTATTGGGCAATAGCGGTAGCGGTAAAAGCTCAGTGGCAAAGTATCTTGCAGGGTTAATGGGTCTGTCGCAAGTCTTGGTCTTAGACCCTCACGATGACGGGAATACGTGGGACGGGCTACCTGTAATTAGCGACTACGAGTCAATCACCGTCCAATTGCAACTACTGTTGGATGAGTTGGACGATCGCAGGGTTAGGCGCAAAGCAGGTGAGAAATTAGAACCGTTAGTTGTAATCTGCGACGAGTTTCCAGCCGTTAGGGATTACTGCCAACAAGTTGGGATGAAGGTAGCCGATCGCTTCATTCTCCGCTTTGGCAGTGAGTGCCGTAAATTCAACATCCTCACCATCTTCTGTAGTCAGAGCGGTAACACCAAGTCACTAGGGCTAGAAGGGAAGGGCGATTTCCTTGAAAACTACGTCCTAGTGAGACTTTGCAAAGTAGCTGTCAAGCACGCTAAGAATCTGAGCGATCGCACTGTTCTGGCAAGGTTGCAATCGGTGGGATTCCCATGCCTTGTGGGTGATGAGGTGAGTATTCATCCAACGCATGGTAAGTACCAGAAATTCGCTAAGGGTTTGCCGCCCAAGGGATTAAAACCACTGCGATCGCTGCCTTTGACCATCCCTTTAGCCGGTTCAAGTGAGGTTCAAGCAAACGTTCAAGGTTCAGCAGGTTCAAATAGGGGTTCAAGTCCACGAACCCAGCTTGAACGTGCTTGGGAATTGGATTTAGAGGATTCAGGTTCAAAAGGTTCAGCAGGTTCAAATGGGGGTTCAAGTCCCAATTTTGGGGGGTTCAGTGAGGGTTCAGATGAACCTGAACCTTTTAGCGAGATTGATGAGATGGAGGATGAGACTCTGAGGCAACTCATTATCGATTTCCGTAGTGAAGGCATCACCAGCCAAGACGGATTCATCCATGCTTGTTGGGGTGTGTCGAAAGGCGGTGGACGCAAATATCATCGTGCCAGAGAGCGATATCAGGAAGTGTGCAGGAGGTTTGGGTTATAAAACCGAACTGCGATCGACCAAGCTTGGCATCCTAAGCGTGACGAGTTTCTTAGGAATTAAAAAGATGCTAACCCAAGCTTTACTATTCGCCCCTAAAAGGCAAGTGATGAGCGCGATCGCAATCAGCGACACAACTCTTAAAGTCTGGCGCTTAGGAACGGAAACGCAGTCCCCGAAGCTGATCGAGGGGGTTCACTGGGTTCGGAACGGTCGCAAGCAAATCCTATATAACGTCCCTCTTCTTCAGGACTTTATTGCTAACCTGGGCAGCCCTGAAGCTCACGAAAGGGCGATCGAAAGCTATCTCGAATCTCTACCTTCCTACCAGCCTAAGAAAGCTAAAAAAGCTAGCTAACTCTTTCCTTGAAAACCCTTACCTATTAATAGGAGTGAAAAATGCCGGAAAAAGCAGAAAACCCCGTGAGCGCGGGGTTTCCAGAAATCTCAGACGAACTAAAAATTGAGTACTACCAGTCTGAGGATAGCACTGAAACCCTACCCCCCGTCAAGCAGTTAAAACCTTTTCCACCAGGAATCTTACTGGATCGCTGGTTAGAGAAGAAAATCGCCAAGGGTAGGGGTGGCTCCCAGCAGGAGGTCGAGTATCTTGCAGTTACTCTACTGTTGGGCTTAGAAGTAATCCAGGGTGAAATCCCGCCGCCGTGGCCTTTGGTGAAAGACTTGCTCGACTATTATTTAGAGTTCGTTAGAGCTTCTGGTTTTGATTGTGAGCAGGCAATTGCGTTCTGGAATCAAGTCAGACTGAACCCCCAAGCTTACCGGGAATACGATAAGGGTCGCAATCTAAAAGAGATTAAGGAGGCGATCGAACGGTTTCAGGGCGGTCAAGACGATGATGGCGATCGAATTCAGGAGAAGGGTAAGCGGTCAATCCCCGACCAATTAATAGATCTTGCCACGGCTTCAGAGGTAACCCTCTGGCACACCCCTGACGGTGAAGCCTATGTTGATATTTTAGAGAACGGAATCAGGCAAACCCTACCCTTAAGGCGTAAGGCTTTCAGGCAGTGGCTGTCCCGTCGCTACTACTTAAAAGAGGGAAAATCACCCAGTACTGATGCTTTGCAGCAGGCAATCAACACCCTTGAAGCCCTAGCGGTTTACGACGGGTTAGAAAGAGCGATTTATCTGCGTGTTGCTGAGTTCGAGAGCAGGATTTATATCGATTTGGGCACACCAGACTGGAAGTCTGTCGAGGTATCAGCAGACGGTTGGAAGTCCGTCAGTGAGGCACCAGTAAGGTTTAGGCGTGAAAACCAACACCCGCTACCGATTCCAGAGTCCGGAGGGAATCTAGACGAGCTGCAACAGCTCTTAAGTCTAGAAAGTGATTCGTGGCTGTTATTTTTAACCTATACCCTGAATTGCCTAAAACCTCAGAGTAGCTACCCGATCCTCATCTTGCATGGTGAGGCCGGGGCAGGGAAATCGACTAAGGCAAGGGTAATTAGACGGCTAACGGACTCGAACAATACTGAGCTACTTTCAGTTCGCAACCTAGCCGATCCTCGAAACTTAGCAATTTCAGCAACCAAACGCCGCGTACTAGCCTTCGATAACTTGTCAGGCTTAAGCGCAGAACAATCAGACGATCTATGCAGAATTGCGACCGGGGGAAGTTTTACCCACCGCATTTTACACAGCGATTCTGACGAAATAACCTTTAGCTTTGCTAACCCGGTAATCCTTACCGGAATCGACACTATTGCTACCCGTGGCGACCTTCTCGATCGGGCAATCCTGCTACCGCTCAAGACACCATCAATCCGAAAAGAGGAGGAAGAATTCTGGGCAGAGTTTGATTTGATTCACGCTAAAACTTTTGGTGCCTTACTAAACCTACTCAGTAAGGTTCTGGCGATTCTCCCAAGCGTAAAACTCCCGGCTAATGCTCCCAGAATGGCTGGCTTCGCCAAGCTTGGCATCGCAGTAGAGCAAGCGCTAGAACTCCCAGAGGGAACCTTCTTAGCCGCTTACCAGGGAGTGAGGGAATCGGCTCACGAAACCGCAATCGAAGCATCACCGATCGCCCAAGCAGTTATCGACTTGATGAATGATCGGACTTGCTTTACTGGGACGGCTAGTGAGCTATTAGCCGAACTTAATAACAGGGTGCAGGAGTCTGTTCGCAAGAGTAAGTATTGGGTGAGTGATGCCACTCGATTAAGTGGGCAATTAACCCGCCTAGCACCCAATCTTAGGGGTGTAGGGATTGATTACTCAACCGATCGAGCAGGAAAAAAGGGAACTCGACTTATCACCCTAGAAAAGATAGGGATTTTACCGTCAGCACCGTCAGCCATCGCGAAACCCTTACAGATTGAGGGTTCTAAGGCTGACGCTAGGCTGACGCTAGAGACGTTGGCTGACGCTAGCGGTTCTGAGGAGGCTGACGCTAACGATAGTTGGCTGACGCTAGAAAATTCAGCCAGTCAATTAGCGTCAGCCTTTGAAACCTTTTCCCAGAAGGAATTTGAGGGATTAGCTGACGCTGCTGACGCTGCTGACGCTAGTTTTCCTACCTACTCGGAGATACCCCTAGAAGAGTTAGGTATTGACCCCGATCAGCTAGAGGAGTGGTATGATAGCTGACTTTTTGAAAGGTACCTACGTGATCGCTCAAACACAAACAGGGGTAAAAGTCCGAGTAGTCGATCGCCGCATTATTCACCCTAAGACAGGAAAGCGATGCTTGCTTTGCGGTGGTATTCCCTACCCGTTAGAGCACTGCAAGCCACTAGGTTGGCTCCCTTGCAAGGGATTGAAAGTTCGCATCGTTAATATGCCGTGGCAGGACTTTAACTACTGTGAGGGTGAAATCATTAAGACTGGTTTCTTAAAGGCGATGCCGATCGCTTACGTTTCAATCCCTGAAAGAAAAATCCTTGAAGCTCAGCTTACTTGGATAACCCCTCTCTCTGATTTAGAGGTAATGCTATGAGTGAATCCCTTGGCACCTACCTAGCCGCAAAGCAAACCTTGATACTGTCAATTGATGGACAAGTAGTCCCAAAGGCTAGACCACGATTCAAATCTGGTCAGGGAGGCTTTTTGCCCCAGCGCTACCGTGACTGGAAAGAGGGTGCAATACTTCAGCTACGAAGCCAAGTGGCAATGGTTGAGGGCTTCTCACCCATGAGCAAAGTGCATCTGGCTGTCATGATTCAGGGTGCTAGCCGGGGTGATTTAGACAACCTAGCAGGGGCGATCATGGATGCATTGGTGCAAGCTGGCATCCTCAAAGACGATTCCGTTTCCTGTGTGCGATCGCTATCAATTCAGCACCAGCCAAGCAAAAAACCATACAGCACCATCACCATTAGCCACAGGGGATGAAGTCTCAAAACAGTCCGAAAAAAGTACGAAAAAGTCTCAAAACAGTCCGGAAACAATAACCAGAACGTCTTCCCTGAGGCTGTTTTGGCTGTCCAGGCTATCCCTACTCCCTATCCTTAATAAAGAGAGCAAAAACGATGAAACGGCAGAAGCAAACCAGAGCAAAAAGAGGCAGCGTTTCAATCACAGCCCGATCGCAGATGTTAAGGCTGAGATGGAGGTATGGGGGTAAGGAATATCATCTAGCGTTAGGGCTGCTGGATAACCCTTTAACTCGTTCGATCGCACAGAAGAAAGCATCTGAAATCGCGGCTGACATCGCCTACGGAACCTTTGATAAGTCGTTAGCCAAATACAAACCACAGCCAGAGAAGCAGGCAGAGCCAGTCAGTACGATCGCACTCTTCAGCAGCTTCATCACCCATAGGAAAGAACAGGGCACTAGTGGTCAGGCGATTTCAACGCGCTACAACGCTCTACTGGCAAACCTTAAGCGGTTTAGGGATATTGGTAGTGAAGTGGATGCAAGGCAGTTTGTTGACCAGTTGCGATCGCGTCAATCATCGCAGACTGCCAACCAGAACCTAAGCCTACTTAAGGGGTTTGGTGAATGGTCGGTGAAGCATGGCCATTGGGATGCTAACTATTTCAGCAATGTTGCTACCCTGAAAGCTTCTAAGCCCCAAGCGCTTAAGCCCTTCACCAGGGCAGAGATTTCAGCCTTACTGGAAGCATCAGCCATCACCCCTGGGGTTAGTCATTACCGTGATTTTGTATCCTTTCTGCTCCATACAGGAGTCAGGATCTCGGAAGCGATCGGGGTTGAATGGAAGCATATTGATCTAGACAATGGTCAGGTTTTTATTTGCCAATCCCTTTCTAGGGGTGAGGACGGTAGCCGCTCTAGCAGGGTTAAGAAGTCTACCAAGACTGGAACCGCCCGCTATATCGACCTTTCACCTAAGCTCCTGGACGCTCTCAAGCGAAGGTTTAGCGATGTCAATCCTAAGCCTACCGACTTAGTTTTCACTAACCCCAAAGGCAGAGCGATCGACGATGAGCATTTCAGGTTCGTTTGGAAGAAGCTTTGCAGCGCTGCAAAGGTTGAATATCGCAGGCCATATAACTGCAGGCATTCATTGCTAAGCCACGTCATTGAGAGTGGTGGGAGTTTGCCTCAAGCAGCTGCGATCGCAGGCCATGTGAATACCAAGATGGTCGCGGCTACTTACGCTCACATGGTCGAAAAGCCCCGGATGCCTGATTTTTGATTGCACGGTATTTGCACTGTAACTACTACCTAACGGCACCCAAAAGCACCCAAGTACACCAGTACCAAGTATCTTGAAAGGTTAGGGCATCAAGGTTCTAAACCTTCAAACTCAACCACAGTAACCCGTCTAAAACCGTGTACTGCTACTAACGCACGCTAGAGGATTTGCGATCGCGCACCATCAGCCGTGCCGCGACAATACCACCCAAGAAGCCAAACAGGTGACCCTGCCAGGAAATGTAGGGATTGAGCGGCAAGATGCCCCAAATCAGACTGCCATAGAGGGTACCCACAAATAGCGACAGAAAAACTGACAGCCCACTACGCTCAAAGTAGCCCCGCGACAGCAAATAGCCAAGATAACCAAACACCACACCACTTGCGCCAATGTGCACCGTGCCAGGAAAGCCAAAAATCCAGGTGCCTAGGCCGCTCACCAAGGCAGAAATGATGCTGACTACAAAGAAATCACTAGTTTGCCGAAGCATGATGAGCCAACCCAGGATCAGAAAAGGAATCGTATTCCCAATCAGGTGAGGTAAGCCGCCATGCAGAAATGGGGCAAACAGAATTCCTCGCAGCCCAATTAAGCTGTGGGGTCGGATGCCGTAGTTATTAAGTTGGTTCCTGAGAAAGATCAGATCTATCAACTCCAAACCCCACATTAGGGTTACCAAGCCACCCAGAACCAGTGCTTGTGTTTTCAGTTCTTGGGCGATCGACTTGCCTTCTCCGTTACTGCTCATGAATCCGCCTTTGTAAGTGCCTGTTGGCCGAAATGATAGGTCAGTGGGTCTAGAGTTAGACCACAGTGTCTTTTCTCTATCTTGTCTCACCAAAACGTAAATCGCCTACTTCCTACCCCAGCTTGAACCCAATTCTATGGGTCAAGAAAACCCGCTATTTGAGCAAGTATTCTCGAATAAACAATACCGTGGCATAGAACTGAAAGTCGGCATTTGGCTTTTTGGCAAAACCGTGGCCTTCATCCTTTGCCATTAGATACCAAACCGGCACCCCATTGTTCCGCACTGTTTTGACAATTTGTTCGGCTTCATTGAGGGGAACACGAGGATCGTTTTTGCCATGAATTACAAATAAGGGCTTTGTGATTTTGTCAGCATTAGTCAGGGGGGAAATTTTGAGCAAGAATTCTCGCATTTTGGGGTCACGCTCGTCACCATATTCCACCCGGCGAAGGTCACGCCGATAGTCCTCAGTGCGTTCTAGAAAGCTGACAAAGTTAGAAATTCCGACAATGTCGATCGCCCCTCGGATGCGATCGCCGTATTTCGTCGCCACCGCCAGAGCCATGTACCCGCCATAACTGCCACCCGTTACCAAAACACGATCAGCATCCAGATCAGGTTGAGTGGCAATCCAATCCAGCAATGCGCCAATGTCCTTGACAGAATCTTCTCGCAAAAAGCCATTGTCCAGCGTTAAGAAGGTCTTACCGTAGCCAGCAGAACCACGCACGTTGGGAAACAATAAGGCCACTCCCAACTCATTAATTAAATAATTGTCGCGACCTTGAAACACAGGGCGTGATTGGGATTCTGGGCCGCCATGAATATCAATAATGACTGGGCGTTTGCCAGTGAACTTGGCTGGAGGTCGGTAGAGAAATCCAGAAATTGCTTTGTTGTCGAAACTTTTCCACCGCACTAACTCCGCGTCGGCAAAGGTGTCGAGGTTAAGGCCACCTGTTTCACTTTCTGTCCATCGTGTTAGGCGATTGGTGGTAGTGTCGATCGCGTAAATATCGGCTGTAGACCGAGCCGATACAGTCGTCACACCCAAGTCACGGTTATTTCTATGCCAGGTAGGGATTAGGATCAGTCCTGGTGGAAATTTGGCTGCTGGGACTTCTCGCTGTGAGGTGGTATCCAGCATATGGAGGATGCTGATGCCGTCTTCATTGGTAATGAAGGCCAATCGCTTGCCATCGTCAGATAGGGCGTAGTCCTCCACATCCCAAGTTAAATTTGGGGTCAGGTCTTTGAACTGGCGGCGCTCGAAATCATAGAAAAGAAGATGCTCGAACTCAGAGCCACGATCGCTAACCACGTACAGCCCATTGTGGGTTTTGCTGAACAAGGCACCGCTATAGGAAACTTTTTCCTTGCCGCCCTTTGGAGTTAGTAAGGTCTTCCTGCCTGTCTGGGCATCCAGCAGCCACAAATAGCTTTCGTTGGCAGAGACAAATTCTGACACCACTAATTGGCGATCGTCAGGCGACCAATCTGCTGGCCCCCAACCACTGGTTTCCACTGCAGCCAACAAGCGATCGGACGATGGATTGCGCGGGTCAATCAGGTAAAAATCAGAGGTGCTCCCGGTGCGACGGGTAGAGGTATACACCATGCGATCGCCCGCATTTGACCATAGACCGCGGCTATTGCGAGATTTGCCATCCGTGAGGAGCGTGCTTTCACCCGAAGATAGGTCGTAGCGATAGTTTTGGAAAAATTCACTGCCGCCCACATCACGACTAAATACGAAATAGTTGCCGTCAGTCGGCTGGTAAGTTGCCCCAGACGGGCGTTCTGAGAAAAAGGTGAGCTGGGTTCGGGCACCTAGCGGCGATCGCAGTCGATGTACCTGAGAAGTGTTGCAGAAGCGCGTAGAAATCAACATTTCCTGTCGCTGTGGATGCCAACTTGCCAACGATGCACCGCGAAACTCAGTGTAGCGTTTGACCTCCGTTTCCAAGTCCACTGGAATAGGCGGAATCCCTTCGACTACCAGATTCTCATTAGGTGGGATAGTGGCAGCCTGTACCAGTGGCACCCAACCAGCCAAAACTAACCAGACAGTCAAACTTATGGTTACCAGAATTTGTGGCCAATGCATAGTGCGGTGTTAGCAACAAAGTGCTCTTGACTTTAACCCGCGCTCGATTGCTAGCGCAACTATCCAAGCCACCACCTAATAAGCTGACAGGCGCTAAATCCAGTTAATGCTACGCAGCCATTTCCAAACACCCGTGTGTCGCCGCACACTAATGCCTTGGCTTTGCTCACGGGCGATCGACATTAGCTCCTCAGCGGTGAAGCTGTAGCCTAGTTGCTCAATCATCCGCAAAAACTCTTCGGGAGACTTAACTGTATTGAACTTATCTCGTAGCGCCTCATCATAAGCCGCTGCTTCCAGAAATCGGCTAGCACTCTCGATAGACATTCCTAGCGCCTCCTAGCAAATCGTGCACCATGCTTTATGGTTTTTGGAACACTTCATTTCTTATAGTGCCCAAAGTTGGCAAAGAATCAAGCATAGTCTGATGTGGAAATTATGATTTTTGCCGATCGGCCATAGCAGTAGATATGTTGGTTAGGACGGGGTGCGAGGGTGGAGCCTCTGGCTGGGGGCAACGCCTTACCCCCTTATTAACCAAACGCCCTCAACTTCTTGACGATAGCTGTAGAAAGAAGTTTGTTGCAAAGAGGTTGTCTGCAGGAGATCAGCGGATTGGCTACACTCCTGCAGAGGATGGAATCAGAGCACTCTACGATCGGCTGGTTGTTGCCAAAACCCGTTCGGCCATTTTCTCAGGCATTTCCTGGAGGTGGTTATATTCCCATTGAAAGGAGCCGACGCCCATAGTCAGCGATCGCAACTCCACAATCAGGTCATGCATTTCGGCCTGGGGAATGTTTGCCAAAACATCGTCCCAGCCACGCCATCCTAGCTTGGACTCGTAGCCCAAAATTTGACCGCGTCGCCCACTAACCAGCCGCAGTACCTTGGCGGTGAAGTCGGTAGGTACAGAAACCGTGACGCTCAAAATCGGTTCCAGCAGAGTTGGTTGGCACTTGGCCAATCCTGCCTGCATGGCCAGACGAGCCGCCTGCTTAAAGGCTTGCTCTGAGCTGTCTACACTGTGGTATGAGCCGTTGGTAAGGGTAACTGCCACATCCACCACAGGAAAGCCCAAGGGACCATGGGTTAGGTATTCCCGCACACCTGTTTCCACTGCGGGGATGTATTGTCGGGGCACCACGCCTCCCACTATCTTTTCATTGAAGACATTGCCTTCTCCGCGTGACAGGGGACGGATGTCTAGGTAAACATCGCCAAACTGCCCATGCCCGCCAGTTTGGTGTTTGTAGCGGCCATGAATTGCTGCCACAGTCTTACGAATAGTCTCTTTGTAAGGCACCTGCGGCAGGTGGGTGGACATGGGTAGATTGTATTTGCGGCGTAGGCGATCGAGGCTGACTTGCAGGTGAATTTCGCCCTGTCCCCAAAGAATGATTTCATGGGTGTCACCGTGTTGTTCCCAGTAGAGCGAAGGGTCTTCCTCGAGAAGTTTGGTGAGGGCAGTGGTGAGTTTGACCTCATCGTTGCGTTTTTCGGGGGCGATCGCTAGAGCAAAAACGGGTGGTAAGGCTATGGCTTTTGGCAAAGGTTTGGTTTCTGTAAGGGAGAGAGTATCGCCAGTTTTGATGCCATCTAACCGACCCAGAGCCACAATGTCGCCCGCATGGGCGCTGAGAAGGCTGTACTGCTGAGAACCTGTGAGACGGTAGATGCCTCCAACGCGAACACCGTTTAGGATCATGCCATCATTAACGGTGCCGCGCCAAATCCGAACCAACGAAAGTTTGCCTCCTTGAGCAGTGTTGTAGGTTTTGAGCACTTGAGCCAAGGGACTATCAGGGTTAGGATGCACACCCCGATGGATAGCGATCGTCTCTGGTTCTGGAGCTTCTCGTAGCAGTGCTTCGAGAAGGGGACGCACGCCAAAGTCTCGATCGGCCACGCCAACAAATACTGGCACAATTTGATCGGCTCCCAACTCCAGCTTCAGATCTTGCAGAATTTCTTCCTGGGGGGGATCGATGTCTTCTAACAATTCTTCTAGCAAGTGATCGTCAAATTCGGCGAGAGTTTCCAGCATAGCCATGCGGGTGGCTTTTTCCTGCTCCTGCAAATGGTTGGGTAGAGGAACAGGGTCAGCGGGAGCACCAGGGTGGTAGTGGTAGGCTTGCTCGGTGACCAAGTCAATAAAGCCAATAAGTTGTTCGCCCTGGCCGATCGGGTATTGGTGGGCGACTAGTGGGCGACTGGAGACCTTTTTCAAAGCTTGCAAAACATCGGTAAAGTCTATATCGGCTCGATCCATTTTGTTAATGAAAACGAGGTGGGGAATTTGCCAGTCATCCAAAAATTTGAACAAGGGAGCCAATGTGAGAACGCGATCGCTGTTAGGTTCGCAAACAACAATGGCCGCATCTACGCCTATCAGCGCATGATAGGTTTCCTGGGCAAATTCCACCGAACCAGGGCAGTCCAAGAACGTAAAACGAACGCCGCCATATTCGGTGCTGGCGGCGTTTATTTCTACAGTCATCTGGCGATCGCGGGCTTCTGGGGAGCTATCACCTATGGTGTTGCTGTCGGTGACCCTACCTTTGCGGGTAGTTGCTCCAGTGACAAACAGTAGACTCTCCAGAAGGGTGGTTTTACCACTCAAGTAAGGACCCACGATCGCCACATTTCTGGAGCCGGACACAACGTTTTCACGCATAACAAATCCTCGCTAACTAAACAGTAGAAGCGTTGGGTAGGCGAGACCTCAGTCATCAGGCGATTGACGGCAAGTGCACACCCTCGGCTAAGCCGAAACGAGTGCCAATCAGTTTCCCCAAATGAGGCTGTTTGCAAAAGACGTGAATGCGAGCTTAGGAACTCTAAACGTTTACTGAAACGTTGTTGTGATGTTGTGACAAGCTTTTGCCAGCAGCCAAAGCGACCCATCAACCTCCCACTAATCGCTGTCTTGACCCACCCGTCAGTCATCAACGTCTTGTCAAATGACGGGTTGGATGGCTTGTTTAGGATTGTCTGTTGCAAACTTCTGTTCAGCAAAAAACCTATAGGTTCTTTTAAGGAAGTCTTAAACAAAGATTAAGTTTGGAACTGCCACAGTTGATGACGTAGTGTCTCTGAACAGTCCTTCGAGGTTACTCCTAATTGCAAAAGTCGCTGGTTCATTTTGGAATTTTTGCGATAAAGTAGCTTGACCCGATTTCTGGGTTGATTTTTGGCTAATCGTTTTCCCTTTGTTGGTGGGTTATGCATAAACTGTGGCAGCGATCGCCTGCGCTTGGATTGTTAACTCTGTTTGCTCTGTGTGGGGGCTGGCTTTTGCTGACCTCTTTGCCGGGGCTGTCTGTGCCTGATCCAGTGCAACTTGCCCAAGCTAGGGGAACGGCAGAGGAAGCCGTCAATCAAGGTTTGCAGCACATTCAGCAGGGGAAAACGAATGAGGCGATCGCCGCCTTTCGTCGAGCTGTCCAGCTCAACCCTCGCATGGCCGCCGCTCACTACAATTTAGGACTAGCCCTGCGCCAACAAGGCAAACTGCAAGAAGCAGCCACCGCGTTTTATCAAGCTACTCAGGCTGATGCTAATTTTGCCCTTGCCTATGCCAATTTGGGGGCAGCTCTGCTAGAAGGCAATAACTTACCCCAAGCGCGAGACTATCTGGAGCGGGCAGTGTTGCTCAACCCTAAGTTAGGGCTTGCCCATTACAATCTTGGCCTAGTGTATGAGCAGCAGCGTGCCTACGCCCCAGCCCTCAAAGCCTTTCAGCAAGCAGCTAAATTAACGCCAACGGCACCAGAACCTCACTATCACATTGGGCTGATCTTGCTCCAGCAGAAGAATGAAAAAGAGGGTCAAAAAGCTTTTCAGCAAGCAGTAAAGCTCAATCCAAGCTACGCGGAAGCCCATTACAACTTAGGCGGTATTCTGTTTCGGCAAGGCAAGTTAGATGATGCACTGAATGCATTCCGGCGATCGGCGGAGGCAAATTCTAACTATGCCAATGCCTACTATGCAGCAGGGCTAGTATTCATGCGGCAAAAGAAGTTTAGCGATGCTCAGCAAGTTTTGACCTACGCCCGTGACCTGTACAGCAAGCAGGGGAATACGCCCTGGGCAAATAAGGCCACAGAACAACTGCAACGGGCTAAGACAGCGCAATAAGGCAGTTTCGATCGGTTATGAGCACTTGGAGTTTAGAAAATAGAATCTAGGTCGATCGCTTTGGAGCCACCTTTCTCCAATTGAATCAGGATCTTGCCCAATTGCGACCAAATAAGCCAACCAATCAGTAAAGTTAGCGGCAAAGAAATAGCGTAAGCCAAGCGAGTGGGAAAGCCAAACAATTGCACGCCCGAAGCCAGAAAGACGCAGACTCCAGCACAAATCCCCAAATACGGAGTTAGCAAAGTAATTCCTTGCAAGGTGGCCAGCGTACGAGTGGAGCGATTCTTCGACCAGTCCCGAACCGATGCTTTAAGTAATGCATCGAAGGCAACTCCAGATAGCAAACTTGCCAGTAGACCGGCAACTAGTAAAATGTAGGGCGGTTCGGGAAAGTAATACATGCTTGGGTATGGGGATGACGAGGCTAAGGTTAACCTTACACCTTTTTGGTAGGTAAAATGGCAGACGGTAGCAAGGCTGTTGTCTGTTCCGTAGAGAACTTCACCAACACATTGAAGGCAGCATTAAATAAACGATTGGGCTTGAGATCGTCTTTCACCAGATTCCAAAGACGCTGAACTTCTTCAGTGTGTAGACGATCGTCCTCTGTTAGAGCCAACAGCACCTGATTTCGCAGGAATTTTCCTTCCTCCGACAGCAGATACTGGAGGCCAAGCTGTGCCGTCGGCAAGAGGTCAAAGTCCTCATTTGTACGGGCGATAGAAATCATGTTTTCCAGGCGTTGCCACTGAAACTTGCCGTCTTTGAACAGCACTTCTAACAAACGGCGGCGCAGTTGGGGTGATTCACCAGTCAGTAGCCGCTTAGCCACGTAAGGATAGGCCACTTCCACAATTTTGAAGTTGGGGTTAAGGGTTAGAGCCAGCCCTTCCTGGGTAACGAGCGATCGAATAATGAGTGCGAACTTAGCAGGTATCCGAAATGGATACTCATACATCAGCTCCGAAAAGCTATCGGTAATCGTCTTGAAGTTGAAATTAGCAACACTTTCGCCCATAGCACTGCCCAGGGTTGCTTCTAGTGCCGGCACAATGGGACGGATATCAGTATCAGCGGTCAGAAAACCAAGCTTAACAAAGTCTTTAGCAAGGTCAATGTAATCCTTATTGATCAAATGAACGATCGCATCAACCAAACATTCTTTTGTGGCTTCGTCCAGTTGATCCATCATCCCAAAGTCAATGTAAGCCATCTGGGCACGCAACTCCTGACTCTGTGCTGGAGTGGAACCATCCACAGGACATTGAGGAGCCAGCGCAAACAGGTTACCAGGATGAGGGTCTGCATGGAAAAACCCGTGTTCCAATAACTGTTGCAGCCCTGAGAGTACGCCAATTTCGATTAGCTCATCCGCATCCAAGCCTTTCTGACAGAGGGATACAGTGTCTGTTAGTTTGCAACCATGGATCCACTCCAGAGTTAGAACATGGCGAGTGCTATAGCGCCAGTAGATAGCAGGAACCTTGACGCGAGGGTCGTTCCGAAAATTTGTGGCAAACTTCTCAGCGTTGCGCCCTTCGTTAAGGTAGTCAATTTCTTCAAAAAGCTTGTAGCCAAACTCATCCACAATCAGAGTAAGGTCATGACCCAAATTGAGAGGCAGCCAGGAGGCTAGCCAACTTGCCGCCCACCGCATCAGATATAAATCGAGGGTTAGGATAGGTAGCAGATTAGGCCGCTGAACTTTGATGGCAACTTCTTCACCACTGTGGAGAACGGCTCGATAAACCTGTCCCAGACTTGCCGCCGCGATCGGCTGCGGTGAAATATCTCGATAAGCATCACTGAGCGGGCGATCAAGTTCCGTTTCAATAATTTGAAAGGCAATCTTAGTGGGGAAGGGTGGAAGTTGATCTTGCAGGTAAATAAGCTCGTCTAGAAAGTCACGGTGGATTAAGTCTGGACGGGTGGAAAGCGCTTGCCCTACCTTGATAAACGTTGGTCCTAAGCTTGTTAGGATACGACGTAGCTGGGTCGCTCGGTGCGGCTTCTGTTGCTGTTGGCGATCGAACCATGCGTCCAGCTTGAGCCCAGCAAAAAATCCTGTAAACGCAATCAAAATGCGAAGAGAACGCCAAATAACCAGCCAAGCACGATAGCGGTAAAAGCGGGCGATCGCTGAAGCATCATAGCGGCGCAATTGAACCAGAGGGTGCTGACCCACAGTGTCCTAACCTCTCAACGTTAACGAAATGAAACGTTCAAGAGACTGGAGAGTCAGGTCAATGGACTGGCGGCTTTGCCCATAATGGCAGATGCACGATGCCAGAGCCTGAATAAGAAGTGTCCTGAGCGATTCAAGTCTCCTGATTTTTCACCAACAAATATTGTTATTGGCTTCTTAATTCTAGTATAGGAAACTACACCTAAAATAGACTTTACCAAACTGCTGAAAACTCCGCTTAGGAGGGTTCGGCTTCCCGAAGCCCAGTTACTCAAGGCATTTATTTAATTAAGAAATATTTCGGTATTGATTGATTTGTAACGCAAATATGAAACATTCCAACACCTTTATTTACAGATGAATGTGGAGCAGAAAATTTTGAATGAAAGCGTTCTAACTCTTTTTCTTCTAAGAAAGACTGCACCTCAAAGATTGGAGCGCAATGTTTAGCTGTAAACAGCTTGAGATGTTGAGATTGAGCACAAAGTTGCTGGTCATGTAGCTATCAATTTAAGCATCGAGGCAATCTTTAAGCGCGTAGACCACTTGTTTTTGCTGCTCTTCAGACAGTTCTGGAAACATTGGCAGTGAAAGAACTTCACGACTCATCTGCTCAGCGATCGGCAATTGCCCCACCTGGTAGTTCAACTCTTGATAAACCGTTTGCAAATGCAGTGGGAGTGGGTAGTAAACCATTGAGCTAACGTTACATTCCTGCAACTGTTGGCGTACGCGATCGCGCGTTGGAGCGGCTGGATCGTCCGTAGTGTTTGGGATGCGAATTGTGTACTGATTCCACACGTGGGTGCCGCCAATCGTAGCTTGAGGGAGCACGATGCCTGGTAGTGGCGACAGCAGAGTTTGGTAACGGTGAGCAACTTGCTGCCGCTTCCGGTTCCAGGTATCCAGATACTGCAACTTCACCTGTAAAATTGCGGCCTGGATTGCATCCAAACGGGAATTAACGCCTACAGCTTCGTGATAATAGCCGCTGCGTCGTCCATGATCGCGCAACATGCGGATGTGAGCCGCGATCGCAGGATCATTTGTAGTAACCGCGCCGCCATCCCCACAGGCTCCCAAATTTTTAGTGGGATAGAAGCTAAAGCAGCCTACAACCCCTAAACTGCCAACAACGCTGTCACCCCAAGTGGCTCCGGTAGCTTGGGCACAGTCTTCGATAATGGCTAACTGACGGGACTGGGCGATCGCCAACAATCGCGTCATATTCACAGGCTGTCCAAACAGATGGACTGGGATAATTGCCCGAGTTTGAGAGGTAATAGCTGCTTCAACTTGGCTCAGATCTAAGTTGAACGTTTCGGCTTCAATATCTACGAATACAGGGGTCGCTCCCACCGCACTAATCATCTCTGCGGTGGCGATGAAGGTGAATGGGCTGGTAATGACTTCATCCCCTGCGCCAATGCCCAACGCCCGCATAGCCAAGAACAATGCGTCAGTCCCAGAGTTACAGGCAATGCATTCGCTAGTGCCAATGTAGCTAGCAAATCGTTGTTCAAAGGTCTCAACCTGCGTACCACCAATGTATCGACCAGAGGCCAGTACGCCCAGTGCTACGTCACTGATTTCTTTACCAATTTGCTGATATTGCTCAGACAGATCGAAGGGAGGAATTTTACTCACTCGAAATTACCGGACGCTGAGGGACAGATAGGATGAAAATCTGGAATGATTAGACAACAGAACCCATCACTGGAGTTCACGACCATTCCAGCAATCTTATTGTTTCAGCAACAGCCGTTTCGGGCAAGGTAGGAGAATAATGCTGAACTCACCTGTGCAGCTACTTTGGATGCTAGGGATGATGGCGATCGCCCTAGCGCTGTCGCTCTGGCAACGTCTGAGACTTGAAGGGACTTTGTTACTGGCAACCGGGCGTATGGTGCTGCAACTGGCTGTAGTGGGATATTTGCTGGCGGCGGTGTTTGCCCTTAACAATCCCTGGTTGGTGCTGCTGGTACTGGTTACGATGCTGGCGATCGCTACCCTAGTAGCACGCAATCGGATTAGCCAAAAAATTCCTTATCTACGGCTAATAGTAGGGGCTGCTCTATTAATCAGCACTGCTGTAACGTTGTTCTACACCTATGGGCTGGTACTTCAGCCACCAGTTTGGTACGACCCGCAGTTTTTGATTCCGCTGGCTGGAATTGTGCTGGGCAACGCCATGAATGGAGCTGCAATTGCAGGAGAACGGCTAGTTAGTGCCATTAACAGCAGTCCACTAGAGATTGAAACTTTCCTGAGTTTGGGGGCAACACCCCAACAAGCGATCGATCGCTATCGACGCGAGGCAATTCATGCTGGCCTAATTCCTACCCTCAACACCATGATGGTAGTTGGTATTGTCACGCTTCCAGGCGTGATGACTGGGCAAATCTTGGGTGGTGCCGATCCGCTAGTGGCCGCAGCCTACCAAATGGTGATTATGGTGATGCTAGCGTTGGCAACGTTGTTAACCACACTGCTGGTTACCTGGGGTATTGCTCGTCAACATTTCAATGCAGCTGCCCAATTGGTTCTCTGGTAGCTTTAGCCTGTGGCTTGAGATCAGCAAATCACACGGCATTTTCCAGTAGCGCCATCAAGGCAGCTTTCATCTCTTTGGGATTGGTAGTGGTGGTGCCAAACTGGCGTACCACAATGCTGGCAGCCAAATTGCCCAAGACGGCTGCTTCCCAAGGCGTTGCCCCCAATGCCAGACCCAAAGTAAGTCCAGCCACCACCGTATCGCCTGCACCTGTGACATCAAACACATCAGTACGGTTAAATGCTGGAATGTGCTGCTCATGACCATCCTGGCTAAACAGACTCATACCTTCTTCCCCACGGGTAATGAGGATATGTTTGGCTTGGGTTGCCGTCAGCAAGTCTTGACCGCCTTGCCGGAGCAGGGATAAACCATCGGGTTTAGCGGAGGGTTTGACCAGAGAGTAGCCGATCGCCTGTTCGGCTTCTGGCAAGTTGGGGGTGAATACCGTTGCCCCAGCATAGCGCTGCAACTGCTTTTGGGCATCTACTATGCTGAGTGGGTGCACCAAAGCAGCAGCAATAACCGCCGGTGTCATGGCTCCATCGCCGTAGTCTGAGCAAACTACAGCATCCACAGTGCCAATATGCTGATGGATATATTTCACAAGCTGAGTTTGCAGGGTCTCACTGGGTAACTCGTCTGATTTGCGATCGACCCGCACAATTTGTTGGGTTACCGACTGGCGAGCATGGCCTGAAATACGAGTTTTGGTCACTGTAGGCCGATTTGGATCGACAAAAATCCCACCAGTATTGATTCCTGCAACTTCAAAAATGCCGCGCAGCGCACGGCCTTGCTCATCATCACCTACAATGCCGACTGCTTTGACCTGCGCCCCCATTTTGGCAAAATTATAAACTGCGTTGGCTCCGCCGCCTGGAACTTGGCGGGTAGTTTCATGACGGATGATGAGAACAGGTGCTTCTCGAGAAATGCGCTCAACTTGCCCTGTTAGAAATTCATCTAGTCCCAAATCGCCCACAATCAGAATGCGCGATCGATGGAAGCGATCGATGAAACCCAGTAAACGCTCAGAGGATTGAGCCAAAAGTGCGACAAAGGAAGAATCAAACACCATACGTCTTAGGTAATCACCGCCACGCAGTGAAATTAAATTTCGGTGTTTTATTCTCGCCCAATTAGTGAGAGTTGAACACTAAACACCGCCCCAGGAAACTTAGTTTTGTCTTTAGCTTTAGAGGAGAAAGGCTTTAGAAGAAATCTGAAGCCTAATTAAGGCTTGATTATGGCTCTACTGAACTTACAGCCGTTTTTGTTCATTTAGCGGCCACCCCAACGCCTGATTCCCTTGATTCCTTGATCTTTCAAAGGGTTATTCATCTGAAGAATGATGTATTCAACGGGTTTCTCTGGCTGCACGGAGCTACGCTTTTGGGCACGGTGGGTCACAGCCACTTGACCTGTTTAGCTTCCATAGAGTAAATCCAGAGGCTAGACTGCAAGGAGAAAGGCTACAAAAATTATCTAGCTTTTTTCTGAGTTTGGCCGATCGCTTGCGTAAGATTACGGTATTCAGGCGTAGGATTACCCTCGCTAAAGTTGAAATTTTGCGAGAGAATGACATGTTAATCTATCTGACTCAATGACTTATGGTTTTTCCTGCTAGCACAGAAACTTGATTGGATAGCTTGATTAGATAGGATGAAAGCAACTTGGAATTGGGTACTTTAGGCAGAGCAGGGTTGTTGGGTAAAGAGCACTTCTACCGCACCAACAATCCTTGGCCTTGCCGTCGTTGGTTTTTCAGCAGCATCTACTCAGTGATCGTATCTAATTTTGAGGCGTCTCCTGGCAAGCTCAACAGGCTATTATTAGTGGTCTAATCCACCATTTGTTGTGAATCTGCCTCAATGATTTCTTCTAATCTTCACTTAGGTTTCTGTTGCAATCATTTAGACTAGGCTCGATGCACCCATGAGGGATTTTCATCATCGGTATACAAGGGTGTTGAGATATAGTCGCCAAGCTACCAGCGCACTCAAACATCCCGTCGTTGTGACTAGTTTGTTAGTCGCATCATTAGTAATGGGTGTTCGGCAATTGGGTGGTATGCAGTCTTGGGAACTGCATACCTATGATCAAATGATGCGCTTGCGGCCCGATCGCCCTCCAGACCCCCGCTTGCTAGTGGTTGCTATCACTGAAGAAGATATGCGATTGCAGCAGCGAACGATTATTTCGGACGAAGTCATTGCCCAGCTAATTGAAAGAGTGCAAGAAAATCGGCCAGCAGTAATTGGGTTGGATCTGTATCGAGATATTCCTCAGCCGCCGGGACAGCATCTCCTGCACCAACAGTTGCAAGCTGACAATGTAATCGTTGTTAAGAATTTGGGTAACACAGGCAGTGATCAAATTCCTCCACCGTCTGGGGTTGTGGTTGAGCAGGTTGGATTTAATGACATTGTGTTAGATGCTGATGCAGTGGTGCGTCGTAATCTTTTGTATGCCAAGTCTGATGGCAAGGCTCTGTATTCATTTTCTTTGCGGCTGGCTATTAACTACCTGGAAGAAAAAGGTCACTTATTTACAGTGACTCCAAATTATCTGGAGCTTGGTCGTATCAGGTTTTACCCATTAACTAAAACAACGGGTGGCTATCAGGGAGTGGACGATCGCGGCTATCAAGTGCTGCTTAACTATCGCGGAGCCAAGGAGGTGGCTCGGCAGGTGACCCTAACACAGATGCTGCGGGGTGAGGTCAATCCTGAGTGGATTCAGGGCAAATTGGTAATGATCGGGACGACAGCTCCCAGCGCTAAAGATTTGTTTTTAACGCCTTACGGGATCTCGGCAGAAGAGCTACCCAAAACGCCGGGTGTGATTGTCCATGCCCAAATGGTAAGTCAGATCCTCAGTACTGTTTTAGACGGTAGCCCTCTGATTAGTTGTTGGCCAGATCCTGTAGAAGGGCTATGGATTCTGGCTTGGTCGGCGATCGGGGGGCTGCTGGCCTACCGATTTCGGCACCCACTTTGGCTGGGTATTGTCACCAGCGGCTTGACCGGTGGTTTGTTTGGTGGTTGTATTGCTGCCTTCTTTCAGGGGCTATGGGTGCCGTTTGTGCCAGCGGCGATCGCTTTGACTGCTGGTAGCCTGGGTGTCATTGGTTATCGTCTAGTACATGATGCTTTCCATGATGCGCTGACGGGCTTACCGAATCGATCGCTGTTCACTAAGCAACTTCAGTGGGCTATTCAAAAAGGCTTGACCCGACCAGCTAACCAATCGGAAGAGCCAATCCTGGCAGTTCTGCTGGTGGGAATCGATGGGTTTAAGGCAATTAACGATAGCTTTGGGCATCGGTTGGGAGATGAATTGCTAGTAGGGATGACCCAGCGCCTAGAAGGCTGCATTCGCTCTAGGGACCAACTGGCCAGGATTGGGGGGGATGAATTTGCTGTGTTACTTCCTAACGTACGGGATGCTGAGGAAGCTACGCACTTGGCCGACCAACTTCAGCGGCAGATTACCCAGCCCTTTAAGTTAAATGGGCAAGATGTGTTTACGACGGCCAGCATTGGCATTGTGCTGGATCAAGCAGATGCTAACTACTTGCCCGAAGAAATTTTGCGCGATGCCCACACGGCAATGCAGCAGGCCAAGTCATCTGGGAAGTCTCGTCATCAGGTCTTTGTTACGGGGATGCGTGATCAGGTGATGACGCGGTTTCAGCTTGAGACTGATTTGCGCCATGCGATCGAACGACAAGAATTTGAACTTTACTATCAACCTATGATTGCGCTGCAAACTGGCAAAATTGCTGGATTTGAGGCACTGGTGCGTTGGCATCATCCGCAGCGAGGGTTTGTACATCCGATCGAATTTATCCCTATTGCGGAAGAAACAGACTTGATTGTTCCTATGGGCAAATGGATTTTGCAAGAGGCATGCCGTCAGTTGCAGCAGTGGCAAAGTCGGTTTCCCAAGCAACCACCGTTGTTGGTCAGTGTTAATTTGTCGGGGCGGCAGGCAGCGCAGCCTGATCTAGTTGAATTGGTAAAACAAGTTCTGCAGGAAACTAAGATTGATGGTCATAGCCTCAAACTGGAAATTACTGAAAGCATTGCAATGACGGATGTAGAGTCTACAATTGCCTTACTTTTGCAACTGAAAGCGCTGAACCTGCAATTGAGTATTGATGACTTTGGGACGGGTTATTCTTCTCTCAGCTATTTGCATCGTTTCCCAACAGACACAATCAAGGTCGATCGCACCTTTGTAAGTCGTATGGGAGATGGCAGTGAAGATGACCAGATTGTCCAAACCATCATTATCCTGGGGCATAACCTGGGTATGGAAATTGTGGCTGAAGGGGTAGAAACCGCTCAACAGCTAGCTCGTTTGCGAGAGTTGAATTGTGAGTATGCTCAGGGCTACTTCTTCTCCAAACCGATCAGCCGCAGTGCTGCCGAAGCCCTACTCAAAAGCGATCCCCAGTGGTGATATGCTACGAAACTAATCCTAGATAAATAGGATTGAAGTCTTCGAAGGCTATTTGAGTAAGGCTATTAACGTGAGGCATTGTTATCTCATGGTTCGTCGTGGATGGACGATAATCCTTTCCTTCTTTTTGTGCATCCTGCTGGCAGCTTGTGCTGGAGCAACTGCGCCTAGTCGTCCATTGATCAAGCAGGCGATCGCGCAGCAATTGATTGCTACCCAGCAACAGTTAAGCCAGCAGTTGCGCCTTGACCGCCCTTTAGAGGTAGAGATTAGTCGGGTTGTGGTGGCTCAGCAAACTCCTTTAACCATTAGCGATCGCCCCGCTTACGAGGTACAGGGAACCTACAATGCCACGCTGAAACTGCCTAACCAAACTATTTCTCGTCGCCGCAGCCCATTTCAAATTTACCTGCAACGCCAATCACAGGATAAAACTTGGCGACTCGCTCGACGACAGCCGACTCCAGATGGAGCTTGGAACTGGGTGACCGAGCCCCTACCATAGCTGACAGATGATTCTCTAATCCAACCAAAAGGCTCTATCTAAGTGGTTCCACCTAGATAGATTAGGATGTTGTTAGATGGCTTTACAGAAATCTCCGGAGATGCCGCGATCGCAATAAAGAAGCTGTAAAGATAGGCTCAACTTCTAGCGAGGTATCACGGAGCTTACTAGGATTGGTCTGTAGATAGCCAAATTGAGACATTAGTTGATGTTGAGTTTGCCCTCATTGCTTATTTAGAGCAACTTGGAGCAGCCGTACATTGGGAGGTAATGGTCTATGCCAGTAGTTTCAGTCATTATCCCTGCTTATAATGCCGAGAAGACTATCCTAGAGACAATTCAATCGGTTCAGGCGCAAACCTTGACCGATTTAGAAATGATTGTTGTCAATGATGGTTCTACTGATGCCACACTCGATGCACTTAAAGCCATTGATGATTCTCGCCTGAAAGTCGTCTCACAGGCAAATGCAGGGCAGGCGATCGCCCGTAACCATGGCATGGCTCAGGCGGCTGGGGCATACCTTTCTTTTTTGGATGCAGATGATGTGTGGACGCCGACTAAGCTAGAACGCCAATGGCAAGCTTTGCAAGACCATCCAGAAGCTGGCGTAGCCTACAGTTGGACAGCATTTATTAACGAACACAGCGAAGAAATTTACAGATTTGCCGAAACGCCCTACGAAGGCGATGTTTACCCCCAATTGTTGCTGGAAAACTTTATTGCTAGTGGCTCAAATATCCTGGTACGACGGGAATGTGCCGAGGCGATCGGTGGCTTTGACCCCATCCAAAAATCGGCTGAGGACTGGGACTACTGCCTGCGGCTAGCGGCTCGGTATCCCTTTGTACGAGTCCCCAGCTATGACGTTCTCTATCGTCGGTCTTCGACATCAGAAACGGCACGAGTAGCCGATCGTGTTCGCGAGGGACTAGCATTCGTTGATCGAATGTACCAAACTGTCCCAGCTAATTATCAACCCTTAAAACGGATTACTCTGTCTCGTGCCAATATCTTCTATGCTAATTTGTACCTGTCCTACTACCCAAATCGGCTAGGAGCTAGCGAAGCCATCCCAAAACTGTGGGCGGCCATCCGGCAGTACCCCCAAAGCCTTTTAACCGGAAAAGTGCAGCGACTACTGGCAAAAACGATTGTCGTTAGCGTTAAGCCAGTCATGTACAAAAGGTCAGTCAAAATTCACGAAATCCGCACTATTTTTTAGTTAAGTAATATTTCTCGAAAAGAGAATATTCTTGGTTCACTAATATCAGCAATCTCGCCTGCTCGGTCTCACGCTTGTACAGTTAAACCATTTCATCAAGTCGAGGCTTCTACTGTGGTTACTATTTCAGTGATTATTCCTGCGTACAATGGCGAGAAAACAATTCTGGAAACCATTCAATCAGTACGGCAACAGACCTTTACTGATATTGAAATTATTGTGATTAATGATGGCTCCAAAGATTCTACAGTGAGCTTAGTATCAGCAATTGACGACCCGCGCATCAAAATTTACTCCTACGAAAATGGCGGGCTGCCTACTGCGCGTAACCGAGGGATTGCTCGCGCCACCGGAGCCTATCTTTCCTTTATTGATGCGGATGATCTTTGGACACCTAATAAGCTTGAGGCCCAATTGAATGCCTTACAGCAGCATCCGGAAGCGGGTGTTGCGTATAGTTGGACAGCTTTTATTAACGAAAATAGCCAGTTTATTTATGCTTATGAACCCATCCACCATGAAGGCGATGTGCATACGCAGCTATTCATGAAACACTTTGTTGCCAATGGCTCTAACATCATGATTAAGCGTGAATGTGTGGATGTAGTGGGTGAGTTTGACCCTACGCTCAAATCAGCGGAGGATTGGGATTATTGCCTACGTTTGGCTGCGAAGTTTGCCTACGTCGTGGTGCCGGAGTATCAGATTCTCTATCGGCGATCGTCCACATCTATGAGCTCCAAAGTCCATGTCATGGAAGAGAGTTACAAAATTGTTCATGAACGGGCATTTCTGGCTGCACCTGAGAAACTGCAACCCGTTAAAAATAAAGCGCTAGCAGATGCTTACTACTTTCATGCAACACTGCACTTGGCACACCAGCGGGATACTCAAGGAGTGCGGAAGGCAATCGATCGCCTCCTTAAAGCAATTCAGCTATATCCGCCAATGCTACTACAGCGCAACACTCAACGATTGCTATTAAAATGCTCATTGCTTAATTTGCTGCCCTACTCAATTGCCGTTCGCTGGTCGCGTTGGTTTGGTGAAATGATGCCTAATGCCTCTACCAAACCTGTTGAAATTGTCGCAAATTTACCCACACAAAGTCTAAGTTAGGCGGTTGCAGAAGACATAGAGTGCCTGATTGATGACATTCTTGGAGACTGGGCAAACTGTGATTGATAACGCACTTACCGGCTAAGCATGACTTACTTTGGGCGACTGACCACGACAATTCGGCGAGGGTTGAACAATCGGTTCATCCGTAATGTTGGCTGGTTGGGCGGTTCTGACCTATTTATTCGCATTTCGTATTTGGCTACGACGGTGGTGTTAGCGCGACTGCTAACAAAAACTGACTACGGGATGGTGGCCATTATCACCACCGTTAGTGAATTGATGTTCGTTTTCACGCGGGTAGGCATTGGCCTCAAGCTGATCCAAGCAGATGCTGAAGCCGAAAACTTTGATGACCTTTGCAATTCGGCTTACTGGTTGAATTGGGTGGTCTTTCTAGGGCTGTTTGTGGCGCAATGTCTGATAGCCTTTCCAGTGTCGTGGTTCTATCCAGAAACCCAGGGGAAGTTGGTGCTGCCCATTTGTGTGTTGGCCTTGTCCTATTTGATTATCCCGATCGCCTCTACGCAAGCTTCCCTCACCGTGAAGGAAAACCGCCTCAAAGTTATGGCGCTGTCTAACTCGGTGCAGTTGACTTTCAACAATTTGGTGTCGATCGCCTTTGCTTTTTTGGGTATGGGCATTTGGGCGGTAATCTTGCCAAAGGTATTGGGTACACCCATTTGGGTGTATATGTTCTACACCAACCATTCCTGGCGACCCAGCAAGCCTTTTACAACGAAATATTGGGGCGACTTCCTCAAATTTGGCAAAAATATCTTGGGGGTACAGTTACTCAAAACGCTACGAAATAACCTGGACTACTTAATCGTTGGCCGGTTTATTGGGCTGGAAGGGCTGGGACTTTATTACTTTGCCTTCAATGCAGGGCTGGGGATTAGTCTTAGCATTATTAACGGCATCAATGCCTCACTGTATCCGCATTTGTGTGAGGTGCGGGACAACTGGAGTAAGTTCCAACAGCAGTATTTCAAAAGCTTGAAAGCGATCGCGCTGATATTGGTTCCTGTTGTCTTAACCCAGTCGCTGTTGGCTCCCTTTTATGTGCCGATCATTTTTGGGCAGAAGTGGGTAGCCGGGATTCCAATTTTGATTTTAATTTGCTTGTCGGCAATTCCCCGACCCTTTGCAGATGCTGCTTCTAGTTTGCTGACTGCGGTCGATCGCCCTCAAATTGACTTGTACTGGAATGTAATATTCACAATCTTATTTGTTCTGTGTTTGTTAGTGAGTGTCCAGTGGCAAATTAGGGGTGTGGCGATCGCAGTTTTGCTTACCCACTGGATCTTCTTGCCCGCCTATTCGCTGTGGGCATCGCGCTATGTCTTTAGTCGATTACAACCTAAACCTAATGTGTAAGCTTCTTTTTTATGAAAACCGTTTCTGTCATCATTCCGGTTTATAACGTTGAGCGATACATTGCAGACACAGTGCAATCAGTCCTGAATCAGACCTATTCCCAGGTTGAAGTGCTGATTGTGGATGACGAATCGCCCGATCGCAGTGTAGAAGTCTGCCAACAGTTTAATGACCCTCGAATTAATATTCTCCATCAACAAAATCGTGGATTGGCTGGGGCGCGCAACACGGGGATTCGTTATGCCACGGGAGACTACATCGCTTTCTTGGATGGGGATGATTTGTGGCTGCCGGAAAAGCTAGAAAAGCACGTCGCCCATTTAGAGCAATGTCCACAGGTAGGTGTTAGCTTTAGTCGGTCTGCACTAATCGACGAAACAGGAACACCCACAGGGACGTACCTGATGCCCCAGCTAAGAGATATCACAGCGGAGGATATGCTCTGTGCTTGCCCGATCGGCAACGGTTCTGCTGCTGTGTTACGGCGGGAAACCCTAGATGCTATTTGCTTTGAGTCCGATCGCAACGGGACGATCGAACCCAGCTACTTTGATGAACAGTTTCGCCGCGCTGAAGATTTGGACTGCTGGCTGCGAATTCTGATTCAAACAAATTGGCAAATTGAAGGATTGCCGGAGGCGCTCACGCTTTACCGAGTTAACACGGGTGGGCTGTCAGCCAGCTTTTATAAGCAACTGGATGCCGTAGAACAGGTGATTGCCAAAACTGAAACCTACGCTCCCGACGTTGTAGCTCCGGTCAAACGGCGGGGTATTGCCAGTTATGCCCAGATTCAGGCCAGAAACGCCATCCGCCAGCGGGATGGAGCTGCTGCAGTGAAACTATCACACTACGCTATTGCTACCTACTGGAAAATTTTGCTGGAGCAGCCTCGCCGCATGGTTCCAACGCTAATTGTGGCGCATTTGCTCAAGTGGTTGCCTGCCTCACTGCACCCGCAAATAGAAGCGTTGGTTGTCCGTAAGGTGGCCGCAGAGCAGCAAAATATTGTTTTGCAAAGCCAACTGTCTCGTTAGCCTGTGCCCATTCACCTGATGTTGGAGAGTTGCCAGTTATGACTACGCCGCTTGTGTCGATCGTGATGCCAGTTTACAAGGCAGAAAAGTACATTGCCGATACCCTGAAATCGGCTCTGAACCAAACCTACAGCAATTTTGAGTTGATTGTGGTAGACGATGAATCGCCCGATCGCAGCATTGAAATCTGCCAACAGATGAACGATCCGCGCATTCGGATTCTGCATCAAAAAAATCAAGGCCCAGCAGGTGCCAGAAATAATGGCGTTCGTAATGCCAAAGGTGACTTCATTGCCTTTTTGGATGCAGATGATCTGTGGCTGCCCGAAAAACTGGAAAAGCACCTGGCTCACCTAAAACAAACACCAGAAGTCGGCGTTAGCTTTTGTCGATCGGCCTTTATTGACGAGGAAAGCAAGCCGTTGGGTATCTATCAACTACCCCAATTAAAGGACATAACGCCCCGCTATGTCCTTTGCCGTAATCCCGTAGGCAATGGCTCTGTACCAGTAATTCGTCGTCAAGTCTTTGAGGACATTAAATTTCGAGCAGCGGTTAATGGTGAAGAGAAGGAACTGTACTTTGACGAGTCCCTGCGTGGCTCGGAAGATTCGGAATGTTGGCTTCGTATTGCGCTGACGACGCAATGGAAACTGGAAGGCATTCCCGAAGCACTGACCTGTTACCGGGTCAATTCTTCTGGTCTCAGTGCCAATGTTGAGAAAATGCAGCGGGATCTAGAGCGATCGATTGAAAAAACCCGCCTCTATGCGCCTCAGATTGACCAGTGGGCCAATGCTGCTAGAGCCTATCAATTGCGCTATTTGGCTCGGCGTGCGGTTACACTGCGCGACGGCAAAACAGCCGTGGGGTATATGAACCAGGCGCTCTCACTTTTTC
>Ga0224722_1000052_pt1 | contig 60258 bp, 55 predicted proteins | sample Balambano_FR1_Me_FD_161646 | JGI IMG/M metagenome (GOLD analysis project Ga0224722, IMG submission 161646) | Freshwater sediment microbial communities from Lake Towuti, South Sulawesi, Indonesia - Balambano_FR1_MetaG | ecosystem: Environmental > Aquatic > Freshwater > Lake > Sediment | place...
CCCTCCCCCCGTCTATCCAAGCTCTTGCTGGCTGACGATAACGCCGATATGCGCGATTACCTCAAACGTCTGTTGAGTCAGCAGTATGACGTTGAAACCGTTGGGGATGGAGTCGCCGCATTGGCAGCAGTGCGACAGCAGCAGCCGGATCTCGTTCTAACGGATGTGATGATGCCGGAAATGGATGGGTTTGAGCTGTTGCGATCGCTGCGGTCTGATCCCGTGACGCAAGATATTCCGATTATCCTACTGTCGGCACGAGCGGGGGAAGAAGCCCGGATTGAAGGACTGGCAGCCGGAGCTGATGATTATCTCACCAAACCCTTCTCTGCCCGAGAGTTGCTGGCGCGGGTTGAAGCGACTTTGAAACTGGCCCAACTGCGCCGAGAGGCAACCCAACGAGAACAAACCCTAAATCAGCAATTAAGCGATCGCGTCCATGAGTTGCAAACTCTGTTTGATTTGCTGCCCGTTGGTGTGGCGATCGCCTCAGATCCAGAATGCCGCTCAATTCAGATTAATCCCTACCTGGCTGAGTTGATGCAGGTACCGATCGACGCTAATGCCTCTAGGGGGGCGCCAGCCGCCGAACTACTGCCCTATCGGATTTGTCGGGATGGAGAAGACATTCCCGTTGAAGATCTCCCCATGCAAGTCGTTGCCCGTGAGCGGACAAAGGTTGTCGATGAAGTTGTCGATCTAATCCGCGCCGATGGCAGGGTGATTAAGATGCTGTGCTACGCCTCTCCCCTGTTGGATGAGCAAGGCAACGCGAGAGGCGCTTTAGGAGCCTTCGTAGATATCACTCAGCGCGTCCAAAATGAAGCCGCTCTCAGTCAAAGCGAGGCAAGATTTAGGCGCATTTTTGAGTGCAATATGGTCCCGATGGGGGTCTGGTCGCGCTCCGGCGGCATTCTGCACGCCAATGATGCCTTACTCGATCTAATCGGTTACACTCGCCCAGAACTGGAAGCCGGACAAATTAACTGGCTGGCCATTACTCCACCCGAATGGCTGTCGCTGGATGCGGCTTCTTTGGCCGAGATTGCGGCGAAGGGTGTTAGCACTCCCTTTGAGAAGGAATATTTCCACAAACAAGGGCATCGAATACCAGTTCTCATCGGCGGCGCATCCTTTTTGGACGATCCAGACAGTGGAGTATTCCTTGCTGTTGATCTGACGGAGCGCAAACAAGTAGAGGAAGCATTGCGGCGCAGCGAAGAGCGGCAGGCTTTCTTACTGAAGCTCAACGACACCCTCCGACCCCTGACAGATGCAGAGGAAATTCAATATCAAGCGGTTTGTGTCTTGGGTGAACATTTGGGGGCAAACCGGGTGGGGTATGCCGAGGATCAGGCCGATGGTGAGACGATCGTCGTGATGCGCAACTACACGAACGGTGTATCCAGTATTGAGGGGCGCTATCGCTACGCTGACTATGGTGAAGAGCTTTTAGAGGAGTTCAGGGCCGGACGCACGGTTGTTCGCCATGACATCGCCAATGACCCCACGCTGACGGATGTCGAGAGAGCGGCTCATACTGTGCTGCAATTGGGTGCAACCGTCAATGTGCCACTGGTTAAAGCCGATCGCCTGGTCGCCGTCCTCTTTGTCCATTACCAGACAGCGCATTCCTGGACGGCTGAGGAAATATCGCTGATTCAAGACGTTGCCGATTGCATCTGGGCCGCGGTGGAACGCTCCCGGGCTGAAGCTGCTCTGCGCGAATCCGAAGAACGCTTGCGGCTGGCAACCGAAGCTGCCGAGATGTTTTCGTGGGAAGTCGATCTGCAAACCAGGCGCTTGACGGTTTCCAATAATTTCACTGAGGTCACTGGTATCGTATCCGATGCGTTCCCCATGAGTATAGAAAACGCCATCACGGCTTATCTGCATCCAGACGACGCGCCTTTGATCACGGAAAGGATGCAAGCAGCCATTGCGGGTGATGGCTTTTTTCGGCAAGAATACCGGCTACTCCATCCCGCAACGGGCGAAATTCGCTGGGTTGAATCCCAGGCAATGGTGATGCGCGACGGAATGAATGGGCCTGTCCGCTTTCTCGGCATTACGCAAAACATCAACGATCGCAAACAAGTTGAAGTCGAGCGCGAACAACTCCTTGCCCGGGAACAAGCGGCACGAGAAGCCGCCGAAGCTGCCAATCGCATCAAAGATGAATTTTTGGCAGTCGTGTCCCATGAGTTGCGATCGCCCCTCAACCCCATTCTCGGTTGGGCTAAACTGCTGCGAGGTCGCCAGTTGGATGAACAGAAAACAGAGCGAGCGTTGGAAGTGATTGAACGTAACGCCCAGATGCAAGCGCAACTGATTAACGACTTACTGGATGTATCTCGCATTCTGCGTGGCAAACTCAGCCTGGAGGCCAAACCCGTCGATCTCGTGGCCATCATTCACGCCGCCATGGAAACCGTGCGACTCGCAGCAGACGCTAAATCGATTCAAATCCATACCCAACTGGCACCGGATGTTGGACAGGTTGCCGGAGATGCCGGACGATTACAGCAAGTTATTTGGAATCTGCTCACCAACGCCGTCAAGTTCACCTCCGAGGGAGGACGAGTAGACATCCGACTGGAACGCATTGACGCGCAAGCCCAAATTACTATCACTGATACCGGTAAAGGCATTCCCCCTGATTTTCTGCCCTATGTGTTTGAGCAGTTCCGCCAGGAGAGTTCTGCCACAACTCGCCGCTTTGGTGGCTTGGGGTTAGGACTGGCGATCGTCCGCTACCTGGTCGAACTGCACGGTGGCACAGTAGAAGCAGACAGTCCCGGCGAAGGACAGGGAGCCACGTTTACGGTGAGATTACCGCTGCTGAGGAGCGCGGACGCGGCGGAGCAAGGCAGCCAGGAAAAATCTCCGCTTCACCCCCCCTCACCCCCTCACCCCCTCACCGGTTTACGCATTTTGGTTGTGGATGACGATGACAATACCCGCGAGTTTCTTGCCTTTCTGCTGGAGCTACATGGGGCCAATGTGATTGCCACAGCAACCGCAGGGGAAGCGTTTACGACACTGACGCAGTTCAAACCCGATGTGTTGTTGAGCGATATTGGCATGCCCGATGTGGATGGCTACATGTTGCTGCGGCAGGTGAGAGCCTTATCACCGGAGCAAGGCGGGACGATTCCTGCGATCGCCCTGACAGCCTATGCCGGAGAAATTGACTACCAGCAAGCAATGGCAGCAGGCTTTCAACATCACATTGCCAAACCGATCGAACCGGATGCATTAGTCCGAGCGATCGCAGCATTGCAGAAAACCAACAAAACCTAATACCGAATCTCAACTGATAAGACCAGTAATTAGGCTCCATTCCTGGCGGAGGTGGCGGTGGCTTGTGAGAGCATGGCTTCTGTTTTCGCGATCGCCAGCCGAGTTTTCAACACCGAATCTGGATTCAGGCTGATGGAGTCAATCCCCTGTTCCACCAAAAATTGCGCGAATTCGGGGTAATCGCTGGGAGCCTGTCCACAGATGCCAATCTTACGCTGAAATTGTTTCGCTGTGGCAATCACTCGTTGCAACTTGCGTTTCACTGCTTCATCTCGTTCATCAAACAAATGGGAGACTAACGCCGAGTCGCGATCGATGCCCAGGGTTAATTGAGTCAAATCATTGGAGCCAATGGAGAAGCCATCAAAAACTTCACTGAAGCGATCGGCAAGCTCCACATTACTGGGCAACTCACACATCACATAAACCTGCAAGCCATTTTCACCGCGCACTAACCCATACTGCGCCATCAGCTCAACCACTTTGCGACCTTCAGCCGGAGTGCGGCAAAACGGAATCATGGGAATGACATTCGTCAGTCCCATGTCTGCTCGCACTCGTTTAAATGCTTGACACTCCAGCTCAAAGGCCGCTTGATAGGTGGGGTCGTAGTAGCGAGAAGCGCCCCGCCAGCCGATCATGGGGTTTTCTTCCATTGGCTCAAACTCGCGTCCCCCAATCAAATTGGCGTACTCGTTGCTCTTGAGATCAGACATCCGCACGATCACTGGCTTGGGATAGAATGCGGCTGCCAGCATGCCAATGCCCGCTGCCAGACGATCGACAAAATAGTCCGGCATAGATTCAGATTGAGTCGTTAGTTGACTAATTTCCCACTTCGCTGCTTTGTCTTTCAGTGTGTTGAAGTTGAGTAAAGCCAGTGGGTGAACTTTGATGTGATTCGCAATGATAAATTCAGTCCGAGCTAACCCCACGCCATCATTTGGAATCGCTGCCAATCGAAATGCTTCTTGGGGATTGCCAACATTCATCAAGATTTTTGTTTGAGTACGCGGCAACGTATCTAACTGAAGTTCTTCGATTTCAAATGGCAGCAAGCCCGGATAAACGCGCCCCTCTTCCCCTTCCGCACAGGACACCGTCAATTCCTGCCCATCGTGCAACACTTCCGTTGCCTGGTCGCAGCCGACGATCGCGGGAATGCCCAATTCCCGGGCAATAATCGCAGCATGACAGGTACGGCCGCCTTGATTGGTAATGACAGCACTGGCTTTTTTCATAATCGGTTCCCAGTCAGGGTCGGTGCGAGTGGTGACTAACACTTCCCCTGCACGGAACTCATCCAGCTTGCGAATATCGGTAATGATGTGAACCTTGCCCTGCCCGATCATTTCACCCACAGCACGACCAATCAGGAGGGGGGTAGGCAGAGGCTGCGATCGCAAATGGTAAGTCCGTAAAATGTTGCTCGCTTTTTGCGAATGCACCGTCTCTGGACGCGCCTGCACAATAAATAAATCTCCAGTCATCCCATCTTTGGCCCATTCAATGTCCATCGGGCTAAGACTTCCCTGCACCGTTGAATAATGGGCTTCGATAATGCAGGCCCACCGCGCCAATTGCAGAATTTCGTCATCGTTCAGGGCATAGCGAGATTGCTCCGCTCTGGAGACGGGAACATTCGTAGTGGCACGACTACTGCCGACATCGTAAACCATCTTGATTTCTTTGCTCCCCAACCGCTTTTCGAGAATCGGTCGAAAGCCCTGTTGGAGAGTTGGTTTGAAGACAATATATTCGTCTGGATTCACGACACCCTGCACCACGTTTTCCCCCAAACCATAGGCAGCAGTGATTAGGGCGGCATTTTGAAAGCCTGTTTCTGTGTCGATCGAGAACATCACGCCTGAGGTGGCCAGGTCAGAGCGCACCATCTTTTGCACCCCCACAGACAACGCCACTTCCAAATGATCAAAGTGTTTGATGCTGCGGTAAGAGATGGCGCGATCGGTGAACAGGGAGGCAAAACAACGATGGCAGGCTTCTAACACGCCATTAATCCCATGAATATTCAGGTAAGTATCCTGTTGTCCGGCAAAACTGGCATCGGGTAAATCTTCGGCAGTGGCACTCGATCGCACCGCCACATCCACCCCACTGTAACGGCTGAGACAATCGTCGCGATCGCGCCCCATCAGCGCTTCACACACCTCCACCGTCACCCCATACCGCTCCGACAATTGCACATAGGCCGCAATGATGGCTTTCTCCAACTCCACTGGAAAAGGCGTATCCAAAATCAGTCTCCGCGCCTGTCTGCCTCGATCCTGCAAATTGTTGACATCATTCACATCCAGATCACTCAACAATTCCCGCAATCGCGATTCTAGCCCCGCTTGTGCCATGAAGTAGCGAAAGGCGTAGGCAGTGGTCGCGAACCCGGCTGGGACGTTTACCCCTTGAGGTGCGAGTTGTTGAATCATTTCACCCAGAGAAGCATTTTTCCCCCCCACCAGAGACACATCGGCAATTCTTACCTGCTCAAACCACAAAACAAAAGTACGTTCTTTGTGCGATTGATTCAAGGAAAAGTCAGATTGAGGAATGGTATGCATGGCATCAATAAGGTGAAGTGAGAGGATTGAATTTAGAAATAAATTGATGTGATCTTGAGGCGATCGTAGAGCAACCAAATAGTTACTAGGAATGAGAATTAAATAAAGTGGCAAATTCTGTGGAATGGGCATCCTGCCTGTCACTCACAGCCGGGACGGCTATGCCACTTTATTTAATCCATAGTCCTTAGATACCTACTCCAGGAACTAAGAACAATGCTTGCAAACAAGATTCTATGTTTGATATATTTGCTCGTGCCGGAGGTTCTTAAATGAAAACTGACCTTTCAATCAAGTACTGAAAGATTAGCCGCAAAGATCCTGCTACACGCCCAACCAGCAGCGTTCGTTCAAGGCACTATCATTGGTTAAACTAGCTCTACTGCTGCTCCAACGTCTTTCACCTAAACGTCCCTCCTGTGAAGGCGTTAAACGATTCAATTGAAGTTTCTGAACACACTATTTCATTCAGTCTAACGTATTCAATCTTGGGGGAGGTGTTGAGAATCTTAAAGGCAGCGATCGCCATCAAGCGGTTTAACCATCATTAATGCCGCAAAACTTTCGAGTTTGAAGTTAGTTACAATGATTTAAACCATGATTTGTGCAAATAAACCCCAAACCTTCTCATAGCGTTTTTGAAGCCAGTGAGGTCACGAATAGCCCTGAATTTGCTTGTATCTAGCAGATAAAATGTACTTCACCAAGCAAAGAAATGCTATAACGCTAGCCTTGGTTTTGTTGGGTTACATTGACACTCACCTAACCTACTGCCTCCACAAGTTATTTGATTCATAACTTTAATTCATAACTTTAAGAAAACAGGCTGAATCGCTGGAGATGAGTTTGCAGGAGCGCTGGTAATGTTTTGCGCAGTTGGCTCTTATCTTTGAAGGGCAGCCGATTTTGATTGGGGACATCAAACGGAAATTGTCCGGGTAAGTCAGGCCGCTCCATCTGGGCTAACAGAATTTGCTCCGATCGCTTGCATTGCAGGGCATATCCAACTTCCACACACACCGTTGGGCTGGGTAGAATCTGCTCATCGCCAAGTGGAGACAGAGCGATCGCCGTCGTATCAGCAATAAACAGCAGCGATTGCCGGATCGATCGCATCAAAGAACTGTCCAGGCGCGTTGGGCCATCCGTTAATCGATGGGACTCCTTTAAGGTAATCGGCAACCGAGATTTAGAATTGAATCGGTCAAGAATCGTCTGTAACTCATCTCGCAAGTAATCACTCGACTCCGGAAACTCCGTTTGGTAACACAGGAAAATAACTGGTTCCAGGTGAGTCATAACATCTTGTTTAATGAAGTAAATTTCATGGCTGCGCAGATCAATATTGGCGATCGCGTACCCACCACTCCCCTCAATGTAAAACTCAGTCAGTTGCCCTTCTAAATATCGCTGAAACCAGGTTGACTCCCGCACCTCTTCACTGTCGTCTAAAAAATCAGCCCGCAGCCCCGACTTCAGCAAACTGTTTCGGCTAAGTCGTAAATCATGAGGCCGCTTCTCTAACTCTTGAATTGGTTCATACTTTTCGAGATACCAGGCTCTCAGCGCAATAATTGCCATCCCCCGCCCGCCCCTTAATTCAACTTAAAGCTTATACAGCATTCCGACTCAAACGGCACATCAGCAACGCCAAACGCAACATTTGGTGGAACTTAGCCGAACTAAATTCCACCAAACCAAATTCAACTTTTGGTTCAATTCTTGAAGCTCAAGCTCACTAATACTAATGTACCATAAAAATGTACGGGCGATCGCTAGGTTTCTCCTGCCGTCTTTCACCTTCCTACTTCTGCCCTTAAGTGTGAGATAAAGCTTTAAAAGTGGAACGGCATCCAAGTTCTACTCTCTGAGTGATCTCCTCTCGTATGCTCGTCGTATATGGAGATGAACTGATCGAACCTTCAAGTTGCTACCCAACCAATCAGTTCCCTTGCTCCCTTACAGTCAGTTGAGGAAATATCAAATTTCGTTTTGGATGCCGTTGGACTCGAACGAGACAGATGTTAAGTAAAACAGCGCTCTTACCTCTTTAACTATCGTGTGAACTTGGCTGTTTAATCTGCCAGGGAAGCTAGATAGCTTCAATTAACAGAATATCAAACCTACTAAGGAGGGCAAGCGGCTGAAACTAAAGTTCAAGTTTGTTATCTAAACTACATTAGTGTTGGAGCAAAAACTGAGGGCTAAGAACTAAGGGGTAGCACTGGTGTTGCAATTGCGACTCGGCGCTCAAGCCTCAATCCTTAACCCTTGTACTCCTACATTTGGACTAGAGTTAGAAGGACTAGCAGTAAGAGGAAATATCTTCACCACATTCATCTGCCAGGTAGCAGAGCGCTCGAAAGCGAATTCCAACTAACTCATCGTAGAAAGGATTAAGCTTGCAGAGCGGCGGAATGTAGAGAACAGTCCGGCCAAATAGTTTAACAGTTCGTTCAAACGGACATTGAGCTGGGATCACAGAGGCAAGCGTTTGGGCCATTTTGCGATCGCAAACGTCCAGTTCATTCAACCATTGACGAATTGGCTTGAAGGGATGAAATGTTTTTTTAGCTACAAATTTGGGTTTCGGTGAAGAGGACATCGAAACTTCTGATGTAACCCAAACAATATTTGTTCCTTGTGGTGGCTGTGTAGTGGAGTGAGTGCTTTCCATTATGTGTTTCCTCACTAACATTGGGTGTGAAATAACCCTTTAGTTGCTAACTAGTTCAATTAGGTTTCTCGAAGTTGAAATCAAATTGCTTGGTCAGCTTCTACAGTCTAATAACAACCCGAGGGGGATGGATTCAGGAAAAAGGGAGAAAATAGCGTACCCAGGGGTAGATATAACCGAAGTCATCAACCTAGCTAATCTTGCCCTAGAGATGAGCAATTTTACTGCGCAGAACTACGGAATTTATCTAAATCTTCATCGAAGTTAGGCGCTTTTTTGAATAAAAAATATTTGGTAATCAATGCTACAAAAAATTGGTTCGGGCGCAGGCACTTAGGACTCAAAGCATAGAAAATAGCTCAATATTTCTGCCGAAACCAGCCCAGATACCAATAGAAAAAAGATTGTAATTATTCCTATTAATCTACTGATTTGTTGGTCTAATGAGGTGTTAGGCGTATCACAATCGGGATTGAGTTATGTAAACGTTCCTTTTTGAAAAGAACAGGTAAGCCACTTCCGGTAACTGCGCGTATGATTAGGGTGTTACGCTTTAAGCATTTTTAAAGAAAATCTGTGCGTCCCATGCGAATTTCTCCAGCACCGACTGAATCTGAAACCCGTACTCGTATTCTTAAATCTGCGCTACGGCTATTTGCCCGACAAGGGTATGACGGTACTACAACCCGCGATCTAGCAGAAGCCGCCAATGTAGCAGAGGGAACGCTATTCCGACATTTTCCTAACAAAAAAGCGATTTTGATTGAGGTCGCAACTCAGGGGTGGGTTGAAATTTTGACCGATTTGCTGACAGAGTTAAGCGGCATGGGGAGCTACAAGGCCGTTGCTCAGGTGATGCGGCGGCGCATGCTGCACTTGCATGAAAATGCTGACATGCTGCGGGTTTGCTTTATGGAGGCGCAATTTCACCCCGATTTGCAAGAGCATATTCAGTCTGAAGTGATCGCCAAGATGACGACTGTGGCAGAAGCCTTTTTCCAGACGGCGATGGATCAGGGTGTTTATCGCCAGATGGACGCGAAAATGGTAGCGCGAGTCTTTTTAGGCATGTTTGCGATCGCCGGATTTAGCCAAAGCACAATCATGGCTCCAGGGGCGGCGGCGGCGGAAATGCAGCAAATGGCGGAAGGCTTAGCCGATATTTTCTTGAATGGAGTATTAGTGCATACGGAGTCTTAGCTCAAGGGAACTTGGATTTCTGCCAATAAAGCTGAACCAAACTGAACCCGTTTTCTTAAGAAATCCGATTTCTGAGTCAGCTTGTTAAGCGATCGTGACTTCCGCAGACAAATACACATCCTGAATAGCACGAAACAATTTCACGCCTTCTTCAAAGGGTCGCTGAAATGCTTTGCGGCCTGAAATTAAGCCACTCCCGCCGGCGCGTTTGTTGATCACAGCAGTTCGCACCGCTTCGGCAAAATCATTTTTGCCCGATGCTCCCCCCGAATTAATCAATCCGGCGCGGCCAGCGTAGCAGTTAAGCACCTGGTAGCGGGTCAGGTCGATTGGGTGGTCTGAAGTCAGATCAGAGTATACTCGCTTATCGGTTTTGCCGTAGGTTTTGCCAGTTGCTTTTGCCACCGCTCCGTAGCCGTTGTTATTTTCGGGTAGCTTTTGTTTAATGATGTCAGCTTCGATCGTCACGCCGAGGTGGTTGGCCTGTCCAGTTAAATCAGCCGCGACGTGATAGTCCTGATCTTGTTTGAAGGCAGGGTTGCGCAGGTAACACCAGAGAATCGTTGCCATGCCTAATTCGTGGGCGCGGGCGAAGGCTTGCCTAATTTCCTGAATTTGACGAGTGGATTCGGGTGAGCCAAAGTAGATAGTGGCACCGATCGCGGCAGCTCCCAAATTCCAGGCTTGCTCAACCGAGGAAAATAATATCTGGTCAAACTGGTTAGGGAACGTCAGCAATTCGTTGTGATTAATTTTGACGATAAAGGGAATTTTGTGAGCATATTTGCGCGAAACAGTTCCCAACACGCCCAAGGTTGTTGCCACTGCGTTACATTCGGCTTCGATCGCCAACTTAATAATATTCTCACTATCAAAATAAATTGGATTAGGAGCAAAGGAAGCGGCCGCTGAGTGTTCGATGCCTTGATCAACCGGCAGGATGGACAAATAACCAGTGTTGGCCAGTCGGCCTGTGGAGTAGAGCTGTTGGAGGTTGCGTAACACCTGCGGATTGCGATCGCTGTGAGCAAAGATGCGATCAACAAAATCGGGGCCGGGGAGATGGAGCAAATCCTTGGAAACTTTCGCCTGATAGGTGAGCAAATCTTCTGCTTCTTCACCGAGTTGAGCGGCGATCGAAGTGGGAGCAGTCAACGTAGCCGTCATAGTCGTTTCCCTCAACACGTTTTACGAGGACATTACCACCGAACCATACGAACATGAGGCAATTCTGAGAAAATTGCACTTCCATTCTAAAATTTGCCTCAACTATAACGACTTTCCGATTGAGATACACCCATCGGTCGGGTGAGCAGTTTTTTAAGAATGGTCTGCCGCTTTAGCCTTCAGTGCATACTCGCGAAACCGCTCCAAATCGGCATAAAGAGTTGATTCCACGACGCGACCAATAAATAGATTATCCATCAGTTGGAACAGAAAACCGGGCACCGAGTAAGCCACCGACATTTTGACAATGCTGCCCTCTTCGCCGCGATCGTAAAACCGAATTGCCCCCCGGTTCGGCAACCCATCTACCGATTCCCACTGCAAAATTTGCTGCGGCACCACTTTCACCTCACGCGAGAGCCAGCTAAACTCCAATCCTCCGGTTGCCAATTTCCAACGTGACAACTTCGGGTCATGCTCCTGAATCTTCACCGAGTCAATCCATTTCATCCAATTGGGCATCTGTTCCAAGTCAGACCAGAGACCCCACACCAACTCGATCGGTGCATCAATCTCAATTTGAACTGTGTGTTCGAGCCAGTTGGACATGGGAATCAGGGGCTAGGGACTAGGAATCAGGAGGTCAGGGTGTCGATACTGTTTCAATAGCGAAAAAGTCCTTCTCCTTTCACCTTATACCCCGTTGGCTCCAAAATTGCTTGGGCGGCTTGCATTCCCGAAATCGTTGCACCTTCCATGCTGTCGATGTAGTCCTGCGCTGTGTAGCTGCCGGCCAGGAAGAAGTTGGGAATGGGGGTTTTTTGGGTAGGGCGGTAGGGATCTTTGCCAGGTTCTTCGCGATAGAGGGATTGGGCCAGTTTCACGACGTTTGACCAGGTGAGAGTGAGATCGCGGGAGGAGGGGAACAGGTCGTGAATTTGCTTGAGGGCATGCTGAACGATCGCTTCATTGCTCATTTTGATGAAGGGATCGCCCGGAGTGAGGACAACCTGCATCAGAGAACCCTGTCCTTCGCGGTAGTAGTCTTTGGGACTGGTGAGAGCCAGGTCGGCAAAGCAGGAAAAGTCAGCATCAGCACTATAAAGCAGATTATTCAGTCCGGCGGCGTGGTTCAGTTGCTGCCGTTTTGTTTCATCCTGCATCTCCGTGACCCAGCCATCAAATCGGAGTTGAACGGTGACGACAGGAACGGCTTCGAGGTTGTAAATGTTGTCAAATAGAGGCATTGATCGCCATTCTGGCGGCAACAACCGTTGAATTCCGGGAACATCACACGCTGCGAGATAGGCATCAGCAGTAATGATTTCTTCTTTGTCCCCATTGGCGATCGCCAGGCCGGTCACCTGCATGTCGCCGTTTTGTTCCGCAAACAAGATGCGCCGGGTTTGGCGACGAGTATGGATTTTGGTGCCTTTGGCTTCCAGGTAGTTGACGATCGGCGCGTGTAAATATTCTGCGGGGGAACCGACCAGCATATTCAACCGAGAGGCTTCGGTCTTAGCGGCAAACATCATGAAAATAGTGAGCATACATCGAGCCGAAATATTTTCGGTGTCAATAAAGCCCAAAGCCAGAGCGATCGGGTCCCACATGCGCTTGAGGCTATTTTGAGAACCACCATGACTACGAAACCAATCAGCAAAGCTGACTTTATCCAGGGAGCGAATCCATTTCATTGCGGCATCGTAGCTGACCAGACCAGGAACGACGGGGCTGGTGCCAAGGGCGATCACATTTTGCAGTTTGTCTCGTAACGTGAGTTGACCTGTGGTGAAGAAGGCTTTTAAGCCATGAAACGGCGCACCTAGGAAAAAGCGAAAGTCCAAGGCTCCGATCTGCCCACCGCGATTGATAAATGTATGAACGTGTTCCTTGGGGAGTATGGCTTCGTAGGCTCCCACTCGTTTCATGAGAGCGAAGAGGTTGGCGTAGTTGTTGAAGAAGACATGCAGCCCCATCTCAATATGATTGCCGTCTGCATCGACCCAACTTCCCACTTTGCCGCCCACGAACGATCGCGCTTCAAACAGTTCTACGTCGTGTCCGGCATCTGCTAATTCCACTGCTGCCGCTAAACCAGCCAATCCTGCACCAACGATCGCAACTCGCATTCTGTCCTTCCTGGTAACTTCACATATTTTAAAGGAACGAGTACCCTGTTGCACCGAAACTACTCACAGGCAACTGTTTAAGCGAACAACTTCAAACCGTGACGATGGACAATGCTGATTTAGGTGAGTTGAAGTGGACCCCCGAAGCCAGGGCCAAGCTAAAAAATATTCCATTTTTTGTGCGAACTCAAGCCAGGGAAAGGATTGAGCATTTGGCCCGCGAAGCAGAATTAGACACAGTTACGGCTGATCTAGTAGAGCAAGCGCGGCTAGAGTTTGGACAATAGCTGGTAAGGGCAACCGCTGAAAGGTAGACGGCAGTCTGTCACGAATGGTCTTCGCCTCCAATCATGAGAATGGTTCCTCTGTCTCCTACCGTCTGCCATTTTCTACCCTTCCAGCCAATCAAAGATTCGCTCCAGTTGCTCGATCGATACAAACCCATACTGCCAGAGAATCATCGGTAACGGCCCAGGATTTTGCTGACTATGACGCAGCGCAAAGGCGATCGAGTTCGCCGAAATATCCAACTCTTCTTGTAAGAAGGTGACTAACTGGCTGGTGTTGGGATGGATTTTCACAACTGAACCCTTCTGGCTGACATCAAGAACGCGTGATTGTCTCTCCGTTAAACCACAGATCTTGGGAATTGACCTTAAAGTTTGATTGCGACTTCAGGCCCAGATGGCTAGCGTCGTTTGGGTGGCACACCACTTAGCTTCAAAACATCAGCGATCGATGAGCAGTAGGTCGGCATCTCGTAGCTAGAAGGCGTGACCGGGTTTTGATGCACAAAATGGCGATATTTCATTGCAAAACGATCCCAGGCTTCCACCTTGATGCGCAGCAACCGAAAAATAAAGTCCAGCAAGTTTTGAGTCAATGGAATACGAAAGTAGATGCGTTTGTTTAAGTAAGCACAGGCTTCTTCGATCGCCTGATCAGCTGTGATTGCCGTATTCCCTAGTACGATCTCCCGTGGTACATCTTCTGGCAAGGAATGATCCACCAAATAACGCACCACTTGCGCAACGTCCTTAGAATGAATGTAGTGAAAGGCCGCATCAATGCTGAAAAATCGCAGCAAGTTCAACCATTTAAATTCCTTGGAGATTCCTTCAGAAACATGCGACCAGGGCTTGTGTGAGTCTCCCCCCAGCAACAGAGTGGGGAACAACGTAATGACATTGGGCGAGATTGCCAACTTTGGGATTTGGCGATGGCATACATACTTCGAGCGCACATAATCAGTGCCAATTTCCCCAGCTTCTTTTAAGGGTTGGTTATTACGATCGAGAATGCTGGCCGTTGAGAAATAAATCACCTGCTTACACACATCCGGGTTCAGCAGGTTCAACAACCTCAGAGTCTTCACTACGTTAATGTCAAACACTTCCTGAGGGCCGCCCCAAGCAGCAGCAGCCAAAATTGCACAATCGATCGTCTTCAGCAAATCACTAAAGCGTTCAATGTCCTCCATATTGCCATGCAATACAGTGACACCCGGACGAACAGAACAGTCAATTTTTAGCTTGCCTGGATTTCTGACCAGTAGAAATAAGTCGTGGTCTGTTTCTTGAATTAGGGTTTCGACTAGGTAGTGACCTACACAGCCACTTGCGCCAGTCACAAAAATCCGTTTGGGTGACATCGGGAAGCTTCGGATGAATAGCAGTTTTTGGGTATCAACACCATCTGCCAAACCCCATTAAGCGTGAATGGCGAGTAGCTGATCGGCTTGCTTGGCAGTCTCAAAGAAAAATGCAGCATTCTCTTCGGGCGTGTTTGGCAGAATACCATGTCCGAGGTTGAGAATATGCTTCCCGCGACCGGCTTTACGAACTGTGTCCAAAATCCGATCGCGAATGAGATCTTTTGATCCGAACAAAACACCCGGATCAACGTTTCCCTGTACCCCAATTTCAGCACCCAGACGTTGGCGTGCATCAGCCATGTCAACCGTCCAGTCAACACTGACAATATCCACTCCAGACTGCCCCATCCGTTCTAAAACGCCAGCACTACCACTGATATACAAAATCAGCGGGGTGTCTGGATGGGTAGCCTTGACGTGTTGAATAACTCGTTTTTGATAAGGCAACGCAAAAACGTCATAATCTTGGGGACTCAGATGACCAGCCCAGGAATCAAACATTTGCACCACTTGAGCGCCACAGTCAATTTGATACCGAACATAAGTCGCGATCGAATCAGCGATCTTACCCAGAAACTCGTGAAGCATGGCAGGCTCGTTGAACGCCATACTCTTAATCACGCTGTAATCTTTAGAACTTTTACCCTCGATCGCATAAGCAGCTAAAGTCCATGGCGCACCCACAAAGCCTAGTACGGTTGCTTGATTTCCCACCTCTTGACGTAGCGCTTGCAGGATTTCGCGAATGAAAGGGAGAGACTCATTCGGTTCCAAAGGGCGAACTTGCTTCACCTGCTCCCAAGTGCGAATGGGTGGGTCAATAATTGGTCCGCGGCTTTCGATAATGTCAAAGGAGATACCCATTCCCGGCAAGGGTGTCAGGATGTCTGAAAATAGAATTACGCCATCGGGTTGGAATGCCCGGAAGGGTTGCAGCGAAATTTCAATAGCAAGTTCAGGCTTTTCGGAGCGATCGCGAAATGAAGGATACCGATCCCGCAGTTCCCGGTAAACTTTCATGTAACGTCCGGCCTGCCGCATCATCCAGACAGGTGGGCGATCAAGCACTTCACCACGTGCCGCTCTCAGTAGGTAAGGAACCTGGGTTGACCCGGTCATCTAACTATCGTCCTACATGTTCTCTTAGGTGCATCTGTTAGCTTACCACTGCAAGATCACTGTTTTGTGGTGATTTGCTGGAAACCAGCAGTTTTTCTTCGCGCTATGAGGGGATGGGAAGCGGGAACCTGGCAACTGAATATGGTCTTCGTTTGTCGTTGCCTCCCTCTTTCCCCCGGTTCCCGCTGCTGCGTCTATTTCACAATACAGATACCGCCGATCGAGACCGTACAATCAACTGGTTTCGTCGCCACATCCAAAGCCCCCGTACTACGGTTGTAGGTATATTCTCCCGCCCGGACTAATCGATTAGGGTTGGCACAATATTGATAGATTTGATTGGCTTCTGGAAAATTCACCACCACCAAGGAGGCTCGCGATGCCGGACAACTATCCAAAACCGTCAAGCCGTACTCCGTTTGTAACATCTGCCGTCTTGTATCAGTAGCGATCGGTGTGGTTGGTGTACCAGGAGTTGGGGTGGGAGTGCCTGCTTGCGTTGTGGGAGTCAAGACATCTGTAGTGGGGTTGTAGCGGTAAATGCCTGCTTGCACAAAACGACTGGGAGTTGCACAGTAGGTATAATCCCGGCCATCTTGCGGATCGGTCATAGTAATTTGGGCCACAACCGTGGCTGGAGAGGGGCAGCGATCGAGAACATTGAGTTGCAGTTTACTCGCCAACAAATCTCGACGGGCATCAACGAGCTTAATGCTCCGAGATACCTCCTCGTAGGTATACACGCCAGCTTCAATATCTCTGGTACAACGTTCCTCTGCCCCAATTCTGATGCGAGCAACATTAGGGACACCGCAACCGATGATCCTCAACTTGAGGACATTTTGCATCACCTGATCCGCCTGGGCAACGGGTGTAGCGGCTGTACTCAGCCCATCAATTTCCAAGCTATAGCGACCCAGGGAGTTGTTACGCCCGACCACCAACACTCGATAGGTACCTGGACGAATAACCTGATAGCGAAAAACTCCAGGATTTTCACTGTAGGCGACCTGTCGGCCTGTGGGATCGAACAAAACTAGAGCCGGTCGAAGTGTGCTGCCATCCTCTGGTTCAACAGAAATTTCGATGCTATCTCCACGCTGCGCGGTGAATGTATGTTCATCGCCCCGTGCCCGTTGAACAGGCGCACCAGGACGAGTGGTGTTTCTAAATTGAAAGCCGGGGGAAGTTGAGCGAACTAGGCCGTTGATTTTATCGCCATCTTTTAAGAGAACACTGAATGCGACATCGGCGATCGCTCCAACGGCTAAAACGGCGATTGCTAAAGCTGTCGTCATTGTGCGTAAAACCGAACCGGTGTTCATGTGAAATTTATCTCCTGTGGTGAAGAACTGCAAACAGGACGACATGCCGAAGAACAAAAGTTCCCCAGCATAAAGAACTTGTAACCGAATCAACAGGAACATCTGCCTGAATCGTTACTTCTTAGTAAGCCCCATTCCCCTTAGGACAGATCACAACGCCAATCGTTTTCACCATGATCCACAAATCCATCCAAAAACTACGGCTGTTGACGTAATACACATCGATCTGAACCCGCCGGGGATAGGGAATATCGTTGCGCCCGGAAACTTGCCACAACCCCGTAATCCCAGGTCGAGCATTGAGAACTCGATCCATGTATTTCCCGTACTTTGGGAGTTCTTCAACCACTAATGGTCGTGGCCCGACTACACTCATATCGCCTTTGAGGACGTTCCAGAACTGGGGAAATTCGTCCAGACTGGTGATTCTCAAAAAACGACCGATCCAGGTAATTCGTGGATCGCGTCTTAATTTGAAGTTCGCCTGAAATTCCTGGCGCAACCGGGGCGATCGCTCCATCATCTGAGCCAACATACCATCGGCATCTTCAACCATTGTTCTGAACTTGATGCAATCAAAGCGGCGATAGTTCCGGCCAACCCGTTCCTGGACATAAAAAACTGGCCCAGGGGACGTACTCATAATCAGCAGAACTAGAACCAAGTAAAGAGGAGAGAAAACAATCAGAACCGTTAACGAAAACAGGACATCGAACGTCCGTTTGGCAGTCTCGCCGTGCAAGGAATCCGCCAAATATGGCAAGACACCACGTCTGAGAATTGCACGAAGCGACTTACCGGAGACGAGTTGACTTTCAGCAGTCATTTTACTCCTTACGTATCCACACCACACACAGTCCTGATCATAAAGCCACTGACCACATCTACGTCGACTTTGGTTCCAATTCAGTGAAAATTTGTTGATAAACCTGGTAATTGCACCATTAATATGAGTTTTTTTTCTGAAATTCTTGATAGCAGCGCTCCAAAAACCCCAGGTACCGTTGTTTGAATATTTCGGGGCTAAAGGCTAAAGCATGGCCTCGAATCATCTCCGGATTGAACCGTTGCCGATATTGCTCAAACTCGGCGATCGCATTCATCAGGTCAGAAACCGTTTGCTGGGGAAATAAAATGCCAGTGCCTTTCTCATCGTGAGTTCGAACATCCCGTACGGTTTCCAGGGTTCCGCCTGCCCCAAAAGCGATTACAGGCGTCCCACAAGCTTGCGCTTCCACTGGGGCAATCCCAAAGTCTTCGTAGGCGGCATAGACGAAGGCTTTTGCCTGGGCCATGTATTGATTTACCACTTCGTTCGACTGCCATCCCAGCAATTGAATATTGGGTTTCGCGAGGCGTTGGAGATGGGGGAGTTCTGCGCCTTCGCCGATAATCACCAGAGGTCTACCCAATTGGTTAAACGCTTCCACGATCAGGGAAATTTTTTTGTAACTTACAAGCCTCGAGACGGTCAGGTAGTAGTCTTCCTTCTGGAGTTGGAACTGAAAGCGATCGGTGTTTACGGGTGGATAAATCACTTCTGCTTCGCGGCGATAGCAACGCCAAATGCGCCTTGCCGTGTTGCGTGAATTGGCAATAAAGTAGTCAACTCGATTGGCGGTGATCACATCCCATTGCCGCAACCGATGCAGCAGGTAGCGCGTCAGAATGCCCGGAATTCCCCGTCCAGCACGGCTATTTTGCAGGTAATCAAAGGTTAAGTCCCAGGCATAGCGAAGGGGGGCATGGCAGTAGCAAACGTGGAGTTGGTGCGCACTCGTTAACACGCCTTTGGCCACGCAATGGGAAGAAGACAGGATGATGTCATAGGACTGTAGTTCAAGTTGCTCGATCGCCAATGGCAAGAGTGGCAAATACTTTTGCACCCCGCTTTCAGCCCAAGGCAGATGTTGCAAAAACGTTGTGCCGATCGCGCGTTGGTAGAGATAGCTCTTGGGATTGGTGGATTCAAAATCAATCAAGGCATACAAATCTGCATCCAGCCAGCGCAAAACTTCTTGCACCACCAGTTCCGAGCCACCCGTCGCTTTGGGGGTTAACCACTCATGAACCAGTGCAATGCGTGAATCTGAAATCGTGCGATCGCCCACTGTCAAACCTTCTCAATACCTACACACCAGATGCCAGAAGTATAAGTCTAAATCCAGCATGGCATCATTCCATTTACCCAAATGCGCGATTCGGTGCTTCTGCTTAATGCATCCTTGCTAATGAAAAAGACCAACCCTTGCCAGGCTGGTCCTTCACAAATTTGCGTTGTTCTCTCAAATGGAGGAACCCAACCTGCGCGTTCCCAAAACATGCAGCGGGCTTATAGGATTATTCATCCCCTCTTGGGTCTTATTGTAACAAGATACACAAATATTTTTTCATATTTCTTCATCGTTTTCTGACATTTAGCCTATCTATGGATAGATGATGGCTGAACTTTTTGGGGATTGCCCCACAGGACTCGTTCATTTTTGTAGATAATCATGCCTGGTTTTGCCCCTTTTGGTTTATAAACATGCTTTGGCTCGGTATAAACCACAGGCACCTGCTCGCTGTGCCGACCACGACTATGGAAAGCGGCAAGATTGGCCACATAGTTCAAATCTTCCGTCTCTGGGATGGTTCCCGGCTCTAACCGGAGCAAGACGTGACTTCCAGGAATTTCCTGGGTATGGAACCAAAGATCATAATCTCCTGCCGTGCGGAAAGTGAGTTGGTCGTTTTGGCGATTGTTGCGACCAACCAGTACTTCAAACCCGGAGGGAGTTTGATAGCGGTGGGGTTGGCTGGTGCGATCGTCTGGTTTTGATCGCCCACTCCCATAATCCGGCTGCTCCAAATATTTTTGCTGCACCAATTCATCTCGAATTTCCTGAAGCGCATCTAGATCGGCTTGAGTTTGGTAGTGGCTAAAGGTTGTGAGACTGGCCTCTACTTGTTCCAGATAGTGCATTTCTTGAGTCACTGCTTCTAGTAATGGCACGATCGCCCCTCGTGCCCGCTTCAGTTTTTGGTGCCGTTTATAAAGTGCTTGGGCATTTTGAACGGCATTTTTTTCGGGGTCAAGTGAGATCATTACTGGTTCTCCCGTAGCAAAGTCGGCCAGGGAAATGGTAGTCATGCCCGCATGCCACGTGTGCAGATGCGCCATCAGTAAATCAGCGTGTTCACGGTACCTATCGGCTGTGTCAGATTCCGCCAAACGTTGCTGAAATCCGGTGGCTTTGAGCCATAATTTTTCCAGCAGGTTGCTGAGCTTTTGGCTGAGTTGGTAATGGAGTTGGACAAAGTCTTGCTGATTGAGTTGGTCGTTGTAGTAGCGATCGATCAGTTCCTGGGCAGAGTTGGCTGGGGCAACCGCATCCCAACCCAAAATAGTGTAACCATTGACCAGCCATCCTGGTTGAAACTGAAGTTGGTCAAGCGTTTTCAGCCAGCGCTGCCATTGGGTAAACAAGGCTTGCCAGTCGGCTACAGATAAGGTGCTGGTTGATTGGTTCGGATCAAGTCTGGCGGCGCGGATTAAGGTCAGGGCGATCGCCGAACTCACCCCCCGATACGTTCGAGAAAGATTTTTTTTGAGTGTGCCAGGAACCAGGCTAATGCGTTCCTGCCAGCGGTCGATAGGCTCGGTCAAAGTTGGCGTGGGATTGGTCAGAATTGGCGGCAGTTCGTAGGGTTGCCCAGTTTGAATTGGGCGAATACTGGACTGTTGAGCGCTAACCTGGTGAGCAGCCGACACAATCTGGTTGTCCTGGTTCGCCAGGATGACATTGCTGTACTTGCCCATTACTTCTAAGTACAAATGCCACAGGATTGGGTCACCCGGCCGACGAGCGAATTGCAGATCCAGGGCGCGTTCCCAGGGGGCGATCGCCTCAATGCCCACAAGTGCCAAGTTGCCCACCTGATGCCGAATTTGCTGGCTGAAGGTGAAGGTATCGGGAGTCCGGGGGGGAGGGGAACTGATGCAAAGTCGGGCTGCTTGGGGATGCCAGGAAACAAGTAGCCACGCGCGTCGGTCTAGGGTCCGGAGTCCGAGGAAAAGGGTATGGCGATCGCGCTGATAGACTTGCTCTAACCGAGCGGGCAACCATTCGGTTCGGAGTTCAGCACAAATCGCCGTTAAAGTCGTGAAATCAACGGGTTGCATGAATAATTCGCCTTGTGCCCCCAAATTTATGCAATACGATCAACGGTAATCGCCCATGCTTCTCACACACTTTGCAGTCAGCCGAATATGGACATTAAGTTGATCAATATCGGGTTTGGAAACATTGTGTCCGCCAACCGGGTGGTTGCGATCGTTAGTCCAGAATCCGCACCCATTAAACGTATCATCACTGATGCCAGGGATAACCGCCAGTTAATCGATGCAACCTACGGACGACGCACCAGAGCCGTAATTATTACTGACTCTGGGCACGTTATCTTATCTGCAATTCAGCCGGAAACCGTTGCCAATCGATTCATTTCAAGCAAAGACGGGCATTCGCCCGATGATTAGGAGCAGTTTAGAGATAAAGTTAAGAACAGTCTAAAAATTGAAAAATTAAAGTAATTAGTGTTCTACTTGTCTAAACGAGAGCATTGTTAAGAAAATATTACAAAGACCTCCTCAGCAATAGGGAACACGCATATGGGAACGGGTAAATTGATTGTGCTAACGGGGCCGAGTGGGGTGGGGAAGGGAACTTTGCTGCGATCGCTCCTGCAACGACACCCAGAACTATATCTCTCCGTCTCTGCAACAACACGGCAGCCGCGACCAGGTGAAATTGACGGAGAAGATTACTTTTTTGTTTCGCGGCAACGGTTTGAGCAAATGATCGCCAATGGAGAATTGCTGGAGTGGGCAGAATTTGCCGGAAATTTATACGGAACGCCGCGCTTTGCATTGGAGGAGCAAATTCGACGTGGACAATGGGTGATTCTTGAGATTGAACTGGAAGGGGCACGCCAAGTTCGAGAAGTCTTTCGGGATGCTTTTAGAATCTTCATTCTGCCGCCATCTCTGCCAGAGCTAGAGTTTCGCATTCGCAATCGGGGTCAGGATACCGAAGAAGCGATCGCCAAACGGCTCCAACGAGCGAAGGAAGAAATTGACGCTGCTGCGGAATTTGATCTGCAAATCGTGAATGATGATTTGGACAAAACCCTTGATCTCATCGAAACTGCCCTATTTGAACCAGCGATGTGCTAATCGTCAAACGCACCATCTTGAATCAATTTATCCGTCTCGTTTTTTCTCATAGCGATAGGTAATAGGGTTTTGCCTTCGGCCTCTTGTCTTTGATTCCCAAGTTTTTTTGCTAGTAAATTATGACGATCGCAGTAATTGGTTACTTAATCGCTGGACTGGTTTTGTTAGTCGTCGGTGCGGAGTTGTTGGTTCGTGGGGCATCTAAGCTAGCAGCAGCTTTGGGAATTGCTCCCCTCGTCATTGGATTGACGATCGTTGCCTATGGCACCAGTTCACCAGAGATGGCAGTCAGTGTGCAATCAAGCCTGTCTGGCCAGGCCGATATTGCCCTGGGAAATGTCGTGGGTAGCAACATTTTCAATGTGCTATTCATTTTAGGTGTGTCCGCGATCGCGGCACCGTTGATTGTGGCACAGCAACTCATTCGGCTAGATGTGCCGTTCATGATCGGGGTATCTGGTTTACTGTACTTGTTTAGTCTAGATGGAAGAATTAATCAATCGGATGGGATCATTCTGTTCATTGGCGCAGTGACTTATACAATTTTTTTGATTTTTCAGGGGCGGCAAGAGCAAAATCCGGACGTGCAGGACGAATACGCCAAATTTGGGGAGCAAAACGATTCACCCTCCTGGCAAAAATGGTTCATTAATATCGGTTTGATCGTTGCAGGGCTGGTTATTTTAGTCCTGGGTTCTCGTTGGTTAGTGGAAAGTTCGATCGCCATTGCGCGAGCAGTTGGGCTAAGCGAGTTAGTCATCGGCTTGACGATCGTCGCCGCCGGAACATCTTTACCAGAACTCGCCACCTCTTTCATCGCTAGCTTGAAAGGTGAACGGGATATCGCGGTTGGAAATGTGGTCGGCAGCAATATTTTCAATATTCTGGCGGTCTTGGGGTTGTCGGCTGCCGTTTCTCCAGCAGGGATCAATGTTTCAACGGCGGCTATGCGGTTTGACATTCCAGTCATGATTGCCGTCGCGGTGGCTTGCCTACCAATTTTCTTCACAGGTAACTTGATCGCCCGCTGGGAGGGCTTCGTCTTTACTATCTACTATTGCGTCTACACGGCTTATTTGATTCTGGCTTCCGCCCAACATGACAGCCTACCAGCCTTCAGCAGCGCTCTAATTTTCTTTGTGCTGCCAATTACGATCTTGACGCTGGTTGTAATTACCTTAAGAGAATTCCGCGATCGTCGCAAACAAAGTAATCTCTAAAATTGGCTACAATCAGCCCATCTGCTCAAACTGACTGAGATTTCCCATGACCACCATTGCTCATCCTTCTGCTCTAGCTGAAGAGCAACAGGTTATCCGTCCCTCAGATCAACCGAAAGCGATCAAAGCGTTTTTGCAAGCGATTCGTCACAAAAAACCCTCAATCTAAAAGACTGAGGGTTTTCTTGTTTCCAAAGCCGAAACTACTTCACTAAGGGGTGGAAAAGCAGATCGGGGAAAAACCGATTGAACTCAATCAAAATTCCGGCAGTGATTGTGAGCCAAATGGCAGCAATCACAGGAGCCGTGGACAGGTACTTCAAGAAATATTGCATAGTGAATTCTCCCGAATAAGGCAGGTAAACAAGAGCAATTAACGAGGAGAGACCGGGATTTCAGCATCCTTAGCAGTGAGTTCGCCAGTGGTGAACTCTTTGAGTGCCAATAGGGGCCATGCAAAGCCCGAAAAAGAGCACTTCAGCGCAACTGGAACATCAATAATGATCTCCTTTTCTTCCGCAGAACCACTTTTCTTCGCTGCCTGAATATAGGAACGACCAGCCCAGCCAATCCAACCTGCAATGTAGAGGAAGAGGATACTGGGAATCAAAAATTCGCCAGCATGGTTAAGGCTACCATCCACAATCAAGTGGGGCAGACCATCTTCACCGCACAATAAACCTGCTTTTGCATAGAACGCATAACGCTGAGGAGCCGTTGGGCTAACGGAATCCTTCGCCCGTTGAGCAAAGGCAGCACTTTCACTACAAGGAGTGAGGTTGAATGCCTCAGCAGACTGGGTTGGCGCAAAACCAAACCAGAGGGTAACGGCAAGGATGAGAGCAAACAATCGTCGCATGGAATTGTTTCCCTTCGTTTCAAGAATGATGTCTGTTTTACAAAATGAAAGCGGATCTTTCAAGTCGCCAGATTCGCTAAACTGTATTAGCATCCAGCGTTTGAGCCAATCCACTAGAAATTAAGCTCATAAGGCAAGCTCATTATGTTCATGAAATTACCAGCAAATGGCAACCATTTTGGCAATTGAAACAAGTTGTGACGAAACAGCGGTGGCGATCGTAAACGATCATGAAATTTTGAGTAGCATTGTTTCGTCTCAAATTTCGGCGCATCGTCCTTACGGCGGGGTTGTGCCCGAAGTTGCCTCGCGTCAGCATGTGGAAACGCTGAATTCCGCAATCGCCCAAGCCTTGACGGAAGCCGAACTCACGTGGTCGGGCATTGATGGCATTGCCGCGACTTGTGCCCCTGGTTTGGTCGGAGCTTTGCTAGTGGGATTGACCGCTGCCAAAACTCTAGCGATCGTTCATCACAAACCTTTTTTGGGAATTCACCATCTGGAAGGACATATCTATGCGTCCTACCTGAGTGAACCCAATTTGAAACCACCCTTTTTGTGTTTACTGGTCTCCGGCGGACACACCAGCTTGATTCATGTAAAAGATTGTGGGCAGTACGAAACTTTGGGGCAAACTCGCGATGATGCGGCAGGGGAAGCCTTTGACAAAGTGGCGCGGCTCATGGATTTAGGCTACCCCGGTGGTCCCATTATCGACAAACTCGCAACCAAAGGAAACCCGAAAGCATTCGTTTTACCAGAAGGGCAAGTTTCTTTACCAGAAGGGGGGTTTCATCGCTATGACTCTAGTTTTAGTGGATTGAAAACTGCCGTTCTGCGCCTGACTCAAAAACTGCAACAGTATTCGCCCGAGTTGCCTGTGGATGATTTAGCAGCCAGTTTTCAAGCAACCGTGGCAAAGGCGTTAACCAAACGGGCAATCGCCTGTGCCTTAGATTACGGACTGGACACGATCGCTGTCGGTGGGGGAGTTGCAGCTAATAGCGGCCTCCGCCAACACCTGCAAGCGGCTGGGGTCGAGCATCACCTGCGCGTATTATTCCCGCCGCTCAAATTTTGCACCGATAACGCTGCGATGATCGCCTGTGCTGCTGCCGACCATTTCAATCGCGGCCACGGATCGCCTTTAACGTTAGGGGCGCGATCGCGCATGCCGATTTCTGATGTGATGCAGCTTTATGGTTGAGTTCAATCTATCTGACTAATTCAATGCCTGAATTTCTTCGACACTTAATCCTGTTTTCTGACTAATCGTTTCGGCATCGAGAACATCAAGGAGTTGGCGAGCAATGGCGATCGCTTGTTCTCGCCGTCCTTGTTGAAGCCCTTGTTGAAGCCCTTGTTGAAGCCCTTGTTGAAGCCCTTGTTGAAGCCCTTGCTGGGTTGCCTTGAGAATGGCATTACGGCTGTCGTGGATGAACATTTCTCGTTTCTCCAAAATCTCTAGTTCTTTACGAGTGAGCTTGCTTTGTTTAGCCACTTTAAATGCACGACTGATCGCTGGAATAGCTTCCATGCTAGGAGGAACAGCTTTTAACTTATTGGCATATTTAAGGAAATACAACCATTTATCGGTTAACGTTTTCAGTTCATCTAACTCTTTTGTAAACTTTGGCAGTTCCACAAACACAAGTTCAATGTCATTGCTATAAGTTGTTAGCTCTTCCTTTTCCTTTAAAGCGTAGCGCGAAATAATTTTGGGGCTATTGGGAAACATTTCAAAATCCGTAATAGTGAGGGCGATCACTGGATTGAGCAGAGTGTAGTCATCTCCAACATCTAATTGAATCGAAAAGGCTTTGGCGGCATTGTAGAGAACCCGCTTTTCAAAGCCTAACACGTTCAGAACTTGCATTTCGATGATGACTGTTTGATTTCCTGTAATGGTTGCTTTCACATCCAAAAACGAATCTTTAATGCCTTTAATACTGGGAGCCTGGTAAGGATCAAGGATTTCTAAGTCAATAATTGTTGGCCTTTCCTCATACAGTATTGCATTGAGAAAGCTGATGAGAATGTCTTTACTTTGCTTAGAACCAAAAATCTTTTTGAAGGCAAAGTCAGTTTTAGGATTGATAAACATATTTGCCACCCCCAGGTCTTAATCTTAATGACTCAACACGGTGATTTATGCTGATTTATTTGATGTTGGCTCGAAAGAATCGATCGCATCGCAGCAGCGACTTCTTGAGGTTGTTCGACCATTGCCAGGTGTCCGCAGTCCGAAATTTCAATCACATTATTCCCACAGTCGCCAAATAATGGGTGAAAACTGGCCAAATGCTTCACGTACTGAGGCTCCATGATGGAGTCTTGCGTACCAGTAATGAAGTAAACAGGTTGTTCTAACTTTGAAACGATTTGGGGTAAGCGATGCACTTCCACTTCCGTTGTAGATTCTAAAAGTGAACCGAGGGCTGCTTCAGGGTGAGCGGTCACAAAATCAATGAGTCGTTGACGTGCCCATTGCCGAGAGAGTGATCGTGCTGCGCCTGCCCGCGCAAATGCCAATTCTAAAAAAGGCACCTGTGATAAACACCGGGGACGCAGTTTGACAATTTGTCGTCCAGCGGCTCGAAACCGCTCAAATTCATCCTTGAGATAAATTCCTCCACCTGCGTTCACGCAAATGACACCCTTGATCCGTTCTGGAAACTGATGCGCCCCCCAAATGGCAATGCTGCCGCCTAAAGAATGCCCAATCAACCAAACATTCGTTAGTTTCAACTGCTCTAGTAAGTGACCTAAATCTTTGGCATAAGACAACAAACTGTAGCTCGACAATGGCAATACATCATCGATCGTCTGCGGTAGTTGGGAATCTCCAAATCCTCGTAAATCGTAGGATAAACATTGATAATCTGCTGATAACTGTTGGATCAGCAAGTTCCAGTAGTGGCGACTGAGTAGCCACCCGTGGATAAAAATCAGCATCTCTTGTGATTGGGTTGGGGGCGTTAGCTCATAAGTATGGGGAACGCCCATCAGTTCAATAGTTGGCATTCTTTAATGCTATCAGGGAGAGGTATGGGGTGAGTGATGGGTGAGTGATGGGTGAGTGATGGGTGAGTGAGTGGGTGAGTGTAAATAATCGCCGGACTTGCCACCAGTTTTGCTGATTAAACGAATTTCCTCGATGCAAATCGATTTTTCCAATGCTTTTGCCATGTCATAAAGGGTCAAAGCGGCGATCGAGACAGCCGTTAATGCCTCCATTTCCACGCCTGTTTCGGCTTTGGTTTTGACGGTAGCTTCAATCTGGTACCCCGGCAGTTCAGGCATGGGAAGAATTTGAACTTCGACCTTTTGAATGGGTAAGGGGTGACAAAGGGGAATTAGGTTTGCTGTTTGTTTGGCGGCCATAATTCCCGCAATTCGGGCAGTGCCCAACACATCGCCTTTGGGTGTATTGCCTGTCGCGATCGCCTCAAATGTATGTATTGACATGCGCACTCGTGCCGCCGCTACAGCCTGTCGGACTGTTTGGAGCTTGGCTGAAACATCCACCATTTGGGCTTGCCCCTGAGCATCCAGATGAGTCAGTGGAGATGCATCAGAACGCTCGGCAGGGGGCAGGGAAAAATTTTGTGTCATTACGAATCCTGTGCTAAAGTGGAAAAGCTTCTAGGGCGTGTAGCTCAGTGGACTAGAGCACGTGGCTACGGACCACGGTGTCGGGGGTTCGAATCCCTCCTCGCCCGTTTTCAATCATAATTTTTGTAGAGGCAGTGTGCATAAATTGCTTCTTGTCAGACACAGATAGTTTCGGCAGGCGCTTGATCGTTGGAACTTTGCGTCTGCCTTGAACCTGGCTTCTATATCGTCTTAGTTAGCCCTTCAAGTATGGGGCTTCGTCCAAAGATGCAGTACTCGGTTCATTTGCCCACACCATTCATTCAACGGCATTGTGGTCAACTGCTGCCCGATTGGTCGTGTTGTGTGGGTTCGGTGTTGATTACAATTCAGCAGCCAACCTGCAACTTAATAGAACGGACTTATGCCACTGAGATGCAGAAGAATCTGCTGCGGGAAACTTTTTTGCAATGGGGTGGGGCGATCGCAACTCAACTTCGTCACTTGGGGCATCTGGCCGAACCCTTTGATCCAAAAACTGGACGACCATTTTTCTCAAAACCAGGCAAACTTGGACTAGATGATGTTGCAGTGGCGCATGCTTGCCTTGACTTTCCCACCACAAAAGTTGAGGGATGTTCCGTCATTTTGCATCCGGAGTGGGGCAGTGCCGTATACCCCTCGATTCTTCTGTCTTCTGCTTCACCCGAAATCGTAACCGACGCAGTTCAATCGGTAATAGGGACAGGGGGCGCGATGGAAAGGGTTTCGCGATGCCGCAGTCGATCGGCGTACCACCATTCATCCAGTGGTTGGGGCATTTTGATCCAGTAAAGCGTCAACAACAGCAGGTCAGTCTCTCTGGTTGAGAAGTGCCGATCGCCCCCCTGCTCCAAAATCTCCACGCTGTAGGTGGGATGTCCCCGGGTGGCCATATCCAGCACAAAGCGTTTGCCAATTCGTCGCCAACTGGGTTCTTTACCACGCCACTGCAAACGGCAACAGGGGTAAGGGAGTTGTTCGCGATCAAATAAACGACAGCAAGGTCCAATTACCCGGTAGTTAAAGTGGCGACCGGGGCTGGAAATAATCTGACCATGTTCGAGCAACTGAATCATGGCTGTGATTTTGCCATTTTTTGCATAAAGCCTCAATGCTTGGGCGAAAAGACTTCAGAGCAAGAAATTAATTCCTATGAGATGCGGCAAAACATTGCTCATCATCCTTTTTGCCCCCAAGAGGTTAACGCCAATATGTTTCCAACAACTCAATCTCAACGCTTTGATAATTTTGTTTCTAATTCTGCTGCCCCTCTACAAGCAGATGCTTTTTTACCCCAGGTTGCATCTGGCTACGGCTTGATTGATTCCGTCGCCAAAATGCCCGGTTCTAGTGCAAGTGCGGCTCTTGCTGGTGAATTGGGAAACTCCTTCAATATTCAAACGCCTATTATCAATTCAATTATCGCGACTCCGTTTCTCACGGATAACACGCTCACCACCGCTCAAGTGATTGGCGATATAACTGCAATCAACACACGCAATGGGTTTGTCGGCGGTAGCGATCTGGTTGATTATTACAAGATCAATCTGCCAGGGTCGGGGTCGGGGTATAGCCTCAACCTAACATTAACTGGCATGAGTGCAGATGCCGATCTGGAATTAATTCGTGATGACAACGGCAATGGCATTGTGGATGCGGGTGAAACGATCGCCTATTCCAACCGAGGAGGCAACAGTGACGAAAGTATCAACCTCCACAATTTGGTTTCAGGTCAATACTTTGTCGGTGTCCGGCGTTGGAATGGGGACACGAACTACACGCTGAGATTGTCGAATGCGTTCACCAGCAATCTGCTTGCGGTTGAAAACAATGTCGGGGTCTTGTCTGGAACGCAATCTTTTACAAATCCCAGCAGCATGGAAGGGGAAACCCTCGATCGCCGTAATGGCATTGCCACCACCGACAGTTCTGACCTGTATCGGTTCAGCCTGAATAGCATTCGGAATGTTTCTCTGGCCCTCACAGGGATTAGTGCGGGTGCTGATCTCGATCTGCGATTGATTCGGGACTTCAACAACAACGGCATCGTGGATGCGGGCGAAGAACTGGCCTCGTCTACCTACAGTTCCAACTGGAATGAAGCCATTAACAAAAACCTAGAAGCCGGAGATTACTTTGTTCAGGTGTATCGCTGGAATGGCAACTCCACCTACAACTTGAGGCTGACGGAAGCAGCTCCTCAGGTGCGGTTTACTGTGAATCAACTGGTGGCGATCGACAACCCCGATTCCGGTTGGTTTGGTGACGATGCCGATTATTACACCCGCATCAACATCAATGGAGCCTCCTGGACGAGCGGTGTCATCAGCAACAGCAACAACATCAGCCCCAACTGGCAATTTACCCAACCTGTGAACAATCGCTACGTCAACATTGAAGTGCAAGTTTGGGATAGCGATGGTGGGTTTGCTGGCAGAGATGATCATATTGACATTGATTCTCGGAGTGGCTATCGCAACCTGGACATTACCTATGATTTGATGACCAACCAGATTTCAGGCGACGTAAGCGGCTTGGGTGGACGACAACTAAGCGTGAGTGGTGGTGGGGATGCCGATCGCGCCCGAATGACCTTTACAGTGGACAGTGGCGATTGGTACAACATGAATCTGCGCGATGCTGGGTTGATTAACCTGACTCGCAGTTTTGCTGCCGATGGCACACTCAGCCGCAATGACATGATCGAAATTCTGCGCGAAACCAAAGATGGTGGCGTTATTGATGCGACTGAAGTAACTGACCTTCGACGTATACTCAACAGTTTGAGTTATATGATGCCTGACCATGTGGAAAATTTGGCCAGCAAGGTGATTGTGAGTGATCCAGCCAACGATCGCTCTGGAATCAGGGATTTGTACGCCGGTAGTTCAGCCAGTCAAATGGAGCGTTTAATCGGTAAGTGGTTCTTGGGGAACGATCGCCCTGTGGCAGCGGCTGGCACAGAATACCGTCAAATCAGTGGACAACTGTTCCAGGGTGGCATCAGCGTTAACGATATCGATCAGGGTAGTTTGGGCAATTGCTATGTAATTGCGGCGTTGGGAGCCTTTGCCCACGATCGGCCTTCAGTCATCCAAAACATGTTCATCGACAACGGGGACGGCACTTTCACGGTTCGTTTCTTCAAGCCAGATGGCACTGCGGATTATCTCACCGTCGATCGCTTCTTGCCCGTTAACCTGTCCACCAACCGCTTACACTATGCAGGCAGAGACTATGAAGGGCTGTGGAACGATCCCACCAGTGAACTTTGGATCGCCCTGGCCGAAAAAGCCTACGCTCAGGTCAACCAATCTGGTTACATTGATCGCGGTAACGTCAACACCTACGCCGCTCTGGAAAATGGTTGGATGGCTCCTGTGATGCAACAGATTACAGGCGCAACCTCCAGCGATCGCTCGATCGCCTCGATGACCGCAACCGAACTGATTAACCTGGTCAATGCCACAACTCCGATTACAGCAGGATTTGTGAGTGGTGGTGGATTTGGCGTTGTAAATGACCATGCTTACGTGATTACATCCTACAATTCAACAACCAGACGCTTCCACCTGCATAACCCTTGGGGCAATGATCATGCCGATGTCACCTTTGCTCAATTAGAAACATTGAATGCCCGAATTCAGTGGAGCAATGTTTAGTTACCTCACTGCTTGATTATCTGCGACATGCCTATGGGGAGATTCATTGGAATGTCCCCACAGGCATTTATCGATTCATTTGAGGAACCTTACCATGTTCAAACTGCTATTGCTGGTTACATGTACCATTGCCATGACGGCCTGTGCCTATGTTGCCGTCAATGGATTTCCCAGTCCCTCACCCAACCAACGGTTTATGTCATCGGCCTCTGTCTCTATCAAAGGTGCTCGCTTAATTGCCAGGGAACACCCGCTGGCACCGATCGGCTCCAATCCCAGACAAAATTACCCCACCAAGTCGGCTACAGTGTTTGTCGAACTAGAGAATTTAGAGCAGGCAGAGGTGCAGGTCATGATTCAAAAAATTGAAGTGCGCAACCAAGCTAGCGATCGTGTGGAGTTGATTCATCAAAATCCCCAAGAAATCGTTTTGAAACCACTGCAAGCATCGATTCGCGACTTTCATTTAACTCAACCGGGCACTTTCGAAGATGCAGGACAGGTGAAAGCGATCGTGACGTTGAATATCAACAATCAAACTCAGGTAATCGAATCCGCCGCGATCGAAATCCAACCCTATTAGAGTAAATTATCAGAAATGACTGACCAGTTCCGGTTTGAACCACTAAGTCACCAAGACACTAAATCGATAGCCCTCTTCCGAATGTGAACTAACTAAAGTGGCAAATTCTGTGGGATAGGCTCTTGCCTGTCTCAAACAGCTGGGACGGCTATCCCACTTGATTTAATTCATAATCCTTAGGAATGAGAATTAAATCAAGTAGCAAGTTCTGTGGAATGGGCATCCTGCCTGTCACTCACAGCCGAGACGGCTATGCCACTTGATTTAATTCATGATCCTTAGTGTCTTTCTGCCTTTGTGGTAAAAGCTTTTGCCGAAAGGCACGAGGCATTGCTTAGAACTCCAGGTCAAAAAACTTCAATCATTCGAGGGAAATAGTACTAAAGTATTGAAGAGGTTTATTACCCTGATAGTCTATGCCGCTGAAACAGACCCAAATCTGGAACCTGCTGAAGGAAAAGCGATCGCACTTTGCCTCGTTTGATGCGTCTGCCGCCAAAGCACTGGCAAGTTACCGGGCGGCTTTAGCAGCAGCATCTCAAGAGTGTGCCAAAGACTTGTTAGAGCGGCTACAAGCATTTGAAGTCCTCGATCGAGGCGCGGAACCCATAGAACCTTCAAGTGATCCTAACTGGATCGTGCCCTTGGGTGTGGCGTGGCAGAATCGGGAAGAGAGTCTTGCCTGGGTGCGCGATCGGCTCACCAATGTTTCCACCTTTGCAGTAGACGGCTCCCAGATTTATCCCGGCAAGGATTTGTCAATTCCCGTCGCACTGGTGCAAATTGGTTGGTTTGAGAACCTGCACCGCATTGATGCCCACTACGAAAAAGACATTGACGTGGACATCATGACTCCCGTAGACTTGCAAGCCACGAACGGCGGAGATCCCGTCGATCGCCGGGTAAATATGCGCCGCTTCCAGATGGAAACCGAGCGGATCATCCAATACATGGATGATCACTCCAACACAGGTAATTGTCTCGCGTTTTTCGATGGTTCTTTGGTGGTCACATTTGCCGAAGCGTTTGACGAAACCACGCGCAACTTTTACGTGGATTGTGTGGTGGAACTGCTGAAAGCCAGCTACCAGTATCGCGTGCCCCTCGTCAGCTACATCGACACCACTTACGCCCGCGATCTGGTTGTCATGTTGCAACGGTTAGATGAATTACCGGAAGCCCCTTCCCTGCACGATGCGCCGTTGCTCAATAAATTTATGCAGTGGGGCGATCGCACACCACTCTTCCGCTGTCGGCGATCGAGCATTTTGAAACTCTACCCGGCCCATCTCCGAGATCAAGTGTTGTTCACCTACCTCAAAGCACACGAGGGCTTTCCGGTGCGCCTGGAGTTGCCACTTTGGGTTTACGAAGCCGGTATGACAGACACCATTTTGGACTGGGTCCGAGGTGAGGTCATCATCGGGGGCGGCTATCCCTATGTGATTGAGACGGCAGATCAAACCGCAGTCCTCAAAGCCGACGATCGCCAAACCTTCTTCAAACTTCTGCAAGATTGGGCCGATGCAGAGGCCCTCAACCTGCGCCTCTCCCGCAAAATGGTCAGCAAAGCCCGCCGCCGCTAAAGATAGAATGAAATCACCCCACGCTGAGCCCACCTCATGACCGTTCTCTACGCCAAAGATCTCACCCTCAAAGATGTGCAAGACAGGTTGCAGTTTGAACGTGAACATGTTCAATCCTTCGACTCGCTACTTGCCTTAGAACCGCTTACGGACTTTGAGGAACAGGAATTAATCCAAATTCGCCGAGACTTTGAGACCTATGTGGTTGAGAGCAAAGTTCTGGAAGGCATGATCAAAGCTTTAACGATATTTCCCTTATTACGGTTGACCGGGTATTATCAACACCCAATTAAGCTGAAGTTAGAAGAAAACATTGCGCCAATTGACGTTGAGGACGGGGAGAAGCGCATTACAGGACGCTTTGATCTTCTAGCAATCAACAAACCTGCCCAGTCTGTTCCGTTGCTATGGGTTCTTGTTGTTGAAACGAAAAACAGCAAAGTGGAAGCTCGTGCAGGCTTACCTCAACTCCTTGCTCATGCTCACAGTAGTTTGCAATCCCAACCATCAGTTTGGGGGTTGTGTACCAATGGCATGAGTTATCAGTTTGTTCCCATCCTGCGGCGGGAGCGTCCGATTTATCAAATTTTGCCCTTGCTCGATTTGATTGAACCAGAGATTCCAACCTTACTATTACAAGTTTTGAAAGCCATTCGGAATGGTTCGGTAAGTTTATGAAGTATCTGGCGTTGGCGACGGATTATGATGGCACGTTGGCGACCGATGGGCGAGTCAGCGATCGCACCCTTGCGGCTCTGGAACAGTGGCGGGAAACCGGTCGCAAACTGATTCTGATTACGGGGCGACAACTAGACGACTTGCAAACCGTCTTTTCGCGGTTTAACTTGTTTGATTGGGTTGTGGCGGAAAATGGTGCGGTGTTGTACGAACCCTCAACGCAGACCGAAATTTTGCTCGCAGAGCCACCTCCAGCAGCATTTGTGCAAGCACTGAGCGATCGCATCCAGCAAGCCAACCAATCAGAAACTCAACTCTCCAGAGAATTTGCCCGTCTACGCAATTTAGCTCCTTTGGCTACCGGGCGCGTGATCGTTGCCACCTGGATTCCCCACGACATTACAGCCGCCGCTTTGATTCAAGATATGGGCTTAAACCTGGAGGTGATTATGAACAAAGGCGCGGTGATGATTTTGCCCCAAGGGATCGATAAAGCCGCTGGACTGAAGGCCACGATCGCCAAACTGCATATCACTCCGGAGCAAATCATTGGCGTGGGTGATGCCGAGAATGATCTGGCATTCCTAACCCTCTGCGGCTATTCCGTTGCGGTTAACAATGCCTTACCCAGCGTCAAAGCTCAGGTGGATTGGGTGACCACTGGCGATCGCGGGGTTGGTGTAGAGGAACTCATCCTTACCATGCGTTAAGTTGAACTGAGAGATGCTGCCTGGAAGCGGTCTGAGTCGCTGTTATAGTCGTAGCTGACTCCAGGTGTGTTGAGGCAACGATCGCCCCACCCACCATCGCCATCAACAAACCAACCCGGATCATGAGAGTGCGATTGATTAATTTACCGTTCATTGCCTGTACCTCAACAAATGTGCTGTGTGGCACTCCTCACAGATCGCTGAGACCGCTTTCGGGTTCGTAAAGTTCCTTAACCTCAAAAGCCGGTAAGAAATCACTTCAAATGCGGAACTTTAAGATTGACATGGATCCGTCATCGCTCCTTTCCTTCTGTTTAGATCCTTATGTTTAGATCCTCTCCCCCATCAAAAAGTTCATTACTGCTAATCGGTGTGGCACTCTGGTCAATCGCGGGATGCACCCGTCCCTCGGTTCAGCAACCTGCCCCAGCATCGAGTCCGGTTGTCGATGCCATTCGCACTCCAACCTCCGCCTCTAGCCCAGCAACGCCACAAGTTGCGGCAGCAGAGATCTACAAACAAGCACTCCACAAAGCCTCCAGTGCCCAAAACCTGAGCAAAAGCGCCCTCTCACCCGATGACTGGAATCTGGTCGCAAGTCGCTGGCAGCAAGCGATCGAGGGACTGAAAATGCTCTCTCCCACCAGTCCCTATGGCGCACTGGCAAAAGACAAACTCCCCCAATTTGAAACCGCCTTAGCCACAGCCCAGCAACGAGCCAAGCAAGCCAAGCAAGCCGAGCCAGGAAGCACTCCGGGCATTCTCGCTGGTTCCCAACCGATTAACGTTTCCAGTGCTGTGACAACTTCGCGCTCGGGAAACGTCTTGCAAGCAAAGATCAAGCGACGTGCAGGCGGCACTCCCATCATCGATGTGATGTTTAACGGCACCCAAACCTTTGAGATGATTGTAGACACCGGAGCCAGCGGCACTGTGATTACACGACAAATGGCAGATGCCTTGGGCATTCGGATCATTGGCAAAACGAAAGTGAATACAGCGAGTCAAACAGGTGTTGAGGTGCCGTTAGGTTTTGTCGAGTCAATTTCTGTTGGCAACGCAGTTGTTCAGGATGTGATTGTGGCGATCGGCAACGAAGCGCTTGACGTTGGCCTCCTGGGACACGATTTCTTCAGTGATTACGACGTTACGGTTAAGCGTGATGTCGTGGAATTTCGCAAGCGGTAAACCTGATACTTTTCTGCATCCCTTGGGCACAGTGAATCTATCTGGCGTTCCTGCTAGATAATGACAAAGTACACACAATGGAACAGGCGATATGACTCAAGCAGCCGATGGCGCAACTGGCGAACAAAAACGGAGCCGCTACGCCCGCACTCCGTCGGAATATGCGGTGCATCTCTTGATTGAAGGTGGACATCGGGAGGAAGTTCGCTTTCCTACCATTCAGGAATTTCAGAAGTGGTACAGCGGTGACTTGGTGCCAAAAGCCGCTTCAAACGAGTTTATTACGGTTCCCATTAAAAATATCCAAGGCGAATACATGGTGCTGCGGCCATCAAAAGTGGTGGGTATTCGCGTGGAACCAGTATTTAGTTCCAGCGTCGAACGGTTCTAGTGAATTGATTGAAGTTGCATGAATAACGTTTGGACGATCGCAATGGTGGTCAGCGCCGTTGTTGTGGGGGGCAGCCTGTCCGTTGTGCATCCGGATAGTTCGTTTGTGGCGCAAGTCAAGCCACCTGGCCCAACTCCAGCCAAACCGACGACATCACTAGTTTCTGTGCCAATTCGCAAAATCGCGGGATTGGACGACCAACTCATGGGTCGGCAGGGCGATCGCCGCTCGCTGCTCGCTGCCATCGATCATAGCCTCCGCTACCTGGCCACCGATCGCGCCGACAAAGATTATCAAAAGTTGGCCAGTTTGGGCATTTCCCGCGGTCGGGTGCAGCGCAGTTTGCAACGCTTTCGCCAACTCTTGCGGCAATCACGCTCAGCTCAAGAGCTGCAGGCAGCGATTCAACGTGAATTTGTGGGGTATCAAGCAACGGGTAAAGATGGGCAGGGAACGGTGAGTTTCACAGGGTATTTTGAACCCGTTCATACCGCCAGCCGCACTCGTACTAACGAGTTTCGATATCCCATTTTTCGATTGCCCAGCAATTTCTCCTTCTGGCCAAAACCCCACCCCACCCGCGCTCAACTAGAAGGTGCCGATGGCTTGCAATTTAATCAGAGCGCTTTGAAGGGATATGAATTGGCTTGGTTGCGCGATCGCCTGGAAGCCTTTCTAGTCCAGGTGCAGGGTTCTGCCCGCCTCCAACTCACCAACGGCCAAACCATGACTGTGGGCTACGCCGGAGCCACTGATTATGCCTACACGGGGATTGGGCGAGAACTGGTAAAAGCTGGCAAGTTTCAGCTCGAAGCGTTGACCCTACCCCGACTGGTCCAGTATTTCCAACAAAATCCGGCAGATCTGGATGTGTATCTACCTCGGAACCAGCGCTTCGTCTTCTTCAAAGAAACAAACGGTGCTCCGGCGATCGGCAGTTTGGGTGTTCCCGTTTTACCAGAACGGTCGATCGCCACCGACAAAACCCTGTTTCCGCCCGGGGCCCTAGCCTTGATCCAAACTCAAATTCCTTACTCCACCCCCAACCAACAACTGGCGCAACGGCAGGTAAGTCGCTTCGTTCTCGATCAAGATACTGGCAGCGCGATCAAAGGAGCCGGACGAGTGGATATATTTATGGGAACGGGAAAACTGGCTGGCGATCGGGCCGGTCTAATTAACTCCACTGGGCAGCTTTACTATTTGCTACTGAAAAGATAGTAGAGAAATAAAGGTGCGGAAGTGAGTAAATGAGTAAGTGGGTTGGTGAGATGCGCCTACGCCCTGCCTCCTCCTCTCGCCGTTCCCTTCTACCCTCTGCCGTCCGCCTTAATGCCCACTGAACTGCCACTGGATCTCACCTTGCAAATCATCTTGACGGTGATTGCAGGTATCGGAGCGCAAGTGTTGGCAGAATTTCTCAAAGCTCCAGGAATTGTCTTTCTGTTGCTGTTTGGGATTCTCCTGGGGCCAAGCGTTTTGGGCTTGCTCTATCCTGATCGCTTGGGAGTAGGGTTAGAGGTGATTGTGTCGCTGCTGGTTGCCATCATTTTGTTTGAAGGTGGATTTAACTTGCAACTGCGAGATTTGGGGCGCGTCTCGGGTAGCTTGCGAAACCTGGTCACGATCGGCACTTTCATCACTCTGATTGGTGGCGGCATGGCGGCCCATTGGTTGAGCGAGTTTCCGTGGGCGATCGCGTTTCTTTATGCCTCTCTCGTCGTGGTTACGGGGCCAACCGTGATCAATCCCCTGTTAAGGCAGGTCAAGGTCGATCGACGAGTGGCGACATTGCTGGAAGGCGAAGGAGTCCTCATTGATCCCGTGGGAGCCATCCTGGCCGTTGTCGTCCTCAACATTCTCTTAAGTGGCAACACGGAGCCAATCATTGTTGCGAGCAGTTTGCTGGTGCGGTTGGGTATTGGCAGCGGCATTGGCATCATCGGCGGCTGGTTGTTAGGGCAACTGTTGAAGCGCTCCCAGTTCCTCTCGGACGACTTAAAGACGCTGGTCGTTTTGGCTGGGTTGTGGGGATTATTTGGTTCTGCCCAAATGATTCAAAATGAGTCGGGACTGATGGCTACGGTAGCGGCTGGGATCGTTTTGCGGGCCTCCTCCCTACCGGAAGAACGCCTCGTGAAACGCTTCAAAGGACAACTTTCCATTTTGGCCGTGTCCGTACTATTTATTCTCCTGGCAGCAGATTTATCAATTCCGGGAGTAATGGCCCTGGGTTGGGGCGGGGTATGGACTGTGCTGGCCCTGATGTTTGTTGTGCGCCCGCTTAACATTTGGGTCTGTACCTGGAATAGTGGGTTGAGTTGGCGACAAAAGTTATTTCTCTGCTGGATTGCGCCCCGTGGCATTGTTTCTGCGTCAGTCGCGTCATTATTTGCAATTCTGCTCACGCAACGTGGCATTAATGGGGGCGACTCGATCAAAGCGCTCGTGTTTCTCACGATTATTCTGACCGTCGTTTCGCAGGCTCTAACGGCTCAGTGGATTGCAAATTTACTGCGCATTAATTCCAAAGCCGCCACTGGTTTAGTCATTGCTGGATGCAACCCCCTCAGTGTGTTGATTGCGCGCATTTTTGCTGCCAAGGGAGAAGCTGTCGTGCTGATTGATACGTCGCCTGACGCAAAAGAGCAAGCGGAACAAGAAAACCTCCCCGTTTTTATCAGCAGTGCCCTGGATACAGATGTGCTGGAGCGGGCGGGATTGGCCTCAAAAGGGACGTTCCTGGCTATGACCAAAAACAGTGAGGTGAATCTGGTGCTGGCCCAACGAGCGATCGAGGAATTCGAACCGCCGCATGTGTTGGCTGTGTTTCCTAGCGATCGCCAGGTGGGAACGGCCCCCCTCAAAGTTGCTCAAGCCTTCGCTGCCCAATTCTCAGTCAAAACCTGGAATCAATACCTGGCAGATGGCGCAGTGAAATTGGGGGAAACAGAACTCACCGAGGACACCATTGATGCGCAACAAACAGACATTAAAGCGCGGATACAGGCTGGAGATTTGGTGCCGCTAATCATGGAACGGGCAAATCAACTTCGCATCGCCATGGTTGAAGAAGATTGGCAACCTGGCGATCGGCTTTTCTATTTGCTGCATGATCCCAAACCCACATTATTGAAAGCACTCTCTGGGGCTGGCCCCACGCGCTTAATACCGGAAAAACTCCCTGAGATTGAAAAAGCAAGCATCCCGATCGCCCCAGTAACTACAGAAGGTCTAGATTCGGCTGAACCGTTGGAGCCAGAATTACCCCAACCATCGGAGTCTGAGGGCGAGAGGAACGATGAAACAATGCAAGCGAGACATCCATAATCACTCTTAGCATTCGCTGAACATGCGACCAAAGAAATCGAGGGTATCTTGCAACGCCGCAATGAAACTGTCAATCTCCCCACGAGTGTTGTAGAAATAAAGGCTGGCGCGGGCGGTGGAGGCAAGGTTCAAATAGCGATGCAATGGTTGAGTGCAGTGGTGCCCAGAACGAATCGCGATCCCGGATTGATCGAGTAAGGTTGACAAATCATGGGGATGCACATCGCCCGTGGTGAAGGCGGCCAGGGCTGCGCGTCCACTCCCATCGGAGTTGGGTTTGGGTCCATAGATGCGAACTGCCGGAATCTGTTCGAGTTGCTGAAACAAGTAAGCTGTCAATTCTTCTTCATAAGCATGAATCGTGTCCATGCCCAGGTTGGTGAGATAATCAACCGCCGCACCCAGGGCGATCGCTTCACCGATCGCGGGCGTTCCGGCTTCAAACTTGTGGGGCAAATCCGCGTAGGTGGAATGATCTAGAAACACATCGGCAATCATCTCGCCCCCCCCAAAGAAGGGCGGCATCTCGCGTAGCAGGTCTAATTTGCCATAGAGAAACCCAATGCCAGTGGGAGCGCACATTTTATGACCAGAAGCGACCAGCCAATCGCAGTTGATGTCCTGCACATCAATTTTCATGTGGGGCACACTCTGGCACGCATCGACTAACACTCGCGCTCCAACCGTGTGAGCTGCTGCACAAATTTCCTTGACTGGATTAATGCATCCCAGGGTGTTGGACACATGCACCACCGCAACCAGTTTCGTCTGATCAGACAAAAGTGACTGGAAGTGCGCAAAATCAAATTCTTCGGTTGCTGTAAGTTCGACAAACTTGAGGATGGCTCCCGTTCGCTGTGCCACAAACTGCCAGGGCACCAGGTTACTGTGGTGTTCCATCACCGACAAAATAATTTCATCCCCTGCCTGCAAAGTATTCATCGCCCAGGCGTACGCGACCAAGTTGATCGCTTCGCTGGCGTTGCGGGTGTAAACAATTTCTTGCCGGGAGGCGGCATTGACAAATGCTGCCACCTTATCCCGCGCCCCTTCGTAGGCATCCGTCGCCCGACTGCTCAAGGTATGGGCCCCGCGATGCACGTTGGCATTGTCATGCTCGTAGTAGTGCCGCAATGCGTCCAGTACCGCGATCGGCTTTTGGGACGAGGCGGCGTTATCGAGATACACCAGCGGTTTACCATTGACATCCTGATGCAGGATGGGAAAGTCTTGCCGGGTGAGAAGGGCGAGGGGTTTGGTTTGAGTGAAGGTCATGGGGTGGGGGAGTAGGGAGTGGAGGGGGGTGATTAGGCGATGCGTTGGAGGAGGCTTTCTTGGAGGGAGGCGATCGGGATTCGCTCGATCATTTCGTAGGCGAAGGCATAGGTGAGTAATTTAATTGCCTGGGCTTGATCAATGCCGCGACTTTGCAAGTAAAAAATCTCATCATTTTCTAGCTGACTCACCGTGGCTCCATGAGCGCATTTCACGTTATCGGCAGTAATTTCTAGCTGGGGTTTGGTATCAACTCGTGCTTTCTCTGAGAGCAGCAAGTTCTGACTCAATTGTCGCGCATCTGTGAGTTGAGCGAACTGCGGCACAAAAATTTTGCCGTTGAAAACTGCATGCGCTTTGTCATCCACAATGCACTTATGCACCTGATTACTCGTGCCGTGGGGTTTAGTGTAGGAAATCAGGCTATGGGTGTCGGCCACCTGCTGCCCTTGAAGGTAGCTCAGTCCATTCAACGTGGTTTCCGTCTGTTCGCCTGTCTGATAAACCTCCAAGTTATGGCGCGCGAGTGCGGCTCCAAGATTGATCGCAGTGCCGGTATAGCGAGCATCTCGCGCCTGGGTGACAGCCGTTTTCCCAATGTGAAAGGCGGCTTGGCTGTCTCGTTGCGTCCGGGTGTGGTTCACCTGAGCATTGGCCTCCAGCCAGATTTCCGTCACTGAATTTGTGAAATACACATTGTCACTGGTTGTCACGTAATCTTCAATCAGCGTCACGCTACTGTTAGAGCCGACGATCGCCAGACAGCGAGGATGGGTAATTGCTGCTCCTTGGCCTTCAGTAGACACAAACAGGATATGAATGGGAGTTTCAACGGCTTGATTTCTCGGGACGGAAACGACAGCGATATTGGTAAAACTGGCGGTGTTGAGCGTGGTAAAGGTTTCCTCGGCTCCGGGTTGCGTTGCCAGATGCGCCAGAATTGGCTCAGTCAGTCCAGCGGCGGTGGCAGCGGCTAAATCACCAACAAACACAGATTTTGGCAAATGGGCGAACGCGGACAGTTCCGGCACGTACACCCCATTCACAAACACCAGTCGAACTGGAGCTTCTGGTAAAAAGAACGGCTCAATATCGGATTGAGCAATTGCTGAGGGTTGGCCCGCGATCGCCTGCAATTCGATTTCTACCAATGAAGATAAGTCTGTAAACCGCCATTCTTCTTCGCGCGTTGAGGGAATTGCCAATTCTGGAATGTGGGCAGCAGCGCGATCGCGGACTGCTTGCAGCCAGGACAGTGAGTTGGTGAGGGGCGATCGTAGGCTCAGGAGTTGGGATAGGTAGGTGGTACGATCAACGTTCGTGCCAACGCCCACACTGCCAACTTCAGGCACAGTAGACACTTCAATCATCAGACTGCCACCTCCGTTTCTTCTTCCCGAATCCAGTCATAACCACGCGCTTCCAATTCCAACGCCAACTCTTTGCCGCCCGTGGTCACAATCCGTCCGCCTTCCATCACATGCACGTAGTCCGGCACGATGTAATCCAGTAAGCGCTGGTAGTGGGTGATCAGGACGATCGCGTTATCAGGAGTGGCCAGTTGATTCACGCCATTAGCGACAATTCTCAGTGCATCAATATCCAGCCCGGAATCGGTTTCATCCAGAATTGCCAACCGTGGTTCCAGAACCGCCATTTGCAGAATCTCGTTCCGCTTCTTCTCTCCACCGGAAAAGCCTTCATTCACGCTGCGATTCAGAAATGCCGGATTCATCTTCACAACACTTAGCTTTTCCTGGATTAAATCATCAAAATCAAAGGCATCCAGTTCCTCTAACCCTGCGTGTTTACGCTTGGAATTGTAGGCAATGCGCAGAAAATCCGTGTTGCTGACACCAGGAATTTCGATCGGATATTGGAAGGCGAGAAAAATGCCCGATCGTGCCCGCTCTTCCGCTTCCAGAGCTAACAAATTCTGACCTAAGTAGCTAATTTCACCTCCAGTCACGGTGTAATCGGGATGCCCTGCCAATATTTTGGAAAAAGTGCTTTTCCCTGATCCATTCGGTCCCATAATCGCGTGAATTTCTCCTGCTTTCACCTCCAGATTTAACCCATTCAAGATTTGGGTATCATCCACCTCAGCAGTCAAATTTCGCACTGACAAAATCACTTTGCTACCTTCACAGATCACAGATTACACCTCTCTTACAATCCAATAAAAATGACCAAAACAATCGATTAAAACTGTGCTAAATGTTTCAAAATTCGTAGCACTTCGTATAATTCATTTTCACGTCGATTACGCAGCTTAAATTCATCTGACGTAGCATATTGAGGGACTGGAAATCGCACTAGTTTTGTAAACAAAAAGCTTCCACCAGCGATGACTAAACCAAACACCGGCTTTTCAGCGTTGGGGTTACTCAGCATATAAGCAAGAAGTTGAGACAAGCCTGCATCTACAGAAAACTCAGCCTGCTTTGATTCAATTACAACAACCCGAAGATCGTTTTTGAGCAAGACAAAATCAAGTTGACCACGGATTATCACACCGTCATCATCCCTAGAAATCTCAACCGACTTCTCAGCTTGAATATGAAACGGTGGTAAAAAGAACCCGCCTAAAAACAGTAGAGGAGATAGCAGAGTTACTTGAACGACTTTCTCAAGTAAGGGCGGATACTTCAACTGATTAAAAAATGCAGCTTTTGCTTGATCTAAATACAGCTTATCTGCTTCTGACAGGTCAGGAAGCTGCGATTGCCATTCCCAGAAAAAATCGTCATCTTGAACTTCTTGCAGACCAAATTGGTCAATTAAATCTCGAAGTGTTACGTTTCTAGCCTGTAAAGTTTGTACCATCACTAAACACCTTGACTGCTAAGCAATTCTGTAGTTGTTGCTGGATTCTTCTTTAATGCGGTCAAAGAAACATACCGCTGACCCTGAACGAAAGTAGTGGCAACAATTCGCAGCAGCTAGAGCCAGATCAACACCACTGATCAAAATTATGTCTGCATCGACACTCATGATTAACCCACGCTGCCTTCAAGTTTGAGGCTCAGAAGTTTGTCCGCTTCCACGGCAAATTCCATCGGCAACTGATTGAACACATCTTTACAGAAACCGCTGATCATCATGGAGATCGCATCTTCCATGGAAATGCCCCGTTGCTGAAAGTAGAACAACTGGTCTTCCCCAATTTTGGAGGTTGACGCTTCGTGTTCCACTTTGCCGGAGTTGTTCTGCACCTGAATGTAGGGGAAGGTATTCGCTTGAGCCGTATCGCCAATCAGCATGGAGTCGCACTGGGAATAGTTGCGCGCACCTTTGGCTTTCGGCCCAATTTTCACCAGGCCACGATAGCTGTTCTTGGACTTGCCCGCTGAGATGCCCTTGGAGACGATCGTGCTGCGAGTGTTTTTGCCAATATGAATCATCTTGGTTCCGGTATCGGCTTGCTGATAATTGTTGGTCAGCGCCACCGAGTAGAATTCACCCACGGAGTTGTCGCCCACCAGCACACAACTGGGATACTTCCAGGTGATGGCTGAGCCAGTTTCCACCTGAGTCCAGGAAATCTTAGAATTCTTGCCCTGGCACAAGCCACGCTTGGTCACAAAGTTGTAAATCCCACCTTTGCCATTTTTGTCGCCAGCGTACCAATTCTGCACAGTGGAGTACTTAATCTCGGCATCGTCCAACGCCACCAGTTCCACCACAGCCGCGTGCAGTTGATTGGTGTCATACATAGGCGCGGTGCAGCCTTCCAGATAGCTGACGTAACTCCCTTCCTCTGCCACAATCAGGGTTCGTTCAAACTGACCCGACTCGCCGTTATTGATGCGGAAGTAGGTGGAGAGTTCCATCGGGCAGTGAACGCCTTTGGGAATGTAGACAAAGGAGCCATCACTGAAAACGGCAGAGTTCAACGCTGCAAAGTAGTTATCGGCGATCGGCACCACACTGCCCAGATACTTTTGCACCAGTTCAGGATGTTCCTGCAACGCTTCCGAGATGGAGCAGAAGATCACGCCTTCCTTCGCCAATTTCTCTTTAAATGTGGTGGCAACGGAAACGCTATCAAAGATTGCATCCACCGCCACATTCGCCAGCCGCTTCTGTTCAGACAGAGGAATCCCTAGCTTCTCGAACGTATCCAACAACTCCGGATCAACCTCTTCCAGACTCTTTTTCTTCTCACTCACTTTGGGCGCGGAATAGTAAATGATGTCCTGGTAGTCGATCGCTGGGTAGGTCGCATTCTGCCAGTTGGGTTCCGTCATCTTGAGCCACTGCCGATACGCCCGCAACCGAAACTCCAGCATGAATTCTGGTTCGCCCTTCTTCTCTGAGATTAGACGCACAATGTTTTCGCTCAAGCCACGGGGAATCGTATCGGCCTCGATATTGGTGACGAAGCCATACTTGTAAGGTTGGTTGACCAGATTCTGAACAGATGCAGTCATAGGGTTCTCTTGGATCAGTGTGGGTTCGGGATTTTGGATTCAGGCAAAATTTAAAATCGACAATCAAACAGTTCTAGACCTGGTTGGTCAGGGTGCGAATTTGCTCAAAGGTAATTTCCTGGCTATCGCCTGCGAACGGATTGTCGTCCGTCAGGAACAACATACAGTGGCACTCTTTCCGCTCTCGCATGGGCACACAGGGACAATTCCAGTAGGCCGCTTCTGCTTCTGCGACTTTATCTTCGTAATGGCGACAGGGACACAGAGGAGAACCTAGCTCATCTTTATGCTTCGCCAGCCCTTCAATCACAACGGCAGTGACTCCAGGATCAGCACAAAAATAGGTTCCGGTATTCTTGGCGTACTTCTCGGAGAAGTGCCGCATGGCTTCCAAGCTTTTTTCGGAGGCTTGAGTAGGTTGAGTGGGTGTATTCATGAGGCAGGCAACTGGTATTTATGTAAAAAATCCGACAGTTTGGATTCTATAATTAAAACAACACACTTGTTTCTAAACTTAATTGTACGACACTTTAACAACATTTTTGTTGCTAAAGTTGGATGGTTGAGAGTTTTCTATCCTTTTGGCTACCCCGCTGGAATCGCATGACCGCAACACAGCAGCCTTCGACAAAACAAGACATCCTGCAACACCTTCTGAAGCAGGGTCGGGCGACTGCGCAAGATTTGGCAGAAACGCTGCAAATCAGTCCTCAAGCCGTGCGGCGACACTTGAAAGATTTGGAAGAAGAAGGCTTAATTTTGCATGAAAGCGCCTCTGTAGGAATGGGGCGACCGAATCATCTTTACGCGCTCAGTCAAGCGGGTCGCAATCAATTTCCCGATCGCTACGATGAATTTGCGGTCTCCCTTCTGGATACGTTGGCGGAAACCGTTGGCAAAGAGCAGATGAGTACGATCTTGCGGAAGCAGTGGGAACGGAAAGCGCTGGAATATCGCGATCGCCTCGGTGCCGGTTCTATCCAGGAGCGTGTCAATCAGCTGGTCGAACTGCGCCGCGCAGAAGGCTACATGGCAGAATACCTCGTGGATGAGAACTACCCCGATCGCTACATCCTAACCGAATACAACTGTGCCATTTCTCACATCGCCGAAACCTTTCCCAGCGTCTGTGGGCATGAACTGGAAATGTTTGGCGTGGCCCTGCCCGACTGCACTGTGGAACGGACGCACTGGCAAGTCAACGGTGAACATCGCTGTGGCTATCTCATTCAGCCCCGAGCGTAGGCATTGGGACAATTAACGTTGTGGGACTGTCCACCAGGCGATCGCGTAGGGTTGGGTAGGTTGGCTCCCTCGATCGCGAAAGTAAACCCGCAGCTTATAGTGTCCTGAGGCTGGAACTCTAAAAAAGAGATGTTCCACACTATCAACATTGCTCACTGAAGCCGCAACGCTATTGGCTGAATTGGCCTCATCCTGGCGCATCAGGTAAAGGTCGAGATTATTCAAACCCAGATCACGAAATTCTTCACCCAGGTCGTAGCCGCCGCTCTGGTTGGTGTCAATCAGTTCTACAACGCGGTTCCAGACCAAGGTAGCAGAGACAAAGCTACCTTGCTTCAATGGTTTCTCCAGCAGGTAATCGCGGTAAGCAGCAGTTTCCACGGTGCGGTAGTCCCAGCCGATCGCCGGCACTGGATTTTCGGGCGACCATTGACCAGGGCTGAACTGGTGATAGGCGCGGAATGCATTTAGTTGACCGCTGCCCATCTGGATATTAAGCGGAACTTTAGGATCACGGTAAGCCTCAGACTGGAGCCAATGACGGCCTGCCTTATCAAGAATCGTCCGACTCATGCCCAAATTCAACCCATTACCAGCATCAGCAACTTTATCCGCAGAATTGAGCAGGACAGCCTTCATCACTTCTGCCTGACGCGCGTCTACTGTCCAGGGCAGTTGACACCCGGCTTTGTGACATTGACTCCGCAATTGCCGATCGCCGTACTCCTGCAACAGAGCCACTGTCCCAACAACGTGAGGAGCGGCAAAACTGGAGCCACTGGCCAGGGTGATTGACCCATTTGGATTCACAGTCGCAATTTCATTCCCCGGAGCCACCAGGCCGATCGCCCGTCTGGCTCCCACATTGCTCTCAATCCCCTCCAACGCCCCAGCGGCCGGATCACCCAGATTGGCAAAGTCAACCCGCGAAAAGACGTTCTGCGATCGCTGAGTGAAGGCCACATTAATGCCGTTGTAATTATCAGTTGGGATGGAAATGCCGCCCCGCCCCTGATTGCCCGCCACCACGTACAGCACATTGTGAACCCGCGCTGACCAGTCCATACATAACGTCAGCAACGCATTGCCATCTAACAACGCCTTTGCCCGCGGATCGTGCCGTAACGATTCGCCAAAGCTAAAGTTGACGGCTCGAACATCGCCACCATTTTGGAGCGCAACATGTTGAGCCGATAAACATTCTTCCGGTTGCCCATAGCGACGGGGTGTACCAGCGGCGGAAGAGAATAAGCGTGCCCCCGGGGCAACTCCCCGTGCATGTTTGGCCGTGCTGATCATGACGCTCGCCACATTTTGGGCATGGGAATCCACATGGGCATTGGTGCGGGGGCGGTCGTTGCGATAAAATACTTGCGCCAAGGTCATGACTCGATTTTGCGCAACCGCTTTATCAATCCCAAATTGACCGGGGCGACCAATTTCCACCTGGCCGATCGCAATTTTGCGCCCCGTCAGGTTGTAGGGTGGCTGATGCAGCCGTAAAGCATCGATGCCAGCCGGGCCAATTGAACTTGGTGGCAACGGTTTGAGGGATGCTTTGCCAGCGGTGGTCGGTCGAAATGGATTGGCCATCTGGGCGGTTCCGGCTGGGGTGTTCAACCAGCAGACACTACCCATAACGATCGCCGCGACTTGGCCAACCACTTGCTGGAATGACGGTTCTTTAGTGTTGTGGGTTACTCTCATTTCCGGGTTTTACCCTCTTTCACCAGATTTTCCCAATTTCCACGCTAACTTTTCAACATTCATCGTCGTTGTCTAATAGACTGCATGTAGGTAGAACTAACTCTAAACTGAAGAAAATATTCTTGATTTGAGTTTAATTTAGTTGAGCGCGATCGCTTAGGACTATGGATGAAATAAAGTGGCATAGCCGTCTCGGCTGTGAGTGACAGGCAGGATGCCCATTCCACAGAAATTGCTACTTTATTTAGTTCTCATTCCTTAGCTCCAATAGGAACCTTGTCAGAGGTTACTGAATTGTTACAATAACTACCATTAGCAGTTAGGAGACACTGACCCTATGAACCAGCCCGTATCGCCAAAGTCCGTTGTGGTGGCCCCTTCCATTCTGTCAGCCGATTTTAGCCGTCTTGGAGAAGAAATTCGGGCAGTCGATGCGGCTGGAGCCGATTGGATTCACGTTGATGTCATGGATGGCCGCTTCGTCCCCAACATTACGATCGGCCCCTTGATTGTGGATGCCATTCGCCCTGTGACTCAGAAGCCACTGGATGTCCACCTGATGATTGTGGAACCGGAAAAGTACGTTGAAGATTTTGCCAAAGCAGGGGCAGACATTATTTCGGTTCATGCCGAGCATAATGCTTCGCCTCACCTGCACCGCACTCTCTGTCAGATCAAGGAGTTGGGCAAGCAAGCAGGCGTGGTGTTGAATCCGTCCACTCCGCTGAATTTGATTGAGTATGTGTTGGAAGTCTGCGACCTGGTGTTGATTATGAGTGTCAACCCTGGATTTGGCGGTCAAAGCTTTATTCCTGCGGTCTTACCCAAGATTCGTAAGTTGCGGCAAATGTGTGATGAGCGCGGCCTCGATCCCTGGATTGAAGTGGATGGCGGTTTGAAAGTAAATAATACCTGGCAGGTTTTGGAAGCGGGCGCGAATGCGATCGTCGCTGGCTCGGCAGTGTTCAATGCTCCAGATTACAAAACTGCGATCGAGGGAGTTCGTCATAGCAAGCGCCCCGAACTGGCAGCAGTTTAATCGAGCTGAAATAAACTCGAATTTTGAATACCCTTGAGTACAGAAACAGGCTACCCAATGAGCAGCCTGTTTTTATTTAAAGAAACCTTCTATGGAAGGTCTTTACCGGGCGATGGATAGAATCTATGACCTTAGCGACGGCGGCCACTGAATCCCCGCGATCGAGAACTGCCAAATCCCCCAGGTCGATTCGTGGTGCGAGGCCGAGTCTGATTCGAGCGGCGCAGGGTGTTAGAGCCATAACCAGTGCCTGTGGAGCGCTCAACGTTGCGGTTAGTACCGATCGTTTGGCCGCTGGGCGTTCTCAAGCGTCCGGTGCTGCGGAAGTTTTGGCGATTCCGCACTTCATTTGGAACCGTATTGTAGCGAGTTTGGTAGTTGTTCAAAGCCTGGTCATAGGTGCGACCATAACCGCCATAACCGCTCAACGGGATCCCAGGCTGGTAAACCGGCGGAAAATAGTACTGCGGTCTAAACAGCAAACTCCCCAACGCCTGACCCGCAAGCGCTCCCGCAAACGGAGTCCAAAAACTGGATTCTTGCCGGACGATCACTGTCTCAGTTTGCCCAGTTTGAGGATTAGTCACGTTTTCCGTCACGTTATGCACATATTCAATTTTGAAGTCCTCAGTGAGATAGAGAGAGGGTTGCCCATTTTCTACTCGCAGAGAACTCTTTTTGCCTTGGGCAATATCTTCCTCGGTGAGGCGTGCCATTGGTAAGTTTGTGGCACGGTACATGGAAGAATCACCTGGTTTTGTGTTCAGCACCATCACGGTGTATTCGCCAGATACATCGTCATAGGTCGCTTGCTGAATGGGATATTCACCGTCGGATAGGCGATTTTGAGGTGCTTGGGCTTGGGTTTGTTGCGCACCAGAGGAGCGAGTGGAATCAGCACCAGAGGGCGCACCGCCGCAGGATACCGCACTCACAGCCAGGGTGAGAACCATCACGTAAATCAGTAGTCGGCGTAGCATGTTCATTTTGCAGAAATGGATTGAATTTATAATGGAACAAGTTCTGGAAAGTTGAGCAGCAGTTGGTCGGAAGTGAGTTCGTCGCCCAGTTGGGCTGGAGAGAAGTGAACTTGGATGGCTCGTAGCCGATCCTGATAGTGCAAGTTGATGAGGGCTTTGAGTCCGGCTTTGAGGGCGCTCATATCAGCAAGATCGGTTTCCAGTTGGGGGGATTCTCCCTCGTAAGCAAAGGTCAGCATCAACACCAGGTTTTGGGTAATAGGAACTGTATCAAACTCGTCGATCGCGCTATCTGAAAGCTGGACTCCACTGCGATAACGTTGGGCCGAGTCGGTGAACACTTCTTCCACAAAGTCGCCAGCTTCTCCTTCATCCCAAAACACATCTCCTTCATTGGCAGCAGATTGCCAGTAAATGTCGTGCTGTAACAAGGTCTGACAGATTTCGACCAAGCCTTCGCCCAGAGTTTGAATATCCCCATCGCTCGCGATCGCGTCTCGGGCAGCCTGATTCAGCACGCCCAACAAGGGTGCAACTTCCTTCCCCGCCAGGTGAATAAACACGCGGGCCACGACAAACCGAGTTTTGCCGCTCAAACGATTGAAGCGATCGCCTAAAGAACCCATCGTTACCTTCTCTTGTTTTCGCTTTTGCTTGAATAACGTAACAACGCAACACGTCCTATCTTTACGTTCTACCTTATACATTCTCAGTGTATGAGATGAATTTGTAGCCCTTGGGAGGGATAACAGTTGGTTTTAGGGTAGATTTCCGTACTGAATCGAAGGACAGAGGTTTTGGGAAACATCCCTACTTCTGCCGCTATCTCTCCTAGAATAAGGACTGCACAAAAATTCACAACTCCCTATCATGTCTGTTCGCGTTCGCATCGCCCCAAGCCCTACTGGCAATCTTCATATTGGCACCGCCCGCACTGCTGTCTTCAATTGGTTGTTTGCGCGGCATCATGGTGGTACCTTCATTTTGCGAATTGAGGATACCGATCGGGAGCGATCGCGCCCCGAATTTACTCAAAACATTTTGGATGGCCTGCAATGGTTGGGGCTGAACTGGGATGAAGGGCCAATTTTTCAAAGCGATCGGCTGGACTTGTATCGCCCTCAGATTCAAGCCTTGCTCGACAAAGGTTTGGCCTATCGCGCTTACGAAACGCCAGCCGAACTGGATGCCATGCGAGAAGCCCAAAAAGCCCGCAATGAAGCCCCTCGCTACAATAATGGGCATCGCGATCTGACTCCCGCACAGCAAGCCGCGTACGAAGCCGCAGGGCGCACAGCAGTGATTCGCTTCAAAATTGACGACGATCGCGACGTTGTCTGGGATGATCTCGTCCGTGGCTCGATCGCCTGGAAAGGGCGTGATCTGGGTGGCGATATGGTGATTGCACGGGCCGCCTCCAAAGATGACATTGGTCAACCGTTGTATAACTTCGTGGTCGTCGTGGATGACATCGACATGGCCATCACGCACGTCATCCGGGGTGAAGATCACATCGGCAACACTCCCAAGCAAATTTTGCTCTATGAAGCCCTGGGGGCAACGGTGCCAGAGTTTGGCCATACGCCGCTGATCCTCAACCAGCAAGGGGCTAAACTCTCTAAACGAGATGGGGTCACTTCCATTTCTGACTTCCAAAAGATGGGCTACATTGCGCCTGCCCTGGCCAACTACATGACCCTACTAGGTTGGACTCCTCCCGACGCAACTCAAGAGATTTTCACGCTGGATGAAGCCGCCCAGCAGTTTGGCTTTGAGCGGGTCAACAAAGCTGGAGCAAAGTTTGATTGGGACAAGCTCAACTGGCTCAATAGTCAATACCTGCACCACTTTCCCACCCCGGATCTCACCGATCTCTTGATTCCCTATTGGCAGGAGGCGGGGTACGAGTTCGATTGGACAAGCGATCGCGCCTGGTTGGAACAAGTCACCGCCCTGATTGCCCCCAGCTTGACTCGGTTGGAAGATGCCGTCCCGATGACGCGCTATCTGTTTGTGAGTGATGTCGGTTTTTCTGAAGATGCGCTCAAAAAACTGCAGCAGGACGGGTCTGGTGAGATTGTGCAAGCGATCGCTGCCGCCCTTGCCGGTGCCCCACCCCTCACCGAAACCAGCGCGCCAGACCTGATCAAACAAGTTGCTAAAGACCTCAACCGTAAGGAAGGGCAAGTGAAACCCATCCTGCGGGTTGCGCTCACAGGGGAAACCAAAGGCCCCGACCTAATCCAATCCTGGTTGTTGCTCAATCAGCGCAGTTGGGATGGCGATCGCTTGCAGGCCGCACTGGCAGCAGCGAATGGGTAAGCGGGCATGACTCACCGTTTTGACACGGCTGGAGAGTTGGCCAAATACCAGCGCCACGGCAGATCAACGCCCTGAGTTAACCCAATTCGGGTCGTTTGGGTCAGTTGCCGCACCCCAGCCTCTAGTTGCTGCTGAAATTCAGCCGGGCGAGGTTCCAGCCACAGCGGTGAGTCAGGTTGCAGAGGGCGATCGTTCAAACTTTGATCAATCTGGTAAGCCAGACAGAGTTTTCCGGGGCCAGCCGCAATGCGCTGCAATTTGGGTTGGGTGGTCAGATCTATCCCCGGTGGGAAAGAGTCGAGTTGAAGTGCCCGAATTAATACAGCACTGGGCACCCCATCCAAATCTGTAACCAAATTGAGGCAGTGATAGATACCGTAAATACGGTAAACGTAAGTTTTTCCAGGTGGCCCAAACATGACGCTGTTGCGCTGTGTGCGGCGGCGATAGGCATGGCAAGCGGGATCACCAGGGGCATAGGCTTCCGTTTCCACGATCAATCCGCGCAGCATCTGCCCATTGGGGAATTCGCGCACCAAGGTACAGCCGATAGAATCAGGAGCAACGATCGTCGAAGGGCGGGCGAACCAGGTGAGAGGAATCGCAGCAGTGGAAGGCGTTAAATTCACGAGATTTGTTGTGAAAACCTTGAATTGTTGAGGTCTAGCTAAAATCCGTTTTACAATACCTGCAAGTTAAACAAACACCTGTAAAGGTTAGCAAACGTTAGATTTAATCTAGCGAGTGAGTTCATTATTTTGTGCTTCTTCCTTCTAGAACTACAAAGAACAACTAGTCAAAGAGCGAATAAATTATGGATGTAAAATTAATCTTAGTAGGGCTGACGATCGTGTTTACTGTTGCCTGTCTCTTTTTTGGCACTCGCAACGGCTTCTACGACTCCGACAACTATCACGGGAACGGGTCTGCTCACTAGCGATCGAGCATTCAAACCAAAACTATTACCTCAAAACATGCTCGGACGGGCAAGATGCCCATCCCGCACAAAGCGCAGCTTATTTAGTTCTCATTCCTAACGGCACCTGACGCTGCGCATATTATTTCGTAGACATCTCCTAAAGAGGGCGTTGCATAAACGTGGTTGAGTTGGATTGTCTGGCATATGGAGTGGGTCATGCAGACGAAGGAGTCTGCTTACTGCTTCGGCTTGGACCCTATCGCATCATGCTGGATTGTGGGCTGACGAATTTATCCTCGTTAGTGAGCGGCAGCAAAAAGAAGCAACTTCCAGCCGATCTGGTTTTGTGTAGCCATGCTCATACCGATCATGCTCAAGGGTTACTCACCCTCCACCAAACGTTTCCACAGTTGCCCATTTACGCCAGTGAAGTCACAACCCAACTGCTTCCCCTCAATTGGCCATTGGCCGCGGCCCAAGTTCCGTCTCTGTGTCATGCCTTGCCATTGCGCACCCCGATCGAGTTTCTCGATGGGCTAACGGCAGAGCTTTACCCCGCCGGACATTACCCCGGTGCAACGGCAATTCTGCTCACCTACACTCCTCCAGCCTCCAGTCAAGTTGCTCCCCGTTCCTACTCGGTTCTGTATACAGGCGATTTTTTTCTCTCCAATACACGCCTGGTCGAGGGTTTGCCTCTAGACGAACTACGCGGTTTACAGCCAGATGTGTTGATTGTGGAAGGGAGTTACGGCACCTCCCGTCATCCCCATCGTCGCCATCAAGAAAACCAGTTAGCCGAACGCATCAATCGGGCGATCGTTGAACAACAATCCATCCTGCTTCCCGCCTCACTGGGCTTGGGGCAGGAATTGCTGATGCTCTTGCGAAGCCATCATTTTTTCACTGGACGGGATATCAATATTTGGGTGGATGGTCAGGTTGCGGCTGGTTGCGATGCGTATTTGGAAATTTTGCCCCATCTGCCCACATCGGTACAAAATTTTGCTCGCCATCAGGCGTTGTTTTGGGATGAGCGGGTGCGTCCCAGGGTGCGGCGGCTACTGCCCGACTATCGCTCGGATGTGGGAGCGACTCCTTGCATTGTGTTGACAGATGAAGTCACTGATCTGGCTCAATACTATGGGGTTAATCCTGCCGATTGGTTAATTCTCCTGCCGCAGGAACCCCATCGAAGCAAGGAAAGTTTGCCTCAGAGCGAGTCCACACGAGGTTCAATCCGACCGCCCACGATCGAAACTTACCTGCTTGCCCAACATTGTGATGGACCCGGAACAACCCAGTTAGTTCATAACTTGCGGCCGCAGCACGTCATTTTTGTCCACGGGACTCCCACCTATTTGGCCGATTTGACCGGGCTAGACGAACTTCACAACCGCTATCATCTGCATACCCCCGCAGCGGGTAGTCGGGTTGAGTTACCCGTCGGTGAAACGTTTATTCAACCGGAAGCGCCAGACACCAGTTACGAAGGCGAACTCACCGAACTAGATACCGTGGTGACAATTTCCCTCCCCAATGCGATCGCCGCCGACCCGCGCTGGCGACTGCTGGCTGATACTGGATTGATTGAAGCTCGCTGGCAAGGGGATGAACTCGTTCTGCGGGGATTGCCCCAACGCGAACTGCTGCGGCAAGGGGGCGATCGACTAATGGATTGGATGGATGCCAACTCGCCTTTGCGCAATTGTTGCGGTAACTGTCGCCATTATCGCGGCCAGCGCTGCCGTAACCCCATCTCGCCTCTGTTTGAGTTTAGAGTCACGCCAGAAGGATTTTGTCCTGTGTTTGAATCGGCCCAAAACCCACCGGAAGAAGGCAGTGATCAGGAGATTCACGGGGATCGATGAGCAGAGAAATTCGGACTCGCCCTAGAACTCTCGCTTAACGCTAATATGGAATAAAGCGGAATGATTCCGGAATGTAGCTTGTTAGCAATAGGACTTACACAAAAGACTGAATTTTGTCATTCTGAGCAACGCGAACAACCTTTGGAGATGCTTCACTACGTTCAGCCTGACAACAAATTGCGTCAGCCCTAAGCTATCAAGATGCAACTATTCGGCCAAGTTTTGTTCACGTTACAGCGAGTGCCACTTTCATGACTGCTGCGGTTTCAGTTGAAAAGAAGAAGTTAAGCAAACCTCCTCTAGAGATTCATCATCTGGGCGATCGAGTGCTGCGTCAGCCTGCCAAGCGCGTTGCCAAAATCGACACAGAAATTAAACAGGTGATCCGCGAGATGTTGCAGACGATGTACAGTTCGGACGGCATCGGGCTAGCAGCACCGCAAGTTGCGATTCACAAACAAATTATCGTCGTGGATGTCAACCCAGACGAAGCTGCAACGCCACCCCTAATTCTGATCAATCCCACCGTCATTAAAACCAGCCGGGATGTCTCGGTCACGCAAGAAGGGTGCCTCAGCATTCCGGGTGTGTATCTTGATGTGAAACGCCCCTCGGAGGTTGAGGTTGCTTACAAAGACGAAAATGGCCGCCCGCAGCGCATAGTGGCAAAAGAACTACTGGCCTGCTGCATTCAACATGAAATTGACCACTTGAACGGTGTGCTGTTTGTCGATCGCGTGGAGAATGGTCTTTTACTCGATCAAGAGTTAAAGAAACATGGCTTCTCCTCAAAAGCAATCAAGGCTGTGGATGCTTAAAGAGCGTCTTTATATCAAGAATGGATTTGCCAACTCAGGGGTTCTGCGGGAATTGTTTGAAGTTTTGGTTGAGTTCCGTTGATTTTTCTTTGCCGTTCATTCATCGAAGGTAGGGTATAAGTGACTCCAAAAAGTGGCGTCTTGCTAGCGGGTTCTTGTGTAGCCGCGATCGCAGCAGTGGGCTGTGTGTTCGAGCTGTCTTCTGGGCAACCTGATTTGGGAATGGTCACGACGGGAGCAATCCTGGCAGCCAGCATTCCTTTAGGGATTTTGATGTTTGTAGCAGCAGTCCGAGACGCGCGAGCCAATCAATAAATTTTTACGCTAAAACTGAAGCACTTAAACAATGCCGGAAACGGAACAGTCTATTGCCTATCTTCGGTTAGTGCCTGAGCGAGCAGTAGCTGGGCTAAAGCAAACCACGCACTCCCTCTCCACCACTATTCCAATCGTTTTGGGACGCGATTTTCGCTGTCAAATCGTGCTTGATCCAAACGTTTACCGCTCCGTCTCGCGACGGCATGTGGAAATTAGTGCGGTGCCTGGAATGGGGGCGGTTGAAGGTGTCCATGTTTGGCAAATTTGTGACCTCAACAGTCGGAATGGCACCTTTGTCAATGGTGAGCGCTTACAGGGTTGCAAAATTTTACGAGTCGGCGATCGCATTGCTTTAGGGCAACACGGGCCAGAGTTTGTCTTTGAATACCAACCGGAGTTTGCGCCCTCATCCGAAACTAGCGAGGCAGGAGTTGCTGCTGCACCACCACCCGCTCTCGATCCAACGCTGCCTCCTCCCCGTCGCCCACCGGTGCCTCGATCGCCGGATGCGGTCAGTATGACTCAACTGTTCCCAATTCTCTCAACTGGTCGAGAGCTGACCCGCAAAGCTTATCTAATTCCGGCTGGCATCACGATTCTATTTGTGGTGCTGCTGTTTCTGGCGATCGGAAATGCGATCGCTTTTAACTTTCTGTTGGCCTCTTACCTGGCAGGTGCAGCCTACTATTTTGTTTATCAACTTTGTGGCAAGCGCAAACCCTGGTGGATCATCATCGCCATGATGGTGACAACAGCCTTGCTCGTCATTAGTCCTGTGCTAGATTTATTTGTTTTTATCTTTCATCGGCTACTGCCCGGAAACCTTGCCAGCACAACACCACAAACTAATCCCCTGATTCTCCTGGTCAAAATGTTTTTTGGCGCGGGGTTGATGGAAGAAGTATTGAAAGCGCTACCTGTGTTTGCAGTGACGGCGATCGGCACCCGGTTGAGGTCTCCCTGGCGGCAAAAGGTTGGCGTTTGGGAGCCTCTAGATGGAATTTTGTTGGGAGCCGCCGCCGCCGTTGGATTTAGCCTCATGGAAACCTTGGGCGTGTACGTGCCTGCAACGTATAAATCGGCGCTCTCTCAAATGGGACAAGATGCCGCCCAATTAGCGGGATTACAACTATTAATTCCACGAGTGTTGGGCTTGGTGGCAGGACATATGGCCTACAGTGGCTATCTCGGTTATTTCATCGGCTTGAGTATGCTGCGTCGCCGCCAACGGAAGTTGATCTTAGTGGTGGGGCTGCTGACTGCGGCAATTCTACATACGCTTTGGAATGCAGCGGGAATGATAAATCCCATCTTTCTCACAATTATCGGTGGCATCTCCTACGCCTTTTTGGGGGCGGCTATTTTGAAAGCCCGATCGCTCTCTCCCACACGCTCGCAAAATTTTGCAACTCGCTTCGTGAATGGAACTCATAGGTAGAGGGTGAATTCAGGTTTGGCGCAGCAAATCGACGATTATGTTGATCAGGTTTGCTGATTCTAGGGGTTTGCTGACAAACGATCGCTAACCCCAGCTCCAACCCACCAAATCGCCGTGTCGTAGATCCTCACGCCTCCACTCGTTTACCCTCTACCCATTCAACCAGAAACCAGCAATTTGGAAGTTTGAGCGTGGGACTTTGTTGGAGTGGCGGTTTCTGCCGTGGAGACGCTTGGCGTAAATTGCAAATCGATCGCTATTACGTTCCTACATGATGTTCTTCTATAACAACCCGGTTCATTGTCCGAACTGCCTTCATCTTAGCCCTTTCCCAGATTGGAAGAGGGATTCAGTTCAGGACAGGAATTATCGAACTTGGTTGCCGATAGGAGACCAAAGCGAATTAGACCACGCTCATAACCATTCTTCATCAGGTTGAGTGAGAGAGCCGCTTCGATCGTCTTCCAGCCTGAAAAGAGGAGGCCCAGGAGTGCCGTTGGGCTGAAGGCAGAATCAATCACGACATCCCAGAAGGGAGCAACCGCAGCCGACCAATCAGCCGTGCGAATTTGGTGTAGGGGGAGCGAGCGGGCAATTTGCTCATACTCTGGTAATGAAATTACGTAAGGCAAACAATAGACCCGGTAAATCTCCTGCAAATGCTGCTGCTCATCGGCTGTGAGGGGCTGCTGAGCGATCGGGCGATGGCACCACGTCACCATCAACAGTTGGCCACCGGGTTTCAACACCCGGCAAAGCTCCTGCATAAATCGAGTCTTGTCGGGCATGTGTTCTCCACTTTCCAATGACCAAACAAAATCAAACGAATTATCAGCAAACGGCATGTGGAGGGCATCGGCGACCTGAAACTGCACATAATCCGACAAACCCGCGGCTCTGGCTCGTTCTGTGGCACGGGCAGCCTGAACTGGACTGAGCGTAATCCCAGTGGCTGCGGCTCTAAATTTAGCTGCCAGATATAAACTACTGCCGCCAATTCCACAGCCCACATCTAAGATTTCTGCGGCCTGCTGCACAGCGGCCCATTGCAACAATTCCTCAATCAAATCGATTTGGGCTTTCCGGCGGTCTTTTTTGAGTGAACCATCGGTACCATAATAACCATGATGCATATGCTCCCCCCAGATCTGCTCCCACAACCCAGAAGAGGCATCATAAAACTGTTGAATATCTTGATTCAGCGTTTGGGGCATCCGAACTTCTCCTACAATCTCCAGGTCACATTACCTTGTTCATCATCTACTCGCACGGTTACGGGTTTTGTCTGGCCACGGCTATCCGTTACCTGACATTGAAAGGTTTCTCCCGGCTTCGCTACCCGCACTTTACCACCACAACTCGTTTTGACATCCAACCGAAACTTTTGCTGAATCCCCTGCTGGATCGTTTTTTCCAATTTAGGTAGCACTAATAAGCCCTGCGTATTCCAGCGCAGTTCATTTTTGGCCTGGTTGGTATCGAGCTTGGGATTGATTGCCACATTGAACGTTTTTCCTTCCGCTGTTGCTACACAGGTAAAGGGTTGAGTGTCCACATTCACAACCTGGGCGGGGCAGTTCACCGTTTGCACCGTAATTCCGGCTTTCTTGATCAGTTCGCCGCGCAGCCGTTTTTCAAAGGTTTTAACAGCATTTGATTTAGCGGGTGGGGAGGGTTTGAGG
>Ga0224722_1000053_pt1 | contig 59509 bp, 70 predicted proteins | sample Balambano_FR1_Me_FD_161646 | JGI IMG/M metagenome (GOLD analysis project Ga0224722, IMG submission 161646) | Freshwater sediment microbial communities from Lake Towuti, South Sulawesi, Indonesia - Balambano_FR1_MetaG | ecosystem: Environmental > Aquatic > Freshwater > Lake > Sediment | place...
GGGCCTGGTGGCGGTGAAAATCGACGGCTGCAAGCGACCTTGCAAGCCACTAGAGTGGCTTAAACCCCGATTTGAGCGCACTACCGGGGTAAAACGGCTTGCAAGCCACTAGAGTGGCTTAAAACGCCTCTTGGGACAGCCCCCGAGAGGCGTTCTTTGTGGGCCTACCACCAGGGAAACGCACGAAAAGCCCGTTTTGGGGCCTGGTGGCGGTGAAAATCGACGGCTGCAAGCGACCTTGCAAGCCACTAGAGTGGCTTAAACCCCGATTTGAGCGCACTACCGGGGTAAAACGGCTTGCAAGCCACTAGAGTGGCTTAAAACGCGACGGGTTGCGGAGATATAGTAGACAGCTGCGGCGCGAAAGGATACAATGCACCCACCAAGACGAGGCGCGCAAGCCACTAGAGTGACTTGCAAGCAGCCGCATAAGGAAACGCGCAAATGGAAACTTCGATAGAGAACAAGCCAAAAAACCCACCTCCATTCGACGCGACCGATATTTTGCTTGCGGCTATCGGTGTGGCAGGGGGAGCCGCTGGGGCAGCTCCTCTTTTCCTGCTGCCGCTCGGTCAATACTTTCTTCGCCGTTCGCCCTCCGTCGCCGCCGCCGTTTGCAAAGCCTTAGCCATTGACCCACGTCAGGTGGCCCGGAATACGTACGCGCAAGGTTCCTGGCCGGGATTGGTGCGGCTGGTAGAGACTACACCGGCGCGCTTGTCCGCCCCCGCTCGAAAAGAACTAGCGGCAAAAACGCCGCCCAGCGCTACGACTTCGCAAGCCGTAGCAACGGCTCAAACCTCGGCTGTGCCCCCGGAGAGGTCGAAGGGGCGTGGCCGGGAAGATGACGACGGTCTAAAAGGCGCGGCAAGCCGTCCTGCTGGCTTGCAAAGCCCCTCGGCGTCAATGGCTTCTGCACTAAACGCACTTCCAAAGCGCGTGCTTTTGGGTGAGTTTCAGCCGTTTCCTGCCAGCACAACCGCAGTGCCGTTGGGCACAGATTATCTCGGAAAGCAGGTGTGGGGCGATCTTGCCCTGGATTTGCTTCATATAGGTATTTACGGTACGAGCGGGGCGGGAAAAGACGCACTCTTGCGCTGTTGGTTCGCGCTTTTGGCGAGCCGAAACGGGCCGGAAACGCTACAGTTTGCGTTCCTGGACGGTAAATCAGATTGGTTAGTGCCCGCCCTGTCGGGGCTGTCTCATATGTTCTTTCCGCCTGCGGGGGGCTACGGTAAAAAGGGCCGCGAAGCTATTCTAATGGCTTGCAAGGTCATTGACGCCGAGGCCGAGCGCCGCCAGGAGTTGCTTGTTTCGGCGGGCTGCCGAACGCGAGAACAGTACAACAAACGGGCGGCGCAAGGCGGGGTCGCTGAGCTGCCGCTGCTTGTGGTGGTGGTCACGGACGTAATGGACGCGATAACAGGGGAAGTGGAAGCGCTTTTGGCGGCCCTGGTCAGCAAAGCGAGGTCGTTGGGTATCCGGGTGTTGGTATCTATGCAAACGCCAACAGGAAAGGGTCTGGATTGGCGAATGAACCTCTCTACGGTGCTTGCTGGGGCGCTAGTGGACGGCTCTCAGGACGGCCCAGCATTAGGAGTACGCGACACTACCGCACTGCCGTTTCGACCGAGCAAAATTCCACCGCCGCCACAGGAGCGGGGGGTTTTTGTGGCAAAAGTTCGCGGGGAGTTTACGCTGCTGCGAACGCCGATATTTCGCGGCGACCCCGAAGCAAACGAAGACCGATTTGACGAAATTGTAGAGGGACTTCCACGGAAAAGTATAGCGGCACCTGCGTATCCAGGCTTCGCGGGGGTACAAGCGAACGAAGCGCCAAACAGGGAGGTTTCGGAGGATAGCCTATGCCTTCTGGCGGAACTGTTGGAAGGGTCGGTAAATAACACGGAAGGCAAGGCGGAAGGTAGACCTGTGGGTAACTTGGCGGTAGCTGGGTCGCCTTCCTCTTCCGATGACCTTCCAAGGCGTAACAATGCGCCTTCCGGCCCTTTCAGGGGGGAAGGTCAGTTTGTACCAACTAGCTTTAAGGAGGCGCTTTTGGTGTTTCGAAGGCTATCTGCGGAAAACCGGAAGGTACTAGTCAAAACTTTGCAGGTCTACAAAACAAACGGAAATGAGGTAGCAACGGCGCTAAAAAAGACTACAGGCGTTACCGGCGGACGTGCGTACCAGCGGCTTCGATACGAGTTTGAGGCGGTAAAAATTGTTGTGGAAACCGCGCAGCAACACAAAAGTCAGGAATAAGCTAATGGGGCTTGTTTATTTAATTCAAATGGGCGATACGGACTATTTTAAGATTGGGGTCACAGACAGCGACGCGCTTCAAAGGACGAAAACCCTTCAAACGGGTTGCCCGCTCGTGCAGTCTGTCGTTGCCACTTACGAACAGCCCAATCCGTACCGAGTGGAGCGGGAAGTTCACGAACTTTTGCAGGATTATAGATTTCGCAATGAGTGGTTTAGCGGGCCTAAAGACCGCGTAGAGCAGTTGTTTCATTTGGGGAACGCAATGGCGCGCCTGGACGCGGAGTTAGGAACACGCACGGCGACTGAACCACCGTTTCGTACCGCTAAAGCAAGGGGGCGGGTTGACCGCGAAAGAAAACTGGTAAGTGAAGCGGCGGCGTCACGGCCCTTGGACGAAGCGGGGGCAAGGGAAGTCCGCACGCTAATAGGTCGCGGGGCTAGTAAAACAGAGGCTATACGCCTTGTGTTTGGGGCCACCGGGGGCGACCGCTACCGTAAAGTCTGTACATTAGTTAAAAAGATTTCCGAAACTCCCTAATAGCACAGAAAGCGATTTGTCCAATGGCGCGCTTACTCTCAGTTCCCGTGTTTGTCGTCGCCTGCGAGTGGGGTCTCGGCCCCACCGACGTATGCCTACAGGGAAGGGCTGAAACTGGCGAGATCGTATACTGCGGACTTTCCTTCGAGGAAGCCGAGCAACTGTCGGCGGCTCTGCTAAAAGCAGCGCAGGCGGCGCGTGACCTAGAGACGGCGTATATCAGGTATATCGAAGCGGAAAACGCGGCACTGGATAAGAAGGGTAGTTAATGCCGAAGGCTAATCGTTTTATGAGTACCGTTCTAAACGAACTGACAAACGCGGAGCTGCCCTTCGCGCTGGTGGCGACCTTCGGGCTGTGCGCCACGCTCTTGTTCGTCCTGGCCGCGTTGGTGCCCGCCTGGGTTCCCGTTCTATGGGCGCTGCTCTGCCTGAATTGTTACCTTGTGTACACCTTCGTCGCTACGTCCTTCTAGGCCGTTGTGTTGGCGTATTTCGCTGAGAAGAACGACAAGCGTAACAAATAAGCGGGTTCTAAGCCAATAGAAAGGCGTAAACAATGAGTTTTCAATCGGAGTTCGCGGCACAAGCGGCGGAGCTAGGAAAGCCCGTTATTCGTGAGTTGTTTACTCTGGACGAGCTTCTGACCGGAAGAGAACCTGGGGGCTACACCGCCGGGTATAACCCCGCTACCGGGGAGTACGGTTCTTTCGACGACGAGGCGGAGCTGCCCGAGGGTTGGGTAAGGATTGTAGACAAGTGGTGGTCTTGGCGGGACGAAGTGGAGCGCTTTGTACACGCACTATGGGACGCACACCACAACGGGCGTATTTCTGACTGGATAGGGGGTTTGTAAAGGCAATGGCAGGTATTTACGTCTACCAGGAAGGTAATAACGGCCCGGTAAAGGTCGGCAAAGCGAACCGACACCCGGAAAGCAAGGGCGGTCGGCGGAGCCAACTGCAAACGGGGAATAGCCAGCGGCTCTACTTACGCGGCTGGCGTCCTGTCGCAAAGCCGTTTGAAATCGAAGCAGCTACACACAGACGCCTTGCCAAATGGCGGCTTGCTGGAGAATGGTTCAATGTAGACCCCGCGTTCGCAGTAGCCGCCCTGGACGACGCGATCAATCAAGCGCAGCACCCGTTAGAGCGGCGACTTCGCAAGCTTTTGCGACGGCTTAAAGTAGGGTTCAAACTGTTTCTTGTAATCCTCTGCGCGTTGGCGCTACTTTGGCTGTGGTTCGCTGCGCAGCCCGCCGCGCTAGTCCCTATTCACTAGGAGAAGCAATGCAGCCCCCTGCCCACAAAAAACGTTCGCTGGACGCGCTTTCTAGTTTCCTGCTTATCTTCGCGCTTATCTGCTTGGCCGTCAGTGTACCGGCCACATACGGCGTCGCCGCGCTTACGCACAGCTCCGCCCTCGGCGCAGCACTCGTGGTACTTATCTTCGAGGGTATGGCCTTTGGCGCAAAAATCCTTACGCGGTTCTACCTGCTATGGGATAAGCCCTTAGATTGGTTGGCTCGCGGCCTGTTGACGGCTGCGGTACTGCCCAACTTTGTGGAGGGCTGGTCGGCGCTGTACCGAGCAACCGAGGTAGCTTCGGCCTGGGCAGCGGTACGCGATTTTTCTCTGTGGGGAGTGCCCGCAGGCGCGGCGTTGTTGGTAGGTGTATGGGCGGCGCTTCCTCCGTTTGGGGTATACCTAAGTCTGTCCGGCTGGGTAAAGCGACATCGAGAGTTAGAGCTAGAACAAACTCCCACTTCCGCTGTAGAGCGGCGTCTCGCGCCGATTACGGCGGAACTGGCCTTTCAGCAGGAACTTGACCGAAAAATGGAAGCCCTGGTAGAGCAGCGCCGTGCGTTCGCGGCGAAACTTCTTTCACAGTTGCCAGCACCAGCCGTACCTTTCGGCCCGGTAGACGCTGCGCCCCCGTCCGTGTTGACGCTTCCACGCGAAGCTGAAAGCTTCCCGGCCCCCGTTGAAGTAATTCCGAACGAGGTCTGCGCGGACTGTGGCGTCGCGTTGAACCCCGGCGCGAAAGGAGCGGCGATCAAACAAGCACGCAAAGCGGGCGCTGACGGAAAGCTACGTTGCGCGAGCTGCCGCAATCGCAACGTCTAAAAGCAAATAAAAAAGAGACCCCCCCCCTTTCTCAGGGGGGTCTCTTTTTTGTGCCCCTCCTCGTGCGTTTACTCTCTGTCGCCGCTCTCTCCTAGAATGACCTACAAGGGGCCTGGGAAGCTCCAGGTGCGACGATAGAACCAGAAGGGTATACCTGAGTAGGGTACTTCTACTTCGCAACTGCGAAAAACTGCGCCGCTTCTTCCCGAGTTCTGCATTAACTGCACAAGGCTGTGAAAAGTTTCACAATCCATATACTTGAACAGAGAAGGTTCTTTAAGAGAGAGAGCTATAGGAAGAAGAGGGAACTGGAATAGCCTACACAACCCGTAGGGTTAGAGCGGTCTTTGTGTTCTTCGGGCTTGTGTTGGGTACACGAGGAGGGTTGTGATACTTTTCACAACCCTATATATTTTCCGAAGTTCCCGCTTTGGGCCGCACAGGCCGACACTAGGCAGGGTAGGGGCAACACGTACAACTACGCGGGGCGCTAGCCGCGCCCCTGCACCCCCAGGCCCGTCTCGCTCCGCTCGACGGAAACGCTAACGCGTTTTCTAGAGGAGACGCACTCCTACAACCCCACCTCCCTAAAGGCCCTCTTAGTATACCAGTTAAAAACAAGTTAATGGGACAAAAAGAGGGGTAGAAGCAGGTAGTTCGGGGTACCTATTTCGGTTTTACCGCGTTCCAAAGCCAAATACACATTACAAAACTGTAATCTATTTTCTCATAAATCTCTTGACAAGGTTTTGGCGGAACGGAGAAAAGTTCTGCATTTACTGCACGAGTGCGGCGTACTAGTAGACGCTTGCGGAGGGGCGCGCTACACTGCGGCGGTCGCCACAAGTGAGGGCGACGCGGCAAGAAAGCCAACAAAAGGAGATTGAACGAATGGCACTCGCAGGAGACGCAATCAACACACAGGCTACTCAGACGCGGCCTCGTATTCAGCGGCCTTATCTGCGTCTGGGGCAGGGGGTCTATCAGTTTTTGTCAGTGACGGAGAAGACGGAAAAGTCCTACGAGACCCGTACCCTGGTCGATAGCGACCCGGACGTTGTGTGGGTTCCTAAGTTTTCGTTTAAGTTCGCGTATGTGCGGCCCGATAAGAACGAGGATAAGGGTCACGGTCGCTTCTTCTGGATTGACGTGAACCGACCAAAGTACCTGGGTCGCCCGAAGGAGGGTCAGAAGGTATCTAATGCCTATTTGCTTCTCTGTCGGCTGCTGAATGACGGCGCTGACCTGACGGACGCGCAACTGAACGACCTCGTGAATATTGTCAATCAGCTTGAAGTAGACCAGCCGCAGTATTACGCCCTTCTGGACGGAAACGGAACGAAGAACTGGCTTGATAAGGTAATCAGCCGCGTTCCCGAGGACGAACTGCTTCCAAAGTGGGTTCCTGCCGAGCGCGCAGCAGACCCCCGCGAGGCCACCGACAACCCGCTGGTGTTGTGTTCGGTAACTGGTGAGCAGATTAACGGTTGGGCGCGGAACCGGGGGCAGGCTGACGAGGAGTGGGTGTCGAACGAGAAGTGGGCGACTATGCAGGCCGACAAGCTGGGGACGGCGGCGGTGTATGTGTTCTCCGAGTTCCCCGGCCAGTTCTTTGCCCCGCCGTTTGGCCGCAAGTTCTATCTACAGGCGAAGGCGCAGGCAGAGGCAGCCCCGAAGGCGTAGCGCCGACGAAGAATAGCGGGGCCGCGTAACAGCGGCCCCTCAGACACAGGAAACTCCAATGGGTATAGACGCGGTACGGCGTTGGATTGCCGGGGGTGTCGATACGAGTAGTTACGAGGACGAGGGGGCCGTCCGCGAGCTTACCGACCTTCTGGCGGTGAAGTCCGGGGCGGATAGGTCAAAATTGCAAACGGCGCTGGAAGACAGGTATCTTTCAGTGTTGGAGGGTGCCGCCATTGTAACGGCCTACGACTGGTTGCAAAAGACGAGCGGCGTTACGGCGGCTGAAAGTCCGGTAATCGCGGCGGCGCGGCGCTGCCGGGGACTTTCCTACGCTGCGGCCCAAGAGTTTGTTGGGGCGCTTTTGGAGCAAGAGGAGGTTTGTCGCGCCTTTTTGCGAAACGAAGTTGTGTCTATCGCAGCCGCAATTTCGGAAGTGCGTCGCGAGGTAGGATTGACCGCTGGCGAAGTTGAAGCGGCGCTGCGGGATTACGACCGGGCAATGGGTAATGAAACGCGGGAAGTAATCGCGGCGCGGCAAGTAGTGGCGCGCCGAGAACGGGAGCTGGCCGAAGCGCAGAGCCGTTTGGCGGAGCTGCAAGGCCAGTAACGCGCTACGGGGGCCGTTTTGACCGGCCCCTGGCTACGGAAGGTGGCGAAATCTGGCAGCCGCGCCCCACGCTTGGAAGGGGTGACGCCAACAGCCCAGGGGCGTATATGGGTGAGCGTCGTCTAGGTTCAAATCCTAGTCTTCCGACCACTACCGGCCAGCCGTTCGACACGGAAGCGCTTTACGCGAGGCGCGTGTCTGGTGAACAGTCGGTAAATCCCGCAGAGAGCGGATCGTTACCGTAACAAGCTCGTGGGCGCACAGGTTTGTATAAAACGGAACTCTGCGGCAATTTTATTTAGCGAGGCGAGCAATGCACGGCATTTTAGGAGAGGACAACCGCAATAAAGTATTGGCAGACCTTGGTTTATCCGGGGTTTCGCTTTCTTGGGAGTTCTATCCGGGGCGAACTGTTCCCGGGTCTAGAAATAGTTGCGGTGAGTTTTCTTGGAGGGGAGGCGACTACACGATCCGGCTGGCGACCGCTTATTCGGAGGACGAACTACTTTCGACACTTGCTCACGAGTGCCGTCACTTGTGGCAAAAAGTGACGGGGGTACTCGACTATCGGTACTGCGCGTCGCATCGGCGCTGGGGTTGGTATTGGAACGGGTCAGTGTACGTTCCTGAGAAGCGGGGGCCGGTGCGGCGTTGGGGCTACGAAAACGCCCCCGACGAACGGGACGCACGCCAATACGAGCGGGAAGCAGTACGGCGCTTGTTCGGTTTCGACTACACACGGCCCGCATATTCTAAGCGCGAGTACGCGGGTGCGTTAGCACTTCAATTGAAGGCCAATCGAAAGTGAGGGTAAATGAAACTGACTGAGCACGAACGGGAACTATTTCAGCGCTATCGAGAGCTAGAAACAAAACACAGCGCCGAGGAACCGCCGCTGTGGCGCGCTCTTAGTTTTCCTACGCTTTTGTCGGTTTTGCTAGTAGTGGCGGCGCTATCGATTGCCGGGGTAGTACACCCCGCCTGGGGTCTGTCCCTTCCGTTGCTGGCGTTCTTTTGGGTTGTTTTTGGCAGTGGGAAAGAGACTGAATGAATAAGCCAGCCAACAAAGAACCGCGCAAAGAGCGTGACCACTATCCTACTCCGTTTGCGTTAGCGCTGGCTTGTGTAGGCAGAGCAGCGACCCTGACCGGGGAAGCCGCGCCGCTGTCAGGCCTTCGGGCGCGAAACGTACTTGACCTGGGCGCAGGCAACGGGGTTTGGGGAAGGGCGGCGAGGGCAATTTATTGGAGCGCCTGGTTAGACGGGTACGAACTTCGGCCTTCGCCAAAACCAACGCATTATGACGGCTGGTGGACAGAGGACGTACTTGCCGCCGACTTTACAACGCGCTACGGACTTATCCTTGCTAACCCACCCTACAGCTCCGCCGAGGCCTTTGTACGATTGGCGCTGCGTCTACTGACCCCCGGTGGGCGGGCCGCTTTTCTGCTGCCTCTTGGCTTTCGTGCCTCGCAAGAGCGAAACAAACCGGACGGCGGTCTTTGGAGTATGGCTCCGCTCCGCGAGCTGGCCGTAATTACGCCGAGGCCTAGTTTTACCGAGAACGGCAATACCGACAGTACCGATTACGGCTTGTTTGTATTTGAGAACGGTTACGCGGGGCCAGCCGTACTTACGACGCTTCATTGGTCGCGCCCGAGCCGAAAGAAGGTGGTTCAATGCGAGGACGAACAGTACGAGACCTCGTTAGCGTAGAAAAACGGAAGCAGCAATGCTCCCTCTGCGGTAGCCGTGCCGGGGAAGTAACCCTTATGCGAAGCGTCAGTAATCGAGTGGGCGCGGCGGAGTACGTCTGTTTTGGCGGCTGTAAAAAACAACTTCAAAGCCAGATTCGCCGTTTACGTAAGTCAATTGAGAAGGAACCTAAGTGAGCGCACTAAAAGAACTGGCCGCTAAGATCGCGGCCCTGGCAAAACGGGAAGGGATTAGCGCAGCTGAGGCCACGCGCCGGGTACAGGAGCAGGCTAAGAAGAAGGGGTAGCGGGGCAATCCTCAATAGTGAAGGAAACATTACAGTGGACGCAAACGAGTATCAGCGGCAAGCGCTTCGGACGGCAGCTACTCTTTCGGGGCGAGACGAGCGACTGTTAAACGCGGCGATGGGGCTTGCGGGTGAGGCCGGAGAATTTATCGAAGCGCTTAAAAAGAGCCGCTTCCACGGGCACGTGCTTGACGAAGCGGCCCTTCATAAAGAGTTGGGTGACGTTCTGTGGTACTGCTCTCTGGCGGCAGCCGCGCTTGGTGCAACGTTGGGGGAGGTTATGCAAGGCAACCTTGATAAGCTGCGCCGCCGCTACCCTAACGGCTTTTCGAGCGTTGACAGTCTGCGCCGCGTAGACGAGGAGGGGGTTTGATGGATCCAGACGAAAACGAGACCGTGTTTATTACGGTTTACGTGATTATTAACCGTACAGGTAGCCGGGTTGAAACGCTGTTTGATACAGGGCTGTCCTGGGCTGAATGGAACGACCTGGACGACGAAGCCCGAGACATTATTGCAGAAGAGGCGTTGTCTAGTATCCTAAATTGGGGTTGGGAAGTATAGAAGGGGGTCTTTTTGGAGCCTACAAAAACCTGGACGCCTCTGTACGAGAAGTCGATTGTGTACGATCCTGAGACCCGTGACTTTGCTATGTACTTGGACGGTGAGTTGGTCGGCTTTACGCGCACGTTTCGGGAAGCGGAGATTGCCCTGGACGAGCTTGTATACGAGCTGATGAACGGGGAGTATTTCCGCGAAGCCGCATAACCTGACCGCCTTTTCAAAGCCGCCCCTTCCAAAGAGGGGCGGCTTTTACGTCTCTTTGGAGGGCTGTATGGCGGAACTGCTGTACGGATACATTACTACCGAGCCGCCGAACCGCCCCGGTGAGCCTACCATCTATGTTTTGCTGATTAACAATCGACCGATTGCCTACACCACCGACCGCGTACAGGCCGAGCGGGCGCTTTGGAAGATCCTCGGCGATAAGCAGGCTGCGCGAGAGCGGGAACTAGGCGGCTCGGTAGACAAAGACGCTTCGCAACGGTAGAGTACCAGTAAACAAACGGGTACGGCGAACAAGCCGGTTTGAAGGGCTTGTTCGCCGCTCTTTTTATTTGTCGGGACAGCAATAATGTTGCTACCCCTGTCCGCAGGCCGCGCCGAGGGGGCGCGTAGTTCGTTGTCGGATCTTATCGCCCGAACAAAACAGGAGGTAGACCTACAAAAACTGCTGGCAGGTAGGCTGGAAAACACCCGTGAATTTGGCCGCTACATTCGTGCCTGCTGTATTGCGCCTGACCACCGGGATAGCGCGCCGTCAATGATGGTCTACCCTGACGGGTGTGTATGTACCGCGTGCGGGTACAAAGCAGACGCAATCGACGTTTATCGGCTTTTTAACGAACACGTCTCGGTACGCGCCGCCTGCGAAGCTCTGTTGGCCGGGGACTATGCACTGACCGACGCGGATACTCCTCACCGCCGGGCCGAAGTTCGACGGCTAGACCAGGGCCTTGCGGTCAAATACCACTTCGCGCTCGTGGAAAATACAGACGCCCTAGCGCGGCTGCTCGCATATGGACTTACCAAAGCGGCTATTCGGCAGTGGCGCGTAGGGCTGGCTACGGTTGGGGTGGAGGTAGCAGACGGCGTTTACGAACAGCAAGAGCGCTTTGCTATACCCGTCTTTGTCGGCGGTCAACTGCGGCAGATACTCTATCGCGCCAGTTTACCCGAGCAACGCGGCCCAAAGATACAAATGGAGACCGGCGCGGGTAGTTGGCTTTTTGGAGCTGACACTGCCGTTGGGGCCGACACCGTAGTGATTGCGGAGGGGTGGGCCGACGCGGTTTGTCTCTGGCAGGCGGGTATTGTTGCTGTAACTTCCACCAACGGCGCGGGTCACTGGCGCGGCGAGTTTGACGACTACGTAGCTACTGCGCGCAAACTGTACGTCTTGGGCGACGCCGATCAAGCAGGGCAACGAATGGTTGCGCGTCTAACAGAACGTTTTACCTGGGCGCGTCCGGTTAGCCTGCCGTTGGTGTTGGGTGGCAAGGGCGACGTTCGGGACTTGTGGAACGCGGGCTGGCGGAGACCTGAGTTTGAACGTCTGCTAAAGCGGGCGGATATTAGAAGCGCCTGGAAGGCGGCAGGCGGTACGTAGAGCGTTCGACCCGGTGAAGTGGCCTAACTGTCCGGCTGGCCCGGACTAGAAAGATTTGCAGTAAATGCGTTGGCCGCAGCGCAGACTACGAGTAGAGGCCGCTGGTTTGGTGGCGCAATTCGACCGGCTACTGTCGGCGAGGCAAAGCAGGGGCGTTCTGACGGCGACGGAACGGGTTCGTTTTCTGGCGGGTCTGCAAACAGTAATTGAAACCGCGAGCTTGCTTCCTTACGAGGAGGCTGCTTCGGTGAGTACGGACGTACTAAGTCAAGCTATTCGAGATATTCCCGAATGGTTACTCGTTTACGAGGAGAATGCCGAATGATGACCGTTCCTCCGCTAGGGGCATTAGCCGAATTGTCCCGTGAAGTAAGCGAACTGCAAGGCCCGTTGAAAGAGTACGCAGCGGGGGCGCTTTCGTTGGAACAGGCGCTTTCAGCAGCGGTCTACGCGCTGGGCAAGGCGCTCGTGGCGAGCCGCCACCAGACCGAGCATCATAAGCGGCTCTGTATGGAGGCGGGTACGGCTGCGCAGGCGGCCAGGGACGCGCTTCGAGCAGCGGAGCAGGCGGGCGCGCAGATGCGGAGTGACCTTGAAGCTGCGCGTGAGATCGGAGCGGCCCGCGCACGCGAACTGCTGTCAGTGGTTACGCTTCTGGACGCGGACGTACTGCGCCGGAACACCGCGCTTGTGTCGGCAAATCGAGAGCAAGCGCGCACAATAGCCGAGCTAGAGCGGCGCGTAACCGAAGCCGATGCGTATGCGGATTATCTGTACGGGGCGTTAGAGCGTATCGGGAAGTTGACGACGGCGGCTTTACTGAGTGAGGACGCGGAGGAGTAAGCGCCTATGCGCAACAACACCTATCTGTTGGAGCGGGCGCGAGAATTGTTTACCTCGCGCCGCGACCTTCTTCAACTGCTAGACGATAGTGTTTTAGCCGAATACGGACTGACGCCACCCGAAGTGCGGCTTTTTGCTGCCTGCCTTATTGAAAAAGAAGCGGGGTTGGCCTCCGCCGAGCGGTTGGCGGCTGCACAAGGCTGTCAGGCGTCCCTGCTGCCTTACGCTAGGCAAAGCCTACAGACTAAAGGTCTTCTCGCGCTGGACGGCGATACGATTAGCCTACCGGCGCTGTCAGCTCTTCGGGTGGAAAGCGAAGAAGAGGCGTTTGTAGCGCCGACGCTGCCGCCGGAGCCGAAGCTCGTTTTTAAGCCAATGCGCCAGCGCGTGGTGTCTATGGCGAGGGCAGAAAAAACACCGGCAGCGGGGCTGGCCCAGGTCTACGCGCTTTTGTACGGGGCCGGACACCCGCGACGAAACGCAGGTCAGTTCTTTGGCGTTCTCGGCAAGATTGCACAGGCGTTAGGCACAGACGCGGCGGCGCTACTGTTGTTGGAATACGCGCACGCGCAATTCGAGGGCGACCCCCTCGCGGAGTTGCTGCCTATCGCAATCGGTCGGGGTAAAGGGTATCGCCCCGAAAACGCCCCGGACGAAGACGCGCAACAAAACGAGCGTTTGTTTGCTGACCGCGCTAGTTGGGAGCTGCGAATGAGACGGTGGCTTCACGAGTATGGCGGAGAACCGCCCGCAGGTACGGTCGCTGCGGGCGCGCCTACACCTGAGCAGGCTACCGCAGACCTCCGCCAGATTGCCAGCGACTTTGCGCGTTGGCGGCAGGCGGGTTCCCCGGCCTTTCGTTGATTGTGCATTAACTGCACAAGTAGACGTACGCTTAGCAGGTGCGTATAGTGGCTTTGCAGGAAGCACTATCCGGCCAACGATACGGAACGGGCACGGCTTTGCGCAGTTTGCGCGGGGCCGTTGCCCACTTTTTTTTATTTGGAGCCGTCTATGCACGATCTACACCGCAGGGAACGCTTGCTTGTCTCTTTGCTTTACGCAAAGCCCGAACTTGTATCTACGCTCGGCCCCTCGGCTGGTGCTATCGAGGACGAAACGGCCAGGGCCGTTATGCGCGTGCTCGCCGCCGAGGGGCCAGCAATAGCGCGTCCCGGCCCCTTGATAGCCGCTCTAAGAGACTTGCGCGGGGATACTGCCAGTTTGGAGGGCGTTGAAGAGATCATTATGAACGCACCTCACCCTGACGAGGTGCGTATTGCGGAAGTACACGAGCTAAAGGCGCAGGTAGAGCGGGCGGCTGCGGGACGTAGCTTCAAAGGGCGGGCTTCGGCGGCAGTAGACCTGCTGGGGAGCAATGACGAGCTGGCGGTAGCTAAGCTGCGCCAGGAGATTGACGCCTACACCAGGGCGCGAATTGGGCGCGACCACACGGCTACCGGCATTGCTGGCCGACTAGGGCAGACGAGTAAACACATTCGTTGGAAGTCCGGCTGCGCCGATCTGGACTTTGCGTTTCGCGGGGTAGGCCCGGACGGCCAGCCCGGTGACGGTCTCCTGGCGCAGGGTGAAATTCTGGTGTTGGCCGCGCAGTATGGGGGCGGCAAAACCCGTATCGTCAATAATTGGGTGGTGCAGTTGTTGGAACAGGGAGCCTCTGTGGCAATGGTCGCCCTGGAAGATGACGACGTATCGTTTGCCACCCGCTTGATCGCTATCAAAGAGAACGTAGAGCCTTGGAAGATAGAACAGTTCGCTACGGGCGCTTGCGTATTTCTCGGCGCGGAAGCGGCAGCCGACACAGAGAAGTGCGAACGGGGGCTTGCTTGGTGGCGGGGGCTGGAAGGGCGTTTGCGAATTTACGACGGTAACGCAGACCTGAATATCTTTGACTACCGAGACGCCCTAGAGTTGATGCAGCTAGACCGAGCACTTTATAAAACGACCCATACGATTATTGACTATGTGACGGCTTGGCCGGGGGATACACAGCAGCTCGAAGCCCACGCTTACGGACTTCGCGCCTTCGCGGCCCGCAATGAGGTTGGTCTTATCGAAATTGCGCAGCTCGCCAATGACACCATTAAGTTCGGTTCAGCCCCCGGCCAGGTGGCCGCTAAAGGAAGTGGAGCCTGGGGCGCAGCCGCCCACATCGGCATCGAACTATTTTTCGACCCGTCGATTGGGCACAAAGAGGTAGGGTTGGCCGTTAAGAAAGCGCGCAACGCGGCGCGGCAAACCGTATACGCCGAACTGTATGAGACCACCGGCAAAGTGAAGTGCTGGAAAGGTACCAGCGACTATTTAGACTTGCCTACCGCTAAAAAAGAACCAGCGAAGAAAGGAGGGCGCAAGTGAACCCAGGCCCGCTTGACCGGCTGTTGAATTATGTCGTTGCCGCCGGTGCTCGCCAACCCGCCGCTTGTCGGGACGCAGAGAAGCAGCGGTCGGTAAGTCCACTCTTGGCCGAGGCGTTACTGTTAATGGCGGCTGACTTCGGCCTAGACGAACCAGTACGGCGCGAAGAAGTGGCCGACATTAATCTAACTGCCGCTGACCTCGCCTCAGCTCAGCCCTACACAATCAGCCAGCTCTCCGCTTTGGTCGGTCTCGGAAGGTCGTCTATCCACCGGGCACTACAGCGCCGCCCGCTTCTAGGAGGCAGTAATGCCTAACGCCGCTAGAGACGCAGGTATTCGCGCTGAACGGGGCTTCGCAAAAGCCCTTCAACGCGCCGCCGGACGGGTCGAAGACCCTGTTCTTCGCAATGTCGTTACCTCCACCGGGCGCGTTGGGGAGCTGACCTCCCTCGGCTTTGACCTTCTTATCGGCAACCCGGAAACGGGTACGGCGTTAGTGGGGGAGAGTAAACGACGTAAGACAACGCTGGGGGCCGAGGCGTTAAAAGCGCTTTTGCAGTTGGTTCGCATCAGTCACGAATGGAAGCGCGCCCCTGCTTTTTGTTTTGCGCTGGCGGATAACGCACCAGAGTGGGTACCGACACGAGACGGTAAGCGTCGCGTACCCCGTTCCTGGGTAGCCTTTCCGTTGGAGTATGTCTGTTCTTTGTTGGAGGCGAAACGGGAGAACGTTCGATTGCGGGCGTACCTGTTGGAGCGCCACCCGGACGTATTGATGGATTTTGTAGACACCGAGCGGAAGACAGTTGAGGAAGAGGAGGACGACGAGTGCTAGAGAAGTATCCTAATCTAAAGACGGCCACCGCAGCGCTTTTCGAGCTGTTGGAGAATACCGAAAGCGGGAAGCTGCGGGCCGCTAGGATTGTGCAGGCGATTAAGCAGCAGGAGCTTTATCGAGAGCTGGATTTTGGCTCGTTCAATGCTTTTCTTCCAGAGCTGCTGCGAATGACAGAGGCAGTCGGTTGGGGGTCTGCTAGAACAATTCGCGGCTACCTGGCCTTTGTGGAAGTATACCTGGACGGACTAGAACTGGAAGGCGAAGAGGCGCTGGCAGCCGTTACGCACTTGCAGTTGCTTTTGCGGCTGGCCGACCGCGACCGAAAGACAGGGGAACTTCGGGCCGACCCCGAGAAAGAGGGTAAGCTGGGTGCGGTACAGTTTGAGGCTGTGGTTAAGGTAGTGACCGCCCTGGTGAACGCGCCAGTAGAAACGCAGCGTACCGGCCTGGGGTCGGAGGAAACGCGGGAACTGCTTTTAGCGCGTGGCCTTCACCACGAGGCGGAACTGTACGTGGCGGTTGTCGGTCGCCCTCCGCGCCTTCCGGCTGGGGGTATCGCAGTCGAAGATACAAAAGCGCTTGTAGACCAGTTGAGCGGTAAGGTCGAAAAGGCGGTACCTTCTCGACTGTGGGTTATTGGGGATGACGGCGAGACAGTGGTGCTATCTTCGCTAGAGTTTTATTCGGGTGAACGGCTGCTGGAAGCAATCGCTTTGCGCGGGCAGGTTATGGAGAAGACGAACTTTGAGGAACTGCGCGGCAAGGATAAGGTTCGTAATACGGAGAAGCACTAATGCTAATTATCACCAAAGAGGATAGCTATCGCGCCGGGGCACTTGTTCGCGTGCTGCGAGAAACCGAGGCGCGTTACTACGTCGAGCCGGTCAGGAACGCAGCGGGACGGCGCACGCCGGGGGGGGGTCTCTTCACGGTACGAAGGCTCGCGGCGGGCTTTACGTCGCTAAAGACAGTGTATTGCTGTTTGACGCAACAGAAGCCGACTACGAAAAATACGACGCGCTGTACCAACACAAAGAATTGCAGTTAAAAGCGGCCTATGACGCATACCTTAACGCAAGGCATCAGATTGACGCCGCGTACCAAAAGGGGATAAAGGACATTAAATCCACCACGGGGTAGCTCTCTGCCACGAAAATACTTCAAAAGAGGTCGCCGAGTGCTACCTCTTTTAGTTGAAAGGAAGCTAAAAGTGCTCATTGGTGTGGACTTTGACGACGTACTAGCGGCGCTGATCCCCGCCTGGCTGGGCGCTCATTACGGAGCGGGCGGCTCGCGGGTTACACCTGCCCAGGTAACAGACTGGCACTTTAGTTGTTTACCTGACGCGGAACGGGACGCTTTCTTCTCCGTAAGAACGCCGCAGCTTTACGACGCCGTGTTACCGCTTCCAGGCGCACAGGAAGGTGTGGCTTCTATTTTGGCGCAGGGCCACCGGGTCGTTGTCGTGTCAAGTGATACACAACCTTACGCCGCCGCAAAACAGCGCTGGCTTGACCGTTACTTTCCAAAACACAGACTGTTCCTGGTGTTGGCAAAGCAGAAATGGGCCGCTGTTCGTTTTGACGTGCTCATTGACGATGCGCCCCACAATACGCCAACCATTCTCTTTAGCCGTCCACATAACGCGCTCTGTACAGCCCCCCCGCTGGCGCGTGCGCGGCTGGCAGGAAGTGCCGTTTGTGCTTGACTTGATCGCGGGGCGACACCTGCGTTGGTGGGGAGCTGCGAAGCAATACAACGCGGAAGTAGACAGCTAATAGAACGTCCTCTATACTACGGGAGCTTCGCAACAATCGCCGTCAGGCAACCAAGGTAGAGAGGAGGGTATCTATGTAAGGAGATCCAATGCGTCGGGATATTTCAGAAGTAGGCCGTCTCGTGCTTTGGCTTTATCGGCGCAGCTCCGCAGACGCACCGCCAGAAGCCGAGCGTCTGCTAGAGGCGCTGGCTAATGGTTGTGGCGACGTACAAGACCCGTTTGTGTCGGCGGGTATCGCTATTCGCAACGGTCAAGGTACGGAAGGGCTTGCACGCGCCGTAAGCCGCGCCGCGAGCGACCGTTTAAGAGACCCGGCTACGCTACTGGCCCACATAGACCAGAACGGCTATACCCAGGCGACCGTTCGGGCGGTACTGCAAGTTCATTACCTTGCGTTTAAGAACGCGCCGTTGGGAAGTGACGAGCAACTGGTGTACGTGGACGTATCGAACGCCCTGCCGAGGCTGCTTGAACAGGAGCGGCAAGTAGCCTATGCGTTGATCAAAGGGTATCGGCCCAAAGAGATTGAAACCGCGTTCGGTTCAAACGGTTCTCGGCTCTGCCGACAGGTCGCCGCAGCAATCGTCCGCGTATTGGAGGCGTCGCATTGAAGCGCTATTTGGATTGGTATCTGTGCTCCTGCGGTGCCCGTCGAAAGAATGAATGGGCCGATACGCCGTGTTTGGTGTGTGGAGAACGAAAACCAATAGTGCCGCCTATCTTGGATAAAAAGGCGGCACTCAAATCCCTTCGTTTGGATTGGAAGGGACAAAGCAAATGAAAGAAGCACTGCTGGCCGCCTGGTTTGGGGTGATACTTTTCGCGCTGTGGGTTTGGCTTATTTGGTTTCTCGCCAGCCTTAGCGCTACGTTTCAGTTTATGTATCGCCACGAACAGGCTTTTTTCTTTGGGGCGACGGCTGTATTGATGGTCAGCTATCAAGTCGTACTCGCCCTGTTTCGATAAATAAAAAAAAGACCGCTTTACCAGTTGTTTTTCTGGTAAAGCGGTCTTTTTTTTATTGGGCGATAGTCGAAGGTTCTCGAATATCGTCGGCCAGAGAGACAACTGCATTAAATGCAGTTTCGACAAGAACGCACCAGCGTTCCCGCGACAGCCAAAGTTTCACGACGCCGACAGGCACCGGGCCGACTGTGGCGGGCAAAACGTCATATGCGCGTTCTGCCAGCGCTTTTCTGTAGCGAATACCGGCAGGGGAGCGCAACCATTCTAGAGCCTCGTCGCCGTACTCAGCGGCGGTCACAAGGGCGGCGCGATACACAGCTGCCACCGTCTGGTGGGCAAAACGTCGGACGGTGGCACTTGCCAAGAGAACAAGCACCACCCCCGACACCAGGGCGGTTCCGGCCAGGTAGGGGACATACGGGATAAGCCGCTCCATTGATTAGTCCTTCTTCTCGGTCGGCGGAACAAAAAACACTTTCCGCTCAAACACAGCCAACTCGCTTTCGAGTTGCTGGATCTTCTGCGTATGTACGGTTAGCTGTAGGCGTAACGACTGATTTTCCTCGTAGAGTACATAATACTTTGTACGCCAATCGTCCACGCGAGCTTTCCAGGTTTCTACTTCTTCTTCCAGGCGAACTACGCGGTCGCCTAGTTCTTTTAGGCGTAGTTCCTGGCGATCAATGTCTTCGCGTAACTCGTCCCTAAGCGACTTACCCTGAGAAATAACGTCGCTGTCGCGGTCAATGAATTTGCCCGCCAACCGGGTGAGCAGCGCTGCAAGACCCGCCCCGATTGCGGCCCACAGCACATCATTCATTACAGCCCCGCTTTCTGTGCAAGGCGCTGCCGTAACGAGGCGAGGCCGTTAAAGAGTGCTACTAACCCGTAACAGTAGACGCCAGTGGAAAACCCCGTCGCACCAAACAACGCGAGGGCTACAAACGTCCAGGCTACCCCGGCAAAGAAAGAAACGGTTTCGCGCCAGTGGTGATTGTTGCTAAGGACGCTGGCGAGTTGGCAGCTCCCAAGGGCCAAAAAGAACATACCCCATACGAACTCTTTACCCGCAACGGCCTGGTCGAGAACGCGAAAGGCGGAGGTGTACGAAACGCGGTCAATAAAGGCAAACACAAAACCCCAGCCGAGGGCAAGCAGCGAGGTAAAAAGCTCGAAGACCCAAAAGGAGTTACCGGCAAGAAAGCGTATCGCTGCGTTTCTCATTCGCGCAGGTCTCCTTTAATGCGGGCTGTTTGCCGCCGCCAGAGATACGAGCGCAGAAACGCACAGCAATTAAAAACCGCCACCAGGCTGTACACTACCGCGCCCGTCGTAAAGGGATTGGCTTCCAGCAGAAGGATTACGATAAATACCCACAGAAAAACGGGTAGCAGCGCAAACCTCCCGCTAGCAGATAAAAATAAAGCCCCGTGGAAAAGGCCAAACAAGAGGAAGAACAACCCCCAGGCCCACTCATACGGCACGAGCTGCCGCATACCGGCGAAAGAGGGGCTGGTACTAAAAATTCCTACCCAGGGGTTGAGCAAAAGCAAACCCCAGCCAATTTCGAGGCAAACGGTAAATAGTTCAAACGCTCGAAAGTCGGTAAGCATTAGCGCTCGCCGCATAATGGCCCTCTATTCTGCCACTGGCTCGGTAAACCAGCGTGCGATAAAACCACGCCCGTCCGTCAACCACAGCCAGGGGCCGTCATTTTCCGTCTTTGGCTGCCGCCGCGTCTCCACAATCGTTCCCGCCGGAAGTGCGGCCACACGGGGGTATTCGCGTCCTGGCCCTTGCCGAATGGTCAGTCCCGCTGCGGCGGTTACGCGCACGCGCTGTAGTTGCGTTTCAGCGGTACGGCACTCCACAAGCAACTGATGCAGAATAGGGCCGGGGCATTCGGATTGCTTCGGCAAAAGCGCGTAGCGTTCCTGCGCTCGCGGAAACCCCGACGAACGTGGATACTCATTGTGGCCGAACACCGAGCGCCGCCCCCAGCCGAAAGCCGCGCCGAGAATATCAAACAGTTCGACAGTGGAGGCCCACTGTTCCGCCGTGGGTGTTTGGCCCTTACCCAGCGTCAAGTGTACGGCCAGGTGGCGGTCATTACCATAGCCGTTACCGCAGTGCCACGCGGTTAGGGTTAGACCCCGCGTCTGATAGCGCTGTCCGTTAGAAAGCACTACGTAGTGATACTGCACACTGTCGGCTCCAAGCCGGTTCTGGTGTTCCCGTAAAACTACCGTTTCGACAAACCGCAGTTCTTTTTCCGGGTTGCCATACACAAGCAGCTTAGGGCCGTTATAGTGCAGCGCGCCTCCAAGTGGGCTGCCCCGCCGACGTACCCGACTGTAGGGCGTACCCGCCTCGCGTGGGCGCACAGAAAGCCGGGAGCGAATATCAATTGCTCCCGCTTCGGGAAGAGTATCCTTCATTTGGTTTTCCTTACGAGCGCAGGCGCGCTTCAAGGGCTGTAACCCGCGCTGACAACTCTTTTACGGCCCCCACAAGCAGGGGGATCAGCTCTTCATACGCCACCGCCAGTGTGCCGTCCTGCCCTTCTGACACCAGTTCAGGTAGTACCTCTACCAACTCCTGAGCGACTACGCCGTAATGACGCCTTCGTTGACGGGCCTCGTCGGCTCGAAGGTAGTAGGAGCGGGGCCGAACGCCTTGAAGACGGTCTAGGGCGTTTGGTACGTCGGCTATGTCTTCTTTCAGGCGTTCGTCGGAACCGACAACCCAGGCTTGATTGACCCAGGGCAAGCCGTCTCCGCGAATATACAAGTGGTTTTGCGTCCAGCCGTTGTTCGCGCAAAACAGGCTATGTCCGTTACTGTCATTCGTTGTCGCAAACATAACCGCCCGGACGTTTGAAACAGGGGCGCGTCCGAATGCCGTAGTTCCTGAGAACTCCACATTCGCAGGGCCAAAGCCAATGTCCGGCCCAATACGCAGAAGTCCCCCGCCCGCCACAATCGCGTCTACGCGGTTATTGGCGTCGTGGAAAACAATCGAGGTAGTATCCAGGCCGTTCAGGAGTAAGGTAGCCCCACCTGTAGCCCAGGTAGACCCGGTGGGTGTGAAGTTGAGCGCGTCATTGCCGACACTGAGCCAGCCGAATGCGCGTAAGCGGCCCGACACCGCAACACCTTCACTGTACTGCTCGCCGTGATTGACCCGCAAAAAGCCGTCGTTTATGTCGGTGAGAGCGGTGCGCCCTTCGAGTTGAACGTTACTACCACCCGCAGCGTTCAGCTTTCTTACGTCGAGGGTTCCACGGGTACGCACCCCCGCCGAATGGCCCTCTCCGCCCAACTCTACGAACCCGGCTTCCCACTGCAAAAAAGCCGGGTTTGTGTTTGTCGAGTTTTTCCGACAAAGGCCCGATCCGCCAATTTCAATACGCCGCGCAACTGAATGGAATATCATTTCTGCGGCAGTACCAGCAAACGCGCCGTAAAACGCACTGGCTTGTCCGCCGTCTTTTGTGCCAATGGCGATACAGGTAAGCTTTCCGTCTTCCTGTGGGCTACCGGCGGGGCGGGAGAAGAACACGTCGTTTATTGACCCGCTGTACAGGTCAAGAATTTTGCGTACCCGTGGATTTGTCTGGCTAACCTCTTGCCTTCCACCAAAAACCACAGCTACGGGAAAGTCCGTATTTGGTTCGGAAAGGTCAGTTACCCAGGTCACGGCGTTTCGTGCGTTGTAGTTAACGCCGCTACTCAGCAAGGTAACACCCGCCGTACCTATTTCGACGTTACCTTCGCCCGCGATTACTGTTCCGACAATAGTAAGCTCGCCCGCAGAATTATCCCAAAGCGCGTAATTGTTGCCTGCGTTGCCGATCAATACATCGCCGTCGTCTACGTTGACCCCATTGACGACACCGGCCTCATTCAGCGCAAAAATAACTTCGTTGTCGTTGTTGTATCCAACAACCCCGTAATTACGAACCTCGGTACGCTGCGCGTCGGGCGTACCCACAAGCAAATGGCCGCCGCCTTTAATTTCGACGGACGCCCCATTCTCTACCGACAGACCGCCGACCCCAAGAATGCGCAGTTTACCAGTAGCGCTTTGCAGCTCCGCCTGTTTCTCGTTCGCCGCGTTGTAGCCCGCCAACCCGGCGGCGGCCAGCTCAGTCCGCCCCCCGGCGGGCATACCCGCGTAAATACGCCCCCCGCCGACAACGGCCACGTCTCCGCTGCCACTCACCCGCATACCCCCCGCGTCCTTAACCTCAATACCAAGAAACCCACTTGCAGGGTCTCCTATCGTCACAATCTCGGCGTTGTCCCCGTTAAGGACGCTAATTCGTGGGTTGTTACTGTCCGCCCCGCCAACCGTGAGTTGGCCTGAAATAATATTCTCAGCTTTGAGGGTGCGTAGCTGGACGGCAGCCCCCCAATCGCCTCCCACAAACGCCGTGGGTTCGATAAACGTACCCGTACCGTCTTCTCGCTCATATTTAACGGCATCAGCTTCAACAGAACCGGCAGAGCAGCCCACCGACACAGAAGCCGCACCAGCGGCGGTTAAGAGATACTGCCGAAAGAAACGATACCAAGTACCGTCGCCCGGATGTTCGTTTGTTTCGACCTCTACCCCGTCAAGCCCCAACCGAATGATTGGCCCGCTTGTGGCGGCGCTGTGGTTAACCGCCAACGTAATTGTCGCAGGTGCGGTGGCCCGAACCGCCAGGGACAGCGTACCCGCGCCAACGTTCTGCGGTTGACCCCCGTCTACAGACTGACTAATAGAGGCCCCCGCTGAAAGCAACACTACCACGCTACCGTCAGCGCCCAGCGTCCCCGACGCTACAGACACCGTACCACTCGCGGCCCACTCGTTTGGTTTCGTTTCGCCTCGATTGTAGAACTCGAAGGAGCCGTTTGAAAGGAGATTAGGGCGCACCCCCGTAACCGCGCCTACTGCCTCTTGTGCGACGCCCAACGAAAGGTCACGAATGGCGCGTTCAACCCCACCCAGGCGAGCCGTTAGTCCTCGTCGGCCTAAAAGTACAAGGTCTAGCTGCGAAATAGAACTCATAAGTATTCCAAAGAAAAAGCCCACCCCGAACGGAGTGGGCCTTCTGCACTAAACGCACTGCTATTACGTAAGCACCCAGGTTGCTGGGGTCTCTGCGGCTGTCTCATTAATAATCGAAAAGACAAACCGCATTTGATCCTCTTGCGGGCCTAGCTCAGCTGCGATAACGCGGCAGATGTGCTCGTTTTTCCAGGGCACAAGCGGCGTCACTACGCGCACAATATCTCCGAGAAAGAAACTACCCCACTCAGCCGCCGTTCGGGGAACGTAGCCTTCCAGGGTCATTGTCGGCCAACGACGTTCCCGCAGGGTATCAACACCAAACTGTCGTGCTTGTGCCTGGTCTTTTGCACCGCTTAGGGTCAGTACCGCCGCTCTAAATTGACCTGTTGTATCGTAGCGCAGGGCGGCTGTGCGTCCGTCAGCCGGATTGTTGCTGTCAGCCACCACCACCGCCGCGTTGATCGTGTCGGCTACCGACCCGGTAACAGTCGCCGACAGCAGATTGCGCCCCTGGAAGAGCAATACGCTGTCCCGCTTATCTGACCCGCGCCGCCCCCGAAAGTGGACGCGCAGATGGTCGTCTACCCAAAAAGCGGCTTTGTGATCCTCCGTCAGTTTGGAGAAAACGTCGAAGCAATCCGCATACGTCGCTTTGAGAAACGTAGCGTTTTCTGCGTCAAATACACCAGGGCGCAACGGGGAGCGCCCGTTGCGCGTAACCGCGCTCTCAAAGACCCCCGCAGCTACGGCCCCCGCAGAGACCGGGCTACTTTCCCCGAACAGAACGGACTGTCGCGTAATCTGGCCGCGCAAGAGGTATTCGGCGCTACGGAGGCCGACGCTCACGGTTCCGGTATCGCTAAAGGAAACCTGTTCTACTTCGCCAACAAACGGAGGAACACCGTCTTCGTAGAGCCAGTGTAGTGCGCCGAACTGACAGACGCGGGCTAAATCAGGCGTTTCTGCGGGAAGGTCGAAGGTTGCGGTTCCTACGTCATTAAGAACCCAGGCGCGGCTGACGTTCGTGGCAAAAGGGCTAACGCGAAGGTCGCTGCCGTCAGGGAGCGTGTACGCAAGCACCGTTTGTGGCATTCGACCTCCTAGTGGCGTGCCTGCCAGGTAAGCAGCAGCCTCACCTGCCCGCTACCCGCGCTTGTGCGACACACAATTCTATTCTCGCCCGGAACAAGCCGCAGCCAGGAGGACAGTTGATACGACACTTCTTTCGTCTGGAGATCCCCGGTAACGGCTCGCGTGGCGCAATCAATGCGCCCCGTCTGATTGACGCTCATTCGAGCGGTAATGTGAAACGGGCCGCTGCGTAGGCCGTCCGCTACGTTTTCGAGGGAAAAGGAAACAGGAAACTCCCCGGTGCCTATTCCCTGCTCGCCGCCAATCCCGCTGGGTGTCGGCGCAAATCCCGCGTCCCATCGCAGGGAAAAGCTCGTCACAAGCAGTGCCCTAACCGCCTGTCCGGTAACAGGGGCCAGGTTCTCAAAAACGAAGTGCGTTGGGACGGTGCCCCAAGCGTCAGTAACCACCCAGCCCGTGTCTAGAGTTGAGTTGCCGTTAATAGAAAAACCGCTCCAAAGCTGATTGCCGGTCTCAAACGCGGTTCCATAGCCACTTCTAATCCGGCGCAACTGCGTAGTGGTGCCCGCCGGGGCTTGATACCAAAGCCGTATCTGGTTAATTACGCGCAGGGAGTTTCCACCTGCGTGGTCGAGCACGAGGCGGCGCAACGTATCGCTACCCGCAGCGGAGGGATACCACGTCTCAAAGCCCGCTCTAATTCCGTGGAGCGGGTCAGCCGTAGAAATTGCCTGCGCCCGTAATCGTGTAGTGGGCGTTCCGGGTGTGCGTTCAATTCGCCAATTCAGTCCGTTGCGAACTTCACCCCAGGCGTTAAGCTGCTGCCGGGTAGTGCCCCGGTCAAAGTGCCATTCCGCGTTAGACGAGGTTTCGTAATTAATATCCGGCCAGTTGTCACCCATTAACCACGGGAAGGTGCGCGCAAATCCGGGTGCGTAGCCGTAGTTGACCCGCACAACAGTCGGCAATAGAACAGGCGCGCCAAAATCGTGAGTTTGTACCGGCGAGCCATAGACGCCGCGCTGTGTAATGCGCACGCTATAATAAAACTCATCAATACGCACTGGACTGTCGTAAACAAAGAACTCGTCCCCAATTTTAATTGTACTAGTCGAAGGTAGCGGGAAATAATTACCCTGGTTCAGACGCACCAATAACGTAAACGGGGTAGGGTCGCCTGCGCCTATTGTAGAAATGGGCGCTCCGTCTACGCGCCGCCCCACCATTGGTTTGCCATAATCCGGCCAATTGACCGGACGTATCCAAATATCGATACGGCTAGTAGTTCCCCGCCGACTAATCCGATGCGGCTGCGGCTGACCACCCACCGTAATCGACATATCAGCTAAATCAGTTCGTATTTTTCCGGCGGCAATTTCTGCGTTTACGTCCCAATCGGTTGCAAGCCGTATAGGATAGCCGAGCACCCGCGCCGGTTCCCAGGCCCACACATTTATTTCCCGATAGTACAGAGGTAACGGCCCGTCACTACCCACCGTAAGCGGCGTGACTTCAAGCACCGGCTCTACCGGCTGATTGCCGTTATACGTAAGGAACCACTCTTCAACGAAGCCGGAACTGAACGCGGTACGCAACGCGCTGGCGGTTGTCGGCTCTTCCCAGCGCATATCCGCCGTCTGTAGCGTCGCTGTAGCCTTCCGCCCGGTACGGTCAATGTTCAGCCCGCGTACCGCTACGCGCAGCGTCCGATAAGCGGCCTCAGTAGGGCGCTTCCGCTCTAACAGAAACTCGCGTGTGTCGGTTGGGTCAAAGACGCGCCGAAGCGTCGCAATTCTCGCGTCCAGATCGGCTGCGGTTCGCGCCACCAAATTGATACTTAGCTGTACGGTGGTTTCCCGCTGCGTCGCCCCCACTACTTGTGGGGTATTCCCTTTGCGTGGCGCATACGTCGCCTCCACCGGGTTCTGATCGTCAAAGTTCGACCCGCGAGTATCTAAAAGGAAGTTAGTTCCGTCGTTGAACTCCACCCCCTTAAAGCGAAAACTCGTTAAAAATGCCATTGGCTCCTCGCCTTGTCAAGAGATTTATGAGAAAATCGATTACAGTTTTGTAATGTGTGTTTGGCTTTGGAACGCGGTAAAACCGAAACGGGTATCCCAAACTGCCCTCTTTCACCCCTCTTTTTGTCCCATTAACTTGTTTTTAACTGGTATACTAAGAGGGCCTTTAGGGAGGTGGGGTTGTAGGAGTATGTCTCCTCTAGAAAACGCATTAGCGTTTCCGTCGAGCGGAGCGAGACGGGCCTGGGGGTGCAGGGGCGCGGCTAGCGCCCCGCGTAGTTGTACGTGTTGCCCCTACCCTGCCTAGTGTCGGCCTGTGCGGCCCAAAGCGGGAAACTCGGAAAATATATAGGGTTGTGATACTTTTCACAACCCTCCTCGTTTACCCAACACAAGCCCGAAGAACAAGAGGACAAGATCCCCACTCGCCCTATCGGGCTTGTGTAGGCTATTCCAGCTCCCGCTCTTCCGAGAACTCTCTCCTAAAGATCCTCTCTGTTCAACTATTTGGATTGTGAAACTTTTCACAGCCTTGTGCAGTTAATGCAGAACTCTGGAAGAAGCGGCGCGTCTTTCCGCAGTTGCGAAGTAGACGTACCCTACTCAGAGTACCCTTTTGGTTCTATCGTCGCTCCTGGAGCTTCCCAGCCCCCTTGTAGGTCATTCTAGGAGAAGGGCCGTTCTCAAAAGAAAACGGCCCTGTTTCTATTGCCCGTGGAACGCCAGCTTTTCCAGCAAGGCGCGCCCGGCGGTAGGATCGTTCGCGTCTACTCTGGCGATAGACAGGTTGGTTACGCGGGAACTATTGGTAGTGTTGGAGTACATAGAGGAACCCGCGTTGGCGGCCCGCGCTAGGACTTCTCCCATTAGGGATTGGGCACCCTGTACGGCGGCAGATACGGCAGCCCCGATCTGAGGGAGCGCGCCGAGTAGTCCGGCGCTTTCGAGTTGGTTATACCTAACCGCCTCCTCGGCGGTTAGGACGCGCTCCGCTTGATGCAGTTCTGCGATGAAGCCGTCGTAGGGGACGGACGCAAGCCCCGTTTTGTAGGAGCCACCGACGCGACCGCCGTCCTCCTTTTTATTGCCGCCAAAGCTGAGGCTTTTGAGCCAGCCGACAAAGCCGTCGATTTTAGTGCGCAGCCCGTCAAACGCGGATACTAGCGGGGCAAACGCTTTTGCTAGCGTCTCGCCTGGTTTGGCTACGAATTCGTCCCATCCTTTTTTCAGGTTGGGCCAAAAGTTCGACCAAAGTTCGGGTGTCGGTGTAATGACGTTTGTTACCCAGCCAAGCCCAAGCGCCGTCCAGAAGGTCGTCCAAAGGTCGGGTGTCGGCGTAACCACATTGGCGACCCAGCCGAGGCCAAGCGCCGTCCAGAACGTTGCCCATAGTTCGGGGGCGGGGGTTGCTACCAGCCGCGTCCAGCCCTCCTGTACCGCCGTCCAGAAGGTTCCCCACAGTTCGGGCGCGGGGCCGACCACACTGGCGACCCAGCCAAGCCCAAGCGCCGTCCAGAAAGCCGCCCATAGCGTCGGAGCGGGGTTGTTAACAAACTCCGTCCAGCCGGACTGTAGCCTCTCCCACACGCCCTGCGCCCAGGTTCGCGCCATTGCCCAGGTCTCAACATTGAAGTTGTCGAGCGCAAGTAGCGCGCCCCCAATACCTTCTGAAATAGATTGCCACAGCCCGCGTAGTTTGCCGCCTAGCCCGATTGCTGCGTTTTCTAGTTCAATAAGCCCAAGTACCTTTTTCCAATCAAAATCGCCCTTCGTATCCGCCCAGCCAAAGAACTCAGCTACCGCCCGATCTAATTCTTCTACTTTCTCTTTGCTGGTTACGCTTGTGCTTCCTAAGAAGTCAAGTGCGCGGTTAAAGTCGTCCAGTAGTTTAGTGGCTTCGTTTGGCGGACGATACCCCGCTTGTTCGGCTGTGGGCGGGCCATACAGACCGTCTGTATCGTCTGTATCTGGATCGCGCTGCGTTGGAGGCACATATCCGGGGAAGTCGTCGCGGTCGGGGATACCGTAGCCGCCGCCCTTGGAAGCTTTTGCCGCTTCTGCTGCCGCCTCTTTCTTCTCCTGCTCTACTCGGCGCAGGGCTTCTACGCGCTCCTCTTGCAGTTGTAGCGCCGCTTTATACGCCTCTTCCCAGGCTTGCTGCTCCTCCTTAATACGTCGCGTAGCTTCTTCGTCGCCCTTTGCCTCGCGCAGGCGCTTCTCAAACTCTAACCGCTTCCGGTCGCCGATATTGCGAAGGTCTTGAAGCTCGCGCTCCTCGCTCTTTAGGTCGCCCGCCGTTTCGAGCTGGCCTCCCATTTCTTCGCGGATTACCTTCTCCGCTTCGGCACGGGCCGCCTGAATACGTTCGCTACTGGATAGCTCAGCCTGTTGGTCAGCCGCTTCCGTAATATCCGAGGTTAGCCCAAGGCGCTCTTGCAATCGCGCCTTCTCCTCTTTGTAGGCAGCGTCCCAGGCGTCCTGTTGCTTCTTTAGCGCGTCGCGCTCCTCTTCCGACGTGGCGTTAATGAGGTCTGTTTCGTACTTGGCGCGGCGGCGACGGTTCTCCGCGTCAAGTCGGTCAATTCTGTCCTGTTCTGTCTCTTCCTGACGGTCGGCTCCACCCAGCGCGGGAAGGTCGCCCCCCAGGTTGTCAGCTAGTTGCGCTTCGTCATAGATAGCGCCGTCAGCGCCGACAATTTCTCTAACCCGCCTGCGAGCTTCCTCTAGCGCGGCAGGGTCGCCAAGTACGTCTTTCTTTGCTCCGCCACCTCCGCCGCCGCCCCCGGCTTTTTCTTCCTCTTTGTTGGCCGACAGCAGCCCCTTTGCGTACTCGTAAATCTTGACGTAATACTCGTACTGTGCCCTCACCAAGTCGAGTTGCTGCTGTAGCGCCGCAACCGCTGCGTCTGCCGCTTCTTCCTGAACGGCCAAACTGCGGTCGTCTGCTTCCTTCTGCGCGTTCCAAAGTTGCTGTTGAAACGCAATCCACGCCTGAAAGTCTTCCGTAGACAATGACGCACGCATTTGCGCGATTTTGGCTTTCCCCGCTTCGGTGGTGGGGTCTACCATTGCGTCACGATTAGCTTCTAGGCTAAAGTCGTTAGAATTACCCAGCTCGGCGCTAAAGGCGGCTTCTCGCAGCCCGTATTGCTTTTCAAGCTCCTCCCTCTGCTTCTTTAGCAGGTCAAGCTTCTTCTGCTCGGCGGTAAGCGCCCGCTCCGCCAGGTACATATCTTGGTACGCAAACAGGATATTCTGTATATCCTCGTACCACGCGCCTAGGCCGCTGCGAAGTCCTTCAAAGAACGTATCGCTTACGCGCCCGCCACGCTGTAGGATACCTACCATTTGCGCCGCCAGTTCATTGGCTTCGTTGGAAAGGCCTAGTACGTCCAATCCTTCTTCGCCGCCGCCAAAATCTTTGGTCAGTTGAAGCGCGTCCCCGATACGACCCGCAATATCCGACACTGCCGTAATATCAGCGGCGCTCATACCCTCGATAAAGGTACGAATAAGATTGCGCCCCCAAACATAGATCCCGCGCAGGGGGCCAACTTTCGGGGGTGAAAAACTCTCGAAATACTGCGCAATACCGGCGGCAATATCGGACGCCGCCTGCAACAAATATTCCCCGGCGGCGTAAATGCCGTCCCGCAGGCTGATCATTAAGTTAAATCCCCAAACGTAGAAGTCCTGCTGAAACTGTGCAAATACCTCCCCTACGCGCTGGGGGAAAAGCACAAGAACAGCAATACCGCCTTCTGCTGCGCGGCGCATACCCTCTTGGAACTTCTCCTCAGACCCGGTTAACGCGCCTTCCAGCGCCTCCACCAGACCGATACCAAACTCGCCCAGGCCGCCCAGCAGCGTACCCAGCGACCCGCCCAAGCCGCCCAGCGCGTCGCGCAGACCACTCACGTTGTTCGTGAGGAGATACGCGCCCAACGCGACTGCGGCGAGCAACCCCAGCAAAATCCCCAGCGGCGGTGCCGTAACGCCCAGCGTAGTGAGCAGTCCTACAAATGCCCCTTTTAACCCGGCCAGCGAAGCAGCGGCAACTGAGAAACCCGAAATACCCGTAAGCATCAAGCCTACGGCGATAAGCAGCGGCCCAATCACCGCCGCAAGCGCCGCCAAAGTACCGACAACGGCCAACACCGACTTTGCGACGGTTGGGTTGTTCTCCGCAAACAGGGCCAGCCGCTCTACCAAACCGCCTACCCAGCCGATTACCGGGATAAAAACTTCGGCAGTCAGCACACCGATGCGCGTAAAGCCCTGTCGAAACCCATACGTCGCCCGGTCTATCTGTTGGCGCAGGCTTTCAAAGATTGTTTTCCACTGCGCGTCAAACAAACGGGCTTGTTCGTTGCCGTCCTGAAACTCCGCGTACAGTGTGAGCAGTTCGTTTTGCGCCCCGTCAGCGCCGGATCGTACCGCGTCCAGCCCGTCCGCGTAGGATTGAACCAGCGGAATAAAACCGCGTGCCGCGTTCTCGGGGAAAATTTTACCAATTGCCTGCGCAAGCTCTACGTCTCGGATCTCTTTGGGAAGCTGCATAAAGGGTTCTACGAATTTTTCGATGAACCCTTCTTTGACGACGTTTCCCTGTTCGTCAATTTCACCCAAAAGTCCAATAAACGGCCCGCCCGCAAACGCAATGTCTTCCCAGGAGCCTTGAAGCCCCTGCGAAGAAACAAGAATTTCGTCTAGAACTTCGGCACCTTCCCGCGTCATATCATTGAGGCGGGAATACACCATATTTAGCGACCGTCCAGCCTGCGACCCCTTAATGTTCTGCGTTGCCATTGCTGCCAACAATGCAGACGTTTCAGCAATAGACCCGTTCATAACCGGCCCCTGCGAGCCGATCATTTTATACGCTTCCAACAAGTCGATAAACTCAGCTTGCGTCCGCTGCGTAACGTTCATCAGTACGGAGGTCGCATACGCGCTGTCCTCCGTTTCGAGCCGGTACGACGCCAACACACCCGCGACGCCGCGCATAACGGTCTCCGGGGTACTGTCGGAAATAATTCCGGCCTGTAGCATTACACGGAGCGCGTTTTGCGTTTCTTCCAAGTCCTCCGTAGTGTTGATCGTTTCGCCAAGCGCCGCCTGGTACGTAAACCAACCCGTAGCTAGTTCTTCTGGATCAAGGGAGCCTAGTTCCCGACCCAGGTCTAGCGTTCGGCTTTGCAATTCTTCAATTTGCGTAACGGCCTCGTTACTGCCTGCGGATTGCATCGCCGCTTTTGTACGGGCAATCCAGAAGTCAAAGTCACCCGCGTTGTCGGTCAACGCCATTCCCGCGTTTTTTACGTTGCTCGCAAACTGCACAAATCCCTGACCGACCGACTGAATTTGCGTACCCGCTCGAAAGACGCTGTTCCAACGATCTTCTACTTGTCGAATGGTCTCCTCGAAAGCAGTTGCAAACTGATCCAGCCCCGCCCGCCCGGACAAATTAAAACTGCGGATAGCGCCTTGCTGGGCCTCCGCCATACGCCGAGCGCCGTCTTCCGCAAGCTTTGTTCTCGCCGCATTCTCAGCACGGGCTACCTCCGTTAGCTCGCGTTCTAGCGACGAACGCTTCTGCACACTTTCTTCGGCGACCTGGATAGACGCAAGCGCCTGTGCCCTTGCCCCGGCAGCATTCGCCCCCTCCCCCGCCCCTTCAAAACCGGAGGCGGCCCGAAGCTGCGCGGCTGCCTGTGTGCGGGCCTCCGCTTCTACGCGCCGCTGCTCGGCAACTGCGGCCCGCAGTGCGTTTGCTCGGGCAGCGGCGGCGGCCTGCACTACCTTAACTTCTTCTCCCTGAGCGTAGCGCAGTTGGGCCAGCAGGTCGCGGGAACGGCCCCGCTCAATAGTAAGCGCGTCCTGCGCGGCTTTCTGTCGAGTTGCCTTTTCAATGGCGGACAACTGTTGGAGTGCTTTTACCTGATCCTGCACTCCCTGACGCACCGTTCGTACCTGCGCGGCCACCTGGTTCGTTGTCAGCTGAATAGGAACGCCGCCAGCGGCGACGGACTGAAATGACTTCCTTATATCCGCCGCAAGCCCGTCAAACTGCGCCTTAATCGCGGCGGCTGCGGCCTGCGCCCGACGCTCCATTTGTTCAAGGTTTGCCACAAACGGGGCAATATTAACTTCCGCCCGGCCCTCAAAAAGCTCTTCCGCCACCTGCGCCTCCCGAAAATAAAAAGAAGCCCCCGCCCCTTTTCAGGGCAGGGGCTTTTTTTGTTCTAGCCAAACAGTCCGGCCAACGTAGCGCGTATATCGTCCCGCGTTGGTAGGCTCTCCACGTCGTCTTCGTCAACCGCGTACTTCGCCGGGTCTTCCCAGCCGTCTAGCTGGCTTTCGCGCTGTCTTTGCTCGGCGGCCTCATTTGCGCGCCGTAACCGCTCGTGGCGAGCGTCCAGTATGGTAATTGCCTGTGCAAACGACAAACGGTGGAGACAATAATCAAACGTCCACCCATATGCGTCGGCTAAAACCTCTATCAGGCGATACCACACGAGCGGGCCGCCGCTTCCTAGCTCTTCACGGCGGCTAGGAGGCCGCTTACTTCCCCCAAAACGGTGTCAACGCCAATCGCCTTCACCGCAGCCGTCAAGAGCTGAACGAACTGCTGCGTGTTGGCCTCGTGAGAAAGCCGTCGCCCCTGGCGCAGCAAATACTCGTCTACGTCCTCCCCGTCCTCCTCCATTTTTCGGAGGCGCACGTTTGGTGTGATAATCAGACCCAGGAGACTGTACAGGGCCGGTGTGCCCGTCTTTACCAGCGTCGGTAGCGCGGAAATAATTCCCCCGAAAACGGACGACGGCTGCTGCTCGTCCCGCTCTTTGCCTAGTCCGGCAATTTCGGCCAGCTGCGTCAAAAGCGCGAAGGCTCGAATGGTACGAGCCAGACTGAACGTTCCGATTGTATACGTCTCATCGCCAATCGTTACTCGGTCAAACAAAGGCACCAACGTAGCCGACTGACCTGGCGTAGCGTCGCTCATCACTGTCTCCTTTCAAGAGATGTGCAGTAAATGCAGAACGTTGCCCCGTTCCGCCAAAACCTTGTCAAGAGATTTATGAGAAAATCGATTACAGTTTTGTAATGTGTGTTTGGCTTTGGAACGCGGCAAAACCGAAACAAGTACCCCAAACTGCCCTCTTTCACCCCTCTTTTTGTCCCACTAACTTGTTTTTAACTGGTATACTAAGAGGGCCTTTAGGGAGGTGGGGTTGTAGGAGTATGTCTCCTCTAGAAAACGCGTTAGCGTTTCCGTCGAGCGGAGCGAGACGGGCCTGGGGGTGCAGGGGCGCGGCTAGCGCCCCGCGTAGTTGTACGTGTTGCCCCTACCCTGCCTAGTGTCGGCCTGTGCGGCCCAAAGCGGGAAACTCGGAAAATATATAGGGTTGTGAAAAGTATCACAACCCTCCTCGTTTACCCAACACAAGCCCGAAGAACACAAAGACACGCTCTGACCCTTCGGGTTGTGTAGGCTAGTACAGTTCCCTTTATTCCGAACCTTCTTTCCCTCCAACGCCCACTTCGGGAAGTAAAGGGTTCCGGCGAGGCGACCCCACAAGGGGCCTGGGAAGCCCCAGGAGCGGCGATAGAACCAGAAGGGTATACCTGAGTAGGGTACTTCTACTTCGCACTTGCGAAGGGGCGTGTCGCGCAGTGAGGTTCTGCAATTAGTGCAGAACTAGACTTCAAGGCGGCCAAAGGCGGGCCTTGTGAGCGCGTTCCCGCGCTCGTCCTTTTCCGACTGATAGCAATCAAGCTGAATAGAGACCTCGGCCAGCTTTGCCCGCTCCGAGCCGGGAACGCCGTCCCAAGTGGTCTTTGCGTCACAGCTATAGAAATACGCGATCTGCATACCCGACGTTCCGTCGTCATTACGGATAGGGGTATAGGTGCGGGCGATCAGCCGGGGCGGGATCAGCTCATCGTCGGTGCCAATCTCGATAATCTCTTTACCTGCGCTGCTGGATACGGCGTTACCGCTCACCAGCTCGAAGACGCGCATACTCTGCTTATTGCCCTTGATATTGATCATACCCTTGGGCGAGTGATTGAAAGACCCCTGGCGCTTATCGTCGCCGTACTGATCGACCTTTTCCACGTCCATTTTAAACGCGGCGCTTTCCACGGAAGGTACGTGAACCCAATCCGGGGTTGTGTTGGGCGCGGTGGGCGCAAGCGCAATTTCTACGCGGCGGATGCCAAAGCCAGTATACGGCTGTCGGGTCGAAGGCATTGAAGCTAACTCCTCTGTACACTAAGTAGCGACGTTTACGCCGCTTAATCTGAATGACGCATACCGGCCAGATGAGCAAATACAAAGAGGCCACGCAGCTCGGCGCGCCACGCGGGCAGTGTGGCGCTGGCCGAAGAGCCGCTGACTTCAATTGAAAGCAGATGCATTGGCTCTGTTGAAGGGAACGTAAAAAAGACCTGCGCAGCGGGGGAGTTATTGATACGCCGCCGTATTCGGTTTAGCAGCCGCTCAATTCGACTGTAGCCACGCCCCCGGTCGCCCGCGTAAATGAGCAGACGCACCAATTGCGCGTCTACGCCCCACGCGCTTTCACCGTCCCCAATAACCGTGGGCATAATAAAGGGCGTGGGCGTATCGTTGGTCAGAAAGCCCTCCGCTACGATACCCTTTTCGCGTGCGGGCAACAGTTCAAGAATGGCCTCGTCGGCGGCCAGGTAGTCGCGGAGCGCCACTAACAATAATCCCAGCCCCTCGTCTCCGGGCTGTGGGGTATACATTCGTCCCTCCTAGTATCCGAATTGCCCTTTTTGCGCGCTATGAGGACAAGGCGCGCTTGCAGGCGCGTTCTAGCTCTAGCGCAATTAGGCGAAAGTACAGCGCGGCCCAATTAGCGCGAAAGACGGCAAGCGTCACCGGGGTACCGCCCCCTTGTCGCTCCCACTTCTGTAGGTGTGGGCCATACGCGACGGGCATCGTTAGGACGCCAATAACCTTTCCAGGTACCTGACTGTGCGGTTTTGCAAGCCCTGTATCAAGTTCGTGACGGTGTTCTAAGCGGCGGCTGTAGCCCGTTTTTACATTGGTGCGCGTAGAATACGTTATTTTGGACGAAATACTGTTTAAGCGCCGTCTAGGCACAACATAGCCACTAATACTGCGTCTCGCCGTATCGGTTACTTCCCATTCCCACTGAACGTCCCCATAGGTGCCGCTAGCTGGCCCTGCCGCGTTCCAACCGGCTAGGGCTTGTGCGTCTTCCTCGGCCAGCTCAATCACGGTCTGCATTCCCTTTTCGGCGGCGGCTTCTACAGCAAGCTTCGCGGCGGCGATACGCTGTTGAAAGCGCGAACTGACCGCAAACTTCATAATCAGCCTCGAAGCTCTAGGTTGGCCTCTACCACTCCGCCGCTCCAAAAAGGCGGCGATGTAACTTCAAACGTATTTCCGTCCGCGTCAGTTAGTCTGTCTGCTAGTTGCAACGTAGGTACGTCTACGTTAAGTTGTGGGTCTCTAACGATACGCGGAATATCTACGCCGCCTAGCACAAAGGCGGAGGTGGCCCCCGTGCCTTTTTCGTCAAACGCACCCGGAATACGAGTGGCACGAAAAGGGGCTAGTGCTACTGTCAGCGGGCCGTACACCAGCGTAATTGCGTCTCGAAACTGGTCGGGGCTGTGCTTGCGGTAGCGCGTAAGCGTCGCGGGATTGTCGGCCACAATACGGCGCATATCCGAAGCGCGCCTTGATTGTGCTTGATTTTGATACGGGGGCATTCTCAGCTCCAAACAGCAAGTGGGCCGCCAAGCTTTTGATGTACGCGCTCTCGCAACGCCGCCGCTCGGCTTCGTAGGTCGGCCAGCGCCTTAGAGCGGTCTACTTCCGATTGCCCAAAGCTGTAGGTTAACGGGCCTGTGGCGATCTCGTCTGCCTCGGCGTCTAGTTGCAGCGCTGTCGCCAGGTCGGCTACCAACGGGCGGTCTACGTCAGGGATTGTTGGAAAAGTTTCTTGAACCTCGTCGGCCTCGTGAGCCTTTTGCCAGACTACGCGAATTGGAGTAGTTGTACTTGGGGCCGGGGTCAAGTACAGCCCCGCCGAAAGACGCGCCCAGCCCTGTTCGCCGCTCGGCGCGCCCATTAGCTCAATTAGCGTAAACTCGGAGCCATAATCAAGGTATTCGACCCCAATTACTCCCGCCGGGTATGAATGCGGCGAAACGACGTTTGGCGCGGGGCTGAACGTTGTTGGAACGAGCAGCGGGCGCAATTTGGCGTATTCGAGCGCGGCGCGTTTGTACTGTTCCCAGGTATACATTATTGGCTCCGCAAAAGAATATAGTGTTCAAAACCTACGCTACTCGCGCTCGTGTTGTTCCAGCCGACCCCGGTAGCTGGAAAAACCGCGTAGGTGGTGCCCGACCTACGTAGCGCCGAGAAAAACGGGGTCGCGCCAAGCACGCTATTCACAAAGGGCGAACCAGAACGAAAAGTGCGCAACGTAGGGGTTGCGTTGGTGTTAAGCACCAATAAATAGCGCCCCACAGAAAGAGAGATGTTTACGCTGATCGTCTTTACGCCGACACTTGCGCCGTCCACTTCCCCCGCGTCCAGCACAAGGTCTGTTGGTTGGTTGTCTATATCCGCCTGGTACAAACCTAGACGAATGAGCGCCCCCGCAGCCCCGGCTGTAGTAACCTCTACGCTAAGCAGGTCTATGGTCAGCGAATGCTGCAACACAAGCGGGGCGTACAAAAGCCGGTTGGCGGCCAGCGTGACCGTCCCTACGCCAGTAAACAAAATACCGGGCAAACCTAAGTGCGCGTTTTCTCCTGACACCCGCGCCCGACCCGCAGCTACTGTTTGACCGGCAGGCCCCGCAGGGCCGGGTTCTCCCTGTGGCCCCACAGCCCCAGCAGGCCCCGCAGGGCCGGGTTCTCCCTGTGGCCCCACAGCCCCAGCAGGCCCCGCAGGGCCGGGTTCTCCCTGTGGGCCTTGTGCTCCTGTTGGCCCTACGGCCCCAGCAGGCCCCGCAGGGCCGGGTTCTCCCTGTGGGCCTTGTGCTCCTGTTGGCCCTACGGCACCAGCAGGCCCTACAGCCCCGGCAGGCCCTACGGCCCCAGCAGGCCCCGCAGGGCCTTGTGCTCCTGTTGGCCCGGACACAGCTAAAACGGTTGCCGGGGGGGCCACTACAATAACCGGGTCACTCATTGATCGACACTCCTACGTCGAAGGTGACTAGCCCTTCCAGCAAACGGTACGCAGGCTCTTGTAGCGAATTGTCAGCCCATATACGCAGGTCGTACGGAAAAGGCCCGGTGGAAAGTATATTTGCAGTCAGCGCAGCGGGTATTACGACGCGAAACACACCCACCACGCTATTTTGGTGGTCGTCCTGCTCTAGCCTAATTGCGCCCCCTGCGCTAGTAAGGTTAAGCAGCAGCGCTTTTCCGGGCGCTTTGCGCACTTGCATTTGCGCTTTGTAGCCCGCCAACGAACGTCGTGACCCGTCCGTATTCGTCCATACGAAGAGCCGGTCAAACGTTGCGTTTGTTTGAATTGTAAGGTTCACCTCGGCCATACATTACTCGTTTCGGGCAATGGCGGCGTTTGCCTGCATCAGCGCAATCTCCAACTCGGTAAGCGCAAGGGAACGCTCCCTAGAGGGCGGACAATACGTCAGCATCGCTTCTGCAAAGGCGCGAGCGCTGGCCCGAAGTAAGGCGTAACGGCGGGCCTGGTCTCCCTTTGGTTCGTGATAGGTAAAGGTCGCGTCCAGACGGCGAACGTCTGCTTCGGTGTAGGTATACTCCGTAATGCCTTCAAACTCCATAGTAGCCTCCTTATTTATGCCGCACCGTCCAGGCGATATTTGCCCACTCGGGGCGAGCCTCGCTTCGTGTATAGCCGTAGCGGCGGTAACGTTCGTCGGCCTCGGCCTGGCGCGTGCCGCTTTTGTGGTGGTCAATCACTGGCAAAGCGCCCACCGTGCCTACCTCAATGGTGTGGTTTACCCCAAGAGCGCGATGTACCGTCAAGTAGTCCCCGTCCCATTGGTCGGGTCGAAGTAGCCGCAGATGGTAGGCGTCCTCGATAAGCTGGCCGTCTACGGTCGTTACGCGGCGCAGGGCATAAGCGGTGTTGGGGGCGCGCAGGAGGGTTCGCAACTGCGACTGACCGTAGTCGGTTAGCCGCTCGTCTGCGTCTAGCTGCAATACCCAGGCCCCCTGGCAGGCTTCAATTCCGGCTTTGCGGCTAAACTCGCAGCCCCCCATTTTCGGCTGTTCCAGCACGGTGTCGGCCAGCTCGCAGGCGATTTTGAGGGTAAGGTCATTGGACTGTTGCACTACTACTACAACTTCATTTGCGTACACGCGCCCTGCCAGAATAGCTTCGGCTAGAAGCGCCTCTTCGTTGTGGGCGACAATAAGAAGTGATAGCCGGTCGTTCATACGTTCCCCAGCAAAAGAGCGTCTTTTAAAGTTCTGTGAGGAGCGAACCTAAACGCCTCGCGAACGCTTCCAGGCTAAAGTTTTTCCTGACGTAAGCGGCTCCGCGTTTTGCTTTGGATAGCGCTTTCTTGCGATTTTCATAAACCGACCGCAACTGAAAGGCTGCGTCTTCTACGTCCGGCTCAAACCAAAGACCGCCGAGTGGACTTTCGCTTGTGCCGGAGTCCTTAATCCCGTAGAAGTAAAGGGGGTTGTACCACTCGGCCATACCCGTATGCGTAGTTGTTACTAGGGGAAGCCCGGTAAGCGCTGCTTGGAGCGGGCAAAGCCCCCAACCCTCCCCCCGGCTCGGCCAGATAAAGCAGTCCGCGTCGTACAGCCAAGCTTTTAACTGTGCCCGCGTCCAGGTCTCAGACACCACAGAAATGCGGGTGTCGGCGAAAGTGGGGATTACGCGCATACGGTTTCCAAGTACGCCGTGCTGCGTTTTCAAGACAAGCCGGACGTTACGCTCGTTCGGAAAGGCCAATTGAAACGCTTCTACTGCCTCAAACGGCCCTTTTCGATTGGTCAGGTCTCCGAATAGCACCACCGTAAACGTATCGCGTTCGGGGCGCTCCATATACGGCCATACGTCCGTATCAAGTCCGTAAGGAACTACTGTAATTGGGACTTCGACCCCGCCGTTTGCAAAAGCCTCTGCGTTGTGCCGACAGGGGACGATTAGCCGCTCCGCACCCCGGTTAATAAGCTCCGGCCAGTTGCCAAAGCCGGAAATAGTGCCGTCAGGTACGCGGTCGCTTTCAAACATCGTCCACATAACGCGGCGCTTTGCCTTAGCGCGGGGCAGATCGTCCGGCAAACAATGAACTATATCAAGTTCAGGCAGCCAATCCCGGTGTGCGATTTGTATAGCCGCGTCCGCAGGTAGATCGGTTGTATTGACAACCCCCCATTGCGCGCTATCGGCGTAGTGCGGCGCTACGCGGGCTTCGTAGTCCAGCAACGAAAGTGCCCGCAAAATCGTAATACCCGCCCCACCGTACCCAAAGGCCGCCGAAACCGGGCCAAAGTAGCCCAGGCGCTTTTCAGCTAACGTGGCGTAGGTGTCGGTTTCCACAGAGAAAATATCGGGTTTCGAGGTTAGCCAAGGTAGCAAATTTGGGGCAGCCGCAAACTGCTGACCTGGAAGCACTTCTCCAATCCCAGGAATACCGTAAACCCCCGGCCCGGTGTAGGTTACTGTAAACAAGCGCCCTCCTTTATTGCGCACGAAAAAGCAGCCCCGCGAAGGGCTGCTTTTCTGCGAATTACACCGCCCCGGGTATTACTCGTCTCGCGTATCTACGTCTTTGGTGTCGGCCAATGCGAAAATACCGACCACCAAAATACCCACGTACACCAATGTGACCACGAGTAGCCAGCCGTCCATTAGGTTTCCTTTCTTTTACAATGCCTCTCGCGGAATGGCGTATTCCGTGTGAAACTCCGCAGGCGTATGTACATTATAGAAAGCCACCCCCGCTACGCGGGACGGCAGCAAAGGTAAGGTAGCTCGATAGCGTGCCAGCTTTTCACGAGCCGACAGCGCGCCCGCGTTAATGCCTAGCTCCGTAATCCAGATAGGCTTGTCGGGGAACAAACGATTGTATACCGGCAGCGCCGTCTCTAGCTCGCGCTTTCCGTCGCCTACAATCTGCCACCACCCGTATACGTGTAGACCTACAAAGTCGCATCGCCGGTAAACGTCGGCCCTAATTTCGAGCCAGCGATGCCAGTTCGGCGTACCGATGCGGGGGCCGGGGGCGATGATTTTAGCTTGCGGGAACTCAGCGCGAATATCAGTAATCGTTTGATCAAGAAAGTAGTGATAAACCCAACAATGTTTTTCGTCCTGGCCCAATTGCTCCCAAATTACGTCCGGCTCGTTACCAATTTTCACGGTAAGCGTAGGCCGCAAACGCAGCCACGGGCGAAGCTCTGCCAGGGTTGCAGCAGGTTCGGGATACCAGAACTTTTTAGCGATACCACCATACGAGGGGTCGCCGTTGGTGGAGCCGACTACTACGGTTTCAACGCCGCGCAAAAGGGCGCGCCGGTTTTTCTCGTTCCACCCGCCGTCAACTCCGTGGGCGGTACGTACCAGCGCGGCGGAAAAGCGACCTGCGCGATTGTACTCCAATAGCCAATCAACAGAAGGTACGCGGGTCGTCACCGGCCCAAAAGGAATGCTAGCCATTAGGCGGCCTCTTTTACTTTGCCGACAGGCAGCGCGCCCGGTCGGTAGTGATTGGCTACGTTTTGTCGTCCATAGCGCGTCACTAACGTATCGAACCATTCCGCCTCGTACAGCGTCATATCTTCTACGGCGTCCAGTAGCTCCAGCAAAGTGAAAGAAAAGGCACGCGCCCCGTATTTGTCGTAGGCGTTTTGAAGGTGTTTGTTCGCGTGCCTGCCCGCCACAAGGCCGCGCCGGTGGGCGTTAAATCGCGAACGGACGTTCTTTGCTTGGCCTACGTACACTAATTCTTCTTTGTCCGGTCGTTTGACTGTGATTTGATACACACCGCGCATAGCTGGCTCCTTTACACGAGAAAAACAAAAGGAGCCGACACCCAGGTAGGTATCGGCTCCTTCTGTTTGTATTCTAGCAAAGGGTCTCTCGGGAGCGGAACGCCTATGATTTAGGCAATTCCAGCAGGGGCATTCGGGTCAAGTACCACGCGAGCGTAGCTCGTGTTGCTCATAGTAAACAGGTCATAACGACTGGCGAAGCTCTGCGTCGTCTTCTGCGTCTCTACGTCAAAGAAGCGGTCTGTAATGAACAGCGCCACATACGGCGCGTAGACAATACCCGCGTCCAAAAAGCCGCTACCCTTCCGGCCCAGCAAAATCTCGTTGTCGGGGATCGTCCGGCTCAGGAAGACGTTGTAAACGCCGTTAAACGAACCCACCGGCACAAGGCCGTAGCTACCCTGATCCCAACCCGGGGCAGGTGCGAAGATAAAGGTGTTTAAATCCATTAGCTCGGTCATTGCGTCGTAGCCGACCACCATAACGTTCGGCTGACGCAGGCTGGCCTTGTTAACGGCGCGGTCAGCCATAAGAATGGCCCGCTGCAAACGGGTGGGCCACTTCTCAACCGGATAGCCGGAAGGCGCGGGGCCGAACGTAACCGTCCGGTGCGCAATGGCCGCGTTGCGAACGGCGCGCACAATATCCGCGTCAATCTCGTAGGCGATCTGGTCAGTAGCCGCGCCCTGCAACAGATCCAGTGCGTTCAGGTTGTGGTAGGCCGCCAGGTCGGTTTCAAGCTCCCAGCTGGCCGCCACCTTTAGCTTCTTAACCTTCGTAACCTCAACCGAGGAGCTAGTGATCGAAAGGGCCATACCCTTCTGAATTTCGCCCCCCTCGCCGGTCGTGTGGTCGCTGTAGGTGCGTGAAACGCCGTATCGGCTGGCGTTCCACGTAGAAGCGTCGTCCGTGGGCCGCACTCCCTCGGTCGAACCGTCATCGCGGGTCAGTGCCAGGTGGAAAATCTGGCCGGTGGGACGATCCATCGGCTGAACCGACACAAGCTGCTGACCAAACATACGGGGCCAAATCTGGCGGGTCATACCCAGCATCGTCTTCTGGTAGTTCGTACCAAAAACGGTTGTCGTCTGCGTCGCCTCGCGGGCCAGTACCCTGTTTGTGCTTTCCAGCAGACGCGCCAGGGCGTATCGACTATACGCGCCCTTAACAACAGGTGCTTTGTCGCTATCGAGTACGTGCTTCCAGCTCTCAATGAGGGGTGCGTTCTGTTCAACCAGCGAACGCTCAAATGCTTCTACAGCGGCGGGCCGAAACTGCTCTTCCATTAGTAACCAACACTCCTTAAAGGGCCGCGCTCGGCCCGAACTGTTTCAAAAATTACAGACCCATTGCCCGCAGGTCGGCCTGCTGCTCTTCCGTCAAAAAGCCGCTACCCGGCTGCGAGTTGGGGGTTTCGGCGGGGCTGTCCTCGTCGTTTGCCAACACGCCACGCGGCGCGCCCTCGGCGGACGCTGTAGCCGAACTTTCCACCAGATTTTTCAGGCGACCCACAATTGCCTCGGCGTTCTCCGCAGTAACTACCACCCCGGCAGTGCGCAGCTCCGCAAGCTCACCGCGAATAGTGGCCGCAAAGCGGTGCTCGCCAATCAGGCCAGTAATCTTGTTTTCCAGGGCAACCTTTGCCGCCTCCAGTCGAAGCGTCAAAGCCTCATTCTCTAGGGCGGTCAGGCGCTCGTCGGCTTCCGTCAGCTTGCTTTCTGCCTGGGCTGCGCGGCCCTCCGCTGCGGTTGCCTTCTCGTGGGCGGCCTGTGCGGCGGCCTCGGCAGCTTCGAGCTTCTGACGCAGTTCGTCGCGCTCAGCGGTCAGCGTCTCAATGTCCAAGTCTTCGCTCTCCTTACGGTAGGTACGGGTTCTCGCGTGGCGCACTGAGGGGCGCACAACCGCGTCAATCGACCCGTCCGGCTCAAAATCAAACTTGCGCATAACCGAAACGGTGCGCCCGTTTCGGGTTTCTTCCTCGGCTTCGCCGTAGCCACGGGTTGAAAAGCCCACTGAGACGCCCGCCTCGATAACGGCTCGAAGGTTGTTTCCCTTCACCGTTGGGATAATGCGCCCCCGACCGACAATCAAGTTACCCTCGCGCCAGAAGTCCAGCCAGAAAATACCCAGGTCGTCCACACTTACCGGGGCAACATAATCCGGGTGGTCTACCGCGCCGGGGTGGTTTTCCAGCCGCAGTTTCAGCCGTTCAAAGGCGGGCCAAAGAACTTCCAACGGGTATATCCGCCTGTTTTCGTTGACGTAATCCGTCTCGGATACAACGGCTTCAAAGACAAGAGTACCGTCGTCTTGCTGTTCAACTACTTTGGCAAGGCTAACGCGCTGCTCAATAAAAGGGGCAGGCAAATCAGACCGGCCTGCCCGTAGCTTCGTCATAGTCAGCTCCAATAGAAAGGCCCGCGTTTGAGAACTGCGTTTAATGCAGAACTCAGGGACGCGGGCCGTATACGCAGGAATAGCCCTTGCGTTGGTTTGTGTGAGACTTTTTAGCCCGCTCCGCCGCTGTTACTGCCTCTGAGTGTCTTACCCAGGTCAGTACCGCGACTTATACCGTTTTTCGTAGTCCCCGGCTTTGTCGGGTCGGCCCCGGTGGCCGGAATAACCGCAGCCGCACTAGGTACGGTATCTGTCTCCCCGTCCCCGTCAGGGTCGTCTGTTGTAGGCATTACTGACCCTTGGCCGTTTCTTGCGGGGGCCAACACAACCTGGAAAATAGGATTGGCTGCCTCTTCGGCTACCTGATCCCAAATAGCGTCTACTTCGCGGTCGCTGATGTTAAATGCCTGCTTTACCGCCCAGCGCCGAGAAATAGCCCCGGTTTCCAGGTAGTTGCGCAGCGTAAGGGAGGCGCGAAAGCGAGCGTCTGCGAACCGCCAGCTTGCTTTAATATCTACTGCCGGTAGCACAATTCGATACGGTGTCTTTGAAGGTAGTTTTCCGGCGGACAAAAGAACTTGATCCAGAATACCGCGAAGCCCTTCTTCGAGCTGAATTTGCAGCCGCCGCAGCATTCGCGTATACGCAAGATCCTGACTGTCTGCATCGGCGGTGGTATTTCGCTTAATCCCCACCGTATCCGAAGGAACGGTGGAAAACACTTTCGCCCGAAGGTAGTGTACGTCGCCCAACTCAGCCAAACCGGCAATCGCGGGATCGTCTACTTCGACTTTGTTCAGCTTCGGGTACGGCTTTCCGTCCGGGCCAGTCGTGTAGCCGGTCGCAACGTACAAGTCCTCCGAAACGTCTACCGTGGGCAGGTTTGTATTTGTGTCGGTGGGGCGGCGGCCCATAACCCGGTTGGTAAGCCGATTGATATAGGCCCGAAGCGTAGTTTCCTGCTCGTTCCTGTCTTTGCCGGTCATATCAACGTAGTGCGTTTTTCTCGGGTAGGCTCGCGTTACACGCGCCACCACCATACCCTGTTCTACGAGCTGTAGCTTGCGCCACGCGGGTACTACGGGGTCAAGCAAGCTCTTAGCGCTGTAGATCAACTTACGAGACGGTACTAGTTTGAAGTGAACCATTTCCCAAGGCTGCCAACCGGCGACAACAGACCCTTGGCGCTTCTGCTGATACGCTGCAAAAAAGCCGTCCGCGTCTTTCCCGACAGTAAGGCGGCCTTTGTCGTCGCGGGTCACAAAAATCTCGGAGGGGCGGTATGTTTGTGCCCACACCAGCAGTCCCCGGTCAAACACCGGCTCTACAAAAGCGTCCCCATATTTCAGTACGTCTCTTGCAATCTCGTCTACCAGCGGCTTTAATCTGGCTCGCTTGACGGCCTCGTCCAGCAGCGTTTGAATTGTCGCGTCGTCAGCCTCTACCTTAAAGCCGCGCCCGGTCGAAACGTCTTCAAACGTAACGGCGGCGTCTACCACGGCGTCCAGCATAGCCGCTACGTCTTCAACGTCCATTTCATCGAAGACCGTATACCTGGCCGCTCGCCCCCGCGCTTGCAAGGTTTGCTGCGCTGCCTGTACTACCGCCGCTACGTCTTTACGGTCGCTTTGACTAAGCGGGTCAATTTGGTTCCCGTAGCCGGTCGCGTCTGTTTTCGTTTCGGGCAGCTCGGGTTTTGGGCTGTTGGCCTCCGTCATCGTTCTTCCAAAAAGCCCGTCCAAAAAACCCATTGTAGCTCCTACTCTGCCAGGGTAAATGTGCCGTCTGCTTCGTGACGAAAACGAATACCACCACTAAACGCTTCGTCCTCCGGCAACAGCAAATCGAGGGGCACTTTGTTTGTTCCCCAAACAGGTACAATCTGCAAATCGTCGGGGATCATCGTCTCCATAGCATTCTGTTTTTTAGCACGCTCTCGGGCGCGATTTACCAGCGCGAGTGCTATTACAAAGTCCTGCGCAATTCTCTTGTCGTCCAGTCGGTAGAAGCCCATTTGGTTGACAAGTTCTCGGGTATCGGTGGTGAAGGGAAAAACGAGCGACCGGCGCTGCACTGCGTCCTGCAACGCCGTCAATACCTCGGGCTTTGATGCAGAACTAAATACAAACGCCTCTGTGTTTTGAAAGCCGTCCTCTTCAATAAGCTGTTGCGCTACCGGGGCACCAACACCCGTAGCGTCGATTACCGAGGAGACCGGCCCGTAGCGTTGGTACGCGGCGCGTACCGCTTCACGACTTGATGCCCAGGAGCCGTTCTTAACAGTCATTACGTAGACGAGCTGCGCCGGGGTTACGTCTACTCGAAGCACAAACACAACCGTAGGGTCGCGCATTGCGCCCAGGTCGGCCCCTAATACGTATTCGCCTTTTGTGACGGGCGGCATCGGAAGTTCGTACTCTTGCTCGGCGTAAAGCGCTTGAATGTGTTCTGTTTTGAAGAAGTCGCTTAACGAAACCCATTCACACAGAACGTTTTGCCGGTAATACTCCGGCAGCATCAGCCGCTTCATCTCCTCAATATACGCCTTGCTGACGTAGGGGTTAGCCGTCGTAGGAATTGCCTGTGAGTAGGTGTGCGCGTTGCCGATGCCGCTCTGAAACTTGGCGTAGAAGTGGTTTTTGCCGTTGGGCGACGACAGCCGCATTAGATTGCCGCCCTGGTCGGCCAACCGCATACGCACAACCTCATCTTCGATTACGTCAGCTCCCTTAATAAAAGCGTATTCGTCCATAAGAACGAAACTCAGGGAGTGACCGAGAAGATACAGGCCGTTCTTTGCGAGCGACCGTGCCCAAATCTCGCTCGTCGCGTAGCCCCCAGAAACTTGCGGCACAGACAGGCGCATTGTCGGGAACGGACTATGCACAACGTCCGCGATAAAGGGCTTAAACCGGGGGCTGTTATTCGCGTAGGTGTATGCGTAATTCCAACTCAATTTTGCTTGGTCTGCCGTTAGTGAAGTTGCTACCGCTTTGTAGGTAACGTGAGGGCTAACCAAATCGGGGCGCGTCACCGTAGAGATATAGCGGTAGAACGCCCGCCACAACAAAATCGCCCCGGCCAGGGCTGACTTCCCAACGCGGTTGCCGCCCGCCAGATTGCTTTCCACGCAGTCGCGTGACGCCAGCAAAAACTTCTCTTGCTCGGGGTAGGGACTAAAATCGAGAAAGTCCCTGCAAAACTGTGCCGGATTTTCGTAGCCCGCTACCAGCGCTTCCGCCAAGGTCTTTTTAATAATTGCGCTAGGAGCCTGCGCGTCGCCAGAGGCGGCGACCCGTCCGGCCCCCTCTTTACGCGCCCGTGTATTGTTGCGGGCCACGCGAAGCCTCCTCTAGCCTCTGCATTTAATGCAAAGACCGCCCCGCGAAGCTCCGCCGATAAGGGGTGATCACGTCCACAATATCGGCGAGCGCGGGGCGGTCTTGCGACACTCTAGCGCGTGTCGCTGCGCAGGCGGCGGCATTAGTGGCCGCCGAACCAAAGTCCCCTAACGAGGGGAACTTGTCTGAAATGCCGCCTTAATCGGCCAGCAGTTCTAGCAACACCTCGCGCACGAGGGCCTTCAAACCGTTTCGGTCGGTCGGCGCTGGGCGAGCGTCAATAAGCTTCGCAATCTCCGCACGAATGCCGCTATCTGGCCGCTGTACGTCGAAGTACACACTATCGCGGGCCAACTGCCAGCTCTCGTCTCGGCTAATCCCAGCCACAGAAGTCGTTGGGCGAGCCTCTAGCGCGCCCAGGCGCTTATCCAGGGCGGCTACGTCGGCCTTCAATTCCTTTTTGACCGCCGTGGTGTACTGGCGGGCTTCCTCGTCCACTGCGGGGCCGCCTGGTGTAGGCTGCGGGAGTGGCTGTACCGGAACCGGAGCGACTACTGTGCCCCCAAACGTAGCGGGAACGTACCCCGGCAAAGGAACGCGGTCAAAGGCTCTTCCGCCTTTGAGCGGCCACGTAACTTCGGCACGGTCGGGGTACTCGATAACCGAAGGACGAATGCCCTCACGGGGCGGCTTTGCAAAGTTAATCCACTCTACCCGCCCGTCAGGCAGCAGGCGATACGCCTGCGGGCCAAACTCAGGGTTTGAAAACGTCTTCGGGCGAACGCCGCAGTACACAACGTACAGCGCACCGTCGCGCCCAGGCCGCACCCAATAATCCGCACCGTCATAAATCTCGCCGCCGGGGGGGAGGTTTACCACTGCCAAAATTTATTCCTCTTCTTCGCTGTCAATACCGGCCAGTTCGTCCGCGTCCCATTCGTCAGGAACCGGGTTAATTACAATTGCGTCCGCTTCCGAAGTTACTTCCTCTTCGACGGTTATTCGGCGCTTACGCTTTGTTTTACCCGCCTGTGCCTCTGCTAACGCGCCCCAGGCGTCCGCGAATGCGTCTTTTGCTCCCGACGCAAGACCTAGTTTACGTAGAATATCAATCGCCTGTAGCGTAACGGAGGGGGTCATTAGTTGCGGGTTCTCTTTAAGGTTGTGCAACCCTACAGAGATCATCGCCATTAAGGCGTCTGGAATTGGAATAGCGGAACCTGCAATTGCGGTCACACTCTTTGTAAGCGCCGCTTTATTGACCGGATCTAATACACGCACTTCTGGTACGTGTATCTTTTGCGACCCTCGAAGACAATAGATTTTATGCCGAGAGATCATTACCTTTGTAAGCTTGCCTTCAAAGGCGGAGTGATTGTTGTACTCTTCTATAATCAGACGGTACGGAGTAGTGCGTATGCGATCTTCCACCGCTGTTTTAATTTCGAGGGGTGCCTTGCAAATACGACAACCCCCGTCCGGCACAAAGCGCGGAGAGCCTACAATGCGGCGTTTTGCCATAACAACCTTTACTGCGGCGGACGCCTATCTAAACTGACCGAATAAAACGAAACTCCCGCTTTGATGAGCCTATTGCGTCGTTTACGTCGCTGGCGCTCTGCGTTCATTACATACCTACACCAGGGCGCTCCCGCCATAATTTCCCGCTCGTGCTGGTTAAAGCAGGGCGTGCAGTAGTACGTTGGTATCCCTCCGAGACGCAGGCGAACCGGGCGACCACAAACGGCACAGGCGTTGTCGTGTTCGGTCAGCAAGGCACCCTCCTGGTACACAACAAAAAAACCACCCTTGCGGGCGGCGTCACCGGGTTCAGCCTCGGATAGCCCCAAACAAAGAAAAGCTAAGACAGCGTAGGTGGGCGCTTTGTTACTTCACCAAGCACCAAAGTCCTCACCTACGGCTGTTTTGGCTTTTTTGCGTGCTCCACAAAAAACTCGCTACGAACGTCGAACCAGAGCACCGCGACAGAGCGCCGCCCTTCCACCACGTCCAGTTCAAATTGCCACTGTAAAAGCTCTACAGCGGTTCGTTTTGTTTGAAAGTCAGCGCGGTCTAGCAGGGGTGCAATGCGCGCCGCTACGTCCGCCAGTGACGTTAGTTCAATTTCGGCTGCCGCTTTCTGTTTGAGGCGAGCCTCTAGCTGGCGTTTACGATCTGCTAAGGCGGCTTCGGTAGCTCCTAGCTGCTCTAGTTGTTGTTCGATAGCGGCGGCCACCACCGGCAACCTACCCGCATACTTAGCGAGTTCACGTACGAGAGTGGCAACCTGTGTCTCGTTTTCGGCCAGGAGGGCCGCCGTTTCGTCTAGCTGAGCTTGCGCCCGCTCCGTACTCTCGCGGCGGCCCTCTTGTGCGTCCTCCAACCGGATAAGAAACGCCTCCGGTTGGCGTACAAAGCCGCATAGACGCTCCCAAACCGCCGCGTCTACGAGATCAGCACGAAAGACCGTGGTAAGGTCACAAGCGGTTACGGCGACCCGTGGGTTGGCCGCGTTGACGCAGCGGTAGTACAGCCGTCCTTTTCCGTCGTGTCTACCTGGATAGGAAGTCATTCGCCGCCCGCATCGCCCACAGCGAACGCGCCGACCCAGCAGATACTCGTGCTTCGCGTGCCATTTTGGCTTGTCCGAATTAGCCGCGTCTAGTTTTTGTTGGACGCGCTCCCACTGTTCCCTTGAAATAATTGCGGGTACTTCTACCCGTATCCACTCCTCTTTGGGTCTCCAACTACGGATACGCTTACCGTCAACGGTAACGGTACTTGTGCGGTTTCCGTAAAATACTCCCGCATAAATCTCGTCCCGTAGAATACTCATTACGGCGGTAAGTCCCCATTTGCCTTTGCGGGACGTTTTCGACCGGCGCTGCTGTGGGGTTGGCGCGTCACTCAATTGCCTTGCTATGGCGTGCCCACTAAATCCTGCGTCTGCTAGATCGTAAATGCGCTGTATAACAGGCCGTACTTCCTCGTCTATCGCCGCAATCGCCGCGCCCCGCTTCCCCTGGCGCACATACCCGTAACGCGGAACGCCCTGCAAGAACGGAACGCCTTGGCGCAAGTACGCCTGCTTTTTATGATACGTTGTCTCTAGGATCTTATCTAGCCAGTAACGATTAAAGGCGTCTTTAATCGTCGCCATTAGTTCGCCCTGCGCAGTGTATATGTCTACCTCGCCGCCCTCACTAACGATGTGCAGCGTACAGCGGGAATTGCGCAGTTCCGCCCGAAAAATCTTTCCGTGAATAGGGTCGCGGGTGTGTCGGTCGGAAGCGTATACCAACAGCGCGTTTATCTTGCGTTGTCGAATAAGCTGTCGAATTTTTTCGTACTCTTCGCGCTCGTCCTTCAAACCACTAACTGCCTCGCGGAAACGGTATCCCTCGGGAACGGTGATTTCGTTCCGTTCCGCGTAAGCCAGGATCGTAATCTCTTGGTCTGCAAGCGAAATCCCGTCCAGTTGTTTGTTTGTCGAAACACGGCTGTACGTAGCCGCTACTACCGCCTGTCCGGCTGTTCCTAAATACATACAAGCTCCAAACAAGAAAATCCGCCTCGCCCAGGTAGGCAAGGCGGATAAACTAAGCGGCGCGTGGTGTTGTGGCCTCGTGTGGATTTACGGCAAGTAGCGGCGCGTCTGTTGGTTCCTCTGTTCGCGCTTCGGCCAGCAGATAATCATACAGGCGGCGTAAACAGGCGCGTATTTCCGGGTTGCTGTAATCAAGGTCAGTGGGCAGCAGTTCTTTGCGCGGCCCGGTGTATGGCTTCCACTTAGACAATCTTACGTTCTCCACGTCAAATACTCGTGTACCGCGTTTGATCGCAACTTTGTGGCGAACTGCATACGTATCGCCGGAACAATTTCAGCCGGGGCCAGCAGTCCCGAAAGCTCACCATCGACCGGAAGCGTACTTACGTAGCGTTCGCTCTCGTGCTGCGCCCAATCGGGGTTGTAAACCCCGTCGCGGGCGATTACCCGCCGTCTGCGCTCCTCCTCCGGTACTGACACGCGCAGCAACAGCCCTCGCGTTAGGCGGGCAAACTGCGCCTCGTTAGGAAAACGAACGTCGGCGCAGACCACCGGCCCCGAAATAAAGGCTCGGGCGGCCTCCCAACGCCCAATCCAGTAGTTTTCGTCAGCTTTACGGCGGGAAACACCCACCGTTTGCAGTACCGCTCGAAAGTCGGCCTTGCGTTGGTTCAGCTCGCCTACTGTAATGCCCGCAAACGAGGCGACTTCCTGTTTGAGCGCGTCGGCAAAGCTAAGGCGCGTGTAACCCGCTTGCGCAACCAGTTGGTTTGCTACAAAGTCCTTACCGGACGCAATGTATCCCGTCAAAAACAGGTCATTTGGCAGTAGGTCAAACAAGAGAACCTTCCTTTTGTTCGGGGGTGTCGGCCCTGATGAGTATACGCACCCGTTTAGTGACTGTCTACCTCTGCGTTGTGTCTCGCCGCCTGTCGGGAAAGCTCCACGGCGGTACAGTCAGCTAGAAACGGGCAAAAGTTACGACAACCAAACGTAGGTTCGCCGTTGCGAAAGTCGTCCGCAACCGGCAACTCCCCTCGGCGTACCGCCAATACAATCTCAGCGGCGCGAGCGCTCCAACGACGCGCCTCCCCGCCGTCGCCCACCGAGATAGTGTATTCAGCCAACCTTCCGCTATCTCGGCAGTACAACAACACGAGCGCCGTTTCTAGTCCCTCCTCGGCGCAGTACAGCGCCATTTGTGCCCGGTATTTTGCAAACTTCTCGCTTGTAGGCCCTTTTGCAAAGTCCCGACGACTAACCGTCTTCAAATCGAGGATATACGAAACGCCGTCTACGGCGACTCGGTGGTCTGCTCGGCCTGACCAGTACTCGTTTCCTAGCCGAAACTCCGCCTTCTCCGAAAGTCCAATCGCCACCAACCAACCCTCAAATAGTGCGTGAAGAGCGGTTCCAAACTCCGCCACTACCGCCCACTCGGGATTATTAGCCCCTACGGGGGCTTTTAGCGTACCCATAAGACTGTACGCATTCTTGCGGCGGCACTCGGTAACGCCGCTTGCGTAAATGCGCGTCTGCTCTCGGTTGCCCCGCAAAGAGCGCGCCACCTCGTACAGGCGCACAGCCAATGGCCTATCTCCCAGGTCGCGCAAGCGCCCACTGTCCCGACACACCAGCAAGTCGCCGCTCGGCACAACGGCTCGGTCGAAAAGCGCCCGTGAGACCACCACTATCTGTACGGTCTCGCGCTCTCCCTCGGGCAACCACCCCCGCAGCAATGCCCTTACGGCGGCGTCAGCCGCTTCCAGCAGGGTCACGCCAAGAACGTCCAGGGCGTAGCGGGTAATTTGCTCGGAGACGCCCAGGTTGACCGCCAATGCGGCGGTGCTCGTTACAGGGGGCGTATAGGTAAGAGACGTAATTGGCACAACAATCTCCGTTATAGCGGGCGCTTTTTTTTGCGAAGCGCCCGCTTTCTATTAGTGTTTCACCCAGCAAGGGTCAAGTGGGTTGCCTTCCGCCTTGCTCGGAACCCCAACGATATACTTTTCAGACGGCTCTAGCATCGCTCCGGTAATTACCGCGTTCGCGTCTTTTTCGCTTACCCCGGTCGGCACCAAACACAACAATTCGTCATAGATCGAAAGGAACGGAAAAATACCCAGGCGAAGGCGACCCTCGGGGGTATCCTCTCGGTACGCGGGCCTATGTGCGCCTCCCATTTGCAGGAGTAGCAAAGTAGCCTCTGCCGTAATCACCGCGTTTCCGCCCTGCGTACCTACGTTCTTAGCTTCCCGCTCAATAGCCCCGCAACGCTTTTTATATTCCCGCTGCGCCGCCTGAAACTGAGTATCGCCCGCCGAACCCGGCTGATACTCCCTGCGGCTAGGATTGTGCGGCAAAAGAAACCAACGGCGTAGATTGTTATACGCCTCGCCGTACCCGAAACGCTCACCGTCTTCCGTTTCGGTGTAGTTCTCAAACGGTTTCCTGGCCGCCGCGTCCTGACCTGCCTTCATTACCGCGTAGGTTCCGTCGTACAGGTTTTCTATTTCCTCAGCCTGCGCCAACGGGATATTCTTTTTACGGGCAATGCCAAACTTCGACATACCGAACTGCTTCCCCAGCCCTACGGTTTTCGCACTTTGCCGGGTAGTTTTCTTGTGTTTGGCCTCAATCAATTCCATTAGAGAGACCGCCTTTACTTGCCCGTCCTTTCCAATAATCTCAAAACAGCGTTCTTTTACTAGCCACTCCACCACTTGCAGCGGCGTCCAGCTCGCGGGTAGAAGCACCTTCGGAATACTATCGGTAAGCGAGCCTTCCCGCCAGTCTTCGACCGACCCTACGGGGGCTGACACCGCGCCCCGTCGAACGTGATACATCATCGCAGCGGAAACGCTATGACTGTCGCCGTTCGCCTCAAAAAGAGCCGTCAACACCGGGTCGCCGGTAAGGGCTGCCGCAATGCGTTGTTCCATAGAGGCGTAATCAGCGCCGCCAAACAAATAGCCTTCGGGAGCCAAAAAAGCGCCACGAAAGTCAATTCCGTCTTCGCCGCGTGGAATGTTTAGCGCGTTCGGCTCAGTCGATGAAAAACGTCCCGTGTCGGTTCCCGCTATGTGCAGGCTCGCGTGAATACGCCCCGTTAAAGGGTGTACGTTGTGCAGGAATGATACGCCGTAGGTACTTACGGCCTTCGCCATTTTTACCCAGCGCGTGTAAAGGCTAAAAAATGGGTGAGACTTTCCGTAGAGCTTGATATAGTTTGTCTCTAGCAGCTCACGGGCGTCTTTATCCAGGGACGGCTTTTCGCGGTTAGCTTCAAACGTTTGTTGAAATACGGGCCTCCCCAAAACGTCTACCAGACGTTCCAACACCAACGCGCCCTGGCTGATCCGAATGAGTGCGCTTGGGCGCGGGTCTCCCTCGTCTTCTTCGCCGTCTTCCGTTGGTTGGTTAACCGCTGTCCCGCCCAATAAATCCGCATAGCCCACAGGAAGTAGCATCTGCTCTAGCTGTGCAGCGGCTTGATCGCGCTCTTGTACGGCAAACGCCGTATTGGAAAGCCATTTGGCAGTATCCAGCCGAAAACCCACCAGCTCGCTAATCGCGGTCGGGTACGACAACCGACTGAACGTATCCAGCAGGTCAACCTGACCTCGGGTGGCGGCAATCGCTTCCTGCGCCCCCGCCAGCGCCAACAGAACCTCAGTGTCGCGTGCCGCGTAACGAAGCATATCCTCTGTAGGCTCCTCATAGCGCCGACCAACGAATAGGTTCCGCTCCTCCTTAGAAAGTTTTAACCCCAGGTGGCGCTCGGTTGTGGCGGCCAGTGAGTGTGAAACGTTCCGCAAGCCCAGGAACAGCATTCGATTGGCGACCCTCGTACAAAATACGTTCTTTGGAGCCTCACTCCAATAATGAAGCGTATGTTTCAGGTCAAACTTAATGTTTGCCCCCAAATAACGCGCCCCCGGCAGACGTAGAAGCGGGCGAAGTGCCTCTTTATCTATCTTCTGTACGTTAAATAGCCACGTCTGGATCGTGTCGCTATCCTCCGCCAGCAATTGACGAAGTCGATTGCCGTACTCGGTGGGGTTGGTACAGCCGGTGTACGCGCCTTTTCGCACCAGCGTCATTTGAAGAAGGAAAATATCAGCGGTATACGGGTCAAGTCCTGGTTTTATCGGGTCTATCTTAATTCGCTTTGGCTCAGCACCACAACGGGCGATGTGAACCAGTAAACGAGTGTCTACCTGCGGAGCCACTGCCGCTTGCGCCAGCCAAGATAGCTGTTGCTTGTGCTCCGCCAGTTCCGCTTGATCCGCTTTCAGCGCGCGCTCTAGCTTGCGCAACCCCTTCAACGGGCGCGCCGCAATCGCCGCTTCCGTCTGCGCTATTTGCGCCTGTGCCGCTTTCAACTGGCCCGCACAGACCCGCGTTTGGCGCAAAAGCTCCGCCTCCGTCCAACGACAACTATCCAGAAGGTTAATCAGGTTTCCGGTCGCTTCCAGTTCGTTTAGTCTCGAAAGAAACAATTCCCAGGCCAGCCGCACCGGAACGCCCTTTGTTTCGTTCCCGCTTGTCAACTTGCGCGGCACAAACAGCCCTATCCGAGCCAGTGCCTCCCCGTTAAAGGCGGAACGCCAAAGGGCCTGCGTGTACCCAAGGTAATCTCGCTTGTTTGGTGTAACCCGCTCGCCCGCCTCGTCAAAACGGTTGGAGGGGTAGTCCGTCAAACCCGCAATTGGGCTGGTTTCGAGGTCAAAACCTACAGAAAGCTCCACCTGTCCCGATGCCAACAGCTGCACTATCTCCGAAACCGCTGCTTTAGCGCTCTCTGTTTCGTTATAGTAGCTTGTGACGGGCATACTCGTGGTCTCCTCAAATAAAAAAAGACCCCTCGAAGCCGAAAGCCGGTGAAGGCGTCGGTAACGAGGGGTTATCCGAAGGGGTTGGCCTTGTGCAGTTAATGCAGAACTTGGCTAAAACGCCCTATTGACACAAGTATACGCGACCGCGTTGCGCTGTCTACGCTTGCGGAGCCGAGGCCGCCCTAAGCAGCGCCGACAAGCAAGCGGTGTGCGTATCCGCAGCAAATCCCGCCGCCTGACGCGCCAGAGCAAGCGACGTATCCGGGGACTTGTCCCCGGCGGTAATGACACCGACGACGCTCCCAGCCATAACAATTGCCAGCGCGGCGTTTTCAAGTGCCTGTCCGTCAACTAATACTTCCAGCTCAGTCGGGGTGGCGATACCCGCCTCGTTAAAGGCGGCAACAAATCGAACTTCCAGTACCCCCATTACCTAACCTCCTTCTAGCGTTGTCCCGATTAAATACGCCGCTATCGCTGCCTCTAGCTCGTTTACACTGCGTATGCGGCCCGCAATACGCTCAAATGTTTCCGCGTCAACGCCCTCGGCTTCGCGAAGCGCCGCGCAAAAAGTAAGTACAGTGAAAGAACCAATCTGTACGGGTTCTATCAGCGAATGTAGCCGCCCAAACGGACAGCAGTGCTCTTGCTGTGTCGCCACAGTAAATCTCCTGGACTAGATACGAGTACAAAGCCAACCCTGCCTGTGCGACGGCACAAGAGAGTGTACCTTTGTTCGTAGGGCTAATCGGTTAAGATGCTGTCATTAAGCCACCTGACTTTTGTACCGTCCCACCCTAGTACCTGTATCCCGTATACTAGAGACGCGGCGTACCCCGACTGTCGTTGCAAAAGGAGTTTTATGCGCTTCCGTCAACTGCCCTGCTGCGCGTACTGCGAACGCAGTGCCGCAGAAATAGTCAACGAAGATAACGTACCCCCGGACGAGGCGCTGCGCTTCGTTCTTATCGGCGGAGCAAACGTCTTACTTTGTCCCGACTGTTGCGGCTTGCGCGAACCCCTAAACGAAAGCGAAGTCAACGACCTATTGACCGCCGTTATCGACCTTCCTCCGAATATACGCGCCATTGAACACCACTGCCCCGCGCTAGAAGCAGAAGAAGACCCTTTTCCGGTCTTTACCGTAAGGCTAACCCGCCAGGGAGACTATTTTCTTGGAGGGTGCGAGCACTGCGGTATGCGACTACGTTCAGCCGTTCAATTTTAGTCGTTTAAGACCGCTACGCGGCGCTGAACCTCCAAAAATAGGTCAGGCCGCCAATCTAGCCGCTCGTGGCTGTAAATACTATGGGGCACCGCTTTGTCCCGGTCGTTTCGACTAATAAGCTCTTCGCTGTCTGGCGGCAGTAAGAGGTTCAGCAGCGCTAGATTGTCGGTAAACTGAATAGCCGCCCAGGAGGGGCATTTAAAAAAAGCGCGAAACGCTTTGGCGGCGTCCGATTTGCGGCTCGCCACGATAGTGGACGGAAAGCGAGACCCCGAAATACGACGCGCCTTCACTTCCAAAGCCCCTAGCAGCTTCGCAACTCCTTCACCCAGCGGGGACGGCTGAATGGCTACCCAATCCAAATCGCCGTAGGTGGGGGCCTGCGCCAACGTTGCCCCCGGCCAAAGCGCCTCACAAACGACCTCGGCCACTACCTGTTCATAAATTGCGCCAAATTGATAATCGCGCCGAAAATTATTCACTTGCAGGTTCTTTCTGCGGGGTCAGCGTCAGTAAAGCGGTCGCAAAGTCGGGGCCGATACCAATTTGACCCCCCCGCAACGTCAGCTTCTTCACTAGCTCGTAACCCAGGGCCGGGTCAGCCACCAGCTCGGTAAAAGAAACACCCGCCACCAACAGCGTGTCTACGGAGTAGTCGGCAATCTCAGCAAGCACAGCCCGGTCGTTGGGGAACGTAAGAGTTCGGACGATCACAAAGCCCTCCTTTGGGAACCACGCCCCTGACGCGGCATACAAGAGAAAGCGCCCCGCCTCCGAAGAGACGCGGCGCAAGCGGCAATACTCCGCTATTCCAAATTATTCTAACAACAGCGCTTGCCCAGGCGGAACGCTTTGGAATAGCCCCGCGCAAAGCGCTTTCTAGACCAATACAGCACGCCCCTGCAATACACCCCCGCAAGAAACCTCGTTTGCGTTGAACCGCCCCACTCGCCAACCTCGTACCTGCTGCCGCGACCCGTACATTACTTTGCGAAGCGACCTCTCAGACAATCCGTGCTCCTCGCAAAAGTCGCCCAGGTCGCGTACCAGATACTCTTTATCCGCCGGGGAGATACACACATACCAATAATCCGGCTCTGGTGTCGGCTCCACAAAACCTTCCGCCTCTTCCAACGCCCACTTTGCTTCCAGCCACCGGCAAGAGTGCTCCAAATACTCCTCGGTTGTCGCCTCTCGCAAAAGCCAACCCCGCGCCGTTTTCTGTCGCCCGTGCAAAACGTTGTAAATCTGCGCCCGCGTTAACTCCGCCAACAATGCAAACTTCTCCAAGTCCCATACGAATAAGTCCCCCCCGCTCGGTGCCGTCGCCACAAAACCTCTACTCGGTTCCTGCCCTACCACTGCCCGCCTCCCTCGTTAAAAGAACCCCACAGGCGGCCACCTTACCTTAAGACCGCCCCTCTGTCTACGAATACGCCGCAAACGCGAAGAAAAAGATTAGAGTTTTGACCAATTTTCTGTTTATCGTTTCCCTTCCCAGCGCGGTTTTCCCGCGCCGTTTACGACTGTTCACCGTTTTTAGGCTAGCCTTAGATGAGGGTATACGGCTTTAATACGCGGGAAAACGCGGTCGTTCCGTTTCAAAATCTAGGGCCAATAGTATAGGGTCTATACAGTAGTGGGTCTCTTAGAAGTGGGCGTTGTAGGCAGTTGGAACTCTGTTCTAAAATTAAGTTTGGTTCGCCGCGAAACGAAGTGAAGCGGCGTAAACCAAACTTGCGGGGGTCTGGGGGTGCAACCCCCAGGTAAGAGAGTATCAGATAAAGAGACTTCTTCTAAGGATCTCCTTTGTCTGGTTAAAAATTCGTTAAAACGTTATGTTTACCCGCCACAAGCCCGAAGAACAAGAGGACAAGATCCCCACTCGCCCTATCGGGCTTGTGTAGGCTATTCCAGCTCCCGCTCTTCCGAGAACTCTCTCCTAAAGATCCTCTCTGTTCAACTATTTGGATTGTGAAACTTTTCACAGCCTTGTGCAGTTAATGCACAACTCTGGAAGAAGCGGCGCGTCTTTTCGCAGTTGCGAAGTAGACGTACCCTACTCAGAGTACCCTTCCGGTTCTATCGTCGCTCCTGGAGCTTCCTAGCCCCCTTGTAGGTCATTCTAGCGCGTGTGTCTCTGTAAGAAGTGCAGTTAGTGCAAAAGGAGGTTTTATGCCGTTGTCTGCTGCGAACGTCAAAACGAGGCCCGCGCCGGTAAAACAAGCGACCTCCGCCTGGGCGCACTTTCCAGGGAGGATCACCCGCGATGACGCCCTCTCCGACCCCGATCCCCTTTTCCCCGAACAGGTTGACCCTGTAGTCCCTCTTCGCGAATGCGAAGTAGAAGTAGCCTACTCAGAGTACCCTTTTGGTTCTATCGTCGCTCCTGGAGCTTCCTAGCCCCCTTGTAGGTCATTCTAGGAGCCGGGGTATCGCTTTGGTAGTCCTGGGCGGAAACGCCCCCCTTTTTGAAAATAAGAATCGAATAGCGCGACGGTACCGCGCAAACGGCTCTTTTCGAGCGCCCCTTGCCAGTGAAACGTCTCTCGTTTCGCACTCTCACTGGCAAGGGGCGCTTTTTGTGTTTCTGTCGGCCTACAAGTGGGCTTTCTTTTAGTGGAAACGCCCGCCTGCGTACCTTATTTGGGCCGAAACTTTGTGTTAGGCGTCCTAATGCGGTATACGCGCAAAAAGGGATTTTGAAAATTGGAGGCGACCGGCCCTACGCGCCCGCGCCCCCTCCCTACTACCCCCTATAC